>Ga0256839_1003261_pt1 | contig 16929 bp, 13 predicted proteins | sample 354166metaG_FD_185968 | JGI IMG/M metagenome (GOLD analysis project Ga0256839, IMG submission 185968) | Hydrothermal vent microbial communities from Mid Atlantic Ridge, Atlantic Ocean - 354-166 | ecosystem: Environmental > Aquatic > Marine > Hydrothermal vents | place: Atlantic Ocean: Mid... | reverse complement strand
AAATGACAAAGGGTCGTAATAGGGGGTGGTGATCGATTGTCTTATTAACCCGGCAACAATATATTCGTGTTCAGCGTTTCAGGCAGGCGCTGGATCAAGGCGCGGCACGCAGGGAATGGCCCGGTCCTTGCCAAGTGTAATAATTGTACCTTCGGCGCCACTGCGCTCTGCTCCTGGCTCGCCCCTCAACGCGATCGTTATCCGTCCTCTGCCCTCTGTCCTCTGTCCTCTGAACCCAGCTTCCAGCCCCAGAAATCGAGGAAGGCCGGAAATTCCCACATGTCGGAGGCCTTGCGGTACCAGGGCCACATGCTCGTATAGAACACCGTGCCCGTCTCGTCGCGGGGGCCGTAGCGCTTGTCCATGCCCACGTGGGGATCCAGCACCCACCAGCTCATGAGGAGCAGCTCGAAGGGCTTGAAGGCGTTTTTCACATAGCCCCGGCTGGGTCCCGTCTCATGGAAGAAGGAGGTCACGCCTTCACCGTCCGGCAGGGGCAGACGGTCGAGGTCCGTGACGGGGCGCAGGGGAATGTGCTCACGCCCGTAGGGTGCCAGGCCCTCGCCGGTGGCCAGGTCGGCGAGCCGCAGGTCTGTCACCCGGTGGGTGGCACCGCGCAGGACGACAAGGGGCCGCAGCGTGGGGCGAAAGTCGGCGGGATAATCCAGGCGTCCCGGCAGCCGGATGCCGAAGACGCGTTGTCCCTGGGGGTTCCAGCCCGCGGGCCAGGCCGACGGTGGCAGGTACGACGTGGGCACGAAGGCCAGATAGCAGCCGCAGGTATGCACGGTGGTGACGAGCAGGGGGCGACCGTCGGACGAGAGGGTGATGACCACCAGCAGGCCGCTGTTGTTGCCGCTGGTGAGGTGGAGGTAGGGCACCCGCTCGAAATGGATGCGGTAGATCAGATTGGTGAAGCGGGCACCGCCCATCTCGAAACTGCGCTGGCGCACGTAGAAGGCCGGGCGGCGGTGATCCACATAGACCTCCGGGCGGCCCAGGCGGTTGCGGCGCACCGCGGGGCTGCCGATGCGATTGTAGGCCGGCGCCGCGGGCGTGACGATGACCGGGGCATGCCGGGCCAGGAGGGTCCCGTCGTCGCGTGCGATATAGGCGATGGCGGCAGGCCGGGGAGCGTCGGTCGAGATGCCGGTGGGCAGGCTGGCGCAGGCAGTGAGGGCCATCACGATGGACAGCACGGCCACGACGATTCCGTTGCCCCGTCCCGCAGAGAACGGTGGCGGGCAATGCGGCGGAGGGGTGGCGTGCGCCGGGGTCATGGCGGACTCAGGCGATGTCGGGGTCTTCCAGCAGATGTTCGATGGCGGATCGCGCGCGGCGCACGCAGGCGCGTCCCTCGTCGATGGCCTCACCGCCGCGATGGAACTCCAGCAGCCCGATGTCCGAGAGGCGTGGATTGAGCAGGATGTCGGGGGGATCGCCCGCGATGCGGCTGCGGGTGATGCGGTCCTGGGTGATGTTGATGGCGCCGGCGATGGCCTCGAACAGGCTGGGCGGATGGTCCCTGGTCTTTTCGTTGCCCAGGAGATGGGGCGAATATTCCTTGATGGTGTCCATGAAGGATTCCAGCATGCTTTTCTGATCACTGGGGCTGCGGGACCGGGGCTGGGCGGGCCGGAAGTGCTTGCCCACGATGTCGCCGTTGAGGTTGACGGCGATGACGCGCTCGGCGCCGAGCGCGTGGCACAGGGAGATGGGCACGGGATTCACCAGGCCGCCGTCCACCAGCCAGCGTCCCTGGTGGCGTACCGGGGGGAACAGGCCCGGCAGGGCGATGGAGGCGATGACGGCGTGGAGTACCGGTCCTTCGGTGAACCAGATCTCGCGCCCCGTCTCCAGCTCGGTGGAGACCGTGGCGAAGGGCTTGGACAGGTTCTCGATGAGCAGGTCCTCGGCGCTCACGTAGCGGCGCAGAAAGTCCCGGAAGCGGTCGGCGGCGACGAAGCTGTCGAGAGAGAGATTGATCTCGAAGAAACGCACCAGCTCGCGGCGGGTCAGGGAGCGCACCCAGTCCTCGAGCCGTCGCAGATTGCCCGCCACGTAGGCGGCCCCCACGATGGCACCGATGGAACAGCCGCACACGATATGGGGCTGGATGCCGATCTCCGCCAGCTCGCGGATGATGCCGATATGGGCCCACCCCCGTGCCGAGCCGCTGCCCAGGGCGATGCCGATACGCGGGGTGGGAGGTGTACCGCCTTTCATGGCGGGATTCTATCCTATTGCGGGATCGTTTTGACAGGCGTCAACCGGTGCCGGCGGCGGCGGAGGTGTCGTAATGCCAGGGGTGCCGGCGTCGCTCGCGCGCCACGGGGCTCGGCGCCTGGCGGCGGTCTTCCTGGATGTGCAGGTGATTGCTGCGGGCGAACTGCATCACGAACTCGTAGAACTCGGGGTATGCTTCGCGCAGACCCCGCGACACCACCAGGCACTTGCGGCCGTCGATGATACAGGGATGCACGTGTTCCGAATAGCGCAGGCGCTGGTCTGCGCCGAAACTGGCCAGAGAGGCGGAGATGCGCTCCACCCAGTCCGAAGGCCGGAAACGCTTTCTGCCCTCCCCCTGGTCGGCGATGATGAGATGAGTGGCTTGTCCGGGATCGCCCATGCGTGTTCTTTTTTTGAGATAAGCTCCAGGAAGTTATCGGTCCACGGGCGGAAAAGTTGATGTTTCCCCGTTCCTCGTCGCGTCTCGGCGGTGTCCTCTCAGGATGCGGGCGATGGCCTGGTGGCGTTCGTGGCGCAACGCCTCGCCCAGGCGGGCGCCGCTCAATCCCCGGTCCATGAAGGACCGGGGCGAGACCTCGCGGGCCGCGTCCAGGGCACGGCGCAGGATGTCGGCCTGGGGATAGTCCCGGGACTCGAAGCCCAGGCGGCCGCGGGCATCGGCTTCGCAGGCCAGCAGAAAGGGGCCGAGGCGCGCCGGCCGGCGCAGGGCATCCACGGCTTCCAGCATTTTCAGGACGGTGGCAGGGCGCAGGTCCGGGAGCCGATGGCAGAGAAGGTGGTAGCGGGTCACCGCCCGGCCCAGTTCCCGATAGGCGCGTGGCACGCGCAGGCGCTCGCACAGGGCATCGAGCAGGCGCACGCCGCGGGCCTCGTGTCCCCGGTGATGCGGCCATTCCTCCCGGGGCGTGAGGCCCTTGCCGAGATCGTGCACCAGGACGGCGAAACGCACCCGCGGATCCTCGCTCAGGCGGCAGGCCTGCGCCAGGGCCATGAGGGTGTGGACGCCCGTGTCGATCTCCGGGTGGTGCGCGGCAGGCTGGGGGACCCCGAAAAGGCGGTCGATCTCCGGGAAGAGCCGCGCCAGGGCGCCACATTGGCGCAGCACCTCGATATAGACGCCGGGCCGCACCTCGCCCAGGGCACGCGCCGTCTCCTTCCAGACCCGTTCCGGCACCAGGGCGTCCACTTCGCCCGATTGCACCATGCGGCGCATGAGGGACAGGGTCTCGTCGGCGACGCGGAAGCCCAGGGGCGCAAAGCGCGCCGCGAAACGGGCCACGCGCAGGATGCGCAGGGGGTCTTCGGCGAAGGCGGGCGAGACGTGGCGCAGCAGGCGGGCCTCCAGGTCCCGGCGGCCGCCATAGGGGTCGATGAGTTCGCCCGTGGGGGTTTCCGCCATGGCGTTGATGGTGAGGTCGCGCCGCAGCAGATCGTCCTCCAGGGTGACATCGGGCGCGGCGTGAATCTCGAAGCCCCGGTAACCCGGCCCCACCTTGCGCTCGGTGCGCGCCAGGGCGTATTCCTCGCCGGTCTCCGGGTGCAGGAAGACGGGAAAATCACGGCCCACCTCGCGGAAGCCACGGGCCCGCATCTCCGCCGGGGTGGCGCCCACCACCACCCAGTCCCGGTCCTCCACGGGGAGCCCCAGGAGACGATCGCGCACCGCCCCGCCGACGCGATACACCCTGAGTCCCCGCGTGACGGACATGGCGGGGGCTCAGTATTCGTGGCGGGCCAGGGCGCGGAACTGATCGAGGCGGGCGCGCAGGGTCCGGTTGGTCAGGTAGACCGGCACGATGGATTCGATGGGCTGGGGATCGATGCCGAAAACGGCGGGGAATCCCCCCCGGCAGACACTGTCCACCTGCAGCGAGAGATAATTGTCGTAAGTGAAGGGCTTGCCCGGCAGGTACTGCATGACCCGCGCCTGGAGGCGCGAGACGCCATCGCCCAGGGGCAGGATGAGGCGCTTCACGCCGATAGTCCGGGCGGTGAACCTGACCAGTTCCTCCAGTGTGTAGGCATGGGGGCCGCACAGGTCGTAGCGCTGGCCGATGGTGTGCTTGTCCGCCAGGCTGTGGATCATGGCAGCCACCAGGTCGTCCACGAACACCGGCGCGAAGCGGCTGCGCGGACAGGCGAGGGGAAACACGCCGGGCGCGGCACGCAACAGGGCGGCGAAGCGGTTGAAGAAATGGTCGCCCAGGCCGAAGATGATGGCCGGCCGGAAGCTGGTCACCTCCAGGCCCTCCACGCCATGCACCAGGGCCTCGCCTTCCCCCTTGCTGGCGAGATAGCGGCTCGGCCCCCGCGGGTCGGCATTGAGGGCGCTCATGTGGAGCAGTCGCGGGACCCCCTGTTCCTGGCAGGCCTGGAGGAGCTTGCGGGGCAGTTCCACGTGCACGCGCTGGAAGTCCCCGGCGCGCTCCTCGTTGAGAATGGCCACCAGGTTGACCACCGCATCACAGCCCTCCAGCAGGCCAGCGAGGGTGCGCGGGTCGTGCACGTCCGCCTCCCGCAGTTCCACGTGGGGCAGCACGCCCAGCTCGCGATGGCGCTGGGGCCGCCGGCTGGGGACCCGCACGCGGTAACCGTTTTCCGTCAGGTGGTTGACCAGGTGATGGCCCACGAAGCCGGTGCCGCCGAGGACGCAGACCAGGGGGCGGCGCGTCCGAACGAACTCCACATCCTTCACTTGTATTCCTCCCGGGTTCATGACGATCTGGATTTGCGTGTGCGGCGCCTCCCCGCAATGGTTTATTATCGGCCCTGTATTGACGAAGACAGGCCGCTTGAGTTTCCGGGGTGTGAGGTCGCCACGTACAGAGCCTAAAGTATAACGTCTGGATCCGCTCTTTGCCGGAAGAGATTGAGATCGGGAGGATATCGCCATGTCCCTGCAATCCATCAATCCCGCCACTGGCGAGACACTGGCCGTGATCGAACCCTGGACGTCCGCGCAGGTGGAGACGGCCCTGGCGGCGGCGGCCCGTGCCGCGCCGGACTGGGCCGCCACGGCGCTGGCGGCGCGATGCGAGGCCCTGCGCCGCATGGCGCGGCTGTTGCGGGCGCGCCGCGACGAGCTGGCGCGGCTCATCACCCTGGAGATGGGCAAGCTCATCGGCGAGGCCCGCGCCGAGATCGACAAGTGCGCCCTGGCCTGTGACTACTATGCGGAGCAGGCGCCCGCCTTTCTCGCCGACGAAATCATCGCTTCCGATGCCGGCCGCAGCTTCGTCGCCCACGAGCCCCTGGGCACGCTGCTCGCCGTGATGCCCTGGAACTTTCCCTTCTGGCAGGTCTTTCGCTGCGCCGCCCCGGCCATCGCGGCGGGCAACACCATTCTCCTCAAGCACGCCGCCAATGTCCCCCAGTGCGCCCAGGCCATCGAATCCCTGTGGCGCGAATCGGGCCTGCCCGAGGGCGTGTTCCGTACCCTGCTCATCACGGCGGACCAGGTGCCGGACGTGATCGCCGACGACCGCGTCCGGGCCGTGACGCTCACGGGCAGCGAGGCGGCGGGCCGCGCCGTGGCGGCCTGCGCCGGCCGGCATCTCAAGAAGACCGTGCTGGAACTGGGCGGATCGGACCCCTTCATCGTGCTGCCCGATGCCGAGCTGGAGGCCGCCGTGGAGGTGGCCGTGACCTCGCGTTTTCTCAATGCCGGCCAGAGCTGCATTGCCGCCAAGCGCTTCATCGTGGTCGCGGCGGTGGCCGATGCCTTCCTGGAACGCTTCAAGGCGGCGGTGACGGCCCTGCGCTGCGGCGACCCCCTGGACGAGGCCACCACCCTGGCGCCGCTGGCGCGGCCCGACCTGCGCGAGACCCTGCATCGCCAGGTGCAGGCCAGCCTCGCCGCCGGCGCCGTCGCGGTGACCGGCTGCGCCCCCCATCCCGGTCGCGGCGCCTTCTATCTCCCTTCCCTGCTGGATCGCGTCGGGCCGGGAATGCCCGCCTGGGAAGAGGAGATGTTCGGCCCCGTGGCGGCGGTGATCCGCGTCGCCGACGAGGAAGAGGCGGTGGCCGTGGCCAATGCCTCGCGCTTCGGCCTGGGTGGCAGCGTCTGGACCCGCGATACGGCCCGCGGCGAGCGCCTTGCGCGGCGCATTCAAAGCGGTGCCGTGTTCGTCAACGGCCTGGTGAAGAGCGATCCCCGCCTGCCCTTTGGCGGCATCAAGGCATCCGGTTACGGCCGGGAACTGTCCCATCACGGCCTGCGCGAATTCCTCAACCTGAAGACCGTCTGGATCCGCTGACAGGCATGGAGGCAGGAGAAGGGGCTGGAGACGGGACTGGGCGGCGATGGGCGGGCTGGAGTTCGCGGGCTATGCCCTGCTGGGCGCGGTCGCCGGCCTGCTGGCGGGCCTGCTGGGCATCGGCGGGGGTGTCGTGGTGGTGCCGGGCCTGTTGTGGCTGTTCCACGCGGGCGGACTGCCGCCTGAGCGTCTCACCCAGCTCGCGGTGGCCACTTCCCTTGCCGCCATCATCCTCACCGCGGCCGTGTCCACGGCGGCCCATCACCGCCGCCGTGCCGTCGCCTGGAGGCTCGTCTGCCGCCTCGCGCCAGGGCTCGTCGCGGGTGCCATCCTGGGGGCATGGCTCGCGGACCGTCTGAGCAGCGACGCCTTGCGCCGGGTCTTCGGCGTCTTCGAACTGCTGGTGGCCTGGCACCTGTGGCGCGCCCGGCCCGACGCGACCGGCGAGCCGGGCACGAAGGACGCCGTGGGAGAGAGCGCCCGCGCGCTGGCGCCTTCTTCCGGGACACGCCCCCGATCCATTTCGGGATCCAGTGTGGGATCCAGTCCAGGCTCCGTGGAGCCCTCCCTCATGACGGCAGCGGGGGGCGTCATCGGCACCCTCTCTTCCCTCGTGGGTATCGGCGGCGGCACCCTGACCACCCCCTTACTGTTGTGGTGCGGCGTGGGCCTGCGCCGGGCCATTGCCACCTCGGCGGCCTGTGGCCTGCCCATTGCGCTCGCGGGGACTCTCGCCCACGTGGCCGCGGGGTGGGACGACGTGACACCGACCGCCGATGGCGCCTACTGGGGCTATTACTGGGGCTATCTCTACTGGCCGGCGCTGCTGGTGCTGGCGCCGTCCGCCATGGTCACGGCGCCCTGGGGGGTGCGGCTGGCCCACGGCCTGCCTCTGGACTTCCTGCGGCGCCTCTTCGCCCTGCTCCTGGCAGTGGTGGGGCTGGGGCTGCTGCGCTGATGGCAGCCGGCGTTGTATTATTAACCCGGCAACAATATATGTCATGTTCAGCCGCCGCGTGCGGACACGCAGCAAGGCGGCGGAGCGCCGCTGTAGTCATTCTACAGCAAGCTTCGCCAACACCGTCTGCGTGCGCGCACGCGGCGGCCTGCCATATGAATTTCAACAAGTCAGGCGTTTCAGGCAGGCGCCGGCTCGGTGTTGCGGCACTTGGCAAGGGCCGGGCCATTCCCTGCGTGCCGCGCCTTGATCCAGCGCCTGCCTGAAACGCTGAACACGATATATATTGTTGCCGGGTTAATATTCTCCGTTTTCAAACTCTGCGTTGCCGAATTTCAGCACATTGCAGTTTTCCCTGATGATGCGCTGAAGTGACTCATCAAAGCCTTCCTGGCTCTGCGCCTGAATCTCGACGGAGATTTTCACATCCACGCCAATTTTCGAGGTGAACTGCTGAACGACTTCATCCATGATGGTGGCGAAATCCATCTTGGCTTTGATCGGGTCGAGCGTGACGGTGCCGTAGAACTGCCTCTTGGCGGAAGTCGCCGGAACGCCAGGTGATTCACCGCCAGCAGGTGTTGGGGAAGTTGTCTCACTCTCATCCGTTGTTCCACCAGTGGCTGTTGGGGAAGCGCCTGATATGTCACCATCTCCCTGCTGGCGCCTTTCGTTCTCCAAGCGTTCGCGCCAGGCCAGAGCAGCTTCCCGGTCGATGAGCAGTGAGGACTCGTCCAGTACGATCGTCGTGGGCTGCCCGAAGACAAAGCCCAGGTAGCGGTCGCCGTCCTTGCCGGCGGCGAAACCGAAATAGTCTTCTGTCCCGACACCCTTGGCGATGGCATCCCGGAATACCTGGTCATTGACCAGACGGGGCAGGTAAAGGTAATGGCAGGTGTCCTGCCATACCTTGAGCGCGCTCACTTCCGCCTCATTGTCCTTCAGATACCATTGTTTGAGCAGATTGCGCAGGTGAATGGGCGACCACTCATAGATCAGCCATTCCTCTTCACGCAATTTGTCTTCGATGGCCTGGACAAGGTTTGGGGCAGTAGGTGAGATCTGAACCGCTTCCCATTCCAGTTGCGGCTTGCCCTTCACGAAGTCCTCAACCGGTGCGATCAGCCATTTCCAGGTCTCCCGTATCAGCTGGCTCAGGGACTGCTCGGCATGATCCCGGCTGCGCTTTGCCTGGTTGAGGTGTGAAATGTCCTGGTTCAGGGTGCCGTTCTCGATATCCGAGACAATGGAATCCCAGGCCAGGTAGATGCGTCCCTGTTCCTTCAGGCGGCCGACCACATCGAAATCCGGTGCCAGGAAGATCAGGCGGTTCTGTTTCTGCCGGGGTTGATCACCGCGCTTGCGCAATATCTCTTCGGCTTGCGACCAGGCCGGGTTGGACTCGCCCCGGTTGTAGGCGGCCTGGGTGGGCAGTACCACCAGGCGGGGGCCCGTACCGTAGTCATCGGGAATATCCGCGGAAGGCGTGAAGACATGGATGCCGCCAAAGTGGTGATTCCGGCCGAATACCCGGTTGACGCGCTGCTTGATCAGATCGTCCAGAACCCCTTTCTCGATGTTCTGTTTCCGGCTCTCCATCTCCCGGCGCAGGTTCGGGCGCGTGTCGAACCAGTACCGGTCCTGCTCGGAATAGAGGTAGTGGAGCCGGTCGCGCAGACGTTTCAGCACGTCCTCGAACACCCCGACGGTCTGTCCGGGCTGAACGGCACCCAGCAGGATGCGCTTGGTCTGGATGCCCCGGACAGCCTGGTTTGCCGCCGCGGGGGCGCTGCCGAGAAAGATGGTGCGGGTCGTCCGGCGCGCGGCCTGAACGCTGCCGAACCGGGTGTCGAGACCGTCGATCTCCGCCGGCACGGAATGCGGGCCGTCGATCTCGCGCTCGATGACCGGCTCCCAGCCCTGGGGCAGATAATGAATGCTCTTGGTGCGCACGTTGCTGTCATCAAGCGGGAGCGTCCCCGGCATGATGAGCGCATCGCGGTTGTCCGTGTTCCACAGCCGGTGGATCACGATGGCCATGTACTGGAGGACACCACGGGTGCGCTGGAACTTCTCCAGCGTGGACCAGTCCTCGTACAGGCGATCGAATATCTCCGGGTGAATGGGGTATGAGCGGCACAGGCGCTCGAAATAGGCGTTGGACTGGGTTTCCACCGGGAACTTCTCGGCATGTTGCCGGTAAAAGTCCGAGAACTGGCGGCTGATTCCCTCCACCTGGGCCCGGTCGCCGGGAGTCTCGAACAGGCGCCGGCGGACGATCTCGAAGGCCTCTTCGGTCGCAACCGGCTTCCAGACCGACTCTACCCGGGCGAAATACTTCTCCAGCGCTTCCAGGGCCCGCTGGCCCATGGTTCCCCCGGCCTCCACATCCGACTCGGGAAGGGAGGCGAGCAGGATGGCATTGGGCACCGCCTTCATGGCCTCGGTGAGCGCCTGGATGAAACTGATATTGCTGTCGAAAGTGCCCGCCTTGTACTGCTTGCCCATCTCGAGCTGGCGGATGAAGGCCACCAGCTCGTCCATCAGGATCACGCAGGGCGCGGCCCGCCGAATCAGCCCGGCCAGGATCTCCTTGCCGGGCGAGGTGCCGTCCCGGTCACTGTCGGCGACCTGCTGGAAGCCTGCCTCACCCAGGAGTTGCCAGGCCAGCTCGCCCCACAGAGTATGGATCCTGGGAGCGCCGGCATCCTGCCGGCCCTTTGCCGCCGGGACGGCGGCGCTCCCGGGGAGGTGCGCATGACTGGGAGAGAGCTTGATACCGTCGATCACGGCCACCCGGGCCTCGGGCAGATCCGTGATGCCCGCCTCGTCGAGCAGCGGCGGAATCCCCGTGAGACGGGAGGTGGGCACGGAGCGCGAAGCCAGGTGGTAGACAGCCAGCAGCGTGTGGGTCTTGCCACCGCCGAACGCGGTCTGCAATTGGATGACCGGGTCGCCACCCTGGCCCGCCAGGCGTTGCGCCACCGAGATCAGCAGCAGGCGCATGCCCTCGGTGATGTAGGTGCGGGCAAAGAACTGCTCGGCGTCCTGGTATTCAGCCGGTGCCGTGCCGCCCACCACCTGGGTGATGTCCGCGGCAAACTCCGACTGCTTGAAGGTGCCCTGTAGGACGTCTTTGTGGGGTGTTGCAATTTCACGCCAAGGTTTCAGTGACATGCCTATTCCTCAGGCTGAATCATGTAGGAAAACTTATCTATAATCAGTTCCTTGCGCGCAGCAAGAAAATCTTCGAATCTCTCAAGTTCCCAAAGGGTGGAGTCTTTAGGGATCAAATGCATATTAAGGTATTCTTCTGTCTTGTCAGCGAACCACTCTGATGGCGGGGTGTCGCATTTCCCGCCAGCGCCATTCTCTTCAGCGGTCAGCAACATGCAATTTGCAATTTGATCTCGCGTCTCTTGTTTGTATCTGAGGATGTTGCGTCGGCCGCTCTCCGGGTTAATGTCTTTGACAGTTTTCAGCAATGCCTGGGGAAATATATGGTCTACTTGCGGCAGACTGTTCTCGTAAGCAGGCTGGTAATTGAAATCCTTGTACCAGAGGTTGAAGATCAGGTGGATTTCTTTGGATCCATAGCGAAGATCCAGAATGGTATCCCGTGTCACCTCCAGGCTCCGACCATCGGCACGAATGATTCCGAACATTTCCCGATAGTCGAAATCACCAATTTCATCGATCTGTTTTGTGCATCGATCAATCAGATTATCAGGGGTTCCACTAAATGCACCGGTAATCAGTGTGCGAAGCAGGTAGGTGTCTATGTTTTGCGCATTTTTCCATTTATCCGGGAAATGGAAACGGAAATAGATTAAAGGAATAAGTACAAGATAGGACGGCATGGCCCGATCAGTACGGATGAAAGTTTTTCCATACAGAAAGTCCCGCACGTCCTTTATGGCAGCTTGTATAGATTCCCATTGGTCTATGATGGATTCTTTTGTGCTACCGTCGCGGAATTTAGCGACATCATAGCGTGCGCCTTTGCCCAGAATACTCAGGCAGCTTTTCAGAATGAAATCCCTCGTGAAGGCATATCCAGATCGGTTCAACTCTTCCAGCAGAAGCTCCATCTGCTCATCCGCATCTTCCCAGCTTGAACTGAGCAGCGAAAACAGGAGGTCTGATTTTCCTAGCTTTGTACCTCCGGAATTGGCACGAATGAAAATCTCGACTACATCGTCTTCTGAATAAAGCTGGGGATTATCCACGCTATCAAGTTCTTGATAGGCCAACCGTTCCTCACTGGCAAAGACTTTATTAGCAAGCCACAAATTATCGACCAGCCGCTCTTTAGATTGCTCGTCCAGTTCTTCTGGACTCTCCTTTTCCAACTGCTGGGCAAGTCGATGAGGCGGATCGTTGCTGAAGACGATTCGCTTGAATTTTATCCAAGGAAAACTGGATCTGGCAGGGTCAAGGAAACGGAATTGGTAGCGAATATCATCGGGTGCGGCCAAATCTCCTGACAACACATTGAAGAAGAGCTCCTTTTTCTCGTAGCTGCCTCGCAAACCGATAAACAAGCTTTGGAGACGCTGCTGGCCATCCAGTACGAGTAGTTTCGTTCCGTCATTTTCCGGGACATAAAAATCTGTGAGTCTTAGTCCATGTCGATAGTTGTCGATGAATTTTCTTCGCTTGATGCGGCTTTTCGTTTTCCATATAAGCAAGGTGCTAATGGGGTATTCCCGCATGATAGAGTCAAAAAGGCGCTCTATCTGGTCTTCATGCCAGACGAAGGGGCGTTGTATATTAGGCAGCCAGAACCCGCCATCCTTTTCTTCATTATTCAGCCAGCCAACCACTTTCCGTATGCTTTCTTTTTGGTTTTTCATCCTGTGATGCTCCCCTATATGTTCAGTTCAGCCTGTGAGCATTTATGGCCCACCTCATGGGATGCAGTAACGATGGCATGCCAGGCGCCGATGAGTTCGTTGTAGGCGCGGGCGTCTTCGGCCCAGCCGGCGCGTTCGCAGAGGGTGTAGAGGTGGTAGGCGAGCTGGCGCAGGGGCTCGCCTTTTTCCGGCATGCGGGCCAGCAGCTCACCGGCGGCGGCCTCATTGTCTTCGTTCAGGCGGCGGATCATGTGGTGCAGGGCCTCCCACACGGGGGTGCGGTCGTCCCGGGCCGGATCCCAGTCCGCGGGATACTCCTTCCATTTGAGCAGGCGGACACGGCCAGCCCCGGATGCCAGCACGCCGGCCCCGACTATCCCGTCCACGCTGGTACCCTTGGCGCGGGCGAGCACATCCGCCTCGCCGAAGGGGCTGTTCTTACGGCCGTACTGCTCGAACCAGCGGAACTGAGTGTCGGCGTCGAAGTTGCCTGTTTGCCTGGCGAACGGGCCGGATTCATAATTCCGATATTCGGCGATGGGGATTCCTGCGAGACATAGCTCAGAGTCCTGGTACTCTGTGGGCGCTGTGCCGATGGCCAACTGGACGGTGTTCGCAGTGAACTCCGACTGCTTGAAGGCGCCCCGGAGGACGTCGTTATGCAGTGTGGCAATTTCTCGACGTGGTTTATGAGACATGTGTTCTACACATTTGCTCGCGAGTCTCCACCGACACCTTTGCTCAGCGTTAGCGTTTTTTTGTTGGTCTCCAGTTGGGGCAAGCTGGGCTTTGTTCAGATGTTTCGTCGATCTCCGAAATCTTCTCCACCAATTCCCTGAATTGTCTGAGCCCTTCCGCTCCAAATACCTGACGGCTGCCCGGATATACTTCGATGTCGTGAGCTGCTGCTCTGATGCTACGCCATCCAATAGGTGTTTGCTTGCCGCCGGCTCCCCTTGTTTTGGAACCCGCGATTAGTCTCCTTAGCTTATCAATTAGCAAGCTGCTAAGCCCTATGGCGTGGCGAGTATAGAGAAATTCCGTACCACTCATGTCGAGGAGATCTGGGACATGCTCGATCTGTTCATGATCCGCACGTATTTCATCGATCGTCAATGGTACTCCCACTATTCGAAGGCGCTCCCTATCGATATAATTCTCCCAACGTTCCGAGAGGAAGTATTCGTCCACCCCAACAAGATAGGGGGATTGCGTTGAAGAAAACGAAAGCACCAAGTGGTTTTTTGCCCGAGTCATGGCCACATAAAATCGCGCCAGATCTCGGTACTGTTCCTTTTCTGGGACGCCTGGATTAGGAATAACGCCATGCTTGCAATTCAGGATGAGCATCGCGTCGAATTCAAACCCCTTGGTGTGCTCAAGGTCAGACAAATACAAATCCTCTTTACCCACGACAATATTGCCGTCGAGAACTGGAACCCCGATACGTTTTCCAAATTCCTGTATCTGGTACAGACTATATCCGCATAAGGCGATACAACATTTCTGTTCACCTTTATTCTCAACGACATCCTCAACAAACTCCCTCGCGTAAGCAATCTCTTCTTCCAGAGAATCCGCCTCGAGTATTAACGGGGCCGAAGAAGAAAAATTGCCATGCTCAGGATCGAGAACATCGAAGTCCGGAGAATCCAACATTTCCTCAGAAAGGTTGTTAACAAGTACTTCATAGGCGGCTGACAAGATCTCTCTGGAGTTCCTGTAATTTTTCGTCAGCCTTATAGACCTGGCGCTTGGGATATTAATACCTGCATCCCGCAGGCTGCCATGTTTTGTCTGCACCTGCTGGGCAGCATCGCCGCACAAAAACAGGCTGTCCTGTCCTTCCATTGTGAGACGTCTAACGAGCCGAAATTCAATTGTTCCGAAGTCCTGCGATTCGTCTATCAGAACAAAACGATATTCCTCATGGAGTTTATCCAAGTGTCGATTAAGCGCCGTTGACAGCCCTAGGTAATCCGTCACGCCAATATGCTTCATCTTTAGTTCCCACGCCTCAAGGCCTTCAAGGATAATTGCGCGGAACCGCTTATCAAGCGGGTAGCTTCGCCCAACCCGCTCCGCATGCAAGTAGTCAGTCCTGCGATCTGGCGGAAAGGCGCTTCGGATCCAGTCAAATTCCTCCCGAATATACTCTTCTGCGTCTATGCCCCGTGATATCAGGGAGTCGTGGAGTGGCAGGAGAACAGCTGCGTCATTATTGTTCAATTCACATCGATAGAACTCACGCCATATTTCATCGATGTGTTCGTGACTCTTCCACGTTATGTCATCATAAAGCCGGTCGTTCTTGGGCTCGAAACGGTGCAGTAATTCCTGGCACAGGCGGAACAGGGGAAGAACTAACACCCGCGAGGCAATTTCTTCAACGGCCGCTGCCTCCACCATGTCTTCTATGAGTCTTGCCAGCTGCCGATTAAGAGTAAGCACCAGCACCTTTTCATCGGGGTTGTCCCTCGCCAATCGAATTGCTCGTTTTACGATTACGCAGGTTTTTCCAGACCCGGACACCCCGACCAGCTTGGCAGGGCCACTAAACGTACGATCAACAATGTCCTGTTGATCCGGGTGGAGGTATAGCATCCAGTCCATGTAACTGCCATGGCGTGCAAAATGCCTAAGTACCTCCGGATAATTAGGGTCGTTCGGGGAGATCTTTCGTATCTGATCGCTTTCCGCCAGCGCAGCGATTTCCTCCTTTGTAAGCATTGCAATTGGCTGGCTCTCACCCATGAATAAACGAATACGCTCGACTGCCTTTTCGATCTCGTCTTTTTTCAGTAATGCAAATACGTCCAGAAATGCATCAGAAACCTCCTGATCATCAATGCGTTCAGCTATAGCGAGAAGATCTTCATCAGAGGCCCAGGCTTCCAATCCCTCGATTTCCCGAACAACCGACCGGGGAAGAGAATCAACCAGTTTGTCAAAATAGTAATCTGGCTTTATTAGCTCGTACAGCTTGCCAGTAATAGGCTTTAAAGGTTCGCGAAATCCGGCGAAGCCTTCTTTGACGATGTTAAGAGGATTGAGCTTAATTTGGCCCTTGCTATCCCTGATAAGGGTGCTTCCCCTATTCCGGTCCAGCCATTCGTCACACTCCGTATGGGTTCCGGCAAAACAGAACAGAACCACACCGCTATCCTGAATGGTGATCAGTCGGATTCCATCGCCCAGATCATACTTGACGCATTTATCAACGCGGTTCTCACCATGCTTGGTCACCTTAAGCCCATGAAACGGGTTGCTTTCGCCACGCGACGCTTTCCCGAGAACTGAATCAATCCGGTCGGCTGCCTTCTGGTATTTCCCTCCTCGACGACCAAGTTGAACCAGACTCCTGTCGAAGTCCTTGTAGCGAGCAAATTCCAACACGTTCCTTTTTGTCGCCTCCGCGAAAGTGCTTGTCTTTGCCATACTACCTCCTATCTTCCCAAATCCAGCCCCTGTTGCTCGCCCTTGTGGCCTGCTTCATGGGAGGCCGTGACGATGGCCTGCCAGGCGCTGCGCCACCGAGATCAGCAGCAGGCGCATGCCCTCGGTGATGTAGGTGCGGGCAAAGAACTGCTCGGCGTCCTGGTATTCAGCCGGTGCCGTGCCGCCCACCACTTGGGTGATGTCCGCGGCGAACTCCGACTGCTTGAAGGTGCCGGCCAGGACATCCTTGTGGGGTGTGGCGATCTCGCGCCAGGGTTTCAGGCTCATGAGGCTTTCTTCCGGTCCAGTTGACTGGCGATCCACAGCTTGATCAGGGCCTGGCGCGTCACGCCGAGCCGCTGCGCTTCCCGATCCAGGGCGCGGACCATCCAGTCGGGAAAGTCCACGTTGACCCGGCGGGTTTCGTAATGGACCCGGCGGGCCTGGTCCAGCTCCAGGCGGCCGGTGACGTCCTCGCCCTCGTCGAAGGCGCGATCGAATTCAGATGCTTTCGTTTTCATACAGGGCCACCTCTTCTTTGCGGGCGCGGCGCACGGAAATCAGGCGAATCCGGCCTTCCCGGTACGTGATCACGGCCGACCAGTGCCGTGTCCCGATCCGCCCGACGACCAGGAACCGGGGCTCGTCCGTGGTCCGCGCCGGAATCTCCAGCAGGTCCGGGTCGTCCCAAAGGGCCTGGGCCGCCTCGAAGTCGATGCCGTGTTTCTCCTGGTTGCGCCGGCTTTTGTCCGGATCGTATTCAAAGTCCATATTGAATAATTATGGTATAGTATTTATATCATTTCAATGTGATCATAGCTCAAGTTCCAGCGATTCGCCCTTGTGGCCCACCTCATGAGAGGCCGTGACGATGGCATGCCAGGCGCCGATGAGTTCGTTGTAGGCGCGGGCGTCTTCGGCCCAGCCGGCGCGTTCGCAGAGGGTGTAGAGGTGGTAGGCGAGCTGGCGCAGGGGCTAGCCTTTCTCCGGCATGCGGGCGAGCAGCTCGCCGGCGGCCGATTCGCCTGCTTCGTTCAGGCGGCGGATCATGTGGTGCAGGGCCTCCCACACAGGCGTGCGCTCGTCCCGGGTGGGATCCCAGTCGGCCGGGTATTCCTTCCATTTGAGCAGGCGCACCTTGCCACCGCCGGATTCCAGTACGCCGGCCTCG
>Ga0256839_1003260_pt1 | contig 16932 bp, 14 predicted proteins | sample 354166metaG_FD_185968 | JGI IMG/M metagenome (GOLD analysis project Ga0256839, IMG submission 185968) | Hydrothermal vent microbial communities from Mid Atlantic Ridge, Atlantic Ocean - 354-166 | ecosystem: Environmental > Aquatic > Marine > Hydrothermal vents | place: Atlantic Ocean: Mid... | reverse complement strand
TGGTCTACATAGGCGCCATCGGCGATACAGATCAGGGCGTCATGGGCCTCATACATTTCGCGCTTGGGGAAGTAGACATCATTGGTGGCCACCAGCGGAATATCCAGCCCGTAGGCCAGCTCCACCAAGCCCGGCTCGGTGGCGGCTTCGGCCTCGGTGCGGCGGCTATCTTCATCGGGGTGGCGCTGAAGCTCGATATAAAGGCGGTCGGGAAACAGCGATTTGAAATGCTCGGTGAGCTGCCGGGCCTTGGCGGCGTGGTTATCCTGAAGCATTTGCCCAAGCGGGCCAAGAGAGCCGCCCGTCAGGCAGATCAGCCCCTCGGCATGGGCCTTCAAATGCGCCAGCGTGATATGGGGCGCGGCATTGCCGCATTCCAGATAGAGCGCAGAATTGAGCTTCAGCAGGTTTTTCCAGCCCGTTTCGTTTTGTGCCAGCAGCACAATCGGGCGGGGATCAGGGGCTTTTTCGCCGGGCCGGCTGGCCGCCTCGTAGGCCAGATCAAACTGGCAGGCGATGATGGGCTGCACTCCGGCTTTGCTGGCGAATTCCGAAAATTCCAGCGCGCCAAACATGCTGTTTGTATCGGTGAGCGCCACTGCGGGCATAGCATCCTTGACGCACATATCCGGCAGCTTTTTGGCGATAATCGCGCCCTCGAGCAGGGAATATGCCGAATGCACGCGCAGATGGATGAAACGGGGGGCAGGGGGCATTTGCTTGGGCTTTCCGAGGGGATATTGGCTTTGATCCAGGATAGATTTATTTAGTCCGGAAATATAGCGCCAAAAAATGGAAAATAAAATACTATATATATCAATCGGATAGGCGAATTACTGGGGTTAGCGCAATAATTATGGAAAAATTGCAATATGCCAATGGCACGATAAACTGTAAGTGAACGAAAGGCGGTGCTTTTCGTTTGGCCGGTCCGCTTGGCCATAATGCGCGGAATCAAATTCGACATTTACACTACGCGCGGCGTGGCCGATAAAATGTCATGGTTCATGCATGTATCGGGCCGGTTCTGGCCCGGATAGATAAAATAGACGGGTAGATGAAAATGGGAAAACTGACAACACATGTGTTGGATACCGCGCTTGGCAAGCCAGCGGCGGGTATGAAGATCGAGCTATACCGGCTGACGGGCGGGCGCGAGAAGCTCAAGCAGGTGGTGACCAATGCGGATGGGCGGGTCGATGCGCCCTTGCTGGAGGGCGAAGACTGGTCAGCCGGAGAATACGAACTGGTGTTTCATGCCGGAGCCTATCTGGCCAGCACGGGCCAGGAGCTGCCCAACCCGCGATTTCTCAATTTCATTCCGCTGCGCTTTGGCATGGCTGAAGATAGCCATTACCATGTGCCGCTGCTGCTTTCGGCCTTTGGCTATTCGACCTACAGGGGCAGCTAGATGATTTCATTTGTGCTGAATGGTGCGGTGACAGAGGCCGAAAATGCCTCGATGACCCTGCTTGATTTTATCCGCCTCGAGCGCGGGCTGACCGGCACCAAGGAGGGCTGCAACGAGGGCGATTGCGGCGCCTGCACGGTGCAGGTGGCGGCTATGGAAGATGGCCGGATTGTGCATCGGGCGGTGAATGCCTGTGTGTTGTTGCTGGGCCAGATGCAGGGCAAATCCGTCACCACCGTCGAGGCGCTGGGCGGGGATCATCCGGTGCAGGTGGCTATGGTCGAGCATCATGGCTCGCAATGCGGCTTTTGCACCCCGGGGATTGTGATGTCTTTGGTATCGGCGCATCGCGAGGGGCGTCAGGATCATGCGGATGTGCTGGCGGGAAACCTGTGCCGCTGCACCGGCTATGCGCCGATTTTGCGCGCCGCCAAGGCGGTAGAGGATCAGCCGGTGCCAAAAGGCGCAGATGAGGCCGCGCTGATTGCAGCGCTGCCCGGGGCGGGCTTTACCGAGCTGGAGGCTTTTGCGGGCTGGTATGAGAAAAACCCCGATGCCACGCTGGTGGCGGGCGCGACCGAGGTGGGGCTGGTGCTGACCAAAGAGCTGAAGCAGCCCGCCAGGCTGGCGTTTCTCAACCGGATCACGGCGCTGCAAAATATCGAGCATGAAATTGGCGGTATGCGGATTGGCGCGGGGGTATTGCTGGCGCGGCTGCGCGGCGCGATGGTGGGGAAATATCCGCAATTTGCCGAGATGCTGCGCCGGTTCGGCTCGGTGCAGGTGCGCAATTCCGCCACGCTGGGCGGCAATATCGCCAATGGCTCGCCCATTGCCGACACCCCCCCCGCGCTGATCGCGCTGGAGGCCAGCCTCACGCTGCGCAAGGGCGAGGCGCGCCGCGAGATTTTGCTGGAGGATTTTTATCTGGACTACGGGGTGCAGGACCGCGCCGAGGGCGAATTTATCGAGAGTATCTTCATTCCCGAACAGGCCGATACGCTGGGGGTTTATAAAATATCCAAACGCTTCGATCAGGATATTTCGGCGCTTTGCGGCGCGTTTAATATCGCGATTGCGGATGGCATAGTCACCAAGGCCCGCATTGCTTTTGGCGGCATGGCCGCCACGCCCAGGCGGGCCAAAGCGGTGGAGGCGGCCTTGCTTGGCCAGCGCTGGAACGAGGCAACCATCACCAAGGCGCAGGCGGAATTCACTAGGGATTACACCCCGATCTCGGACCAGCGCGGCAGCGCGGCATACCGGCTGGTTCTGGCGCAAAACCTGCTGAAGCGGTTTTATCTGGAGCAAACCGGCATCGAGCAGGTGCGGGTTGTGGGAGGGGCATCATGAGCGTTGCAAAATCTATCCGTCATGATAGCGGGCCGGCCCATGTAAGCGGGCAGGCGCGCTATGTGGATGATTATCCGCTGCCCGCCAATGCGGTGCATCTGGCCTTCGGGTTGTCTGAAAAGGCCCATGCGGATTTCACGCTGGATCTGGCGGCGGTGCGCGGGGCCACAGGCGTGATCGAGGTGCTGGTGGCGGCGGATCTGCCGGGCCAGAACGATGTATCCCCTTCCGCGCATGACGAGCCGCTTCTGGCGGTGGGAACCGTGCATTATATCGGCCAGCCGCTGTTTTTGGTGGTGGCGGATAGCCATCTGAATGCGCGGCGCGCGGCGCGGCTCGGGCGGGTGGAATATGCCGAAAAAACCCCGCTGGTGACGCTGGATCAGGCGATCGAGGCAGGCAGCACCTTTGATGCCCCGCTGACCTTCGCCATTGGTGATGCCGATGCCGCGCTGGAAGCCGCGCCGCATCGGGTGTCGGGGCAGTTCGAAATCGGCGGGCAGGAGCATTTTTATCTCGAAGGCCAAGCCGCCTATGCCCTGCCCGAAGAGGGCGATGTGCGGGTGGTCTCCTCTACCCAGCACCCCACCGAGATCCAGCATAAGGTGGCCGAGGCGCTCGATATTCCGTTTCACGGCGTGCGGGTCGAAACCCGCCGCATGGGGGGTGGCTTTGGCGGCAAGGAATCCCAGGGCAATGCGCTGGCGGTGAGCTGTGCGGTGGTGGCTTTGCGCCTGAACCGCCCTGCCAAAATGCGCTATGACCGCGATGATGATATGGTGATCACCGGCAAGCGCCATGATTTTCGCATTAAATATAGCGCGGGTTTTGGGCCGGATGGCAAGATTCAAAGCGTGATCTTCGAGCATTTTGTGAAATGCGGCTGGGCGCTGGATCTTTCGCACCCCGTGGCCGACCGCGCCATGCTGCACGCGGATAACGCCTATCACCTGCCCAATGCCAAAATCACCTCGCACCGCTTGCGCACCAATACCCAGAGCAACACCGCCTATCGCGGCTTTGGCGGCCCGCAGGGGATCCTTGGCATCGAGCGGGTGATCGAGCATATCGCCGACGCGCTCGGGCTGGACCCGCTGGCGGTGCGGCAAGCGAATTTCTATGCGGCTTCAGGTGATCTCACCCCCTATCATATGCCGGTGGAGGATAGCATTTCCCATGAGCTGGTGGCGCAACTGGCCGAGACTTCCGGCTATGAAAAGCGGCGCAAAGAGATCGCGGCATTCAATGCGGCCTCGCCCGTGATCAAGCGCGGCCTGTCACTGGTGCCGGTGAAATTCGGCATATCCTTTACCCTGACATTTCTGAATCAGGCGGGGGCTTTGGTGCATGTTTACGCCGATGGTTCGGTGCAGCTCAATCATGGCGGCACCGAAATGGGGCAGGGGCTGAATACCAAGGTGGCGCAGGTGGCGGCAGAGGTGTTCGGCCTCGGGATCGAGGCGATCAGGATCACCGCCACCGATACCGGCAAGGTGCCCAATACCTCGGCCACCGCCGCCAGCTCCGGCGCGGATCTGAACGGCATGGCCTGCAAGGATGCCTGTAGCAGGATCAAGGCGCGGCTGGTGGAATTTGCCGCTGAAAAATGGGGCGGCGAGGTGGTTTTTGCGAATGGGCAGGTGCGGGTTGGCGCGCATGAAATGCCCTTTGCCGAGCTGGTTTCACAGGCCTATATGGCGCGGATATCCCTTTCCGCCACGGGGTTTTACAAAACGCCGAAACTGCAATGGGACCGGATGGCGGGCAAGGGCCGGCCTTTTCTCTATTTTGCTTATGGCGCGGCGGTCAGCGAGGTAGAGCTGGATACGCTTACGGGCGAAAACCGCATTCTGCGCACGGATATCCTGCATGATGTCGGCCATAGCCTCAATCCTGCGCTGGATATCGGGCAGGTCGAGGGGGCCTTTGTGCAAGGGGCTGGCTGGCTGACGATCGAGGAATTGCGCTGGGCCGAGGATGGCCGGTTGCTAACGGCGGCTCCGGCGACCTACAAGATCCCCTGCGCTTCCGATATGCCTGACGAATTCAACGTGGCGCTCTGGGACGGGGCCAACCGCGAGAAAACCATTTACCGCTCCAAGGCCGTGGGCGAGCCGCCCTTTGTGCTGGGGATGTCGGTGTTTATGGCGCTGTCGGATGCGGTGAAGGCCGGGGGCGGCGAGGCGAATATCGATGCCCCCGCCACTGCCGAGCGGCTATTGATGGCGCTGCCGCGCTAATGGCGGATGGCGCGGATATCACACAGGCCGCCTGCATGCGCGTTATGGTGCGGGCCGTTCATGGCTCTGCCCCGCGCGAGGCGGGGGCGGAAATGCAGGTTTGGCAGGGCGGGCAAAGCGGCACCATTGGCGGCGGGGTGCTGGAATGGAATGCGGCAAAACACGCGCGCAAAATGCTGGAAAGCGGCGCGGTGGAAGATCATCAAAGCGTGGCGCTGGGGCCGGAGATCGGGCAATGCTGCGGCGGGCGGGTGGAGCTTTTGTTCCGGCGCGGCCCGCGCGAGGCGGCGGCGGTTTTGCAGCCGGTATTTCTATACGGGGCGGGGCATGTGGGCCGCGAGATTATGCGGGTGCTGGCGGGCTTGCCCTTTGCGATGAGCTGGGTGGATGTGGCCGAAGCGCGCTTTCCGCCCGGGGCGAAAAACCCGCTTATCCATGCCAATCCGGCGGCGGCGGTGGCCTTGGCCCCCGATGAGGCCTTTCATTTTGTGCTGACCCATTCCCACGCCCATGATCTGGAAATCTGCCATCAGGTGTTGAGCCGGCCTTTTGGCCATCTGGGCTTGATCGGTTCTGCCACCAAAAAAACCATATTTTTGAAGCGTTTGCGCGAGCTTGGCCATAGAGATGAGCGCCTGAAGCGCCTGCAATGCCCGATCGGGGACCCTGCGCTGGGGAAAACACCGGCGGGCATAGCGATAGGGGTTGCGCATTGGTTAATGCGCGCACAGAATGAAATGAAAGAGCCAAGGGGAGAGGGCCGCGCATGAGGGTTTTGCTGGAAATCAAACATCTGTCAAAAAGCTATCCGGGGGTGAAAGCCAACGACGATATTTCCTTTGATATTCAGGAGGGCGAAATCCACGCGCTGCTGGGGGAAAACGGCGCGGGAAAATCCACCCTTGTAAAGATGATCTATGGTTTGGTGAAGCCCGACGAGGGCGAGATGATCCTGAACGGCGCGCCCTATGCGCCCGCCAAGCCCTCGGTGGCGCGCGGCTCGGGGGTATCGATGGTATTCCAGCATTTCTCGCTGTTCGAAGCGCTAACCGTGGCGGAAAATATCACCCTTGGCATGGATGACGCCCCCAATCGCAAAGAGCTGTCGGAGAAAATCCGCGAGGTGAGCCAGAATTACGGGTTGCCGCTGGATCCGGACCGGCTGATCGGCGATATGTCGGTCGGGGAGCGGCAACGGGTGGAGATTATTCGCTGCTTGCTGCAAAATCCTCGCCTGCTGATCATGGACGAGCCAACCAGCGTTTTGACCCCGCAAGAGGTGGAGGTGCTATTTGGCACCCTGCGAAAACTATCGGCAGACGGGGTGGCGATCCTTTATATCTCCCATAAGCTCGATGAAATTCTGGCGCTTTGTGATCACGCGACGATCCTGCGCATGGGCAAGGTGGTGGATACCTGCACCCCGAAAGAGGAAACCGCAAAATCGCTGGCAGAAATGATGATCGGCGGCGAGCTGGAAATCCATGCGGCCACCGAATTCAATCCGGGCGCCGATGCGCTGGTGGTCGAAAATCTGGAGCTGCCCTCCAAGGATCCGTTTGGCACCAGCCTGAAGGATGTGTCTTTTACCCTGCGCAAGGGCGAGATTCTGGGCATTGGCGGCGTGGCGGGCAATGGGCAGGACGAGGTGCTGGCGGTGCTGTCTGGCGAGGAAAAGGTCTCGGCTGAAATGATCCGGCTTGATGGCGCGCCCATTGGTGATACCGGCCCGAACCGGCGGCGCGAGCTGGGCTTGCTGAGCGCGCCCGAAGAGCGGCTGGGCCATGCGGCGGCCCCGATGATGAGCCTTGTGCAAAACGCGCTGCTTACCGGAAAGATCCGCAAATCCCTGGCGCCGCGCGGGGTGGTGAACTATCGCAAAACCGCTGGATTTGCGCAGGATATCGTGCAGCAATTTGATGTGCGCACCCCGGGGGTGCAGGTGGCGGCCAAGGCGCTATCGGGCGGGAATTTGCAGAAATTCGTGATCGGGCGCGAGGTGTTGCAGGGCCCTGAAGTGCTGGTGGTGAACCAGCCTACATGGGGGGTGGATGCGGCGGCTGCGGCCTCCATCCGGCAGGCGCTGCGCCAGTTGGCGGAAAAAGGCGCGGCGGTGGTTGTGATCAGTCAGGATCTGGATGAGCTGATGGAAATATCCGATACATTTGCGGTGCTTTCGGAGGGGCGGCTCAGCAGGCCCCAGCCCGCCAAGGGGCTGACGATCGAAGAAATAGGCCTGATGATGGGCGGAGAACTGGAAGGAGCGGCCGATGCTTAGGCTCGAACAAAGACCAACGCCCTCCAGGGCGATGCTTTACCTGACGCCGGTGATGGCGGTGCTGGCAACGATGCTGGTCGGGGGTGTGCTTTTCTGGGCGATGGGGATTGATCCGTTCAAGGCGATCTATCTGCTGTTTATCGACCCGTTTGTCGATAGCTATAATCTGTCACAGCTGTTTGTGAAGGCCTCGCCGCTGATCCTGATTGCCATGGGGCTTTCTTTGGGCTTTCGGGCCGGGGTATGGAATATCGGGGCCGAGGGGCAATTTATTGTGGGCGCGATAGCAGGCGGGGCCGTGGGGCTGGCGCTCTGGGGCAGCACGGGGTGGTGGATCTTGCCGCTCATGGCGCTGGCAGCGGCGCTGGGGGGGGCGCTTTGGGCGCTTGTTCCGGCGGTGCTGAAAATCAGATTTAACGCCAATGAAATTCTGGTATCGCTGATGCTGGTTTATGTGGCCGAACACTTTCTGGCGCAAATGGTGCAGGGGGTTTTGCGCGCGCCCGATGGCATGGGCTTTCCGGAAAGCCGCAATCTGGCGCGCAATGATCCGACCTCGCTGCCCGATGTATTTCCGGCCCTCGGGATTGATGCGGGCGGGGTGGTGATGCTGATCCTGCTGGCTGCGGCGTTTTTCCTTTTGCAAAAACACGCGCTCGGCTTCCAGATCAAGCTGACCGGTGATTCGCCCCGCGCGGCGCGTTTTGCCGGGGTGAATCCTTCTTTCATTATCGCTATCTGCCTGGGGCTTTCAGGCGCGGCCGCGGGCTTGGCGGGCCTGTTTGAGCTAACGGGCGCGGCGGGCAAGCTGACCATCGATTTTCCGGTTGGCTATGGCTTTACCGCGATCATCGTGGCGTTTCTCGGGCGGCTTAGCCCGGTCGGAATATTGCTGGCGGGTGTGGTCCTGGCCGGCACCTATATTGGCGGTGAAAACGCGCAGTTCCTGTTAAAGATGCCGGCAGCGGCGGTGACGGTTTTTCAGGGCATGATGCTGTTTTTCCTGCTCGGGTTCGAAATTCTGATCAACTACCGGATTAAACCCATGCGGAGGGCTGTGTAATGGATTTTTCTTCCCTGAATGCGGTGGCGATGATTGTGCTGCTTATTGGCGCTGCCACCCCGATATTGCTGGCGGCCATTGGCGAGCTGGTGGTCGAAAAATCCGGCGTGCTCAATCTGGGTGTGGAGGGCATGATGATCATCGGCGCGGTGACCGGCTTTATAACCGCCACCACCACCGGCAGCCCGATGCTTGGCTTTGTTGGCGGGGCGATTGGCGGGGCGGCTGTTTCAACGCTCTTTGCCTTTCTTACCCAGTATCTGCTTTCCAATCAGGTGGCGACAGGGCTGGCGCTGACCATGTTCGGGCTTGGGCTGGCCGCTTTGATGGGGCGCAGCTATAACGGCATCAAACCGCCACGCACGGAGCGGCTGGAAGTGCCGGGGCTGAGCGATCTACCGGTGCTGGGCGAGCTGTTTTTCAGCTATGATCCGATAATTTATTTTTCGCTGGTGCTGGTTATTGCCGTGTGGTGGTTCCTGAATCGCACCCGTGCCGGGCTGGTGTTGCGGGCCTGTGGTGAAAATCACGATGCGGCACACTCGCTTGGCTATAATGTGCAGTTGATCCGCTTCGGCGCGATCATGTTTGGCGGGGCCTGCGCCGGGCTTGGCGGGGCTTATGTCAGCCTGATCCGGGTGCCGCAATGGACCGAGGGCATGACGGCCGGAGTGGGCTGGATTGCGCTGGCGATTGTGGTATTTGCCTCGTGGAAGCCGTGGCGGGTTATTCTCGGTGCATATATGTTTGGTGGAATCACCATTTTGCAGCTATCCTTGCAGGCGCTGGGCATCAGCATATCGGGGGCGTATCTTTCTATGACACCCTATATTGTAACGATCGTGGTTTTGGTTATTATGTCGGCTGACCGGAAACGGGCCAGCCTGAACGCGCCGGCCTGTCTGGGCCGATCTTTCCATGCTTCGCATTAGGCGAAGCCAACAATCCAAACGGAGGTTTGAAATGAAATTTACCAAAACACTGGCGGCAGCCGCAGCCATGGGCCTTGCCCTTTCGGGGGCCGCAACCGCTGGCTCTCACGGCGGCGATCCGCTAAAGGCGGGCTTTATCTATGTTGGTCCGATCGGTGATCTGGGCTGGACCTGGACCCATGATCAGGGTCGCCTGGCGGTTGAAGCCGAATTTGGTGACTCGGTCGAAACCTCCTATGTGGAAAGCGTGCCTGAAGGGGCGGATGCCGAGCGGGTCATGAGCCAGATGGCGCGCAGCGGTGTGGATATCATTTTTACCACGTCTTTTGGCTATATGGATCCGACCATCAATGTGGCAGCGGATTTCCCCGATGTGGCGTTCGAGCATGCCACCGGCTATAAGCGGGCCGAGAATGTGTCTACATATTCCGCGCGTTTTTATGAAGGCCGCTATGTGATCGGCGAAATTGCCGGCGCGATGACCGAAACCAACAAGATCGGCTATATCGCTTCCTTCCCGATCCCTGAAGTGGTGCGCGGCATCAACTCCGCCTATCTGGCCGCCAAATCGGTAAATCCCGATGTGGAGTTCAAGGTGGTGTGGGTTTACACATGGTTTGATCCGGGCAAAGAGGCCGATGCGGCCAATGCGCTGATCGAGCAGGGTGTGGATGTGATCATGCAGCACACAGATTCGCCCGCCGCAATGACCATCGCGGAAGAAAAAGGTGTTTATGCCTTTGGTCAGGCATCCGATATGTCGGCATTTGGCCCGAATGCCCAGCTAACGGGCATCATCGATAACTGGGGACCATACTATATCGAGCGCGTAAAAGCGGTTATGGATGGCACATGGGAAAGCACGGATACCTGGGATGGTATTGCCGAGGGCATGGTGCAATTCGCGCCGTTCTCCGACAAGCTTCCAGCGGATGTAGTGGCGCGCGCCGAGGCGACGATTGCGGCTATTGGTTCTGGTGAATTCAGCCCCTTTACCGGCCCGATCAACAAGCAGGACGGCTCTGTCTGGCTGGCGGAAGGCGAGGTTGCCGATGATGGCACCTTGGCAGGCCTCAATTTCTATGTCGAAGGTATTGATGGCGAGCTGCCCAATTAAGCCTGCCTGATACTTATGAAAGGCCCGTGCAGCTTGCGCGGGCCTTTTTGTTTGGCCGGGGGGCTTGCCTTCCCTCGCCGACCCTGCGGGCCACCTCGCGTCAGGCAGGTTGGGGTGGCCAGGTTTGAGCGGGGTGGAGCCGCGGAGGTTGATGTCAAGTGGCGCAAGGCCAATCGTGCAGCGCGAATAAGACACGGGGCAAGCCAGACAAGGGCAGACGCGCTGCCATGCCGGCTTCGGCGCAGGATTATGGCGCTGGCCTGGCGCGGGAAAATACCAATATGGAAAGCGCGATACCGCAGAGAGCTGCGGCGGCGATAAAAGGCGCGCCGGGCAGGTATAATACTGTGTTTTCGCCGGTGAAACTGCGAAATAGCGAGGTCATCAGCAGCGGCGAGATGATCATCGCCAAGCCTTGCACAGAGGCCAGCACCCCTTGCAGCTCGCCCTGGTTTTCCGCAGCGGTCGCCTTGGACATCATGCCTTGCATCGCGGGTGCGGCGATGATCCCGAGCGCCATGACAGGCATGAGCAAAAACAAAAACAGCGTGCTGGATATAAAGGCGGTAACGATCATCACCACAGCATTCAGCGCAAGTGCGGCGCTGGCCGTGTTCCATTCGCCAAAGCGCGGGATCACCATGCGGATCAGCCCGCCCTGCACCATTGCCATAAACAGCCCGAAGATCGCGAGGCTTATGCCGATCATTTTGGCATCAAATCCGAATTGCTCTGTTGTGAAATAGGGCCAGACCGAGGGATATACATTCTGCCCGATGGTAAACAGGAAATACACCAGCGCCAGCCCGCCGATTTCGGGCACGCGCCGCAGGCGCATCAGGGCTTTGAACGGGTTGATGCGGCCAAAATCGAAGGGGCGACGCTTTTCTTTTGCCAGGGTTTCGGGCAGAAAAAAGAAGCCGAAACCGGCATTGAGCGCCGCAACGACCGCCGCCACATAAAACGGTGCGCGCGGCCCGAGCTGCCCCAGCAGGCCTCCGATGGCCGGCCCGATCACAAATCCGATCCCGAAAGCGGCCCCCACGAGGCCAAAGCTGGCCGCGCGTTTTTCCGAAGGGGTGATATCGGCCATATAGGCATTGGCGGTGGCAAGGGTGGCGCCGGTAATGCCGGTGATGGCGCGGGCGAAAACCAGCAGCCAGATCACCTGCGATTGCGCAAACACCAGATAGCCGAGCGACATGATCACAAGCGAGGTCAGCAGCACGGGGCGGCGGCCAAAACGGTCCGAGAGATTGCCGATGGTCGGGCCGAAAAGGAACTGCATGCCGGCATAGGTAAAGGCCATGATCCCGCCCCATACCGCGGCCTCGGAGAGGCTCTGGCCGGTGATTTCGCGGATCAGGTCGGGCATGACGGGCATCATCAGCCCGATGCCGATTGAATCCATGGCAACGGTGATGATGATAAATATGACAGGCAAGCGGGATTTCATCTGCGCATGTTGCGCCTTTTTCTACCAGCCGCAAGCCGGTTTTTTGTTTTCATGCCGATTAACAGGTTCCACCGGATGATATCCGGCCCTATGCTCGCAGGGAGGATGGAATCATATGGAAAACGCAAAGAAAAAAGGGCCGCTGGCGGGGATCAAGGTGCTGGATATGTCTCGCATATTGGCGGGGCCGAGCAGCACCCAGCTGTTGGGTGATTATGGCGCCGATGTGGTGAAGATAGAGCGCCCGGGCATGGGGGATGATACCCGCAAATGGGGACCGCCCTATGTGAGGGATGCGGCGGGGAACGAGACGGGCGAGAGCGCCTATTATCTGGCGGCAAACCGAAACAAGCGTTCGGTGGCGGTGGATATTTCCACCTCTGACGGGGCCTTGATGATCAAGGCGTTGGCAGAGAAGGCGGATATTCTGGTGGAGAATTACAAGCTCGGCGGGCTGAAGAAATACGGGCTGGATTACGAGGCTATTCGCGAGGTGAATCCGGCGATCATCTATTGCTCGATCACCGGTTTTGGCCAGACAGGGCCAAATGCGCACCTGCCGGGCTATGATCTGATGGCGCAGGGCTATGGCGGCATCATGAGCCTGACCGGAGAGCCGGAGGGGGCGCCGATGAAGGTGGGGGTGGGCATTGCCGATATCATGTGTGGCATGTATGCCGCTACGGCTGTGCTGGCGGCATTGCGACACAGGGAGGCCACCGGCGAGGGGCAGCATATAGATGTGGCGCTGGTGGATAGCCAGATTGCATGGCTGATCAACGAGGGCACCAATTATCTGCAATCGGGCGAGGTTCCGAAGCGGCGGGGCAACGGGCACCCCAATATTGTGCCCTATCAGGTGTTTGCCGCCAAGGACGGGCATTTGATCGTGGCGGTGGGCAATGACAGCCAGTTTGCCCGGTTTTGCGATATTATCGGCCTGGCTGCACTGGCCGATGACCCTGCTTATGCCAGCAATATAAAGCGCATCGAAAATCGCGAGGCGCTTATCCCGATGATCGAGGCAAAGATGGGAGCGATGGAAAAGCAGGCGTTGCTGGCGGCGATGAAAGCTGCCAATGTGCCATGTGGCGAGGTCAATGATCTGGCGGAGGTTTTTGCCAGCGATCAGGTGGCGGCACGCGGGATGGTGGTGGAAATGCAGCATCCCCACAGCATGGTGAAGCTGATCGGAAATCCGGTGAAATTTTCGCAAACACCGGTGCGCTACCGCCATGCGCCGCCGCTTTGCGGGGCCGATACCGCAGCGGTATTGAAAGACTGGCTGGGGGAAGGCTAGCGGAACCTAAGCCAAAATACCGGTGGGCAGGCCGTGGGTGTCGGTTTTCACTGTGCGCAGGGCTGCATTTGATACTTCGCGAAGGCGGTTGGCAAAGGCCAGACGCCAGCCGAAATCTTCGGGTTCCAGAACCTCGGCCATGGCCAGATCCGGCGTCCATGCATCGCAGGAGGTGAGGTAAACCGTATCGCCGCTATCGGCGGTGCTGGCGGTGATGATGGCGTTTCCCATAGTGAATATCCTTCTTGAATTCAGTGATTGCCTTTCCTGTATAATAGGATACTATTCCGTATAATTGCTAGTATCGAAGGCTGATAAGAAATTTGTCGCCCGAATGCTGGAAAAGTCGGGAAAGTTATCTAAATCTAGATGGAGCTTGGAATGGCGTATGCGCTGGATACACTGGACAGGAATATTCTTTCGGCACTGCAGGAGGATGCCTCGGCCTCGCTGGACGAAATCGCCCGTATTACCGGCTCTTCCAAGACCCCGGTCTGGAACCGGATTCGCAAATTGCGCGCGGCGGGGGTGATCGAGCGGCAGACAGTGATTCTATCGCCCGAGGCGCTGGGGCTGGAGGCGTGCTTTTTTGTATTGGTGCGGACATCGGAGCATGAGGCGGGCTGGCAGGCGGAATTTCTGGCGGCCCTGCGCGATCATCCCGAGGTAATGGAAGCGCACCGGCTGGCGGGGGATATCGACTATATCCTCAAGGTGCGGGTGAAAAACGCCCGCGCCTATGATGAATTTTACCAATCGCTGATCGCGCGGGTGAAGGTTTTTAATGTTACCGCGCTCTTGTCGATGGAAGAGATAAAATCCACCACCGCGCTGCCGCTTCAGCCCCCCTGATTACCCGGATAAGAGGCATAGATCCCGGTTTCGCCATCGGCTGAAATCAGCATAACATCATAAGCCTCCAGGATGTCGCGGTATTCCATGCCCGGAGAGCCGGTCGGCATGCCCGGGGTGGAAATCCCGATGGCGTCGGGGCGTTCGGCCAGCAGCCGGTTGATCTCGCGCACCGGCACATGGCCCTCGATAACATAGCCTTCGATCATGGCGGTATGGCAGGAGGCCATTTCCGGCGAAATGCCCAGCACCTGTTTTAGCCCGTCCAGCGCCTCGCCGGACATGTTGCGGGCCGTCACCTCGAAACCGGCCTCTTCCATATGCTCGATCCAGGCCCCACAGCAGCCGCATGTGGGGCTTTTGGCCACCTCCATGCTCTGGGCCAGCAGCGGGCCGGTGAAAAATATCGCAAAGGCGGAGGTAAGCAGGGCTTTAAACATCGGGTATCCTTTCAAAAGCAATAGCGTTCGCCCAGATATACAACCTCAAGCCCCTTGAGGTTCAAGAGAAAAATCAGGGCTCAGGCCCCGAAGACTCCGCCGCGCAGGCTTGACACTACCCGAGCCGCGCTTTCAAACTGGCGCAAACCACAGGAGCCGAGCATGAATGCCCCCGAAATGATCCGCGCCGCCATTTGTGACCTGAACGGCATTTGGCGGGGCAAGCTGATGCCCGCCAGCCAGCTTGAAAAGGTGCTGGGGGGCGGATTGCGCATGCCGCATTCTGTGCCCGCGATCGATATTTTTGGCGAGGATGTGGCGAATAGCCCGCTGGTATTTGCATCCGGTGATGCCGATGGCTTGTGTCTGCCCTCTGCGCGCGGGGCGCTGCCCGAGCTTTGGCAAAGCCGCGCGGCGCAATTTGTGCCGCTTGTGATGGCGCATGAAGATGGCAGCCCCTCGGCGATTGATCCGCGCCAGATATTGGCGGGGGTGGCGGCGCGGCTAAAGGCGCTGGGCCTGAGGGCGGTAATGGCGGTGGAGATGGAGTTTTATCTGGTAAAGCCCGGCCCCGTCCCGCCGCAGGCCGGGGCGCAAATGCTGGCGATGGATAATGTCGATGATTATGGCGGCTTTTTCGAGGCGGTTTATGCCGCCTGCGCCGCTTATGATATTCCCGCCGATGCGGCGATCTCGGAGGGCGGGGCAGGGCAATTCGAGATCAACCTGCTGCACGGGCCGGACCCTTTGGAGGCAGCGGATAATGCCGCGTTTTTCAAGCGGATCGTCAAGGGCGTGGCCCGCGCGCAGGGGCTGGAGGCGAGCTTTATGCCCAAGCCCTATCTGGAGGCGGCGGGCAGCGGGCTGCATGTGCATTTCAGCTTGCTGGACGAGGCGGGGCGCAATCTGTTTGATGATGGCAGCGAGGCGGGGAGCGATACCCTGCGGCACTGCGTGAACGGCTTGCTAAAACTGATGCCGGCCAGCACGCTGATCTTTGCGCCGCATCTGAATTCCTATCGCCGCCTCGCGCCGGACAGCCATGCCCCCACCGGCATCGGCTGGGGCTATGAGAATCGCACCAGCGCCCTTCGCATTCCGGGCGGCAGCTCCAGGGCGCGCCGGATCGAACACCGCGTGGCGGGGGCGGATGCCAACCCCTATCTTTTGCTTGCCGTTTTGCTGGCGGGGGTGCTGGAGGGGCTGGCGCTGAAGGAGAAGCCGCAAGCGCCCACGAAGGGAAATGCCTATGAGGCAGGGCTGGCGCAGCTTCCGGCGGATTGGGCGGCGGCGATCGCGGCTTTTACGGCGGATGATGCCTTGAGCCGCCATTTGAACCCGCAATTCTGCGAGGTTTTCGCCGCCATGAAAATGCAGGAATTCAATCGTTTTGCCCAAAGGATGAGCGATTTCGAGATCGCGACTTATCTGACCTCGGTCTGAACCGAAATTTTGCTTGCCTTTGCGCGCCATTCCCGCCCAAACTCGGGGTGGAAAATTTCAACAGGGAGCAAGAGTATGAAATTACGCTTAACCACGGCGCTGATCGCGCTAACGGCCGCAGGGGCGGTGCAGGCACAGGAAAATATCCTGCGGATTTATAACTGGTCCGATTATATCGCCGAAGACACGCTGGAGAAATTCACCGCCGCAACCGGCATTGAAGTGACCTATGATGTCTATGACAGCAACGAGGTGCTGGAAGCGAAAATGCTGGCGGGCAGCTCGGGCTATGATGTGGTGGTGCCGACTTCCGATTTCTTGCAGCGCCAGATCGCGGCGGGGGTTTATATGCCGCTGGACAAGAGCAAACTGCCCAATCTTGCCAATATGGACGAGGCCCTGATGGCCGGTGCGGCCGCCTATGATCCGGATAACGAGCACGCGGTGATCTATATGTGGGGCACCACCGGCATTGGCTATAATCTGGGGGCGGTGGCCGAGCGCCTTGGCGAGGATTACGAGGTGGATAGCTGGGGTCTGATCTTTGATCCGGAGGTTTCTGCCAAGCTGGCCGATTGCGGCATTTCCGTGCTGGATGCACCCACCGAGATGATCCCCGCCGCGATGAACTATCTGGGGCTTGACCCGAATTCGACCGATAAGGCCGATCTTGAAGCCGGCGCGGCGCTGCTGGAAACCATCCGGCCCAATATCCGCTATTTCCATTCTTCGCAATATATCTCGGACCTCGCCAATGGCGATACCTGTGTGGCCGTGGGCTGGTCGGGTGATGTATTTCAGGCACAAGCGCGGGCGGCGGATGCCGAAAACGGGGTGGAAATTGCCTATGTGATCCCGAAGGAAGGCGCGCTGCAATGGTTTGATATGATGGCCATTCCGGCGGATGCGCCCAACCCTGAGGCCGCGCATGCTTTCATCAATTTTGTGATGGATGCGCAGATCACCGCCGATATCACCAATTATGTGTGGTATGCCAATGGTAACGCCGCCTCGATGCCGCTGGTGGATCCTGATATCACCTCCGAT
>Ga0256839_1003259_pt1 | contig 16933 bp, 13 predicted proteins | sample 354166metaG_FD_185968 | JGI IMG/M metagenome (GOLD analysis project Ga0256839, IMG submission 185968) | Hydrothermal vent microbial communities from Mid Atlantic Ridge, Atlantic Ocean - 354-166 | ecosystem: Environmental > Aquatic > Marine > Hydrothermal vents | place: Atlantic Ocean: Mid... | reverse complement strand
GCCGCACTGGCGTCGCCCATGCGCATCACCGACCCCTTGCCGAACTGCTTTTCAATCTGACTCAGCGCCGCACTCAGGGCCTTTTGTTTGTCGTCTGCCGCCATCTCGATCTCCTTGGTTATACGTTCGTCTCACTGTCGCCTGAATCCGCAGGTTCAGACGTCATTCGTGCCGCCGCAACAGAAAGCAGGTCTCGCGGCCGCGCTACTGCCGCAGACTTTAGTCGCTACCTTTCATGGAGTCAATACATTTTATTGTGTCGGTATATTTTACCACGTAATATTTTGTATTGAGGAGAAACGACCAATCTCCTATACTTGGCCGGCGGCCCGGAGACCACGCGCAAGACAGGGACAAACATGAGCAAACTGATCGGCGACATCAAATGGGGGACCCGGCAACGGCTCCAGTACATCGAAGTCATGGCCTACTACACCGGCGTGGTCACGCGCAGCGATGTGGCGCGCGCCTTCGGCATCTCCGACGCCGCCGCCACCAAGGATCTGAAGCTCTACGGCCAGCTGAGCGGCGACAACCTCCACTACCGCCACAACGTGTTCGGCTTCGTTCCCAGCGAAGACTTCCAGCCCTTGTTCGCCGACCTGTCACCGGCGCGGGTGCTGCCCATGCTGGCCGCCAACCTGGCCGCCGCCAGCGGCCCCTACGGCGACGCGCCCGTCTTCGGCATCGCCGTCGACACTCTGCCCCTGCCGCAGCGCCTGCCCGGGCGCCACGTGCTGGCCCAGGCCCTGCGCGCCATCAAGCAGCGCAGAAAACTACGGGTGAGTTACCACTCACTCTCTGACCGTGACAGCCGCCAGCAACGCATCCTTGAACCCCACGCCCTGGTCAACACCGGCGCCCGCTGGCACCTGCGTGCCTACAACGAGGAGACCTACGATTTCCGTGATTTTGTCCTGTCGCGCCTTGCCGCGGCCGAAATGCTCGACGAGCCCGCCGAATCCAGCGCCCAGTACGACGAAGACTGGACCGAGATCGTCACCCTGCAACTGATCCCCCACCCAGGACTCGGCAGCCGGCAACAGGCCAGCCTGCTGATGGATTATCAAGGCCGGAACGGCCGGATTGACGTACAGGTGCGGCGTGCGCTGATCGGCTACCTGCTGCGCCACCTGTCAGTGGATACCACGGCAGATCACAGCATGAACCCCGATGCCCATCCGCTGGCACTGCGCAATCGGGACGAGATCGAGGCCTTTGCAAGCTGGGCGTTTCTCTGATGCACGTCAGGAACAAGCCGCCCGGGGGCGGAAAGGCCTGAACCCCTGGCGCTATCTTTTCAACCTTCCTTCAGCCAGGCCTTGGCCTGAATCCGTAGATTCAGGCTTAACCCGGCGCCGCTGAGCATGCCCATCAATCCTTCGGCGGTGGCGGCGCCAACACCTCGCGCGAACCGTTCGGTTGCAGCTCGCCCACCACGCCCGCGGCCTCCATTTCCTCCACCATCCGCGCGGCGCGGTTGTAGCCGATCTTCAAGCGCCGCTGCACGCCGGAGATGGAGGCCTTGCGGGTCTCGGTGACGATCCTCACGGCCTCGTCGTAGAGCGGGTCGGACTCGCCTTCGCTGTCGCCACCCGTGCCGGGCATGCCGCCCATGTCGGTGCCGGCGGGCGGCCCTTCGAGGATTTCGTCGATGTACTCGGGGGTGCCGCGGCCGTGCCAGTCTTTCACCACGCGATGCACCTCGGCATCGGAGACGAAGGCGCCGTGCACGCGCATGGGGATGCCGGTGCCAGGGGGCAGATAGAGCATGTCGCCGTGGCCGAGCAACTGTTCGGCGCCGCCCTGGTCGAGGATGGTGCGCGAGTCCACCTTGGCGGAGACCTGGAAGGCGATGCGGGTGGGGATGTTGGCCTTGATCAGGCCGGTGAGCACGTCCACCGAGGGGCGCTGCGTCGCCAGAATCAGATGCATGCCGGCGGCGCGGGCCTTTTGCGCCAGGCGGGCGATGAGTTCTTCGACCTTCTTGCCCACCACCATCATCATGTCGGCCAGCTCGTCCACCACCACGACGATCTGCGGCATGGGTTCGAGATAGCGCACCTCGTCCGCCTCGAGGGGGGTGAACAGGGGGTCCTTGAGGGGCTCGCCGGCGTCGCTGGCGTCTTTCACCTTGCGATTGAAGCCGGCGACGTTGCGCACGCCGAGGGCGGCCATGAGCTTGTAGCGGCGCTCCATCTCCGCCACGCACCAGCGCAGGGCATTGGCGGCCTCTTTCATATCCGTGACCACCGGCGCGAGCAGGTGCGGGATGCCTTCGTAGACCGACAGCTCCAGCATTTTCGGGTCGATCATGATCATGCGCATGTCGCTGGGGGTGGCGTTGTAGAGCATGGACAACACCATCGCATTGAGGCCCACGGACTTGCCGGAGCCGGTGGTACCGGCCACCAGCAGGTGCGGCATCTTGCCCAGATCGGCCACCACCGGGTTGCCGCTGATGTCGACGCCGAGGGCCATGGTCAGCGGGGATTTCTTGCACGCCTGCTCATAGGCCGGCGATTTGATGACCTCGGACAGGCGCACGATTTCACGCACCTCGTTGGGGATCTCCAGGCCCACGGTGGGCTTGCCGGGGATGACTTCCACCACGCGCACGCTGATGGCGGACAGGGAGCGCGCCAGATCCTTGGCCAGGTTGGTGATGCGGCTGGCCTTGACGCCGGGCGCAGGGGCCAACTCGTAGCGGGTGACCACCGGGCCGGGGTGCACGGCGACCACTTCCACTTCGACGCCGAAATCCGCCAGCTTCAGCTCCACCTGGCGCGACACCGCCTCCAGCGCCGCGGCGGAGACGTCGGACTTGCGCTCGTCGGCGGGGTCGAGCAGGGCCAGCGGCGGCAGACTGCCTTCCACCGGGGCGTCGAACAGGGGCACCTGGCGCTCCTTTTCCACACGCTCGGAGACCACCTGCGCCGGTTTCATCACCGGCTCGATGCGCGGCGGCTTGCGCTTGGCGACCTTCTTCTTGCTGACCTTGACCGATGCCTCGCGCTGGCGGCGCGCGCGGCGGGCCTGCAGGTTGTCGCGGAACTGCCAGATACGCTCGCGGATGCCGCCGAGGATGTTCAGGGTCAGGCGGCCGGTGCTGTCCATCAGCCAGAACCACGACAGACTGGTGAGCAGGGTCACGCCGCTGAGGAACAGGGCGACCAGGAACAGGGTGGCGCCAAGTGGATTGAGCACACCCACCATGCCGCCGCCGACCACGTCGCCCAGCACCCCGCCGGAGCCCACCGGCAGGTGCGAAAAATCGGCGAAGTGCAGTGCCGCCAGGCCGGTGCCGGCGCCCAGGGTGAGGATGAAGCCGACGAAGCGCAACGCGCCATGGCGCAGGTCGAAGGCGGTCTGCTGCTTGCGTCCGGCGTACAGCAGCCAGCCGGCATAGGCCACGCCGAGGGGGATCAGGTAGGCCAGGTAGCCGAACAGGTACAGCGACACGTCGGCGAACCAGGCGCCGATGACGCCGCCGGCGTTGGCGATGTGATCGCTGCTTTCGCTGTGCGACCAGGCAGGATCGCCGGGGTCATAGCTGGCCAGCGCGGCGAACAGAAACAGCGCCGTGGCGCTGAAGACGATCAAGGCGCCCTCGCGCAGGCCGCGCACCATGTGGCCGGCCAGGGGCCGGGCGTCCTTGGGCGTCGCCCTTGCCCCGGTGGCGCCGCGGGTCGCCAGTGACTTTTGGGTGAGTGTTTTTTCGGTTGGCTGTGCCAAGGCTGAGTTCCTGATGTGTTGACTGTTGTATAAGCACTAATGCCGGCCACCGGGCCGGTGGAATGGCCATGCCCGCGATGGTATTGCCTGCCATGCCAATCGCCTGGCTTGTGGGAGCGGCTTCAGCCGCGAAGGTATTGGCACACCCTGCTTCGCTGAAGCCACTCCTACAATTGCAGTTATTTTAAAGACTTACGGGCATCCGTGCAGGGTGGCTTTTACCGATCATTCGCGGACATGGCCCGCTCCGTTCGAGTCGTCGCCTGAAATACGCCTATGTTACCAGCTCACGCAGGGCCGGGTGGACGATCTCGCCACCGTCCACGTTGATGCCGCGCGACAGTTCCGTCTCGGCCCGCCAATCGCCGGCGGCAAGGCGCGAGACGTAGGGAATCAACGCCGCGCTCAGGACCTGCGAGGCGCTGCGTGGCACCGAGCCCGGCATGTTGGTGACGCCGAAGTGAATCACCCCGTCGACCACGAAGGTGGGCTCGGCCCAGGTGGTGGGGCGGGTGGTCTCGATGCAGCCGCCCTGATCCACGGCGATGTCGATGATGACACTGCCCTCGCCCATTTCGCGCACCGTGGTGGCACTCACCAGGTGCGGGGCGCGTCTGCCGGTGATCAACACCGCGCCGATCAGCAGGTCGGCCTCCACCACCGCCTCGTGCAGGGCGTCCGGGTAGGGATGCAGGGCGGTGACGTTGTTGCCCAGGGCGCGCATGCGTTCCAGTTTGTCGCGGCTGCGGTCGAACACCGTCACCTCGGCACCCATGGCAGCGGCCAGCAATGCGGCATTGCCCCCGGCCACACCGGCGCCGAGGATCACCACCCGGCCCCGTGGCGCCGCCGGCAGACCGCCGAGCAGGACGCCCTTGCCACCCTGCGTCCGGTGCAACAGGTGAGCCCCCACCTGCACCGCCACGCGTCCGGCGATGTCGCTCATGGGCGCCAGCAGGGGCAGCTGGCCGCTGTCTGTCTCCACCGTCTCGAAGGCCACGGCGGTGAGGCCGATGTCACGCAACTGCCGCATCAGCTCGGTGGCGGCGGCCAGGTGCAGAAAGGAGAACAGCAGATGATCGGCGCGCAACAAGGCCACCTCCTCCGGCTGCGGCTCCTTGACCTTGACAATCAACTGCGCGCCGCCGTAAAGGGCCGCCGCGTCACTCACCAGTTCGGCTCCGGCGACGCGGTAGCGGTCATCGTCATAGCCGCTCTGCACACCGGCACCCTGCTCCACCAGCACCTGATGGCCCTCGGCCACCAGCTGCGCCACGGCGGCCGGCACCAGGGCGACGCGGCCCTCCAGGGTCTTGATCTCGCGGGGGATGCCGATGCGCATGTCTGTGTTCTCCGGGCTGACGGTTACGTGTTTGTTGAACCTGAATCCGTAGGTTCAGGTTGAAATCAGAAATAGTTGTCCGCTAAGGAACGCGCATACACGCAAATAACGGCTTGAAGCGTTTCCATTTGCGTGTATGCGCGTTCATTGGCGGACAACACCCTTCGCCGCGGCTAGCGGAAGACTGACAGGGTATCCAAAGCATTGATGATAAAAGAAAACGCCGCAAGCCGCAGTGAGACTGCCCGCGTTCGCGGCGCTTTACCTGATTTGGCGCATTCCGTAACATTGGGCGAATTTCCCGGGGCCCAGGAGCGCCCCACCGCAACCCGAACCCAGGAGCCTGCCCATGAGCGAAACCAAACACTGCCGACTGCTGATCCTCGGCTCCGGCCCCGCCGGCTACACCGCCGCCATCTATGCCGCGCGCGCCAACCTGAACCCGGTGCTGATCACCGGCATGGAACAGGGTGGCCAGCTCACCACCACCACCGAGGTGGACAACTGGCCCGGCGACCACGAGGGCGTGCAGGGCCCGGAGCTGATGGAGCGCATGCGCAAGCACGCCGAGCGCTTCCATACCGAGATCATCTTCGACACCATCAACAAGGCCGAGCTGAGCGAACGCCCCTTCCGCCTGACCGGCGACAGCGGCGTCTACACCTGCGACGCACTGATCATCGCCACCGGCGCCTCGGCCATGTACCTGGGCCTGGAATCGGAGGAGAAATTCAAGGGCCGCGGCGTCTCCGGCTGCGCCACCTGCGACGGCTTCTTCTACAAGGGCAAGCCGGTGGCGGTGATCGGCGGCGGCAACACGGCGGTGGAAGAGGCCCTGTACCTGGCCAACATCGCCTCCCACGTCACTGTGGTGCATCGCCGCGACAAGTTTAAATCGGAGAAGATTCTCGCCGACCAGCTGCTGGAGAAGGCCAGCAATGGCAACGTCAGCATCGAATGGAACCACACGCTGGACGAGGTGCTGGGCGACGACATGGGCGTCACCGGCATGCGCATCAAGAGCACCGAGGACGGCAGCACCAAGGAGATCGCGGTGGACGGCATCTTCATCGCCATCGGCCACAAGCCCAACACCGACCTGTTCGCCGGCCAGCTGGACATGGAGCACGGCTACCTGCGCGTGCAGGGCGGCTCCAACGGCAACGCCACCCAGACCAGCATCACCGGCGTCTACGCCGCCGGCGACTGCGCCGACCACGTCTATCGCCAGGCCATCACCTCGGCCGGCTCCGGCTGCATGGCGGCACTGGACGCGGAGCGCTATCTGGATAACCTGGAATAGACAGCCCCCTCAGCCAGCCAATGAAACCGCCGCCGGGCCACGAGTCGGGCGGCGTTTTTTTGCGCCCTACGGGTGATTACGCCTTTGCGTTACGGCCATTTCTCACCCAGGTCAAAAACGGCTAATCGTGGTTACGCACGATCTGCTCATAGACGAAGGCATGCAACAGCACCGACTCGCGGCGGTCGGCGAACTGGAACTCGACGCCATGCAGAAACAGGCTGGGCCGGCCCTTTTCCTGCGCCGGCTCGACCTTGATGTTGCGCACCACCACGGTGAAGGTCAGTGCCTCGACGGCCTCCGCCACCTCGATATTCACCGACACCGCCAGACAGTCGCCGGTATCCGCCAGTGGCGCATCGGCCGCCAGCAGGGCGCCGGTGGTGCTCATGTCGCGGATCACCACATGGTGCCGTTCTGTCTCAGGGGTAATCTCCTCGCCACCAATGTCGCAGGACTGCACGGTGGCGGCCAGGCCCAGGCTGACGCGCAGCGACTTGCGCACGGTGACGCTCTGGAAATCCTTTGGGTAGCTCAGGTGCAGGTAGGCATAGGGGACGGTGCAAATGCGCTGCACCGACACGGTAAAGCCCACCAGATCCGTGCCGGCCATCATGCGCGCCGCCAATGGCTGGCCCTCGCGCACGCGCAGCAGTTTACCGTTCGACTGTGGCGCCGTGACCAGCAGGCTGCGCTCCTCCAGATAGCCGATCACCTTGACGTAATAGCGCACCTCGCTGTCGTCGCCCAGAAATTGCAGTTGCAGGATGTCGCCGATATCCAGTGCCAGTCCAGGCATCTTTCTCCAACCCCCCGGAAGTACGGTTCTCAATAGGAATCAATCGTGTAGAGTGCACAGTCATGCAGCTGCACAGCACTATTATCGACAATATCGGCGAACTCTGTAGCCAGGACTGGGACGCCCTGGCAGGTGCCGGACAGCCCTTTCTCCGCCACGCCTTTCTCGAGGCCCTGGAACGCCACGGTTGCGTGGGAAAGCGCTGGGGCTGGCGGCCCCGGCATCTGCTGCTGCACCAGGACGGACGCCTGGTGGCGGCGATGCCACAGTATCTGAAGAACAACGGCTACGGCGAGCTGGTGTTCGACTGGGACTGGGCCGAGGCCTACCGGCGCAGTGGCCTGGACTACTACCCCAAGCTGGTGGCGGCGGTGCCGTACACACCGGCCACTGGCGCGCGTCTGCTGATTGCGCCGGATGTCGAGCGCCGCGCCGTCGCCCCTGCGCTCATCGAGGCCGCCATCGGCCATGCCCGCGAGTCGGGCGTCTCTTCCCTGCACTGGCTGTTCCCCGAGGGCGGCGACCGCGATGCGCTGGCGGCGCAGGGGCTGCTGATCCGCCGCGGCTGCCAGTTCCACTGGCACAACCGCGGCTATCGCAATTTCGAGCACTATCTCGAGCACTTCACCTCCGCCAAGCGCAAGAACATCCGCCGCGAGCGGCGCCGTGTCCGGGAGTCCGGCGTCACCCTGCGCCAGTGCTACGGCGAGCAGCTGAGCGCGGCACAGTGGCAGGCCGTGCACCGCCACTATGCCTCCACCTTCGCCCGTCTCGGCGGCCACGCCACTCTGTCGCTGGCCTTTTTCCGCGACATCAGCCAGCGCCTGCCGGGCCAGGTGGTGATCTTTCTCGCCGAACAGGACAGCCAGCTGGTGGCCAGCGCCATCTGCCTGCGCGACGACGATTGCCTGTACGGCCGTCACTGGGGCTGCGACGAACACTTCGACAATCTGCATTTCGAGCTGTGTTACTACCAGGGGCTCGACTACTGTATCCGTGAGAACCTGCGGCGCTTCGACCCCGGCGCCCAGGGCGAGCACAAGATCAGCCGCGGTTTCCTGCCCACCGCCACCTGGTCCGCGCACTGGATCGCCGACCCCCGCTTCCGCGAGGCCATCGCCGACTTCCTGCAACGCGAGGCCCGCGCCATGCGGGATTACATGAGAACGCTTGACGAACATTCGCCCTTCAAGCGAGTCTCATCAGGCACATGACAACGCAAGGACGGACACATGCGTGGACTGGCCCCCTTCTGGATCGACCCCCGGGACAGGCGTTACGCCTTCCCCGACATCTCACTGGCGCTGGACGAGCCGGACGGCCTGCTGGCGGTGGGCGGCGACCTCCGCCCGCAGCGCCTGCTGGCCGCCTATCGGCAAGGCATCTTTCCCTGGTACAACCACGGCCAGCCGATCCTGTGGTGGTCGCCCGATCCACGCACGGTGCTGTTCCCACACAAACTCCATGTCTCCCGCAGCCTGCGCAAGACTCTGCGCCAGCAGCGCTTCAGGGTCACCGCCGACACCGCCTTCGAGGCCGTCATCGAGGCCTGCAGCGCGCCACGTGATAACAGCGAAAGCGGCACCTGGATCACCGCAGACATGAAGCAGGCCTACCGACACCTGTTCGAACTGGGCCACGCCCATTGCGTGGAATGCTGGCGTGGCGACGAACTGGTGGGCGGCCTCTATGGCGTCGGCATCGGCAGGGTATTCTTCGGCGAGTCCATGTTCAGCCGCGCCCGCGACGCCTCCAAGGTGGCCTTCGCGCGGCTCGTACAGCAGCTCGAGCAATGGGGTTACGGGCTGGTGGACTGCCAGGTGCATTCGGCGCACCTGGAAAGCCTGGGCGCGGAGAACATCGACCGCGAACACTTCCGCCAGCTGCTGGACCACTGGTGTCCCCAGCCTGGGCGCAGCGGGCGGTGGGGGGTGAGCGCCGAGGGGTGAGTGCCGAGGGCTGAGTAGGCAGTATTCATCTCCCCGGCCCTGTTTTTACTTGGTCCCGAGTCCTGTTATGACAACGTCTTGAAATGACCGCCAAAGCCTCCCTGAACCAACTGGCCTTCTATGCCAGCCGCCCCCATCCCTGCAGCTATCTGTCCGGGCGCGACACGGTGAACCTGTTCACGGACCCCGATGCGCCCATGGACATGGCCATCTACAGCCGCCTGGCGGACTTCGGCTTTCGCCGCAGCGGCAGCCACATCTACCGGCCGCGCTGTCCACAGTGCCAAGCCTGCCTGCCGATGCGCATCCCGGTCGATGCCTTCCAGGCGGATCGCGCCCAGCGCCGCACCCTGAAGGCCAACGAGGACGTGCAGGCCATACCGCGGCCGGCCGCCTTCGACGAAGAACACTTCGCCCTCTACCGGCGTTACATGGCCAGCCGCCACCCCGGCGGCAGCATGGACAACCCGGACCCGGCGCGTTATCTGGAGTTTCTCAGCAGCTCCTGGTCAGAGACCCTGTTCGTGGAATTCCGCCTGCGGGAACGACTGATGGCGGTGAGCGTGCTGGACGTGCTGACCCAGGGCCTGTCGGCGGTGTACACCTTTTTCGAACCCGAGCTGGGGGCGCGCAGCCCGGGCCGCCACAGCGTGCTGTGGGCCATGGGCGAGGCGCAACGGCGGGGGCTGGGCTACCTGTATCTGGGCTACTGGATCGGCGCCAGCCCGAAGATGCGGTACAAGCAGGAATACCGCCCGCTGGAGCTGTTGCTGGAGGGACGCTGGCAACGCTTCGCACGGGGCGAGGCATTGCCTGAGCATGGCTAAGAGCCGGCCCTCTCCCGGCATCGAGGGAGAGGGGCAAGAGTCAGGCCGCGCTAACTGGCCCTGGAGACGGCCAGCATGTCGTCCTGCAGCAGGGGCTCGTTCGCCGGCCCCTTCTCCGCCAGGCGATAGACCTTCATCTCCCCCGCTTCGACCGAGCAGATGCCACCCTCCTCGGTAAGGCGGATCAGCAGTTGCCCGGAGCGGTGCCAGTCGGTCAGGGCCCGCGGGCAGATGCCAAACGAATCCGCCAGCTCGTCACGGCCAACGCTGACGCACTGTGTTCTGCCCCTGGCGTAAAAGCGATGCAACAGGGTGTTGTAACGGGCCCACAGCCAGAAACCGAGCACCACCGTGGCGATCAGCGACAGGACCAGCACAAAGCCCTGCATATCGACCGCCCTCGCCGCCATCCCCAGGGCCGACAGGTCGATACCGGCCATTTCCAGCGCCGGCTCGAATACCGGCAACACCAGATAGAGCCACCACAGCCACAGCCCCAGGGTGATCGTCCCCTGCACGAGCCGGCGCCCCCTTCCCTGTCGCTCCGGGCTCTCGATAATCAGCGGATTGTTGTTCATGGACGTACTCCTCTGTCGGGACTGACCCAGGTGGCGAATTTGCCGCGCGGTCGCAGCAACGCCTTGGGCACCGCCACCACCAGGGTCAGCAAGTTGATCAACCAATAAACCAGGGGATACCAGATCATCCAGTAATACAGCCGCCCCAGGCCTTTCTCATAGCGCCCGTCGATGTAGAAACTCACCGCAAACTGGATCAGGCAGGTCAGCCCCAGCAGCAGGCCGGCGGAGCCGGGCAAAAGGGAAAACGTCGTCACGCCCTCCAGCTGCGAAAGGATGTGCGTCAGCGGCCACAGCAGCATCAGGGAGAGGATCGTGTAAGCCCACAGCACGCTGACCAGATATTCCGCAAACAGCAACCACAGGCGCCGCTGGCGAAAGTGCAGAATCTGCGGCAGATAGCGGGCAAACACCTCCACGCCGCCCTGGGCCCAGCGCAGGCGCTGACTCCACAGCCCCTTGAGGGTTTCCGGCATCAGAATCCAGCACAGGGCATTGGGTTCGAAACGGATGTCCCAGCCGGCCAGGTGCAGCTTCCAGCTGACATCGATGTCCTCGGTAATGGCGTCCGGACTCCAGTAGCCCACCTCCAGCAGGGCCGACTTGCGGAACCCGGCCACCACGCCGGAAATGGTGAACACCCGGCCATAGATGCGCTGCGCCCGCTTGATGAGGCCGACGATGGAGGAGAACTCGCCCACCTGAATCTTGCCCAGCAGCGTGGAGCGGGTGCGCACGCGGGGGTTGCCGGTCACCGCCCCGACCTGGCAGCTGTCGACAAAGTGCTTGATGATCCAGGCCGTGGCATCGACATCCAGCAGGGCGTCACCATCGACACAGACCAGGAATTCATTGGGCGATGTCAGTGCGCCCATGCGCAGGGCGGTGGCCTTGCCCTGATTTTCCGCCAGGTGCACCACCCGCAGGCGCGAATACTGCCTGCCCAGTTCCTCCAGCAGCTCTCCGGTATTGTCGGTGCTGCCGTCATTGATGGCGACGATCTCGAAATCCGGATAATTCTGCCGATCCAGGGCGGCGATGGTTTCACGCAGATTCTCGCCCTCGTTATGACAGGGTATGAGTATGCTCACCGGCGGGAATGCCGACAGCCCGCTCAATGCCTCGCTGCCGCTGGGCTGGCCGCGCTCCCACTTGAAGAAATACTGCAGGCCGCCCACCATCCACACATAGGCCATGAACAGCGGATAGGCATAGGCGAAGACGAGCGCCCAATTCAGATACAGCGGAAACCAACTGTCCATGATCAGTTCTCCTTCGGGATCGGGGCCAGGGAGATGACAGGCCTCACGGCCTCCAGTGATGGCCGGCCCTGGATGAAGTCATCGGGGTAGTAGCCGAAATTCTGCACGCCAAGGCGCAGCAGCAGCCGCATCTGTCCGGCCAGCACCTCGCCGTCGACCGGGGCAGGCTTGCGCCAGTCGATGCTTTGCAGCTCGAACACCGTCTTGCCGAGGGCGCCCGGCGTCTCCGCCACCCGCGCCACCAGCGATGCCAGCCAGGCCCGCGGATCATCGGCCCGCTCCATGTAGGGCATGGCCATCAGCGCCACGTAATCATAGTGCTCGAGAAACACCGGCAGGGATTGGGCGAACCATGCCTCGGCCTGCGGGTTCATGATCACCGCGGCATACATGTTGCGCGCGGTCTTGAGATCCGGGCGATAGCGGCGGGCGCGCTCGGCCAGGGCGTCGGTCCACTGCGCCAGGGTTCGGGTCTTGCGCTGAGTCCAGCGCCGGAACAGCTCCGGGTCGGCGCGTATGGCCTGCACGTCCGCCGGCAACTTCCAGTTATCCCGATAGATTCTCTGCGCCCACTCGCTGGCGTCCTCATGATCATTCAGATAGGCGTCGTCATGAAAGATCAGGCCATCGAGCGGTGCCTGCCGGGCCAGATCCTCGTAGATATCACCGACGAAGCGCAGGGCCTGTGGATTGAAGGGTGACAGACGGCGATAGTCCTCCGTACCGGACTTGCGCGCGGGCGAGGCGACGACCCGCGCACCGGCCAGCGGGTGATCCGCCGGCAGGTCATAGGCCAGCACCGGCAGCCAGGCATAGACCTGCACGCCGACCCGGGTGCGCAACTGCCAGGAGACGCGATTGAACAGGTCGGCGCGCATGGGCAGGTGACGATTGGGGAAATACAGGGCGTTGGCATTGCCATCGCCATCGGGATCGGCATAGGCCTGCAGATAGACGGTATTGACACCGAGGGCCTTGACCCTGTCCAGCAGCTTGCCCAGATTCGCTTCCTGCTGCGCAGGGTCCGCATCATAGACGTAGTCGAGATCCAGGTGCAGCACGCGCAAGGGCTTGATGCGCGGCTTGATGTGGTTTGTCACCTGCCAGACGAAATCCGTCAACGTGGTGCCATGACCGATCAACAGGCGACCCACGCGACCGAGGTCATTGATGGCCACCTCGTCGTCTTCCAGACTCATGGCGACGGGCATGCCCAGTTCGCGGGCAATGTCGATGGTGACATGGTTATAGGCGCCATAGGGCCAGACCATGACCCGCGGCCGTTGCCCGGTTCTGCGCGCGATGAGATCGGAATTGCGCTGCAGGTCGCGGCGAATGCGCTGACGGTATTGGCGATCGCTTTCGTAGCGGCCGGTAGCGGCATCATAGGTTGCCGTCACCGCCGCCGGCTGGGTATTCCCCTGCGGATTGGCAAGCACGCCATGATGCAGGTCATAGCTGTGTGACGCCACTTCCACATAACCGGAATTCACCATCTCGCGTATCTGCTGCCAGCTGAGGAAATAATCGCGAGACACCGGCTCCGTGCCATACATCACGGCCTTGTCGGCAGGCGTTTCCAGCCAGCTTCCCACGACTGCCAGCACCGCGCGGTAATCAAAGGCACGCAGCAGCGGGAAGACCTGCTCGTACATGCCCCGATAACCGTCATCGAAACTCAGCAGCACGGCCTTCTCCGGCAGGGGACGCTCGCCACTTTGCGCGGCCAGCAAGTCGTCGATGTCCACCGACACATAACCATGTTCCTTGAGCCAGGAGAACTGCGCGGCCAGTTCGGTTGTTTCCAGCACCATGGCCTTTAAGCCCTTGTCACGCCCCACCGCATGGCTGGCCTCATGATAGGAAAGCACCAGCAATTCGGCGCTCGCGGGCATCGCGCACACCACCATGAAGAGCGCGGAGCACAGCACCCTCGACACACGGCAAGACCATGATTTTTTCATCTTTTTCACGTTAGCCATGACAATCAGAACCTTGCGTACAAATTCAGAAAGCCGCGAGTGGCAAATTCCTGCACCCCGTCATAGACGGGTCGGGCGCGGCTAATGCCGTAACTCAGGCTCAACTGGCGACTGAAGCTCCAGTGGTGCTCATAGCCCACGGACCAGGTCATTCTCGTTTCGACCCCCCGCTGGCGGCTGGGCCCAATGCCGACCACCAGACGCTGGCGCATGGACTTTTCATAATGCCGGTAGGTCAGCCATTCGTTGCCGAGGCTCAGCTCCACGGAGTCCTGGCGGGAGGGATTGAAATAGTCCGTGCCCGTCACGGTGTTGGTCTGGCGGTAGAGATAAACCTCACCCGTCAACTTGTAGCGCGGGCCATTGATCAGCCGCTGACGGGCAAAGGCCGAGAGGGTATTGCGCTGATTGTCGTCATCGAAGCCCATGTATTGCAGCGACAGACCCAGGCTGCGACTTTCATGAAAACGATATTCCGTGCTCGCCTCCAGCGACCAGGCCTCGATTCCCCGCAGGTCGGCGCGCAATGGCGTCTGCTCGCTGTAACTCTGCAACGACAACCAGCCGCGCCAGTGGTCCGTGGGCAGCCAGCTGCCCTGCAGCGAAACGCCCGGCGAGCCGTTGCCATCGCTGATACTGCCGCGCAGGGTCATGTCCCGCTGTCGGTATTCGGCGCCCGCGGCCAGGCGATTGCGGCTCACGGCCTGCTCCTGAAAATCCACCTCGCGGTACAACAGGTAAACGAAGGGGCGCAGCCCAGGGTTCCATGGTTTATCGTAATAATAGGTGGTAAAGGCCAGATCGCTGCTGCCCTGATAGATGCTGCTGCTGGAACCGCCGCTGACCTCCATCCACAGTTCGCGCATCTTGCGCACCTCGGCATCGCGGGCTAGGTTGCGCACATGAACGTCATCCGCATGGTCGGCCAGCAACGGCGCCAACGCGGCATCGGCGGCCGCATCATCGCCACGCTCGGCCAGCACGCTGACCATGCCGACGCGGGCGCCCAGGTTCTCCGGCTCCAGGGCCAGCACCGCGCGGAACTCCCCCTGCGCCCGACGCGGCCAGCCTCGCCATAAATAGACACTGCCCAGGGAGCCCCGGATATCCGTGCTGGCCGGCGAACGCGCCAGCTGCTCTTCGAGCCTGCGTTCGGCCACGTCCAGCCTGTCCACATAGGCCCGCGCCATGGCGGCCACGGTCTCTGCATACAGTCTGTCGATATTGAGCTCACGCTCGTTGCCGCCGGGCGGCCACGTCCACTGCGGCAGCGAATCGACCAGACGGTCGATTTGCGCGAGTGACTTCTCGTATTGCCCCGCCTCCAGATAGGCGTAAAACAGCGAATACTGGGCATCCAGGTCATCGCCATAGCCCTTTACCGAGGCCTCCAGCAGCGCCACCGCCTTGTGCGGCTGGCGTAACGAGAGATAGGCATCACCGGCGACCGCCAGCACATAGGGCGGGAATGGCGCCACGCCCTGCGCCTGCAACTGCTCGAACAGGCTGACCGCCTCCTTCATCAGGCGGCGGTTGCGATAGGCGGTGATCAGATCGAAACGGTTGCGACGGGCGGCGGCGCCGTGCTTGTCCGCCAACTGCCGATACTGTTCCTGCAGGCGTTCGATGGCCCTGTCCGTGTCACGATAGCGCTCGGCGGGATTCACCGTGGGCAGCCGCCCCCAACGTATTTCCCGCGCCGCCTGGTCTCCGGCCATGCGTTGCCAGTCCTCGGCGGAAAACACCTCGGCGTCGCGGCGCGCCAGACGCAGGGCCTCATGAGGAACGCCGAGACGCAGCAGGGCGAGGATGCGCCCGCGCCGGGCGCCTCGATGGCCGGGCTCGATCTCCAGCAGACGGTCATAGGCGGCGAGGGCGGCGGCATGATCACGATCGGCTTCCTTTACATAGGCCAGCGCCTCCAGCAATTCCACGGATCTGGGCGCGGTACGCATCAGGGCCGCCATCTGTGCATCGGCCTCGGCGGGCCGGCCGGCCTCGGCCAGGCTCAGGGCGAGGCCCAGGCGGGCCTGTCTGTCGCGTCGATCCCGTTTCAGCGCCGCCTCGTAGACCGTCACGGCCAGCGCCGGCTGCTGACGATTGCGCGCCGACTTGCCGATGGCCCGGAGGACATAGGCGGGCGTCCGCGAAAAGTCTATCTTCGCCGACTGCGTCAACACCTCCTCGTCACGCCCGGCCCAGGCCAGAACACTGATGTAATCGTGACGATAGGCCGCATTGTCGGGGTAGGCCGCCAGCAAGGCCGCCAGACGCCCCAGCGCCGCCTCGTATTCTCCCTGGCGCGCCTGGGCCACCGCCGCGCGGTGCTCCGCGGCAGGATTGACGACAGGCGCCGCCGTGACCGGCGGCGCCACAGACAGCCCCACCCCCAGCATCAGCGCCATCACCGGCCGCCATGGCAGCAATAAGACGGATTTATTGGTCATTAAGGTCTTCACTCGATGAAATACATTCCATTACGTAACGAAAAATTCGGGGCACGCATACTAACAGCGCCCACAACAGGGCCAGTGTGAAAAAATACCAAACCCTCGAATCAACGAACTTTTGACAGATTGGGCGCGGAAACACGCCCGGCAACGAATACCACGAGATACTGCCGATCAAACCCTTCCCTGTTTCACTGACCCCTATTGCCCGGCGGCAACTGGACGATACACCGGATAAGAGCAGTCAAATTTACCCGGGGCGTGCGGTACAGCCCCCTGATGACAGGGGCAGTCCAATGTTGAGCTTTATCTACAACGTCAGCCAAGCCTTCGAAAGGGAGCATGGCTACAGTCCAAACACGCTACACATGAACTACGCGCATCTCGAATGCCTGAAACAACAGCTGGAAAATCCCAATGACTTCTATGCCATAACGGAACTGCTGGGCATGGAGCTGCTGATTTCTCAGGACGCCGTCCACCCCACGGTGGGCTGGTTGCAGACGCCCTGGAAACATGCCATCTGCGCCTGATGCCGACTCAGGGCGACACAAACAGCTGGAGCACATACTCTCTCAAACATTCCTTAAAGGTTTCTTAACGGCAGCCCGGGATTTCATTTCTCCGTGTGACTATTCAGCTCGCCACAGAGACACGGATGCACAGAGAAAGGCTCTTCAGGTTCATGCCGGGAATGGAATGAAAC
>Ga0256839_1003258_pt1 | contig 16935 bp, 9 predicted proteins | sample 354166metaG_FD_185968 | JGI IMG/M metagenome (GOLD analysis project Ga0256839, IMG submission 185968) | Hydrothermal vent microbial communities from Mid Atlantic Ridge, Atlantic Ocean - 354-166 | ecosystem: Environmental > Aquatic > Marine > Hydrothermal vents | place: Atlantic Ocean: Mid... | reverse complement strand
AGCGCTGGACGCGCCCCGTGCAAAACTGGAACCTGACCTTGTCACAACTGGCGATACATTTTGACGGAAGACTGGAGAAACATATCGCTCTGTGAAATCACCTGACACAGAGTTTTGAACACCCTCCTTCCTCATTCCTTGCGTGGGAGTTCAGGCGGCGGTCAGATCCTGGACGGGGCCGTTCAATTCCCCAAAGGATTTCGAGGTCGGTGAGATTTGCATTGAGGCCAAGGCTCGACGGGGCTCAGCAACGCCCTTTGTGGAGATTTCGAATGAGTTTCAGCTGGACACGGAGGGCGTAAGCACCCTCATCTTTAGCATATTGGAGATCGCTTCAGCCACAATCGAGGACGAAAAAGCTGTCACCGTTACATCCGTGGCGCAGGAAGTCCTAGACGAAGTCCAGGAAAAGGATTCTTCCGTCGTGGAGATCTTCGAAGAGCGATTGTTGGCGGCAGGTTTCGATTGGTCGGATGATTATTCGGACAGGAGATGGCTACTGGGGGCCGAGCACCTCTACATTGTGAGTGACGCATTCCCGCGGGTGACGCCGCGAATGTATCCCCCCGGGGTCAGCCGGGTTCGGTATTCCATTTCATTGCAGGAATGCGAACAATATCGAACGGACACCGCTACTGTGAGACAGCTGCTGACGGGAGGAGGGGATGGCAATCACCATTGACGAGTTCAACAGGGATCTTTTTCAAGAAATGCTTGCTAAAGCAGATGCCGATGGGCGGTTCGTGGAGGACGTGTTTTTCGAAAAATTCTGCGAGTATCTGACAGATGCCGGAGAACTCGACACGGCTGACAGAGCCGACTATCGTGGCCGCCCCGGAAGCGGGATCAGAGTCGATGGCTACGGTGGCGACCCAATCGACTCGTCAGGAACCCTGAGCCTCATCATCGCGGATTTCAACCAATCACATGAAGTTGGCCGCCTAACTGGCACAGAGATGAATGCGATCTTTCAGCGCCTATCCAACTTTCTTCAAAAGGCTTTGGAACCAATGTGGCGAAAAGCATTGGAGGAAACCAGCCGTGCCTTCGGCCTTGCCGATCTGATTGCCCAGCGTTGGAACGGGATCAATCGCGTTCGGCTGATTCTAATCAGCAATCGGGAACTCAGTGAACGAGTTGATGGCAGAGAGGCAGACGAATTTGATGGGCGAACCATCACGTACAGCGTCTGGGACATCAAGCGCCTGCATCGCTTTGCCACGATCGGCCATGGCCAGGAAGACATAGAGATCAATCTGAAGGAAGATTTCGGCGTGGCTCTGCCTGTCCTTCCCGCTCACCTTTCGGCAGAGGACTATGAATCCTACTTGGTTGTCGTTCCGGGCAGGATACTGGCAAGCATCTACGACAGGTGGGGCGCCAGGCTTCTCGAACAGAACGTGCGAGTGTTTTTGCAGGCAAGAGGCAACGTGAACAAGGGGATCAGGAATACGCTTCAGAATGAGCCCGAGATGTTTTTTGCCTACAACAATGGGATCACGGCAACAACCGAAGCGGTATTCACCGAGGAACAGGGTGGTCAGCTCATCCTCACAGGACTCAGGAATTTCCAGATAGTCAATGGTGGTCAGACAACTGCTTCCATCCACGTGGCTTTTCGCAACAAGATCGACCTTTCCAAGGTCTTCGTTCAGATGAAGCTCTCCATTGTCGCGCCAGAACGTGCGGAAGAGATCGTGCCAAAAATCTCCGAGTATGCAAACAGTCAGAACAGAGTGAATGCGGCCGATTTTTTTTCAAACCACCCATTCCACATCCGGATGGCAGACTTCTCGCGCCGCATCTATGCTCCATCACCGGACGGAACCTTTCGTCAGACCAAATGGTTCTATGAGCGTGCGCGTGGTCAGTACAACGATGCCCGGTCGCTGCTCACTCCCGCACAGCGCAAGAAATTCGATCTAGAAAATCCGAGAGCTCAACTTATCTCCAAGACCGACCTCGCGAAATTCCTTATTGTCTGGGAACCACGACCTGACAAGGTAAGCCTTGGTGCTCAGAAGAATTTTGCCTACTTCGCGCATGCCATCGGCAATGCATGGAAAAAGAGAGAGAAAGATTTCAACGAAACCTTCTTCAAGGATGCCATTGCAAAAGCGATCGTCTTCAAAAGTACTGAAAGGATTGTTTCTGGCCAGCCGTGGTACGAGGGTGGTTATAGAGCCAACATTGTTGCCTATGCCATTTCGAAAATGGCCCATGATGTAGCGAAAATGAAGAAGTCCGTCGATTTCTCGAGGATTTGGGACCAGCAATCAATCACTAAGCAGATGGAAAAAGCGCTCGCGCACGTGGCCAGGTTGGTGCATGATGTCTTGGTTGAACCACCCCTTGGCATCAGGAACGTGACGGAATGGGCAAAGAAGCAGGCTTGCTGGGAACGAGTAAAAGCCCTTGACGTTGAGTGGCCGTCCGGATTCGTCAATGAGCTCATAACCGAGGAGGAGGCGGATTCAAGAAAGCAATGGGGAAGGAAGGAGCAAAAGATTCTGAATGGCATCGAGGCCCAAACTGCCGTTTTCAATGCAGGTGGTGAATTCTGGCGAAAGGTTCTGAATTGGGGGAAGGATCGCAAGCTTATTTCAGAAAAGGAACTTGGTATACTGGAGACGGCGGCGAGCATTCCACGCAAGCTTCCAACAGAGAAGCAGGCAATGGCCTGCATTGATATTTTTGAACGTTTGAGAGGTGACGGTTTCAATGATGCAATTCCTTCTTGACAAGAATATTTGCTGTCGGAAGCGTTGGAAAAAATGCTGGAGTACGGATGGGTAATTTCATTTCTGTTTTGGAAACGGCGGTGTTGACGGAAAATCGGCTTCGAACACTTTGCCATTCTGAATGGTAACAGCAAGCTGTCTCATCAGGTCTTCCGGATCATGCCTAATCCCGCACTCCCACACGGTGATCACCCGCCAGCCCAGATCTCGTAACGCCTTTTGCTTTTCGACGTCGCGCCTGCGGTTTCCCTCCAACTTGGCATTCCAGAACTTGGGGCGAGTGGCCGGTGTGGCGGCAAAAGCGCATCCCGGATGACGATGCCAGAAACAGCCATGAACGAAAATCACGAGCCGATATTTTGGCAGAATGATGTCCGGCCGTCCGGGGAGGTCCTTCCCGTGCAGCCGGTAGCGGAAGCCCATGGCATGCAGGGCCTTTCTGACCGCAAGTTCGGGTTTTGTGTCCTTTCCCCGGATTCTGGCCATCATGCGGGAGCGGGTGGCCTTGTCGACGATGTCGGTCATGCTGTGTCCGAAATGTTCATGGAGCATCATTCTATCTCACTTTTGGCATGCTGACTCATGGCGCGTAGTAGGACACTCGGTATCAATGTCATTGATCTCTTTGCCGGCCCTGGCGGGCTTGGTGAGGGTTTTGCCTCTTTTGCAAACGAGGTCGGCCGGCGCCCATTCTGCATACGTATGTCAGTAGAAAAGGAGGCCTCGGCGCATGCTACCCTTACGCTGCGTGCCTTTCTGCGCCAGTTTCTCGAGAAAGGATTTCCGCCCGAATATGAGGCATACCGAGGTGGTGAAATTTCCCGCGAGGCCCTGTATGCCGCATGGCCGAGAGAAGCGGTTTCTGCTTACGCAGAAACCCTGGAACGACCTGTAGAACTGGGTAGAGATAATACGCTGATTCGGCGTAGGCTGCGGAAGATCCTCGCTGAAACAGAAAGCGACCCTTGGGTGGTGATTGGAGGCCCGCCCTGCCAAGCCTACTCCCTTGTGGGGCGTTCGCGCAACCGGGGGAAGCGGGGTTACCGGCCCGAGAACGACGAGCGGAATTTCCTCTATCGTGAATATCTGGGAATTCTCGCACGGGTACAGCCCGAGGTCTTCGTGATGGAGAATGTGCGCGGGATCCTTTCCGCGCGCGTGCATGGGGAACGGATTTTCGGCAGGATTCTGGAGGATCTGGAACACCCTGGGGAGGCGGTTCATGCAACCGGAGCACGCGGTCTGGAATACCGGATTCATTCGTTCGTGGTCGACAAGCCACCAACCGAGCTCGAATGGGAAGACTACCTGATTCGCGCGGAGCAGTTCGGGGTGCCGCAGTCGCGGCATCGAGTGATTCTGCTCGGAATTCGTTCTGATATTGAACTGCAGCCGAGAGTCCTTGAGCGGTCGGATGCAGTGGATGTACGTGATGTCATTGCCGGCTTGCCGTCAATACGCAGTCGAATTTCACGCGGTGGTGATTCACCGGGTGCTTGGGAATACGCCATACGCGAGTGCGTGCGAGAGTGTCGCGGATGTGTCTCGGCAGATGTTTACCACGTCATGATTGAAAAGGAGCGCGAGCTTGATGGGGAGCTGCCCATCAAGGCAAGTGACTACCCTTGGGTAGAGCCAACCTTAGGAGGGGGAATCCCATCCCGTTTGCGCGCATGGTTGGCGGGGCAGAGCAATCGTCTGGATGGGCATGTTGCCCGTTCGCACATGCCTTCGGATCTGGCCCGGTACTTCTTTGCCGCCTGCTGGGCGGCTGCAAGGGACGGAATTTCTCCAAGATCGGACGAATATCCCGCCTTTCTTGCTCCTGATCATGCAAACTGGGAAAGCGGCAAGTTTGCCGACCGTTTTAGGGTGCAGGCATGGAATCGGCCTTCGTCCACCATTACCAGCCACATCGCAAAGGACGGTCACTATTTCATTCATCCGGACCCGGCCCAATGCCGGAGCCTGACACCCCGAGAGGCAGCAAGGCTCCAGACGTTTCCCGATGACTACCATTTCGAGGGCGGTCGAACCCGGCAGTATCAGCAGATCGGCAATGCGGTTCCTCCATGGCTGGCCCGCCAGATAGCCGAGATCGTTTACGGGATACTGGGCTGATTTCCACGATATGCACGTCAGTTCCAGCCCAGTCGCTCCCCCAGCCCCGAATCCCGTACACTTCGCCTGTCAACGGCGGTGACGACGATGTCAGGTTGTGCGACGAGGGTGCAGTGTCGGGCAGCGCGGGTGATGCCGGTGTAGAGGAGCTCGCGGGTGAGGACGGGTGCGTCCTCCGGGGGCAGGATCAGCAGAATGTGGTCGTACTGGGAGCCTTGGCTGCGGTGGACGGTGAGGCTCCAGGCCGGTTGCCAGGCGGGAAGCTGATGGGGGCTGAAGGAGCGCAGTTCGCCGGCGATATCGAACCAGGCGCGGAGTTGCCCCTTGTCGTTTTCCCAGAAGATGCCAGTGTCGCCATTGAACAGGCCGGTTTCGGGATCGTTGCGGCGCACGAGGATGGGCAGCCCGGGGTGCGGGCTGTTTTCTCGGCTTCGGTTCCGGTACGCATTGCGCAGGCGTTCGGCGATGCGCTCGCCGATGGCCTCTTCGCCCCAGGGACCGACGCGCAGGGCGGTGAGGACGCGGGCCCGGTTGAAGACGTCGAGGGCGGCCCGGGGGTGTTTGGCCTGGAAGATGGCGGCGTATTTCTCCACGGCCCGGTCGATGATGTCAGAGCCTGGCTGGGCACCTTCGGCGGCGGCCCATGCCAGTTCGGGATCGCCTGTTTCGAGGATTTTCCGGACGGCCTCGGCATTACCGGCGTTGACGGCGCCGGCCAGGCGGCCGATGCCGCCGCCGGCGGCGAAGCGGTGGCTGTAGTCGAGCACGGCGATGTGATCAGCGATGGGTGGGCTGTCTGCCGCGGCGGCGGTGGCTGGCATTGTGCCCAGCAGTTCCGCCAGTTCGGCATGGCGTGCTTGCGAGAGATGCAGGTGGCGGCCGTGACCGGTGAGATCGCCGAGCACGCTACCGGCTTCCACCGAGGCAAGCTGGTCGCGGTCGCCGAGCAGGATCAGGCGGCAGCCTTCGGGGAGCGCGTCGATCAGGCTGGCCATGAGGCCCTGGTCGATCATGGAGGCTTCGTCCACCAGGACGCATTCGGCGGGCAGGGGATTGTCGGCGTTGTGGCGGAAACCGGTTGGGTGCCAGCCGAGGAGCCGGTGCAGGGTTTGCGCCTTGCGGGGAATGCGGGCGAGGATGTCGGCATCGACCTGTCCTTCGAGCCCGGAAATTTGTTCGTCGATGCTCTCGGCCAGGCGGGCGGCGGCCTTGCCGGTGGGGGCGGCGAGCCGGATGCGGGTTTCGGGCTGCTGTTCCAGCAGCAGGGCGAGCACCCGGGTGACGGTGGTGGTCTTGCCGGTTCCGGGGCCGCCGGTGACGATGACCAGCTTCCGGGTGAGGGCCATGGCGGCGGCCTGTTTCTGGCCGAGCTGTCTGATGCGCTGTTCCTCGTTGCGGGTCGGGATCAGCGCATCCAGCCGCTCCCGGAGCCATTGCCGGTTGCAGTCGACGGGGACCATGCGCGCTTCGAGCGCCTTGCAGATGGCGATTTCCTCGCGCCAGTGGCGGCGCAGGTAGAGGCGATGGTTATCCAGCACGAGGGGCTTGTTCGTTTCCGGGGCGCCGATGAAACCGCAGGCCAGCGCTTCCTGCCAGGTTTCGAGGGCCGGGGCGGTGTAAAGCACGACAGGCGGTGTGTCGTCGTCCGGCGGCGTCTGATGCAGCAGGGGCTCGGTGGCATGGTGGCGTAGATCCAGGCAGGTGTCATTGTGGATATTGCGTTCGGCCAGCCAGGCGGCGGTGTACAGGGCGTCGTCACTGGCGTTTGGATCCAGCTCCGCGCAGAAGCGGGCGAAGTGGCGGGCCAGCGGATCAAGATCAGCGAGGCGGATGCGGTCAAGAGTATTCATGGGCATTCTCTCCGGGTTGACCGATGACATCCTGGTCCAGGCGTTCGATGAGGTCGCGGGGCGGGCGGTCGAAGAACACGCCGTAGCGGGGACCGGTCTCCGGCGTCATGGCGCGCAGGAACAGGTACCAGGCACCGCCCATGTGGGTGTCGTAGTCGTAGTCGGGCAGACGGCTTTTCAGATGCCGGTGCAGGGCCAGCAGGTAGAGGAGGTATTGCAGGTCGTAGCGACGGGCGTCGATTTCCGCGCGCAGCCGTTCGGGCCGGTAATCCTCGAGCTGGCGGCCGAGGAGGTTGCTCTTGTAGTCGGCGATGTAGTAGCGCCCCTGGTATTCGAACACCAGGTCGATGATGCCGTTGAGCATGCCCTGGAAGGCGCGGAAATCCAGGGGTGGCCGGTTGCCGTCGCCGTCCAGCAGTACATCGATCCGGTTGGCCTCGATGAGTCCGGCACCGAGGTCGAATTCCAGTTCGCGCAATACGTCGCCCGGTGACAGCCTGGCGAGCGTAAGGTTGTCGCTATTCAGCGGCGTGTGCAGTACCGCTTCCATCCAGTTGGCCAGTTCGTCGAGATCGCGGGCAACAGGGTCATCGGGGATGCCGTGGGCTGCAAAGATCCAGCGCGCCATGTCCTCGATTTGCGGTCGAAGGGGGCGGGCCGGATTCAGCCGTTCGAGCAGGGTGTGGAGAAAGCTGCCCACGTGGGCGCCGGCGGGGTAGCGCAGGGCAAAGCGCTCGGAGCCGCTGGCTGCCGTGGCGCGGGTGGCCTGGTGAATGCCGGCGGTCATGGCGGAGAAGGATCCGATTCGCCAGTTCTGGCGGATGACGCGGGTGAGTTCGCTGCGCCCGAGCGGGCCTTCGTCGGTTGCGGTATCGGGGAGACGCAGATCGGGTGGCCAGGTTTGGGGTTCGATGACCTCGATATTTTTTCTGCCCCGGAGCCGCTCCGGGGAGACGTTTTCCGCACCGAGGTCGAAGGGTCCCTGCGCGAAATCATGGGACTGGTCCGAGATCAGCCAGGCCAAGGCGGAGCGGCCGGCATTTTCGCCTGCGGAGCCGAGGTAGAGATGACAGTGGGATTCGGCGCGGGTCAGTGCGACGTAGGCCTTGCGTACCTCCTCGGCGAGCTGTTCGTGATCGGCAATGATGGCGCCCTTTTCGTCGCCGGCAGGGGCGTAGAGATGGCGGAAGCCCCCGCCATGGGGTTCATGCCACTCGACAGGGCTGTCTGCTTTCGTTGGCTCCTTTCTACTCCACAGCCAGGGCACGAACACCACCGGGAACTGCAGGCCCTTGCTCTTGTGGATGGTAAGGATTTTCACCAGATTGGCATCACTTTCCAGGCGCAGCTGGCGCTCTTCATCCTCCTGCGTGGATTTCTGCTGCGCCTTCATCCAGGCCAGCAGGCGTTCGCCACCGGGATGTTCCCGGCTGGCGGTCTGCAGCAGTTCGGCAAGGTGCAGCAGATTGGTGAGGCTGCGTTCGGGATCGGACTGGCGGTCGAGCCAGGCGGCTTCGTCGAGCACCTCGCCAAGGCCGTGCAGCAGGTGCTGGAAACCGGACATGAAGCCGTGTTCCTGCCAGCGCCTGCCGGTTTCGGTGAGCAGATCCGCCCAGTTGCCCCAGCGCTCGGTATCGGCGATCAGGCTGTCGATCTCCTCGTAACGCAGGGCCAACAGGTCGCAGGCCAGGGCCTGGCGCAGCAGACCGCGCTCACGGGGCAGCAGGGCGGCTTCCAGCAACAGGCGAAGGCTTTCGGCCTCGTGCGTCTCCCAGATGCTGTCGCGCCCGGCGCTGACGGCACGCACGCCTCGATCGTGCAGGGCCTCGCGCACGGCGGCGCCCTGCTCATTCGCGGTGACGAGGATGGCAATATCGCCAGGCTGCAGCGGTCGATCGCTGAGCCGGGCCCGTCCCGGTTGCAGTAGCCAGGCGATGTGGCCGGCCACGGACTCGCAGACCCATGCGGTGCCGCCTTTCTTGTCGTATGAATTTCCATTGTCCTTGCGAGGAAGATCCTCTACTCGCAGGGCCGGAACCGTTTTTCCGTCCACTACCAGGGAACGGGCCTTGCAGTCGGGCGGAGTGTCGGAATCGCTGTAAGGGATGTCCTTGTAGGCAAAGGGATTGTTGCCGGAAAACAGGTTGTTGATGGCGTCAATCATTTCCGGCGTGGAGCGCCAGTTGGTGGTCAGCGACCAGTGCCGGTCCGCCTCGCGGCTGGCCTGCATGTAGGTGAAGATGTCACCGCCGCGAAAGGCGTAGATGGCCTGCTTGGGATCGCCGATGAGGATCAGGGTGTGATCCTCGGCGGCCTGATGGATGCGGCGAAAGATGGCGTATTGCAGGGCGTCGGTGTCCTGGAACTCGTCCACCAGGATAACCGGAAACTGGTGAGCCAGTTCTTCCGCCAGTCGCTCGGCACCTTCACCTTCGTGCAAGGCCTGATGCAGACGTTCGATCATGTCGTCGAAGCTGATTTGCCCCTGCCGCTGCTTGGCACGGGTGACCTGCTGGCGCACGAAATCCACGGCATCGGCGAGCAGCGAGGAAAGATATCGGGGGCGTTGACTGCGCAGTACGTCCAGCAGGTTTGCCGTGTGATGCAGCGCAGGGCGGTCGAAGCGTTTCCGTGTGTCTGCATCCGGTTTTCCCTTGAACTTGAAATTGCGCCTGGACAGCCTGTTCAGCGTGTCTTCGGATGGAGGCCGGATTGTGTCACCCAGCAGGCAGGTATCAAGGAGATCAAGGTGTTTTTCCAGGGTGGCAATTTGATGGCTGTTCCTGTTCAGGGGGGCGTCCCTGTCCAGCAGCAGTGCGCGAATCTCCTGATGTTCCTGCCGCCATGCGTCTGCCAGTTGTTCGAGGGCATGGAGGATGGTTTCCTTTGCAGACGGGGCAGGAGGTGGGGCCAGTTCGGGTTTGTTTGCAGAAAGCAAATGCGCAAGGTGTTTCTTGAGGGCGTTGAGGTTGGGTAAAACGCAGCGCAGAAGGTCAAGTTCCGGCAAGTCCAGCATATAGGTCTGATGTCGCCACCAGTCTTTCAGTGCCCGCTCGGTCAGCTCGCTGTCATCGGCCTGTTCCAGGTCGAAGGCCTGGCCGCTGGCGAAGGCCCAGTCGGTCAGGGCCTGCTGACAGAAACCGTGAATGGTGTGGATGGGCGCTTCGCTGATCTCCAGGATGGCCAGGTCGAGATTGCGCAGGGCGTGTTCCCGGGCTTTGCCTTCCGGGTAGCGTTCGGGGAGGCTGGCGAAATAGGTATCGGTATTCTCTTCGATCTTTTCGCTTTCCAGCAGGGAATGTGCCTCGGTCAGGCGCTTGCGGATGCGCCCGCGCAGTTCGTCGGTGGCGGCGCGGGTGAAGGTGACCACCAGCAGTTCCCGCACGCGGTGGCCTTCGAGGACGAAGCGCAGGTACAGGTTGGCGATGGCGTAGGTCTTGCCGGTGCCGGCGTTGGCCTCGATGAGGTGGGCGTGGCCGGTGGCCAGCGCGGCGATACTGTCCAGCGCCTCGGCGGTTTTGCGGCTCATGAGTCTTCCTTTTGTTTGAGGTTGTCCATCATCGGCTGGTAGATGGCGGTGGCGACTTCGGTTAACCGGCCGTCGTGGTCGGGTTGCCAGTCGTGATGGCGCAGGGTCAGGCGAATGAAGAAATTGTCCTCGTCACCCCATATTGTTTCTCCGGTATTGCGGTTGCGGAATGTTTCCCATTTGTTCATGGCCTTTTTCATATCATTTCCCTCAATGAAGGCATTGGTGCCCTTGGGAGGGATGGGAAGAGGCTGTGTCACCCCCTTCTGGTACCACTTGATCAGCTCGGCGAGGCGTTCCACGGCCGCGTCGCGATCTACCGGGTAGAAGGTGGCATTTTGATCCCTGCCGATGAACAGGGCATGGGCAGGCCCATGGCCCGCCGCGTGGTGGCAGAGGTGTTCTATCCACAATGTCAGGAGATTGCGGGGTGTGTGTTTGCTGGCGCTGATGTGCAGCAGGCCGTGTTCTTCGTAGTTGAGTTCCAGGCGGCCGCTCAGGCGCCAAAACTGGCCGTCCACGGTCAATGGCAGATCGATGTCCAGCGGGTGCTTTCGTAGCGGTGGCTCGATGTCGTGCTCGGCGGCGCGAGCGGCCATGTCTTCGATTTCGGCCTCGATGGCGTCGAGCAGTTTCTCTCCGGCCGAACCATGGGGCAGCAGGCCGTGGGCGCGTACCAGGCGATGTCTCAGATGTGCATCACCACCCTGCAACCAGTTCTCGACCAGCAGATCACGGATGGACCATTGTTCAAGGCCATCGAGGTCGAAGGGTTCATCTTCCACCAGCGCGGCATCTTCCGGTTCGAAAACGCGCAGGCGGGTCTGCACGAACTGTTTGACCGGGTCCTTGAAGAAGCGCGCCAGTTCCCGAGGTGTGATCTGATGTTCCTCCTGCTCGGATGGGGACAGGCAGGCCTCGGGCCATCCGGTGCGCCGCTGGGGTGGGCGGTGTTCGACGATGGCCCGGGCCATGGCGTGCCAGTGGCCGTTGAAGCCGGGGCCGAGGTGGAGGCCGGGAGGCTCGTCTGTCGCCGGTGGCCGGAAGTTGGCGGGGCCAAAGGGTTGCAGGGGATGGATGCGGGTGAGGGCTTCGGAAGGCGGTTGGGAGCCGAGCCGATAGCGCGCGTCCAGATGGTCCAGCAGTTCCTGAACCACCACGGAGGGTTGCAGCGGTTCGTTGCTGCGCGCGTCGCGCCCCGTGTAGCTGATGATCAGTCGTTCACGACAGGCCAGCAGCGTTTCCAGGAACAGGTAGCGGTCCTCCAGCACCGGATCCGGGTCGCCGTGGTGCCAGTCGTTGCGCATGCAATCGAATTCGGTATCGCGGCGGCGACGGGGAAAGACGGCTTCCTGCATGCCGAGCAGGCAGATCACCCGAAACGGCACGCCTCGCAGGGGTTTCATGCCGCAGAAGGTGATGCCGCCGCTGTAGAGGCGACCCTGCTCCCGGTCTTCGCCGAGTTCGCCGCTCAGCCAATGGCGAATTACGGCCAGAGAGACGCTTGCTTCGCCGGTATCGGCGCGGGCCAGTTCCCCCAGGGTTTGCCGTATGCGCGCCAGTTGGCCCTCTTCATCCAGCGGTACGAACAGATTATCGAGCAGGCGGTTCAGGCGTTCGGCCCAAACCGCGGGCAGGGCCGGAGCCTGCAGTTCGTCGGCCCAGCGGCGCAGGGTGTCGAGCAGGTCGAAGAGGCGGGCCAGGGGCTGGACCGATTTGGCCGTGAGCGGTTCGAGGGGCGCGATGGGTTGTTCGGTGTCAAGCAGCGTGTCGCTGCCCGTGGCATAGCCGGCCATGGCGCGCTGGAAACCCTGATGCCAGGTATTGTCGTCGATGGCAGGCAGGCCCAGCGCGGTTTTCTGCTCGCCGTCGAGCCCCCAGCAGATCCGAAGCCGTTCGAACAGGTCGGCTAGTTCGCCGATGTCGTCGGCATCGAGCCCGAAACGCCGGCGCACTTCGGGAATGCCGAGCAGACTCAGCAGGTCGGCGCGCGTGAAGCGGCTTTCCGGCAGTTGCAGCAGGTCGAGGAAGGCGCGGATCAGGGGGTGCTCCTCGCTGCGGATCACATCGGAGAGATTGAACGGCAGGGCGTTGTTGCCGCGTGCGACGCCGAAGGTGGCTTCGATGGCCGGGGCGTAACGGCTGATTTCCGGTACCAGCACCAGGATGTCCTCGGGCTGCAGATCGGGATCCGCGTTCAGCAGGTGCAGCAGGGTGTCGTGCAGAACCTGGACCTCGCGCAGGGGACCGTGGCAGACATGAAACTGGATGCTGGGCGGGTCGGGCTCCTCATCGAGGGGTTCCGGCGGCCCAGGCTCTTGCACGGCCCGGAAGATGTCGGCCTGGAGGCGATGCAGAAGGCGGTTTCCGTCCGGTTCCCGGAAGTGGGTGTCGTCTTCCTGCAGGGTGATGCCCTCGTCCAGCAGCAGATCCTGCAGTGCCTGTCCCTGCCGGCCCCACTGGGTGAGCAACGGGTTGCTGCTTTCGCTGGTCCACAGGGTGAGGTCGTCGGGCGTCGGTGACTCGCGGCGACGGCGCGCGGCTTCCCGGGGCGATTCAAGATCCGCCCAGTATTCCGGTGTGGGCGAAAGGAGCCACAGGTGTACGGGAATGTGCCTGGCGATGGCAACGAAGGCCTCCAGCAGAAGCGGTGCCGGATTGTGGATCGCGAACAGGTCGAGGCGTGGGGGCAGGTGTGGCACCCTGCCGCCGGCCGGCTCGGCCAGCTCGGCCAGAAAGCGATCCATGAGGGCGATGCGGTGATTGTCCAGACCGTCGGTCAGGTGACGCCAGAGGCGTGCCTGCCAGCGATCGGCAGCGCTATCCCGACCGGCACTCCAGTCCCGGATCAGGTTCGGGCGGTAATACTGGTAGCGATCGAACACGTCGGCGATGCGACCGGCGAGCTGCCAGCGCTTCAGGCTGTCATGATCGTCGGCAAGATAGGTGGCGAGGGGGCGGGTGGCGTCGTCCGACCAGAAGGCGTTGCCGGGTTCGATCGTGGCAAACACGCGCCAGTGCAGGTGCGCCCTGTCGAGCGGGTCGTCTCCGGGGGGCAGCTCCAGGCTGCGTCGGGCCTGGGTCCACAACCAGCCGGCGGGCAGGCAGGTGTCGAGCAGACAGGCGATGCCGGTGCGCAGGCAGTAACGCTGACGCAGCCAGCGCCAGAGGCCAGGGCTTTCGCAGATCAGGGTGCGTGGTACCAGCGGGGGCAATGCGGCGGTCTGTTCCGCGTCGATGAGGGCATCGGCGAGGGTCTCCAGTCGATTGCCGGTATGCAGGTGCATCATGAGGCGGTGTCTCCGGTAGGAGTTTTGTCGGAACCGTACAGCCGGCTGGCGGCGGTGAGGGTGCGGTGGATGTCCTCGCGCAGTGATTCAGGTTCGAGGATGCGGATCCGTTCACCGAGACCGAGTATCCACCATTTCAGTTCAATGCTTTCGCGCAGGCGTGCCGTGAGCATCCAGCCGTCGGTGCTGCGCTCGAGGATCTGATCTGTCGAGAGCCGGGTTTCCCTCACATGATTGAGGGCCAGCAGATCGTCGGCAATCCAGGCGCGCAGGGTGATTTCCTCGCCACTGAGCGGGTAGGCCAGTGTGCGGTGCAGATAGGCATCAAGATCGAAATCGGGCGGACAAATGGTCGACAGATCGAGCACGCGGGCCTGCTGTATGCGGTGCAACACCCAGCGACGGATGGTGCTGTCGCCTTCGATGCGGCCCACCAGTTCGGTCGTGGTGTCACGGTGCAGCAGGGCATAGGGGTGGACGGCATAGCTCAAAGGCTCCCCGGTCTGGCTGGAAGCCGCCAGATAACGCAGTTCAACCTGTTGCTCCTCGTAGAGCGCCGAGGTGATGGCGTCGTATACGCCTTCGGCAAGTGGAGCGGGTTCCATCTGAAGGCAGCGGGGCACGATGCGCACCTTGCTCAGCCAGCGGCGGGCCTTCTGGCGGGCCTTCCGCTCTAGCAAGTCACGGGCCGTGTTGAAGTTGGGCTGCAGGTGCTCCAGGGCCTGGGCCGGCAGCAGGGGATGCAGTATCCGTTCTGCAAGCTGAAAGGTCAGGGCCGTGAAGGGACCCATGGCCGGAACGGGCAGAATGTCGTCAGACGCCCAGCACCACTTGTAGGGCTTTGCCTCATCGTTGCAGGTCAGAGGGTAGTTGAGACTGAGGGTCTGCAGGTCTCGTTGAAGCGTGCGTGCCGTGGTCTCGATACCCTCCTCAGACAACAGTTGGGCCAGTCGGGGCACGGTGATGCCTCCCTCGCGGGAACGGGGGATGAACTCCAGAAGCCTCAGGCGGCGATCGGTCGCGGTGGTCATGTATGGGCCCTGATCGAAATGGTGGTGTCAGTCGGTGAGTAGATCAGCAATAAGCGACGGTTTGTGTCGCACACGAAGGGATTCTAGCAAACCCCCGGAAAAGCGTGGTGCGACAAAGCATGACGCACATTTCGCTTAATCTGGCGTCATTCAGCCATTGCCCGAGGAGAAACGATGCAACACGAATACAGGGTGGAGGACATGCACAACGGTATCAACGCACCTCTGGATTCCACTGTGCCGGTTACCCGGCTGTGGGCGTTACGCATGCTCGAGAAACTGGGTTTGCGAGAGTATTGTACCCACTATCTGCTCTCCCACACGAATGAATTGGTCGTACTGTTGGGTCTGAACATGCCAGGCAATGATTTGGGTATGTCCCAAGAGGAGTTGATGGATTTTATCAGCAAGCGTCATGCCGAATACGAACGGATGCAGCCGATGATCCAGGGTGAATTGCGCTGCAACCTCGATCGTCTCGGGCAGTTGATGGGGCTGGATCGCGTTGACAAGGACATCCTCGGCTTTGTTACGGTTCTGTTCAGCAATTCGGCCTTTATAACAATGTCCGAATCCCTGGGGTCGCTCAACAGTGCGGGTATGGAACGGGCGCTGTCGATCATTCTGGCGCAGCCGCTGTCAGCAATCCACAAGGCCCTGTCGCGCGAATCCACGCTCTCCCGTTCCGGGATCCTGAGGATTGATCGAAAGTCGGCGACTCATTTGGCGAACAAGCTGGAACTGATGGTTGGGCTGGATGGTTTGTTACTGGAAGCCCATCCCGATATCGATCGCATGATGCAGGCGTTCTTTCGGGCTGCCAAGCCGGCAACCCTGACACCGTCGGATTTTCGCCATCTGGAGGAGGATTACCGCATGCTGCACAGGTATTTGAAAAAAGCGGTGGTGAGACAGCAGGCCGGAGTGAATGTATTGCTCCATGGCAGGCCGGGAGTCGGCAAGACGGAGTGGGTTCGTGTCCTGTGTGAGTCGTTGAAGTTCAAGCTGTATGAGATCAGCGTGGTTGATGACGAAGGCGATGCGCTGCCGGGCAAACATCGCTTTGGAGCGTATCGTCTGACGCAGCAGATCCTGTCGCATCAGAAAGGGGCCGTGGTGCTGTTCGATGAAATCGAGGATGTGTTTCCGACAAGAGATTTTCTATCCGATAACCGGGAAGTTGGGAAGGGCTGGGTGAATGAGCTGCTGGAGAACAACCCGGTGCCGTCGATCTGGATCAGCAATGCCATAGATCACATCGATCCGGCCTATCTGAGGCGTTTCGATTGCATCATGGAAATGGATACGCCGCCGCGCAGTGTGCGTCGAAGCATTCTTGCAAACCGGCTGGCCCACCTGGGCGTGAGCGATGACTGGCTCGACCGCATGGCCGATGTACCCGATATGGCGCCGGCCCTGGTGAGTCGTGCAGCCCGGGTGGTGGATGCGATTCGTGACCGACGCCGCAGCGCACACAAGGTAGAGAAGCAGATGGAGCGCATTCTGGGTAATATGCGGCAAGCCATGGGATTGCAGCCGATAGCCCCGGCAGAGCAAAAAACCCGACTGAGCTATTGTCTCGATGTGCTCAATACCGATCACAAGCTGTCCATCCTCCTCAAGGGGTTGAAACGGACTCCCGAAGCACGCCTCTGTTTCTACGGGCCACCAGGCACGGGCAAGACGGCGTTTGCCCGGCATATGGCGCAACAACTCGAGCGTCCCCTGCTGATTCGCCGGGCTTCGGACCTGCTCGGTTCCTATGTGGGCATGACGGAAGCCGCCATCGCAAGAATGTTCGAGGCGGCCGAGCAGGAAGGCGCGATCCTGTTGCTTGACGAGGCCGACAGTTTTTTGCGTGACCGGAGAAGCGCCCATCATTCCTGGGAAGTGACCCTGGTCAACGAGATGCTGACCCGTATGGAAGCGTTCTCCGGCATTTTCGTGGTATCCACCAATCTGATGAACCTGATGGACAGTGCCGCGATGAGGCGTTTCGATTTCAAGGTGCATTTCGATTGGTTGCAGCCCCCGCAGGCATGGGCGCTTTTTTGCCAGTTGGTAGGGCCAGACGCCTGGCGTATCGAGGGCGCCGAGGAGTATTGGCGGTCACGCCTTGAGCAACTGCACACGCTCACTCCTGGAGATTTTGCGAACCTCGAGCGGCAGTTGCGGGTAACCGGAGAAGCCCCGCAACCCGATACGCTATTCCGGTTGCTCGAGCGGGAGACACGATCCAGGGAAGGCGGAACGGAAACGGGCGTCGGCTTTCTGGCCCGATTGTGAAGCCTCTGTTGCATGGTGTTTGACTTCTAGTTCTCATGATCTAAGCTGAATAATTGATGTGCCCATTTTGGGCGGAGTTGATGTCCA
>Ga0256839_1003257_pt1 | contig 16937 bp, 16 predicted proteins | sample 354166metaG_FD_185968 | JGI IMG/M metagenome (GOLD analysis project Ga0256839, IMG submission 185968) | Hydrothermal vent microbial communities from Mid Atlantic Ridge, Atlantic Ocean - 354-166 | ecosystem: Environmental > Aquatic > Marine > Hydrothermal vents | place: Atlantic Ocean: Mid... | reverse complement strand
ACGCCCGCTCATGCGCCTGCGGGCAGGCCCAGGTGGTGGGCGTGATGGGGGGTGTAGATCTCGGCCACGCGTTCGACGGCGGCCTCGGGGCTCAGCTCCTCGCTTTCTCCGGTGCGCCGGCAGGTCAGTTCCACCACCCCGTTCTTCAGCCCGCGCGGGCCCACGGTGATCCGCCAGGGCAGGCCGATCAGGTCCATGGTGGCGAACTTGGCGCCGGCGCGCTCTTCGCGGTCGTCGTAGAGCGTCTCCAGCCCGCGGGCGGCGAGCGCCTTGTAGATGTCCTCGCAGGCATTGTCGGTCTGGGCATCGCCCTGGCGCAGGTTGACCAGCCCCACGTGGAAGGGGGTCACGCCCTCGGGCCAGATGATGCCGTTCTCGTCGTGGCTGGCCTCGATGATCGCCCCCACGAGACGCGAGACACCGATGCCGTGGCTGCCCATGTGTACCGGCACGCGCTCTCCATTATCGTTGACGACCATGGCGCCCATCGGCTCGGAATACTTGGTGCCGAAGTAGAAGATCTGCCCCACCTCGATGCCGCGGCTGCGGCGGCGGCGCTCCTCGGGGATCTGGGCAAACAGGGCCTCGTCGTGGGTTTCGTCGGTGCGCGCGTAGGGGGTTGTCCATTCCTTCGCGATGGCGGCACATTCCTCCGCATCGTCGTAATCGATGTGACGGTCGCCGAGCTTCAGATCAGTCACCGCAGTGTCATAGAAGACTTCCGATTCTCCGGTCTCTGCCAGCACCAGGAATTCATGGGTGTCGTCGCCGCCGATGGGCCCCGAATCGGCACGCATCGGAATTGCCTGCAGCCCCATGCGCTCGTAGGTGCGCAGATAGCTGACCATGTGGCGGTTGTAGGCATGGATCGCCGCGTCGCGGTCGATGTCGAAATTGTAGCCGTCCTTCATGTAGAATTCACGCCCGCGCATCACCCCGAAGCGGGGGCGGATCTCGTCGCGGAACTTCCACTGGATGTGATAGAGCGTCAGCGGCAGGTCCTTGTAGCTGTTCACATGGGCGCGGAAGATGTCGGTGATCAGCTCCTCGTTGGTGGGGCCATAGAGCATCTCGCGCCCGTGACGATCCTTGATGCGCAGCATCTCGGGGCCGTAGGCATCGTAGCGGCCCGACTCGCGCCACAGATCGGCCGGCTGCAGGGTGGGCATCAGCATCGGTATATGGCCGGCGCGCTGCTGTTCCTGGTGCACGATGCGCTCGATCTTCTTCAGCACCCGAAAGCCCAGCGGCAGCCACGAGTAGATGCCGGCGGCGGCCTGCTTGATCATGCCGGCACGCAGCATCAGCCGGTGGCTGACGATCTGCGCCTCGGCGGGCGTTTCCTTGAGCACGGGCAGAAAATATCGGGTTAGACGCATGGTTTGGCGGCCCTTTCGCGTGTCGGGATCTGCCGTTTCGTCTATGCCATCGGCCAGGGGCAGGCAAGCGGGGCCTTGATAAGGGCGCCCATTGCGGCAATACCGGACGCAAGCGAGAGGAGCCGCATGGGTCTGCCGGTCAGGGAACAGGTGAAATACTGGGGCATCGCCGCGGCGGTGTTCTTCGCGATTCTGTGGGTGCTGGGCGATGTCATCCTGCCCTTCGTGCTGGGCGGGGCGGTAGCCTATTGCCTCGATCCGATCGCCGACCGGCTTCAGCGGCTGGGCCTGCCGCGGGTGCTTGCCACGGTGGTGATCACGGCCGCGGCGGCGCTGGTGTTCATCCTCGCGGCGCTTCTGGTGATCCCGGCGCTGGTGAGCCAGGCCGCCGGGCTGGTCGAGACCGCGCCGGTTCTGGTGGAAAACCTGCGCAACTTCCTGATCGAGCGCTTTCCCGCCCTGCTTGACAGCGAAAGCCAGCTCTACCAGTCGCTGGCCGCCATCGGCGAGACGCTGCGCGCCAGGGGCGGCGCGGTGCTGAGCGGGCTGCTCAGCTCGGTCGCCGGACTGGTCAACGTGGTGGTGCTGCTGGTGCTGGTGCCGGTGATCACCTTCTACCTGCTGATGGACTGGGACAGGATGGTTGCCGAGGTGGACAGCCTCCTGCCGCGCGACCACGCCCCCGTCATCCGCCAGCTGGCCCGCGACGTCGATCAGACCCTGGCCTCCTTCATCCGCGGCCAGGGCATGGTGATGGTGATCCTCGGCACCTTCTACGCCATCGCCCTGATGGCCGTGGGGCTGCAGTTCGGGCTGGTGGTGGGGTTCATCGCCGGGCTGATCTCGTTCATCCCCTACGTGGGAGCGATCGTCGGCGGAGCGCTGGCCTTCGGCCTGGCGCTGTTCCAGTTCTGGGGGGAATGGGGCTGGATCGCGGCGGTGGTGGCGATCTTCTTTGCCGGCCAGTTCCTGGAGGGCAACATCCTGACCCCGAAGCTGGTGGGCAGCTCCGTCGGGTTGCATCCGGTGTGGCTGATCTTCGCACTCGCCGCCTTCGGAACGCTGTTCGGTTTCGTCGGCATGCTGGTGGCGGTGCCTGTGGCCGCGGCGATCGGGGTTGTGGCCCGCTTCGTTGTCTCCCGCTACCGCGAGAGCCTGCTCTACAAGGGCACGTCCAGGCATTCCGGCGACTGACATGCCCCGGCAGCTTGCCCTCGACCTGCCGACGAAAACGGCACTCGGCCGCGAGGATTTCTTCGTGGCCCCGGCCAACGCCATGGCGGTGGCGGCGGTGGAAGGCTGGCGCGAATGGCCCCAGCGCAAGCTGTTGCTGGCGGGCCCTCCGGGGGCGGGAAAGACGCACCTGGCCCATGTCTGGGCGGGCGAGGCCGGCGCGGCGGTGATTTCCGCGGCCCGGCTGCGCCGCGCCGACGTGGCGGCGCTGGTCAAGGACAGCCCGCGCCTGGCGGTGGAAGACGGCGAAGCCGTGGCCGGCAACCGGGAGGCAGAAGCGGCACTGTTCCACCTGCACAACCTGATCCTGGCCGAGGGCGGCCATCTTCTGCTTACCGCCGCCGTCCCGCCCGCCGAGTGGGGGCTCACCCTGCCCGACCTGGCCAGCCGGCTGCAGGGCACGCCCCTGGCCCGGCTGGAGGCGCCGGACGACGCGCTGCTCTCGGCGGTGCTGCTCAAGCTTTTCGCCGACCGGCAGCTGGCGGTGGATCCGGGGCTGATCGGCTATCTCCTGCCGCGGATGGAACGCAGCTTCGACGCGGCACGCCGCCTGGTGGAGGCGCTGGACCGCGAGGCACTGGCCCGTCGGCGCCCGATCACCCGCAATCTGGCTGCGGCCGTGCTGGACAAACCCGATCGGGGGCATAGATGATACCGACGACCCCCCTCAGGAGCCCCAGTCACATGGCCGACATTCCCGGCGATTTCCTCAAGTCCCCCTTCCCCGAGCCGGTCTCCCTCGACAAGGCCGAATGCACCGGGCCGAAACGCTTCTTCAACCGCGAGCTCAGCTGGCTGGCCTTCAACCGCCGGGTGCTCGAAGAGGCCGACAACCCCCGTGTGCCGCTGCTCGAGCGGGTGCGCTTCCTGTCGATCTCGGCCACCAACCTCGACGAGTTCTACACCGTCCGCGTGGCCGGGCTGCGCGAACTGGCCAATGCCGGGAATACCACCCCCGCGGCCGACGGGCTGACCCCGGCCGAGCAGCTGGTGCTGATCAACCGCGACGCGCGGGCCCTGATGCAGGCCCAGCAGGAAATCTGGGACCGCCTGAAGCAGGAAATGGAGGGCAAGGGCATCACCATCTGCACCCGCGCCCGCCTCACCGGCGAAGACCGCCGCTATCTGGAGGAAGTCTTCCTCACCCAGGTGTTCCCGGTGCTCTCGCCGCTGGCCATCGATCCGGCCCACCCCTTTCCCTTCATCCCCAACACCGGGCTGGCCCTGGCGCTGCAGCTGGAGCGCAGGTCCGACAGGCGGCCGCTGCAGGCACTGTTGCCGATCCCGCAGCAGATCGACCGCTTCGTCAGCCTGCCCAGCGCCCCCGGCAAGCGGCGCTTCCTGCCCATGGAGGAGATGCTGCTGATTCACCTCGACAGTCTCTTTCCCGGCTACAGGGCCACCGGCAGCTGCGCCTTCCGGGTGCTGCGCGATTCCGACCTCGAGGTCGAGGACGAGGCCGAGGATCTGGTGCGCGAATTCGAGGTGGCGCTGAAACGCCGGCGCCGCGGCGAGGTGGTGCGGCTGAAGGTTTCGGCCGGCGCCCCCCGGGCCCTGCGCCGGCTGATCATGGACGAGCTTCACGTCCAGGAGGACGAGGTGGTGGAGGTGCGCGGGCTGCTGGGCATGTCGGACCTCTCCGAACTGGTGCTCGACGAGCGCCCCGACCTGCTGTGGCCCTCCTTCACCCCGCGCGTGCCCGAGCGCGTCCAGGACCACGACGGCGACATGTTCGCCGCCATCCGGCAAAAAGACATGCTGCTGCACCATCCCTACGAGACCTTCGACATGGTGGTACGGTTCCTGCAGCAGGCGGCGCGCGACCCCGACGTGCTGGCCATCAAGCAGACCTTCTACCGCACCTCGCGCGACAGCCCGATCGTGGCCGCGCTTGCCGAGGCCGCCGAGGCGGGCAAGTCCGTCACCGCGCTGGTGGAACTCAAGGCGCGCTTCGACGAGGCCGCCAACATCCGCCTCTCACGGCGGCTGGAGCGCGCCGGCGCCCATGTCGTCTACGGTTTCATCAACTACAAGACCCACGCCAAGATTTCCGTGGTGGTGCGCCGCGAGGGCGACAGGCTGGTGACCTACACCCATTACGGCACCGGCAACTATCACCCGATCACCGCCCGCATCTATACCGATCTGAGTTTCTTCACCTGCGACGGCGCGCTGGGGCGCGATGCCACCAAGGTGTTCAACTACCTTTCCGGCTATGCCCAGCCGGTGGGGCTGGAAAACCTGGCGATCTCGCCGATCAACCTCAAGTCCACCCTGCTGGAGCGCATCAACCGCGAGGCGGAGTTCGCCCGCGCCGGCAAGCCGGCAGCGATCTGGGCCAAGATGAACGCGCTGATCGAGCCCGACGTGATCGATGCGCTCTACGCCGCCTCCCGGGCGGGGGTGAAGATCAGCCTGGTGATCCGCGGCATCTGCGGGCTGCGCCCCGGCATCAGGGGGCTGAGCGAGAACATCCGGGTGAAATCCATCGTCGGGCGTTTTCTGGAACATTCGCGCATCGTGTGCTTCGGCAACGGCCACGGCCTGCCCTCCAGGAAGGCGCGGGTCTACATCTCTTCGGCCGACTGGATGGACCGCAACCTCTCGCGCAGGGTGGAGACGCTGGTGCAGATCAAGAACCCCACCGTGAAGGCGCAGATCGTCAGCCAGATCATGGCCGCCAACCTCGCCGACGAGGCCCAGACCTGGGTGCTGCGCCCCGATGGCAGCTATCTGCGCGCCTCGCCCGCCGATCCCGAGCACCCCTTCAACTGCCACCGCTTCTTCATGGAATACCCCTCGCTGTCGGGGCGCGGCTCGGCGGGGGCGGCGGACGTGCCCGAACTGACCCATTCCGACGATTGACGGGGCCGTGCGCCCTTGGCAGGGTGACGCCAGCGACAGGGGGACGGTGCGCATGGACGGCGGCGAACCGCAAGGCGACGACTGGGGGCCATTCGGCCGCCCGCTCTTCGACGATCCATCGGCACGGGCGCTCTCGCGCGTGGGCGTGGTGGATGTGGGCTCCAACTCGGTGCGGCTGGTCGTCTTCGACGGGGCGGCGCGCTCTCCGGCCTATTTCTACAACGAAAAGATCATGTGCGCGCTCGGCGCGGGGCTGGGCGAGACGGGCCGCCTCAACCCCGAGGGGCGGGCCCGCGCCCTGGCCGCGATCCGCCGCTTCCAGCTGCTGGCCGAGGGCATGGGCGCGCTGCCGCTGAGCGCAGTGGCCACCGCAGCGGTGCGCGAGGCCGAGGACGGCCCGCAGTTCCGCGACGAGGTGGAGCGCGAAACCGGCCTGCGGCTTTACGTCATCGACGGCGAGGAGGAGGCGCGCCTTTCGGCCCAGGGGGTGCTGCTGGGCTGGCCCGGCGCGGACGGGCTGGTGTGCGACATCGGCGGCTCTTCGATGGAACTGGCCGAGCTGCGCGAAGGCGAGGTGGGGCGGTGCATCAGCTCGCCCCTGGGGCCGCTGAAGCTGCAGAACGTCAGCGGCGGGCGCAAGGCGGTGAAGGCCCATGTGCGCACGGTGATGGAACAGCTGGCCGCACACATGGGCCGCGAGCACGGGCGGCTGTATCTGGTGGGCGGCAGCTGGCGGGCGATCGCCCGGCTCGACATGGAGCGGCGCGGCTACCCGCTGCATGTCCTGCACGAATACCGCATGACCCCGCGCGCGGTGAGCGAGACGCTGCGCTGGATAAACGAGCGCGACCCGCGCGAGCTGCGCGCGCGCACCGGCACCTCGCTGGCCCGGCTGTCGCTGGTGCCGCTGGCGGGGGTGGTGCTCAAGCAGCTGCTGCGCAGCTTCCGCCCGGGCGAGATCGCGGTATCCAGCTACGGCATCCGCGAGGGCCTGCTTTACGAGCAGATGCCCCCGAAGCTGCGCCGCCGCGACCCTCTGATCGAGGCGGCACGCTTTGCCGAGGCCAAGGACGCCCGCATGCCCGGCTTCGGGCGCCAGCTTTACCGATTCATCGAGCCACTGTTCAAATCCGCGCCGCCGGCGCGCAAGCGGATGGTGCGGGCCGCCTGCCTGCTGCATGATGTCACCTGGCGGGCCCATCCCGATTATCGCGCCGAGGTCTGCTTCGACAACGCCACTCGCGCCAACCTCGGCGGGCTGACTCACCAGGAGCGCATCTGGCTGGGCCTGGCGCTGCTGCACCGCTACAAGAACAGCCGCGAGGGCTCACGTTTCGCCCCGCTGTTCGCACTCATCGACGAAAGGCGCCAGCGCGAGGCCGAGATCGCCGGCAAGGCAATGCGCTTCGGGGCGATGTTCTCGACCGAGGCGCCGGAAAACCTGGCCCGCCTCAAATGGCAGCCGAAGAAGCGGGTGCTGACGCTGACGCTCACCCCGCGCGGCGCGGGGCTGTTCGGCGAGGTGGTGGAGGCGCGCTTTCGCGCCCTGGCGGCCGCGCTGGAGGCCGAAGCGGTGGTGCGCCACGGCCGCAAGCGGGGCTGAGGCCGGGGCGCCTACAGCTCTATCTCCTCGCCCGGTTCGGGTGCGGCGGGCGGCTCTTGCGGCCCGGGGGGATCTGCCTCCGGGGGGCGCTTGCGGCGGATGATGATGTCGCCATTGGGCAGGATCTCGGGGGGCTCGTAAAGCGACAGGTCGATGATCCTGCCCTGGATCTCCAGCAGGATCGGCCCGATCTCGTCAGCCAGCCCGCGCAGAAGCAGCTGCAGCCCCTCGGACAGCAGCTCCATCCCCTTGCGCATTTCCTCGCGGCCCTCCTGCGCCGCCGCCGGCGAGGCCGCCAGCGCCAGGGCAAGTCCGTATGCGGCAATCCGTTTCATGGCCCCAATATAGGTCACGATGGCGGAGGAGGTAAGGTCAGGGCGTGAAATCCATCGACACGGGGAAATGGTCCGAGGCTGTCAGCAGGGCCTCGCGCAGTTCGGGGGTGCGGTAGCAGACCGGATCGTCGAAAGGGTGCCAGATGCGCCACGAAGGGTTGGTGGCCCGCAGGTCGGGCGAGATCATGATGTAGTCGAGCATCGCCTGCAGATAGCGTTTCTGCTCGTGGATGTAGAACCGCGCGGTCACCGGCATCGCCCCCACCCGGCTGCTCAGCGCCAGCCGCGCGTGCGGATCATAGAGGCAAGGGCCGCATTCCTCGCCCAGCACGATCTCGACACCCGAACGGCCGAACAGCTTTTCGTATTCGTCCAGCCCGGGACCGTCGTTGAAATCGCCCAGCACGATGACGCTGTCGCCGGCGGCGATGTCCTCCTCCACCCGGCGGCGCAGCCAGATGCACTGGGCCAGCTGCTTGCGCCGGTTCTCGATGGCGATGCGTATCTGCGCCTCGGGGCTGCTGGCCCCATGCGGCGCCTTGGACTTGACATGCACCCCGATCAGCCGCAGCTTGCGCCCGCCCGCAAGGACCGCCTCCACCTCCAGCGGCGGCTTCGAGAAGGTAACGAGCTCGGGCGCGGCATCGACATCGAGATCCCAGCGGAATACCCCGTCAAAGCGTGGGGCGCCGGCAGCCCCCCTGCTGCCGCTCTTCTTGCCGCGCGGGTCGTGGCGGGCCGAGAGCGCATCGGGATCGAAGAGCAGGGCGATCTCCTGCTGGGTGTCGTTGCGAAAGCCGATCAGCGCCTTGCGGGTGCGCAGCCCGTAGCGGGCCGCGAAGTTTTCCAGCGCCCGCACGGTGGAGCGCCGGCCATTGTCGGCCGGGGCCTCGACGACCAGCACCGCATCGGCATCGAGCGCGGTGAACACGATGCCCAGCGCGGCCAGCTGATCGGCGCGGGTCACGCCCTGGCGGGCCGACCAGCCGGTATCTTCCAGCAGGTTGCCCTCGTCGTCGAACAGGTTGTTGAACCACTCCACATTGTAGGTGGCGATCCGCATCAGCCCCCGGCCCCGCTGATCTCTTCCCAGGCGCGGTTGATGGCGATCAGGCGCTTCTCGGCCAGTTTCACCGCCTCCTCGGGCAGGCCGCGGGCCATCATCCTGTCGGGGTGGGTCTCGCGCACCAGCCTGCGCCAGGCCTCGCGGGCCTCCTCCAGCGAGGCATCGGGCGGCAGACCCAGCACCGCGTAGGGGTCGGGCTCGGCATCGGGCACGAACCGCGAGCGCAGGGCCCGGAACTGGCGCTCGTTCAGGCCGAAGATCTCTGCCACCCGCTCGAGGAAGGCCTCCTCGTTGGGGTGGTACTGCCCGTCCGCCATGGCGATGTAGAACAGCCCCTCCATCAGGTCGCACAACGTGCCCTCGTCGCCGTCGAACATGCGCTTGATGCGGCGGGCGTATTCCTCGAAACCGGCCACGTCGGTGCGCGCCAGGTTGAAGACGCGGGCGGCGTTCCTCTCTTCGCCGGCGGGGATGGTGAAAACCTCGCGAAAGGCGGTGACCTCGTCGCGGGTCACCAGCCCGTCGGCCTTGGCCATCTTGGCCGAAAGCGCGATCACCGCGATGGTGAAGGCGATCGAGCGCTCGGGCGGGGTGCGCAGTTTCTCGAACACCGACGAGAGCGGCTCGCCCTTGCGCAGGGCCGAGAGGGCTTCACCGATGCGCGACCATAACGACATGCCCCCTCCTAGCGGTTTTTTCCGGCATTGTCAGGTGGATGGAGGAATTTCTGCATCAGGTGCAGGTCCATCCAGCGGCCGAACTTGCGACCCACCTGCGGCAAAACCGCAACCTCTCGGTAGCCCAGAGCGGCATGAAAGGCGATGCCTGCCGGGTTCTCGCCGCTGACGCCGGCAAGGATCGAATGCGCCCCGCCGGCGCGGGCGTGCTCTTCCACCGCCGCCAGCAGCGCCCGGCCCAGCCCGCGCCCCCGGGCGCCGGGAGCGAGGATCACAGTATGTTCCATCGTGCGCGCATAGCCTGCCCCACCGCGGAACTGGGCATAAGTGGCAAAGCCGAGGATGTTCCCGCTCTCCTCGGCCACGATGAAGGCATGCCCCGCTTCCTGGCGTTGGCGGATCATCGCGGCGACTTCGTCCGGGGTCTTCTCGACCGAATTGAAGGTGACGGAGGTATCGCGGATCTCGGCGTTCCAGATCGCTGCGATCGCGGCCACGTCCGGGGCTGTCGCATCGCGCAGTCTCATTGCAGCACCATGTCTCCGGCGGGGGTGGAAAGACGGGCCCGCAGGCCGGGCCGCGGCCCGGTGGCGAAGCTCACCGGCAGACAGGCGGCCAGCGCGAATGCGCGCGGGTGGATCACCTCGAGCGCGAGCAGCCGGCAGCCCGCGTCGGCACACGCCGAGACATGCCCTGCCCCTTCCGCAAGGCTTTGCGCACAGACGACAAGATGATCGGGTGCCAGTGCCATGCCCCGTTGTCTCCGCAACGCAGGACGCATGCAAGCGGATGAAGCGTTGCATCCCTGCGGCACGATGGCAAATTCGCCCCTTTCACCCTTGATTGCCGCCCGGTCGCCGTTATGTGGGCCGCAACGACAAGAAACCCGACAGGAGACCCATCCCCAAATGCTGCTTCGCGCGATCGACCGCTTCTTCCGCCACGATGCCTCTGGCGGGGTTCTGCTCATGCTCTCGGCCGTGGCCGCCCTCGTTGTCGCCAACTCCGGGTTGCAGCCTGTCTACGATGCTTTCCTCAACGCCAGACTGGCCATCACGCTCAACGGCGGCGGGCTAGAAAAGCCGCTGGTGCTGTGGATCAACGACGGGCTGATGGCGATCTTTTTCTTCCTGATCGGGCTGGAACTGAAACGCGAGATGCTGGAAGGACGGCTGAAGAACCCGCGTGACGTGGTGCTGCCGGGGATGGCGGCACTGGGCGGGATGGCCGTCCCGGCACTGGTTTACCTCGCACTCAACTTCGGCAATCCCGATACCGTGGGCGGCTGGGCCATTCCGGCGGCCACCGACATCGCCTTCGCGCTCGGCGTGCTGGCGCTGGTGGGCAACAGGGCGCCGGCGGCGCTGAAGGTCTTCCTGCTGACGCTGGCGATTCTCGACGACCTGGGCGCGATCGTGATCATCGCACTGTTCTACACCGCCGAGCTGAAGCTTACCTATCTCCTCTTGGCGCTGCTGCCCATGGCCGGGCTTTTCCTGCTCAACCGGCTGCGCCTGCACCGGGTGGCTCCGTTCATCCTGCTTGGCGTGGTGCTGTGGGTGCTGGTTCTGAAATCGGGCGTGCACGCCACGCTGGCCGGGGTGGTGACCGCCTTCTTCATCCCGATGACCGACAAATGGGGCAAATCCCCCCTGCACGCGCTGGAAAACGCGCTGGCGCCCTATGTTCTCTACCTGATCGTGCCGATCTTCGCCTTCGCCAACGCCGGCGTGGTGCTGGAGGGGCTCTCGGTGGCCGGGCTGCTGGCACCGGTGCCCCTGGGCATCGCGCTGGGGCTCGTGGCGGGCAAGCAGATCGGGGTGTTCGGGGCCAGCTGGGCAATCGTGAAACTGGGCTGGGCGCGGCTGCCGCACGGGGTGAGCTGGCTGCACATCTACGGCGTGGCCTGCCTGGCGGGGATCGGCTTTACCATGTCGCTGTTCATCGGGGCGCTCAGCTTCGAGGATCCGCAGCTGATGAACCAGGTGCGGCTGGGGGTGATGACGGGTTCGCTGATCTCGACCATCGTGGGCTTCACGGTGCTGCGCATGGTCGGGCTGCGCGAACCGGTGGCGCAGGAAGGCTGACCCCCCGGGCGGGGGGCGGCTGCCCGCCGCGCCCGCCTGCGGCGCGGGAATATTTCCCGACAGAAGAAGAGGACACCGGGCGCGCTTGCACCCGGCAGGTCCGTCGGCTTATGTCAGGTCGGCAACAGACGAGGTTTCGATGTTTTCACGCTTCCCTTCCCCCGTTTTCGACACCGAGACCAGCGGCGGACGCGATCTCGGCCCCCTGCCCGAGTGGGACCTTTCCGATCTCTACCCCTCTCCCGACGATCCCCGGATCGAGCAGGACATGGCCTGGCTGGAAGAGGCCTGCGCCGGTTTCGCGGCCGATTACGAGGGCCGGCTCGCCGATCTCGATGCCGAGGGGATGCTGGAATGCGTGCAGCGCTACGAACGCATCGAGACGGTGGCCGGGCGGATCATGTCCTATGCCGGGCTGCGCTACTACCAGAACACCACCGATGCCGAACGCGCCAAGTTCATGTCCGACTGCCAGGACAGGGTGACCGCCCACACCACGCCGCTGGTGTTCTTCTCGCTGGAGATCAACCGCCTGGACGACGGGAAGCTGGATGCGATGCTGGCCGACAGCCCCCGTCTGGCCCATTACCAGCGCATGTTCGAGCGGCTGCGCGCCATGCGCCCCTACCAGCTTTCGGACGAGCTTGAGAAGTTCCTGCACGATCACTCCGTGGTCGGGGCGGCAGCCTGGAACAAGCTGTTCGACGAAACCGTCGCCGGACTCGAATTCACCATCGACGGCGAATCTCTGAACCTGGAGGCCACGCTCAACCTGCTCACCGAACAGCAGCGCCCCCGGCGCGAGGCGGCGGCGCGGGAACTGGCACGCGTCTTCGGCGCCAACATCAAGCTGTTCACCCGCGTCCACAACACGCTGACCAAGGAAAAGGAAATCGAGGACCGCTGGCGCGGCATGCCCAGCCCGCAGACCGCACGGCACCTGTCCAATGACGTGGAGCCCGAAGTCGTCGAGGCGCTGCGCAACGCGGTGGTAGCCGCCTATCCGCGCCTCAGCCACCGCTACTACGAGCTCAAGCGCAGATGGCTGGGCCTCGACAGGCTGCAGGTGTGGGACCGCAACGCCCCCCTGCCGATGGAGGACACCCGCACCATCGGCTGGGAGGAGGCCACGCAGACGGTGCTGCAGGCCTATGCCTCCTTCTCGCCGGAGATGGCCGATATCGCGCGGCCGTTCTTCGAGCGCGGCTGGATCGACGCCGGGGTCAAGCCCGGCAAGGCGCCCGGCGCCTTCGCTCATCCCACGGTCACCGAGGCCCACCCCTACGTGATGCTCAACTATCTGGGCAAGCCGCGCGACGTGATGACCCTGGCCCACGAGCTGGGCCACGGGGTGCACCAGGTGCTGGCCGCCGGACAGGGGGAGCTGATGGCATCCACCCCGCTGACGCTGGCCGAGACCGCCTCCGTCTTCGGCGAGATGCTCACCTTCCGCAAGCTGCTGGAAGGGGCGCGGACCACCGACGAGCGGCGCGTCCTCTTGGCCGGCAAGGTGGAGGACATGATCAACACCGTGGTCCGCCAGATCGCCTTCTACGACTTCGAGTGCAAGCTGCACGAGGCCCGCCGCGCCGGAGAGCTGACCCCCGACGACATCGGCGCGCTGTGGATGAGCGTGCAGGCCGAATCCCTCGGCCCCGCCTTCGAGTTCATGGAAGGCTACGAGACCTTCTGGGCCTATATCCCGCATTTCGTCCACTCGCCCTTCTACGTCTATGCCTATGCCTTCGGCGACGGGCTGGTGAACGCCCTTTACGCCGCCTACGAGGAGGGCGACCCCCAGTTCCAGCGCAAATACTTCGAGATGCTGCGCGCGGGCGGCTCGCGCCATCACCGTGAGCTGCTGGCCCCCTTCGGGCTGGATGCCTCCGACCCCGCGTTCTGGGACAAGGGGCTGGGCATGATCTCGGGGATGATCGACGAGCTGGAGGCGATGGAGGGCTGAGGGCGCGCCCCCTGCCGCCTCTTGGCAGCCGGGGCGGGGTGGCCTAACCTTCCCGCCGCAACCGCAGCTGAACAGGAAAGAGCGGACAATGCGTACATTCGGCAAGTGGCTCGGGCGGGTGCTGGCAGTGCTGGCACTGGCGCTGGTCGCATTCTTCATCTTCGCTCCCGCCTGGGTGGAGAAAAGCCGCAACCAGGTGGTCCAGGAAGCGCCCTGGCCGGTCTCGGACAAGGCGCGCGCCCTGCACGAAAGCCTGCTGATCGGCGACTGGCACGCCGATTCGCTGCTGTGGAACCGCGACCTGAGCGAGCGCGGCACCTACGGGCAGGCGGACATCCCCCGCCTGCAGGAGGGCAATGTCGCCATCCAGGTGTTCACCGCCGTCACCAAGAGCCCCAGGGGCCTCAACTACGAGCACAACGATCCGGACGCCTTCGACAACATCACCCTGCTTTCCTTCGGCCAGCTGTGGCCGCCGCGCACCTGGACCAGCCTGCTGGAGCGGGCGCTCTACCAGGCCGACAAGCTGCGCCGGGTGGAAGAGGAATCGCCCGGGGCGCTGAAGGTGGTGCGCTCGCGCGCGGCGCTTGAAGAGGTGCTGGTGCGCCGCGCACAGGGCGAGAAGGTGGTGGCCGGCCTGCTCGGGCTGGAGGGTGCGCATCCGCTGGAGGGCCGGCTGGAAAACCTCGATCTGCTGGAAGCGGCCGGCTACCGGGTGGTCGGGCTGCAGCATTTCTTCGACAACGAACTGGGCGGCACGCTGCATTCGCGCGAAAACAACGGGCTGACGGAATTCGGCCGCCAGGTCGTGGCCGAGGTGGCGCGCCGGGGCATGGTGCTGGATCTGGCCCATTCCTCCACCAGGGTGGCGCGCGAAGTGCTGGAAATCACCGACATGCCGATCATCGTCAGCCACACCGGGATCTTCGGGAAATGTCCCACCAGGCGGAACTACCCCGACGAGCTGATGAAGCAGATCGCCGCCACCGGCGGGGTAATCGGGATCGGCTACTGGGAAGAGGCGGTATGCGACGACAGCCCCGCCGGAATCGCCGCCATGATCAAGGCCGCCATCGAGCTTGTGGGCGAAGATGCGGTGAGCCTCGGATCCGATTTCGACGGTTCGGTGACAACCACCTTCGACACCGCACAGCTGGCCGCGCTCACCCAGGCGATGCTGGATGCAGGGCTGAGCGAGGCGCAGATCCGCAAGGTGGCGGGCGAGAACATGCTGCGGGTGCTGCGGGCCCGGCTGAGGTAGGGAATTCCCGACTCCGGGCCGCCTTGACGGCCCCGATCCGCGGAATACCCTGCTGCCATGAAACGGATTTCTGCCCCGACCGCCGCCGCGGCGCTGCCGATGATCCTCGCCGCCTGCGCCGCTGCGCCCACCGGCCCGGCGCCAGGTGACGTCAATACCCCGGCCGGATACGCCGACGGCACCAGGACCGTCACAACCCCCTATCTGACCTTCACCCAGACCGGAAAGGGCGTGGTAGCCGACAGCGCCGGCAACATCGCCGCCGCCGATGTCACCGCCACCATCCGCACCCGCGACACCCGCGACGTGATCTGGGTGATGGAACCTACCGGGATGTGGCAGACCCAGTACTGGGATACGGCCACCAATGCCTGGACCGGCTACGACGCCGAAACCTACCTGATCGAGGAAACCGCCGACGGCCAGGCCCGGCTGATCGCCTACATCATGGGCCCGCAGGGCACCGCTGCCGGCCTCCAGGACAGCTACATCATCATGGGCCTGCCGACGCAGCCCGATACCGTCGGCGCCCTGAGCGGCAGCGCCAGCTACAGCGGCCCGGCGCGGCTGGCGGTGCATTACGCCGACGGCGCAGGCGGCTATGGCAACGCCACCGGCACGGCAAACCTGAACGTGAGCTTCGTGCCGGGCGGCACGTCAACGCTGCAAGGCACGATGACCTTCAACCCGGCCGGTGCCGACAGCCCGGCCCATGCGATCGCCGCGGGCAGCGTGATCATCATCGATCCGACGACGATCTCCGGCAACGGCTTTTCCACCACCCTGTCGCTCACCCCGGCCGAGATCGGCCTGGACAGCATTGCCGCCACCGACATCGCCGGGGGATTCTACGGCCCCTCCGCCGGCACGCTCGGCGCCACCTTCAACGGCAGCGGAACCGCCGCCGACGGCACCACGCCGGCGGTGTTCCACGGCGGGCTGCTGGCCGACTGACCCGGCCGTCCCCGGGCGCAGCCGAGCCCCCGCCGGCGGGGGATCCTCAATCGTCCTTCCCGGCCGCCTCGCCCCATTTCCCCCAGGGAAACGGCCGGGCCTCGCTGGCGGCGGACTGGAACAGCGCCACATCATGCAGCCAGCGCCCCAGGCCGCGGCCGAACTCCGCAAGGCGCCGGTTCCTTTCGCCGGTGGACAGCATCCAGAGGAACTGCACCACCGCCACCAGAAGAAGCACGGTTTCGGCAATGGCGAAGAACACCGCAAATGCCAGCATCCACAGCCCGCGCAGCCAAAGCGCCCGCCTGGCGCGGAAGAAGTCCTTCACCCTGCTTTCCTCGGGCCCATCCGGTTCGATGGGCCGGCTGTCGCTGCTCATGCTGTTCTCCTTCGATTACTCCATCACTCGCAACCCGTCAGAAAAGGATATGATCCTCGAAATGCGCCGGCAGATCGCGCAGGGGGACCTTCAGAAGATCCTTGGCCAGATCCACCACGAGATTCGACATCAGTTCGTTTCCCAGCCGCTCGCGCAGCAGCCCCAGCATCCGGGGCGGGGCGGCCAGCACCAGCCGGTCATAGGAGCCACGGCGCCACAGATCCTGTGCGGTCCTGGCAACGTGACGGGCGAAAAGCTCGCGTTCCTGGACTTCCTCGGCATTGCGCGAACCAACCGCATGCTGCGCCATTCCCGGCGCGGCGCGCGAACGGCCGCGATCATCGGCATATTCCACGTCGATCCCGGCCTCATCGGCGCTGATCTCCTTCAACTCGCTCAGCCCCTTGCCGATTCCACGGTTGATCAGAAAGCGCGCACCCCTGTCATCGGCCAGGATCACCAGAGTTTCGGTCGGTCTCATGTCGTTCCCCCAAACATCGGATTGCCTGAACTCGCAAATGCATGGTGACACCGGTCCGGTGCCATGTCCTTGACCTCGCTCAACCGCGCGGGCGCACGGCTCAGGCGGTTTCGAGCATGCCCTTCTCGGCCGCCAGTTCGCGCATGCGCTTTTGCAGCTTTTCGAAAGCGCGCACCTCGATCTGGCGGATGCGCTCCCGGCTGACGCCATATTGCTCGGACAGGGTTTCGAGGGTCACCGGCTGATCCTGCAAACGGCGCTTCACCAGGATGTCCTTCTCGCGGTCGTTGAGCACGTCCATTGCCTCGGCCAGCAGCGCACGCCGGGTTTCCAGCTCGTCACGTTCCTCGTACTGGGCGGCCTGATCGGCGGTTTCGTCCTCGAGCCAGTCCTGCCACTGGGTCGAACTGTCGCCCTCGGAGCCGACCATCACGTTGAGCGAGGCATCGCCCCCCGAAAGGCGCCGGTTCATCGAGATCACCTCGTCCTCGGTCACCCCCAGATCGGTGGCGATCTGCTTCACCTTGTCGGGGTGCAGATCGCCCTCTTCCAGCGCGCCGATGCGCGCCTTGGCCTTGCGCAGGTTGAAGAACAGCTTCTTCTGGGCGCTGGTGGTGCCCAGCTTGACCAGCGACCACGAGCGCAGGATGTATT
>Ga0256839_1003256_pt1 | contig 16937 bp, 17 predicted proteins | sample 354166metaG_FD_185968 | JGI IMG/M metagenome (GOLD analysis project Ga0256839, IMG submission 185968) | Hydrothermal vent microbial communities from Mid Atlantic Ridge, Atlantic Ocean - 354-166 | ecosystem: Environmental > Aquatic > Marine > Hydrothermal vents | place: Atlantic Ocean: Mid... | reverse complement strand
CCAGTGACTCACTCATTATTTTTTTGTCTCATCAAGATGCTCAGAAGCAGCTAATCGCTTTTCCAGTTTTTTTAACCGGCGCGCCATATCGTCCAGCTGTTTTAAACGAATAAAATTCCGGTGCCATACCGCATTTTCTTCCAGCGGCGTACCGGAAGAATAAACCCCCGGTTTTCGTATCGCTCGTGAAACATGCGACATACCCGTGATGGTAACATTATCTGCGATCTCAAGGTGGCCGACAATGCCCACACAGCCACCAATTGCACAATGTTCGCCGATGATCGCGCTACCGGCCACGGCAGTGCAGGCAGCAATCGCCGTATGTGCGCCAATGCGCACGTTATGGCCAATTTGAATCAGATTATCAAGCTTGACGCCATTCCCGACAACAGTATCACCAATCGCGCCACGGTCAATGGTACTATTAGCGCCGACTTCAACATCATCACCAAGAACAACCCTGCCAACCTGTGGCACTTTCAGCCACTCGCCCTTGTCATTGGCCAGGCCGAAACCATCTGCACCAATCACTACGCCAGGATGCAACAGGCAACGACGGCCAATTTGCGTTCCGTGGCACAAAGTCACATTGGCAACCAGACGAGTGTTTTCACCAAGACTGGTATTTTTACCAATAACGCATCCGGGGCCAATGTGGCAGCCTGCGGCAATAACGACACCGGATTCAATAATGCAATTAGCATCAACCTGCGCCCGCTCATGCACCGTACTGGCGGGGTCTACTGTGGCCGCTGGGTGGATACCGGGTAAAAAATCACCATCAGCATATAACCAGGTCGCCACATGCGCATAAGCAACATGCGGATTTTCCACCACAACGGCAATAGTGGGAACCATATCCGCATTCTCTGCGGTAACGATAACGGCACCCGCTTTTGTGCTGCTCAGGTCTTTTTTAAAGCGCGAATCAACCAGAAAAGTGATGTCACCCTCACTCGCCTCAGTCAATGACGCTACTCGCCTGATTTCATCATCCGCATTCCTGGAAAGCTGTGCCGATAGACCCTGGGCATTGAGTCGCTCAACAATGACTTTCAACGTAAGCGCGGGCATCAGGGCAACTATTTAGTGTTTAATTAGCGTTTAAATCAACTATTTTTTTGTGCTTGCAGCAAATTCTTTTTTCAACTGCTCAACCACTTTACCGGTAATATCAATACGGTCATCGGCATAAACCACGCCATCACTAATAACAAGATCGTACTTTTCCGCTTTTGCAATATCATTAATCACTTCAAACACCCGGCGACGCAAGGTATCGAAAGCTTCATTGCGACGGATATTTAAATCTTCCCGAAATTCCTCCTGGCCACGTTTGAGGTCACGTTGCTGGGAAAGAATATTCCGTTCCAGTTTCCGTCGCTCGGTCTCACTCATGATGGCACCATCGCGGGTGAGTTTTTCTTCAAGCTTGCGTACTTTTTTTTGTGCCTCCACCAGCTCTTTGTCGCGAGGTGAAAATTCCTTTTCAAGACGTACGCGTGCCGCATCAGCTTGAGGAGCCTCCTCCAATACGCGCGCCGCATTGACAAATCCGATTTTCATCTCGGCGGCAACAGCGACCGCTCCGCCAATGCTTAACCACATCACGAGGCAAACACACAGCAATACCCGGGAATAGTTAAAAGCGCGCTTACTGATTGTTTTTTTAGACATAATCTCCACTCATAGACAATTAATAACGAGCAACCCTGCTCCTGACATCCCCCTATGATGCCATGAAATACCGCCGGACCCAATGCCTGAATAATTTTGTGATTTTACGCTGTTTCCGCACCAAGCCAGAGGGTTTATACCACCTCCGCTAATCCCCACCACCGTCAGGCTAAGCTCTACCCGGAAAGAAGGGGAAAGAGGGAGAAACTGGGGTATTACCGGTTTTTTATTCTACTTTCTTCAATACAGAGTAAAACGGCAAGGTAGCGAACCCTAAAACGGCGTACCAATGGAGAACTGGAATGTCTCCGTATCATCCTTCGGTTTGGCATTAATGGCCCAGCCCCAGTTAAACGTCAGTGCGCCAACGGGCGTCAGCCAGATAGCAGAAAAACCGTATGAAGACCGTAACCCCTCTTTCTGAATCTCTGATTCAGACTCAAAAACATTACCCGCATCAAAAAAAGTACTCAAACGGAAACTTCGCTCCGTTTCCGCAAAGGGTGATGGAAAAAACAATTCCAGATGCGTCACAATTTTAATGGGCCCGCCCAGTGGCCTGTTCGAGCCTCCCGCACCATCATCCCTCGGCCCCAGGGTGTTTCCCCGGTATCCACGCACTGAACGACCACCACCTGCATAATAATTTTTATAAAACGGTAATGCAGTGGTGTTGCCATAACCTGCGCCATAACCCAGGTCTGCTCCCAAAAACAGGCTGGTGCCTTTGGCCAGCGGGATATAATACTTCTGCCGGACATTCAATTTGTAATATTCAAGATCACCACCCGGCAACGCAATATCGGCGGACAGCAAACTGTAATAACCACTGTCCGGGAAAATGGCTTGGTTGCGGCTGTCGTGAGACCAGCTCAGCGTGGTAGTAAATGAATTATAATTGTCACCATTCTCAGCCACCCAGTCGCTGTACGACTGCGGTGCCGTGGTTTCATTAATATCCAGGCGCGTATTCTCAAAACCCAGACTCGCGGATGCGCGATTATATTCACTGATCGGAAATCCATAATTCACACTTGCGCCGTAGGTATCCGTTGAAAAATTCACCAGATTCGCATTCCGGGCATTGGTTGATCGTGAGTACGCACTAAATCCGCGACTGATACCATCAACAGTGTAATACGGATTGGTGTAGTTCACCCGGTATACCGTATTTACCCTGCTGTTGTTAATTTCGGTGCTGACACGTTTCCCGGTGCCTAAAAAATTATTCAGCGTCACACTCAGATTAAACAACAAACCCTGCGTGTCACCATAACCCAGACCCGCTGTGAAATTTCCGGTAGAACCTTCGGTAACATCAAAATTAAGATCGACCTGATCCCGAGTACCCGGCACCGCAGGTGTTTCCACATTCACCGAATCAAAAAAGCCCAGTTTCTGCAAACGAATCTTCGAACGCTCCACCAAAGGCGATGACAACCAGCCACCTTCCATCTGACGAACTTCGCGTCGCACCACACCATCGCGTGTTTTTGTATTGCCGGTAATATTAATCCGTCGCACATACACCCGATACCCCGGATCGATAAAGAAGTTTAATGCAACAGTACGATCTTTTTCATTAATATCCGGTATCGAATTCACATTGGCAAAAGCATAACCATCAATCCCTAAACGTTGGCTGAGCCGGTTGCCGGACTCTGCAATGGCACGTCGGGAAAAAATATCGCCAGCCTGCACAGTGAGCAGGTTGCGCAGTTCTTCTTCCGGCACAACCATGTCACCGCTTACGGTCACTTCGCTGACGGTATATTGTTCGCCCTCAGTGATATTTATGCTGATGTAAACATCACGTTTATCCGGCGTAATGGAAACCTGAGCGGAATCAATGGAAAAATGCAGATAACCGCGATCAAGATAATAAGAGCGCAGTTTTTCCAGATCCCCCTGCATTTCCTGTTTGGAATATTTTCCGCTACCGGAAATACCAGACCACATGGTCGGTGTAGACAGTTCAAATTTATCCAGCAGCTTCATTTCATCAAATTTGTGAGAGCCGATAATATTGATCTGCTTTATTTTTGCGGCGTCACCTTCATCAATATCAATGGTGATCTCAACACGATTTCGCTCCAGGTTTTCCAGCTTGGTTTCAATTTTCACGCCATATTTACCCAGGCTGAAATATTGTTGATGCAGCTCCTGTTCGATTTGATCCAATAGTGAGCGATTAAAAATACGCCCCTCTGTCAGACCAATGGTTTTCAGCGCGGTATTCAGGTCTTCTGTATCGAGATCTTCGTTACCAAAAACCTCGATTTTGGCAATTGAGGGACGTTCTTCAACGTGAATAATCAGCACATCATCTTCACGCGCCAACTGAATATCTTCAAAAAACCCGGTTTTGTACAAAGCCTGAATAACGGCACTTGCCCCGGCATCATCCAGCGACTCTCCCACCTTGATGGGCAGATAATTGAACGTAGTGCCCAGAGAGATGCGTTGTAAACCCACAACCTGAATATCCTGAACCACAAACCGCTCAAACGCCCACACCGATCCACTCAGCATGGCGAACAGCATGGCGCTCACTAAACACTGCCATTTTTTATGTAAAACAATGCCCGACTTAATGCTCAATTTTCTACCTCAGAACAAATCAATCCGTAAACAAGCGCATAACATCGTTGTACAGCGCCAGACTCATCAGCATGAATAAAAAGGCAATGCCGACATGTTGCAGCTTGAGTTGCACCGCATCAGACAGAGGTTTTCCTTTCACCATTTCCACCAGGTAATACATCAGATGACCACCATCCAGCAGTGGTATGGGCAGTAAATTAAGTACGCCCAGACTGATGCTGACCACTGCAAGAAAATACAAAAAAGCCGTCACACCGGCACTTGCGGTATAACCGGCATAAGTGGCAATGGTAATCGGGCCGCTGAGATTTTTAACGGACACTTCACCCACAATCATTTTTCCGATCATGCGCAGTGTCAATGCAGATAACTGCCAGGTCTTTGCCACGGCAACGCCCACACCTTCAAACAGGGAATATTCTTCACGCGCCATCAGCTCGGGTGGTAGCGGCCCCGGTGGTGCCGGTGCTGCACCAATGCGGCCAATGGTCTCTGTATCTGTTTGGTGGCTGGCCGTTTTTACCTTAAGCGACTGAACCACACCATTGCGCTCAAATTCAACATCCAGTGCCTGATCAGGATGCGCACGCACCACATCCACCAGCGCCATCCAGTCGCTTATTGACTCACCATTGACACGCAAAATATGGTCACCCGTTTTAAGGCCTGACAAAATCGCCGGCCCATCAGGTGATAGCTCACCCAGCGTCGCTGGCAATAGCGGACGCACAGGCAAAACCCCCAAATGCCCTAACAGGTTTTTTTGTTTGACTTCACTTGGCACGCCGAGCAATGACAGCTGCAACTGCTGTGTGTTGCCATCAGCATCTTCTACACGCACGGCAATTTCATCGTCACCCAGCGCCGCATCCAGCATATTAATACGCACCACGGCCCAGGTGGGTGTTTGTGTGCCATTCACTTCAGTAATGCGATCCCCCACATGAAAACCTGCCACCGCCGCAGGACTGTCCGGTTTTACTTCGCCAACAATGGGCGCAACCCCTGGCACGCCAATCAGATACATCAGCCAAAAAGCCAATATTGCAAAAATAAAATTGAAAATCGGCCCCGCCGCCACAATGGCAAAACGACGCCACACAGACTGTCGGTTAAAAGCGCGATGCGCCTCTTCTTCGGGCACCTCAGTTTCACGCTCGTCGAGCATTTTTACAAACCCCCCCAGGGGGAAGGCGGCAATAACAAACTCTGTTTGGTCAGGCCCGTAACGCCGCAACCATAACGGTTTGCCAAAGCCAATTGAAAAACGCAGCACCTTCACACCCAGCTTGCGCGCCGTCCAGAAATGGCCAAATTCATGGAAGGCAATCAATATGCCCAGTGTCACAATCAGCGCCAGCGCTGAAGTTATAAATGTACTCATTTCAGATCACCCGATGCCGATAACGACACCCATGCCATCGCCGTTTTGCGTGCTGCGTCATCAGCGGCCAATACCGCCTCCAGAGTCTCGCCATTGTCAATCGTGCTTTGCTCCATTGTCCGGGAAATAATGTCAGGAATATCCGTAAAGCGTATTTTTTTATCCAGAAAACTTTGCACCGCAATTTCATTTGCCGCATTCAAAATTGCCGGCCCGGTACCCCCTGTTTCACTGGCCGTGTACGCCAACTGTAAACAGGGAAAACGTTTCATATCCGGCCGTTCAAAATCCAGTTGCGCCACCTCAAACAAATCCAGTGCAGCAACACCGGATACCATACGCTCCGGCCAGGCCATGGCATGGGCGATGGGGGTGCGCATGTCTGGATTACCCATCTGCGCCAAAACCGAACCATCGTTATAACTCACCATGGAATGCACAATACTTTGCGGATGGATCACCACCTGGATGTGTTCCGGTTTGGTATTAAATAACCAGCATGCCTCAATCACCTCCAGCCCTTTGTTCATCATCGTGGCCGAATCCACGGAAATCTTTTGACCCATGCTCCAGTTGGGATGCGCGCAGGCCTGCTCCGGGGTAACGGATTCCAGCTGGGCTTTATCCATAGTACGAAATGGCCCGCCCGATGCCGTTAACAATATCTTTTGCACACCCAGGGTCTGCAATTCACGCGGCGCTTGCGCACAGGAATAGCCGCCGGGCAGGCTTTGGAAAATGGCATTATGTTCGCTGTCGATGGGTAGCAGCTCAGCATCGTTTTCCCGCACGGCATCCATTAAGACTTTCCCCGACATCACCAACGCTTCTTTATTTGCCAGCAAAATACGTTTTCCGGCATACGCGGCAGCCAGTGTCGGGCGCAGCCCGGCCGCACCCACAATAGCCGCCATCACCTGTCGGGTTTGTTCCAGCGCCGCAACCATCTCCAGGCTGTCTACCCCGCTTAACACCGTGGTTTCCAGCCCGGCTGCACGCAATCGTTGTTGCAACTGCTCTGCGGCATTGGCATCAGCCAGCACAGCGTACTCCGGCGCAAAGGCTCGACATTGTTCAAACAGTCGATCAACCTGTGTATTTGCGGTTAATGCCACCACGCGATAACGCTCAGGGTGCCGGGCAATCACATCCAGTGTACTGACACCGATAGAGCCAGTAGCGCCTAAAACAGTGACACCAATCGGGCCCGTGGGAATAACGGCCATCACGTTACACTGGTTCCGGTTAGGCCTGTCAACCAAAGCCCCACCACAAAAACGGGTGCAGCTGCGGTGACACTGTCGATGCGATCCAGTACACCGCCATGTCCGGGTAGCAAAGTACCACTGTCTTTAACCCCGGCGTGGCGTTTAAACATGCTTTCGGTGAGATCCCCCAATACGGAAAAAATAACCGTCACCAGCGACAAGACAACGAACACCGGCCACAGGTTCCCGGGCAGCTCTAAAACCTGAGCCGCCACAATGGCATAAAGCGTACTGATGGCCATTGCACTGCCCACACCTTCCCAGGTCTTCCCCGGACTCACTGCCGGTGCCAGTTTGCGTTTACCCCACGCCCGACCACCGAAGTAAGCACCGGAATCGGCCACCCAGATAAGACTCAACAGATACATCACCAGCAACGGCCCCTGCTCACCACTGGCGTGCAAACCGACTACCGCCAGCCAGGTGGGCAACAATACCAACAGACCAATCAGCACCAGTACCGCCCGTGATGACCAGCGCTGCACCGTACGCGGGTAACTCAACACCCACACTGTGGCCAGCAACCACCAGAACAGACTCAATATGGGTAAAGCCAGCCAGTCGGTATCCGCACCCGCCAGAAAAGAGTCTTGCTGGAAAAACCAGATGCAGGCCAGACCCAGTATCACCACCGCGACATAAAGAAGACGCTGCCAAACCACTTTCAGCTGCATAAAGCCCGTCCATTCCCAGGCACCCTGCACAATAAACAAGGCAAGCACCAGAGAAAGATAAGGTGTCGGCAGCCTCAGGATACCCCACACCACCAGGGGCACCAGAACGGCGGCCGTCATCAGGCGCTGTTTTAGCATTCCGGTTCGCAGACCTTGCTATGCTGTTCAACCTGTTGACCGGTACGACCAAAACGGCGCTGCCGGGTGGCAAACGACGCAATGGCATCGTTCAACGCGTCAATATTAAAATCCGGCCATAAAATATCGCTGAAATAAAATTCGGTATAAGCCAGCTGCCATAACAAAAAATTGCTGATGCGGCTTTCACCACCGGTGCGAATAAACAAATCCGGCTCTGGCAAATCGGCCAGACACATACTGTCAGCCATGCGTTCCGGCGTAATGTCATCCACGGTCAATTGACCGGCCTGCACTTGAGTGGCAAGCGATTTTGCCGCCTGGGTAATATCCCAACGCCCCCCATAGTTGGCTGCTACGACAACCGTCAGCCCGGTGTTGTTCTGCGTGAGTAGCTGTGCTTCTGCAATGCGTTTTTGCAGCGCCTTGTTGAACCCCTTGATGTCGCCAATTACCCGCAATCGCACATTATTTTTGTGCAGCCGCTTCACTTCCCGCCCCAGTGCCGTCATGAACAGCTCCATGAGCAAACCGACTTCCTGTTTTGGGCGACGCCAGTTTTCACTACTAAAGGCAAACAGCGTCAATACTTCAACACCCCCTTTTGCACATCCCTCCACCACGCCACGCACCGCTTCCACACCGGCACGATGTCCCATAATACGGGGCTGAGTCCGTTTTTCCGCCCAGCGCCCGTTGCCGTCCATGATAATGGCAACATGTCGGGGGATGTTTTGCTTTCCGGCAGAAAGCGCAGAAGAAGATGTGTCAGAAAGGGCGTCGTTTACCATCACAAACCTGCATCACGAATACGCCACCATTGAGTGGCAAAGGGTACAAAGAGAGGATGGCGTGATAACACGAGAGGCTCACTCATTGAATAAAGGTCAGTAAAATAAAGGAAGTGAAAAATTACAGTTCCATCAAATCTTTTTCTTTTGCCTCCAGCAGCACATCCACCTCAGCAATTCGTTTGTCTGTCAGTTTTTGAATAGCCGCTTCAGCCTGACGCTCTTCGTCTTCGGTGATCTCTTTTTCTTTCAACAATTCCTTGAAATCACTGTTGGCATCACGGCGGATATTACGAATTGCTACCTTGGCATGTTCACCTTCGGCACGCACCACCTTGGTCATATCGCGACGGCGCTCCTCAGTCAAGGCGGGTAGAGGCACACGAATCACCGTGCCGGAAGTGGCCGGATTCAGACCCAGATCAGAGGTTATAATGGCCTTTTCCACAGCCTGCACCATGTTCTTTTCCCACGGAGTCACGGTCAACATACGCGCATCAGCAATACTCACGGTTGCGACTTGATTCAGTGCTGTTTCCGTACCGTAATAATCTACCGTAATGTGATCCAGCAAACTGGTATGCGCCCGCCCGGTGCGCAATTTTCTCAGTGCATTTTTCAGAGCATCAATGCTTTTTCCCATACGGGTGTCCGCATCCTGCTGAATTTCGTCAATCATTTGCTTTCCCTGGTTAATCTGTATTTTTGCGTTTTATTTAACCAACGTACCTTCATCTGAACCGCGCATAATACCCATCAACGCGCCCGGTTTGTTCATATTAAAAACACGCACCGGCATGGACTGATCACGACACAAAGCAATCGCCGTGGCATCCATCACCGCCAGCCCTTTGGCCAGCACTTCGTCATACCCCAGAGCACTGTACAATGTGGCATCCTTGTCCTTCATGGGGTCTGCGGAATACACACCATCCACCTTGGTGGCTTTCAGCACCACATCGGCACCGATTTCAATACCCCTCAGGCTCGCGGCGGAATCCGTGGTAAAAAACGGGCTGCCAGTGCCCGCGGCAAAAATCACCACCCGGCCCTTTTCCAGATGTCGCACAGCACGACGCTGGATGTAAGGCTCACACACTGTATCAATCGGCAGCGCCGACATCACCCGCACCTGCATACCATGTCGTTCCAGTGCATCCTGCATAGAGAGTGCATTAATCACCGTGGCCAGCATACCCATGTAATCACCAGTGGTCCGATTCAGGCCATTGGCGGCGAGGCTTACGCCACGGAAAATATTCCCGCCGCCAATCACCAGTGCCACTTCAATACCTGCGTCCACCAGCTCCTGAATCTCAACAGAGGTCCGGTCGATAACGGCGGGATCAATACCAAACTCGGCATCACCCATTAAAGCCTCACCACTCAATTTAAGCAGGATGCGTTTGTAAACCGTTGTCGCCTTTTCGTCTGTCATTCGCTGGTCTGTACCTTTTATGTAATTACAATGTGTTGATGATATTTTTTATAAGCAACGTCTAAGCGCTTTGCCCTGAGGCAAATCAGCCACCCTGAGCCTGGGCCATCACTTCTTCCGCAAAGTTTTCGACTTTCTTTTCGATGCCTTCACCCACTTCCAGGCGGTCAAAACCCACCACGGTTGCACCAGCGGCTTTCAACAACTGCTCTACGGTCTGATCCGGGTCTTTCACAAAAGGCTGACCTGTCAGCGTAATTTCCTTGAGGAATTTTTTGATGCGGCCACCCACCATTTTTTCAACGATTTCCGGTGGCTTGCCACTTTCGGCGGCCTGCGCAGCAAAAATAGCCTTCTCTTTTTCGATTAATTCAGGATCAACGTCAGCTTCAGACACGCAGGCAGGGTTACTCGCTGCCACATGCATAGCGATATCTTTGGCCAGAGCCTCATCGCCACCCTGTAACTCCACCAGTACACCAATGCGACCGCCGTGCAAATAACAACCCAGCACACCGTCTGTCGTTTTACACACAAACCGGCGTACATTCATGTTTTCGCCCACCTTGGCAATCAGGTTTTTAGTCGCATTCGCAACTGTTTCGCCATCATCCATATTCAATGCTAACAGAGCATCGATGTCCGCCGGTTTCTGATCCAGCGTAACCTGCGCCACAGCCGCTGAAAAATTCAGGAAATCATCACCCTTGGTGACAAAATCGGTTTCGCAGTTCACTTCCACCATTGCAGCGCTTTTTCCGTCGGCACTGGCCTTGAACACCACCAGGCCTTCCGCCGCAACACGCCCGGCTTTTTTATCCGCCTTGGCAGCACCACTCTTGCGCATCAGTTCGATAGCAGCATCAATATCACCGCCCACTTCCACCAATGCCTTCTTACATTCCATCATGCCGGAGCCGGTACGCTCACGCAGTTCTTTTACTAACGCAGCAGTAATTGCCATTGTCGTCGTTCCTCGAATGTCGTTGATTCTGATCGCACATGAGGGCTCGCGCATAAGTAATAACGCATTCCCTCACGTACCAAAAGATCACTGGCGGATACCCCCGGCCAGTAATCTTTTCGTTGTGTTTTTCCTGCCCTCTCCGTTTACTGCAACATGCAGAAAGCAAAAAGGGGGTTCAGCCACAGAAATTATTCCGCTGCTGCCGCAGCTGCGGGTGCAGCGGCTTCAGGCGCTATTACTTCAGGTGCAGCGGCGTCAGCAGCTGTCACTTCCACAAAGCCATCATCGCCTCTGGGCCGCAAGGCTGCAGCGCGACTTTCCACGATAGCATCGGCCACACCGCGCACATACAGCTGGATGGCACGCATGGCATCATCGTTACCTGGAATCACGTAATCAACGCCATCCGGATTGGTGTTGGTATCCACAATGCCCACTATCGGAATACCCAGCTTGCGTGCTTCGGATACCGCAATTTTTTCATGACCGACATCAATAATCAGCACGGCATCCGGCAAACCGTTCATGTCTTTAATACCGCCCAGACTACGCTCCAGCTTCTCCTGCTCGCGGGTCAGCATCAAGGCTTCCTTTTTGCTGAGCCTGGCGAAACTGCCATCGGCAGCCATGGCCTCCAGCTCTTTCAGGCGTTTGATAGAACGTTTGACGGTATTGAAGTTGGTGAGCATACCACCCAGCCAGCGATGGTTCACATAGGGCATACCTGCACGATCAGCATGTTCTTTAACGCTGTCGCGAGCGGCGCGCTTGGTGCCGACAAACAGTACCTTGCCTTTCCCGGCAGCCAGTTTGCTCAGAAAATTGGTTGCGTCATTATACAGAGGCAGGGTTTTTTCCAGATTAACAATATGAATTTTGTTCCGTTCGCCGAAGATGTACGGAGCCATCTTGGGGTTCCAGAAACGGGTTTGGTGACCGAAATGAACTCCGGCCTCCAGCATTTGACGCATGGTCACTTGAGACATGTGCTACTCCTGATTTGTATGGGTTAAACCTCCACGCATCCCATGTACCAACCCTGGCCGGAAAACCCCGGTCCGGGCACCCTGGTACACGTGTCGATACGTGTGCGGATTCAGGGGAAACGGACGGGACAATAAAGCCACTTTATCCGCGATTTCCCCGGTGATTGCTCTCTCATTGCTAAAACAGCGCGGGCTTTATACCATATGCGGCCTTTTTCAACAATCAGATAACTGATTTTGGTCTCATAAAGAGACTATTATTTGCACCTGATCCACGGCTGACATACAGCAGGAAACCATTATGGGCATTACCCTGAAGACCCCTGAAGACATCGAAAAAATGCGCATTGCCGGTCAACTGGCAGCTGAACAGTTACGCATGATCGCCCCGCATATCCAGCCCGGCATCACCACCAATGAACTGAACCAGATTTGCCACGATTACACCATCAACGAACAACAGGCCATTCCAGCCCCGCTCAATTACCATGGTTTCCCCAAATCCATCTGCACCTCAGTGAACAATCAGATCTGCCACGGCATCCCCAGCGCCAAAAAGCTCAAAAATGGTGACATCGTCAATATCGACATCACTGTCATCAAAGACGGCTACCACGGTGATACCAGCAAAATGTTCTTCGTCGGCAAGCCGTCCATTCTCGCCGAGCGCCTGTGTCGCATCAGCCACGAATGCATGAGGCTGGGCGTGGAAATGGTCAAACCCGGCATCCACCTGGGTGACATCGGCCACAGTATCCAGAAACACGCCGAAGCCAACCATTTTTCCGTCGTACGGGAATATTGTGGTCACGGCATTGGCAAAGTCTTCCATGAAGAGCCGCAAGTGCTGCACTACGGTGAGGCAGGCACCGGCGTTATCCTGGAACCGGGCATGACGTTCACTATCGAACCCATGATTAACGCAGGCAAACGCCATGTAAGGCTGATGCCGGATAAATGGACGGTGGTCACCAAAGACCGCAGCCTCTCCGCTCAATGGGAGCATACCCTGCTGGTAACGGAAGACGGCTACGAAGTGCTGACGCAATTGCCGGGTGACGAAATTTAACCTGGATCGATCACAGACAGCATTGGAGCATGCTGTCCTTTGGAAGATGCATGCTCCCTAACAAACCCTGACACTGATGCGAACAAACGGTTATGAAATTTATCCGGCAGTACCAATCACATAAGTATTTTTGTCCACTTGATACTTCAACTTGTCTTCAACAGCCTTACCAGTGAACATTCCCTCAAAAATCCCTCTGAGCACAACATTGTCTTTGACAGACTCACCTTTAAAATAGGTATGCTCCCTACCCACATCGTCAGCCCCGGTAACATCAATGTAATAGGCGTTGGGGGAATTTAATTTTCTTGTGTAATGCCCCAGGCGTGCCCGCTGTTTATCACCCGGTTTGATGCGTGATGCAGCAAGTGCGCTGTCATCTTCATTGATGACGATGTAACAACGATTCCTTACATCCAGCCTGCTGACCCAGTCTTTGTGGTTTTTGTTATTGGTATCTGCGGCAACCAGACAAATATTATCAAAGACCAGATCCCGCGTAAGGCTGTCTGTTGGCATCAGCGTGTGTTTGAATACATAGTTGCCCATACTGTGACAGAGTAAAGACAGCTTTGTTTGACAGCTTTTTTCCTGTAATTCGGTAAAATATTCTTTGGCTGCCGCGCTATTGTCAGGGTATTTCTTTTCGGCTCTTTGCCAAAGATTGTCACGCCGCGCCTTGGTCAATAGCGAATGATAATACTGTATTTTTCCAACCACACGATTTAAGGCGCTCGCGGATTGCCGCCCGTCTGCCTTGTCACTTGTATATGAGGCGGCACCCGATATTGCTCCTCCTCCATTTGCCGGCCATGTGAACGGAATAACGATAACATCGTATAGCTGTTCAATATCCTGGGCAGCCTTTACAACGTCCTCTACATCATTATTGTAACCATGCACAAAGAAAAGAATGCTTTTCTCTTTTTCCATTGCCATTCCAAATATTTCACAGGCAACCCTGAGGCTTCCATGCCATTCATCATTGACGTTAATATCAATTTTGTATTTTTTCTTGAGTTCTTTAACTTCCTGCAAGGAGAGATTGTCTGTAACCGGCTTTGAAAGCCATGTTTTACCTTTTTTTTCCACTTCGACAAGCGTTATTTCCTGCGCCCCCTTGGTATTGGGTTTTTTACCAAAGATATCCAGCCCCTTTTTTTTTGTATTTATTTCACGATTTGTAATGAGATACATAATTCCCCTCCTGTTTTCTGTCAGGTTATGAATATTTTCATCTGAAAACTTTCACAAGAATTATTTTATAAAAATTTTCCAGACCCGGTCATTTGTCGCGCAACTGATTATGACCAAGTTCAAAACTAGCACTGCCAACCCAAAGAACCAACTCTTTAGTTGGCTTTCGGTAATTTCAACATAATACGGAAAAGTGCGGAAATTACCGGTGAAAAAATACTCCGCAACAGAGTTGATGCTCTACCACTTTCAGTTACAAATCCATCAGCATATCCACTGATCCCTGCCCCCGCCTCACTACTACGGGCACATCATCAGTAAATTCCACGACGGTAGTGGGCTCGAAACCACAGTAGCCACCATCGATCACCAAATCCAGGCTATGCTCCAGCGTGTCACGAATGTCGTAAGGATCAGTAAGCGGCATATCATCACCGGGCAAAATAAGCGTGGAACTCATCAGAGGTTCGCTGAGCGTTTCCAGCAATGTCTGAGCAATACGATTGCCCGGCACACGCAAACCAATGGTTTTACGCTTGGGGTTTTGCAGGCGGCGCGGTACTTCTTTGGTGGCTTTAAGAATAAAAGTGTATGGCCCCGGCGTGTGATTTTTGATAAGCCGGTAAACGCTGTTTTCCACCTTGGCATAAAGTGCAATTTCAGAAAGATCCCGACACACCAGGGTAAAATTATGCCGGGCATCCACTTGTCGAATACTCCGAATGCGCTCCATGGCGGCTTTGTCGCCAGGATGGCAACCGAGGGCATAACCTGAGTCCGTGGGGTAAACGATAACCCCGCCGCCGTTGATAATCTCTACCGCTTTGTCGATCAATCGCTGTTGCGGATTGTCGGGATGAATCTGAAAAAACTGGCTCATGCGCTTTCCTCCCAGTTCACCGCCCACGCTTTCCAGATCGGCACACAACCATCCGGTAATGGCATGGGCCGTCCCATCTCCAGCCAGGATTGCTCAGGACCGTGATAATCCGAACCACAAGAGGCCAGCAATTCGTAACGTTTGGCATATTGTGCCATACCAATGGCATCACTCGCCGAATGGCTGCCGGAAACCACTTCGATACCGACACCACCACAGTCTTTAAAGGCTTCGATGAGCTGCCGCAAACGGGTGGCGCTGACACGATACCGCGCCGGGTGAGCGATCACCGCCTGTCCACCGGCATCACCAATCCAACCCACGGCCTCTTCCAGCGTCGCCCATTCACCAGGGACGTAACCGGGCCGGTTATGCACCAGAAATTTCTTGAACACCTTGCGCATATCCTTGGCGTATCCCGCCTCCACCAGAAAACGGGCAAAATGCGTACGACTGAGAACCGGCCCGGTGGCAAAAGCCTGTGCGCCCGCCAGTGCGCCTGCGATGCCGTGTTTTTCCAGGCGTCGGGCGATCTCTTCACCGCGTCCGGTACGGATGGCCCGCAGCTTAGCCAGTCCGGTTTGCAGGCCGATATGCTCAGGATCAACGTTCAGCCCCACGATATGAAAAGTCACACCACTCCAGGTCACCGAAATTTCAACACCTGATACCAGGCGCAATCCCACTTCTGCCGCAGTGACAGCCGCTTCTGCCAGCCCATCGGTGACATCATGATCAGTGAGTGCCAGTACATCCACGCCTTGCGCACGGGCGTGGCGCACCAGTGCCTCCGGACTGAGGGTACCATCAGACAGCGTGCTATGGCTGTGTAAATCAAAATGAAGAGAATCGAATGTAGACATAAGCCCGCCATTCTAACAGAGCCCTATGCCCAAGGTGTGACAAAGCACGCTCACATTGTGTTAAATTAACGCCCTTTGTCCATCACCATTAACTGCCGGTAAGCACACCACATGAAATTCCTCTTTGATTTTTTCCCCATTCTGCTGTTTTTTATCGCCTACAAACTGGAAGGCATTTTCGTCGCCACCGCTGTGGCTATCGCCGCGAGTTTTTTGCAAGTCGGTCTTTATTGGCTTAAACACCAGCGCTTCGAAACCAGCCATTTGGTGACTCTGGTATTGATCGCGGTCTTTGGCGGGCTCACTCTGCTTTTACAGGATGAAGCCTTTATCAAATGGAAACCTACTGTCATCAATTGGTTGTTTGGGGCCGTTTTCATCGGCAGCCAGTACATTGGTAAAAAAACCATTGTTGAGCGCATAATGGGCAGCAGCCTCACATTGCCGGATGCTGTCTGGGTACGTTTGAATGCATCCTGGGCCATCTTTTTTATCGCTCTGGGTTTTGCCAACTGGTACGTTATGGCCAGTTTTGATACTGACACCTGGGTCAATTTTAAAATGTTTGGCATGATGGGCCTCACCCTCGTCTTTCTTGTTGCACAAGGGTTTTATCTCACCAAATATTTGCAGGACGAACTGCCTGAAAAAACAGCCAGGACGGAAGAGGATTAAATCACCATGCTTTATGCCATCATCAGTGAAGACCGGGAAAACAGTCTTGAACGCCGTTTGCAGGCGCGGTCGGCACATCTGGAAAGACTCACCGCACTGCAAAATGAAGGTCGATTGCTGCTTGCCGGGCCGCATCCGGTCATCGACAATGAAGACCCTGGCCCGGCTGGTTTCAGCGGCAGCCTGGTGGTTGCAGAATTTCCGTCACTGGGCGACGCACAACAATGGGCCAACGCCGACCCGTACATGACCGCCGATGTGTACGATAAAGTCACCGTAAAACCCTTTAAAAAAGTCTTCCCCCAATAACGGTGAAAAACGAC
>Ga0256839_1003255_pt1 | contig 16943 bp, 12 predicted proteins | sample 354166metaG_FD_185968 | JGI IMG/M metagenome (GOLD analysis project Ga0256839, IMG submission 185968) | Hydrothermal vent microbial communities from Mid Atlantic Ridge, Atlantic Ocean - 354-166 | ecosystem: Environmental > Aquatic > Marine > Hydrothermal vents | place: Atlantic Ocean: Mid... | reverse complement strand
AGCGACTCATCTCACGTGCGATCGAGCGAAACACGGACACCTCCACCGTGCGCCCTTGCGCGGAAAGAACCTGAGCAATCAGCTCATACAACGGGTTATCCTGGGTGAAAGGCTCATGCATCACGTCGACTTCCTTGCTGTAGAAGATGATCGGCACGTAAGCGGTTCCGATTCCTAGGGGGCCAGCAGGCTTGCGTAAGACGTCTTGCACATAGATCTTGGACACCACCCGCAGGGGGGTAGGACTGACCGCACCGTAGAGCTTGCCGCGGAAAAAGAACAGGGTCATCCGTCGGCCGGTGCGCGGATCGACGAAAAACGCCAGCACCGACGGTTCGGTAACGTATTTCTTGCCGTCATGGCCCACTTTGATCGGGTAGATGTAGAGACGCAGATTGTGCATTTCGTCACAGGGTTCGGAAGGCCGAACCGAGACCGGCGACTGCGCGCGGCGGATCGCCTCCCGTCGCGACTCCGGATAGATGATCGGCGGCCAAACGCTGATCCCTCCCAGACGCGTGGTCCGGTACGCTTTCGTCGCACCCCGAAACCGCCAGCGAGAGTCCGCTTTCTCGGCTTCGATGAAATACCCCGCAATGTAGCCATTGATGTTTGCCCGCACCTGCTGGATGTTCTGGGGCACCTGGCTCATGAGCTGGAAAGCACGCCCCGCTTCTACAAGCACCGATTGCAACACGACGTGCACGGCATCCTCCGGCACTCGCTCCCCTTCAACGGCAACCACGTCGTGGTATACCGCCTCGGGCTGACCAGCCGCCTGGCCAAGTTCCGCTGCACACGGATCCGGGGGCCGCCGCTTGCTCGCGGGCTCGCCGGCTAGCGGATAAATCGGCACCGTCGTGTCCCGACCGTTTGGAAGCTGATCCCAGGCCGATTCAGCCATCTCGGAGTACAGGATCCGCCCACGGTCGCACCGTACCAGGATCCCTTCCACATCACCTCGGCGCACCGTGTCAAAGGCCAGCTCTAGCACGCCGCCCTCCGCGTAACCGGTCTGCTCGGCCGGTCGCACACGGACGACCTCCGCCAGCGTGCCGTAGAAGTACTCCTGCCCTCTGCGGGCAATGAACGTCCGCCGCGATGGACTGACGAAGATCGTGCAGTCACCCAGCCGTAGCAAAGCCTGCTCTTGAGCCACCAGTTCCGAAGCATTCCAGGCAACAGTCACTGCCGCAAGAAAAACGGTCACTGGCCGGTGCATAAGACGCATCTCCGTCAACCCGATACGACTCCCCTTGGGGCGGTCTCAATTCTAGTCCGGCTCCGCAATCCTCCGACGGGCCAGCCGGCACCATCCGCCGCGGTGCGACGCCCGACCGTGAGGCACTTCCCAACGGATTGCACCTAGCCGTTCAGGTGCTGGGCCACATCGAGCGCATGATAGGTGAGGATCAGGTCGGCTCCCGCCCGCTTGATGCTCGTCAGGATCTCCAGGGTCATGCGCCAGCCGTCCAGCCAACCAGCTTGCGCTGCCGCATGCACCATCGCATACTCCCCCGAAACGTTGTACGCCGCCACCGGTACACCAAACTCTCGTTTCACCCGCCAGATGATGTCCAGGTAGGCCAGAGCGGGCTTAACCATCACGATGTCGGCGCCTTCCTCCAGGTCAAGGGCAACCTCGCGTATCGCCTCGTCCCCATTGGCGGGATCCATCTGGTAGCTGCGACGATCGCCAAACTGAGGCGCCGACTCCGCCGCCTCTCGAAATGGCCCATAGAACGCCGAAACGTATTTCGCCGCATAACTCAGGATCGCCACCTGCTCGAATCCCGCCTCATCCAGAGCCGTGCGGATTGCCCGCACCATCCCGTCCATCATGCCACTCGGAGCCACCACGTCCGCACCCGCCCTCGCATGGCTGACGGCCTGCCTGGCGAGCAGATCAAGCGTCCGGTCGTTGTCCACATCGGTCCGTCCGCGATCCTGCCCCAATACCCCACAGTGCCCATGCGACGTGTACTCGCAGAAGCAAACATCCGTGATCACGACAACGTCATCCCCCACGGCATCCTTGATTGCCCGCACCGCCTGCTGAACGATCCCGCTGTCCGAGTAACTTTCCGACCCGACCTCATCCTTGTGTTCCGGGATGCCGAACAGGATAACCGCGGGAATCCCAAGCTGCCGCGCTTTGCGCACGTACGGAATCAACGCATCGATCGATAGCTGGTACTGCCCAGGCATGGGAGCGATGGGATTTCGGACCCGTCGCCCCGGTCGCACAAAGAACGGCATGACCAAGTCGTCGACGCTCAACCGGGTCTCGCGAACCAGATCGCGCAGCCTGGGGTGCTGACGAAGCCGCCGCAGGCGGACCGTCGGAAACCCACCTCGCTCGGCAAGAGCTCTGTGCATGACAACGTCCTCTGGCAGAAAAACACGCGTCCACAGACGCTGCGCCCTCGCGCACCGGCCACGGGGTTCCGTGGCCTGCACCCTAATTGTTGGCATCGCCTGGACGGAAAGCTCACCTAGCACGGGCCGCGGTGTTGGGCGGGGAAGGAGCTACACCGCCGAGCTGCACTAGGAGGACGTTCCGGACGCTTCTTGCAGCAGCTCGTCATCGCCCAAGCGGACAAGTCGGCTGATCTCGCGAAACTCTGGAGTACCCGCTTGTTCGAGCCACTCGAACAGCACAGCCTCCGTGGTCGTGATGACAACGCCGGCGGCGCGGAGGCGAGTGATCGCCACCTGGTGGTCCCGCTCCCTGCGACTGCTGACGGCGTCCTCTACCACAAACACCCCGTAATCGGCCTGAAGCAGCCCAAGGGCCGTCTGGGTAACACAGATGTGCGTCTCCAGCCCCGCGAGAACAACCTGCCGACGCCCGAAGCTACGGAGCTGAGCACGCACCTCGGGACTGCCGTAGCAGCTAAAGCACAACTTGTCCGGTGCGTCCGGGAGGAAGGGACGGAGCCTCGGGACGATCGGGCCGAGGCCGGCCACGTATTGGGTCGTTGCCAGGGACGGTACACCAAGGAGCCGGGCGGCACGCAGAAGGCGGAGCAGGTTCGCCTCCAACGCCTGCGGCGCCCGAACGGCGCGCAGTAACTTCTCCTGCACGTCAATCACCAACAGGACACTCGTCTGCCGCGCGCAGATCTCCCCCGTGTGCGTCAGTTCTCTCGACATCGATCCAGCCAGCTTGCCGCTACTCCTCCGATTGGCGAAGCCGTTCGAGGACGCTGAAGTCTTCCAGCGTCGTCATGTCTCCCGGTGGCCGGCCAGCAGCAAGGTCGCGCAGCAACCGACGCATGATCTTACCCGATCGCGTCTTGGGTAACGCTTCGGCAAACCGCACGTCGTCGGGTTGCGCATGGGCGCCGATCTGCTGCCGGACGAATTTGCGGATCTCGTCGGCCAGCTCGGAAGAGGGCTGGTACTCCCCCTTCAGCGTAACGAACGCCACCACTGCCTCCCCCTTGATCTCGTCCGGTCGACCCACCACGGCAGCCTCGGCCACGGCCGGGTGAGCCACCAGGGCACTTTCGATCTCCATCGTGGAAAGACGATGACCGGAGACGTTCAGCACGTCGTCTACCCGACCCATGATCCAGTAGTAGCCATCCTCATCCCGGCGAGCACCGTCACCGGTGAAATAGCAGTGGGGCACCTGCCCCCAGTACTGCTTCTCGTATCGCTCCGGATCCCCGTAGATGCCACGGAGCATGGAGGGCCAGGGCCGCCGGATCACCAGATAGCCGCCCTCATTCGGGCCCAACGAGTTCCCCTCCCGATCCACGATGTCAGGTACGACTCCAAAGAAAGGCAAGGTGGCGGAACCAGGCTTCGTGGGGGTAGCTCCGGGAAGCGGTGTGATCATGATCGCCCCCGTCTCCGTCTGCCACCATGTGTCCACGATCGGGCACCGTTCCTTGCCCACCACGGTGTGGTACCACATCCAGGCCTCCGGGTTGATCGGTTCCCCCACGGTACCCAGCAAGCGCAGGCTGGAGAGGTCATACTTCGTGACCCACTCATCCCCCCATTTGATGAACGCCCGGATGGCAGTGGGAGCGGTGTAGAAGATCGAAACCCGGTACTTCTCGACGATCTGCCAAAACCGGCCGGGATCCGGCCAGTTCGGCGCCCCTTCATACATCACCACCGTGGCACCATTGGCAAGAGGCCCGTACACAATGTAGCTGTGACCCGTCACCCACCCGATGTCCGCGGTACACCAGTAGGTGTCCTCGTCCCTGACGTCGAAAACATACTTCGTGGTCACATACGTGCCCACCATGTAACCCCCGGTGGTGTGAATGACCCCTTTGGGCTTGCCGGTGGTCCCGGAGGTGTACAGCAGGTAGAGCATGTGCTCACTGTCCACCACTTCAGCCTCGCACTTGTCCGATGCCCCCTCCATCAGTTCGTGCCACCAGAAGTCCCGCCCCTCCCGCATGGGCACCTCGTGACCAGTGCGGCGGAGCACAACGCATTTCTCCACGGTGGGGGACTTCTCCAGAGCAGCATCGGCGGTTTCTTTGAGAGGGATGATCTTGCCCCGCCGCCACCCCCCGTCCTGAGTGATAAGTAACTTCGCGCCGGCGTCGTTGTTCCGGTCCGCGAGCGCCTCGGCCGAAAACCCACCGAAAACCACCGAGTGCACCGCTCCGATCCGCGCACACGCCAACACCGCCACCACTAGCTCAGGCACCATACCCATGAAGATCGAGACCCGGTCACCCTTCTGAATGCCCAGGCTTTTCAGCACATTCGCGAACCGACATACCTCACGGTGCAGATCCAGATACCGCAACGTGCGCGACTCACCCGGCTCCCCCTCCCAAATGATCGCGGCCTTGTTGCGCCGCCAGGTGGACAGGTGACGGTCCAGACAGTTGTAACAGATGTTCGTCTCGCCCCCTACAAACCACTTGGCATACGGCTCCTCCCACTCAAGCACTTTGTCCCATTTCTTGAACCAGTGCAGCTCCTCCGCGTGCCGGGACCAGAAACTGTCCGGATCCTCGATCGACTCGCGATAAAGCCGCCGGTACTCGTCCATGGACTTAATGCGAGCCTGCGCTGAAAACGACGCAGGCGGCGTGAAGACCCGCTTCTCCTGCAGCAGCGAGGCAATGCGGTCGCCTACCGATCCACTCATGCAATCCTCCCGTTGCAAACCGCGCCTATCCGCCTGTGCCACTCACGAGCGGCAGTTGCGTCTGCACCACCACTGCTCTAGCCAGCAGCCCACCTGAGCCCGTGGACAACACGACCGTGCCCGCATCCACACACGACCTCGCCACAGCCCAGGCGGCATACGCCGCTGCCTACAGTCTGCCTATGATACACAAGGAGGCGCCCCGTTTGTAAGGCGATCGGCAACAGCTCGGCAGCCGGCTCTACCCACAGGAGTCGCCAGCTACGGAACCGTCCCCGTGGCTGGCTACCAAACAATCATGGCTGCCCTCCGGACTATCCAATCAGACGCCGGCCTCTCCCCATGCACACGGCCCCCCTCCGCCACCCGACCACGAACGCCATCACTCAACGGGCCTGTCGAGCCATCCCCGCGGCCGGGGTTGACGCTACCTGTGCTATTGCGGTAGAAGTGCGAGTAGTTGACCGCTGCCACGAGCACGCAACGGTTTGTCGCCATGAGCCGCAAGAGACTCGTTCGGTTTGCCTACATCGCGACCGTCGCGCTGGGCATCCTCGTCGCTCTGATGGGGCTCGTACTCTGGAGCGCCACACGGCCCCCTGAGTTCTATGTGGCGGCCCAAATCGCAGACCCCGCTACACTGAACCAGCAAGCCGACGAGTTTCTCCGCCGTTGGTCGAGCATGGCCAACATGATGCAGAGTCGCCAAGAGCCGGTCGCCATCGAGCTACCCGGAGAAGAGATCAACGCCTGGATCCAGCGTGACGTGCAACACCGCCTCCGCGAAGTCTTGCCCGTTTCCCTACGCGACCCGCGAATCGCCCTGAGCGAGGACAGCTTTCAACTTGGCTTCACCACCACGATAGCGGGCACCGAATGCGTCGTAACGGTCAAGGGCAAAGCGTGGCTGCCGTCGCCCAACCTCCTGGCCATCCAGTTGCAAGGATGTTCCATCGGCAAGGTACCCGCACCACGCCGCCTGGTAGCAAGCATGGTCCGACACGCGCTCGAAGCCTCCGGTGTTGCGGCAGAACTGCGCGAACACCAAGGCGACCCTACGCTGCTCATCACCCTCCCGGAAACGGAACATGATGGCGTGCGGCTGCTCGACCTGCGCATCTACCAGGGGCGCCTGTACCTCTCCGCCGCCCGCACGGCAAAAGAGCAGCCCCCCGAGGCGGCTCACTCCCGTGCACTCTCGGACCGGAACTCAAACGCCCACTCCTCCTCACCTGTCTTCGTCAGGTAAACCGTCCCGCGCAACCGTTCCCCCTCAAGAGCAACAACCACACTCTCCGGCGAGATCTGGCCCCGATAAGCCCCCCGGTCGATTCGCCGAACATAACCGCGGTTCTTCGACACCGGTCCCTCATAGTCCAGATAGGCGAGCCGGTGGTCCGGGAGCCGCTGAACGACCATGGTGGGGGACTCCAGCGGATTCTTCGGCAGCCGCCACGTCTTCAGGACGCCTTCCTGCTCGAGCATCAAGTCCCAGTGGACCCCTTCCCAATGGTGTTCGAGCAGTACGAACCTGGCCACGCTTGCATCCTCTACGGTCTCTAGCCCGCGCTTTACCCCCACCGCCTCCTCACCGCAGCCCAATACCGGCCCGGCAGCTCCCTCAATTAGTGTAGAAACCCCATTTCGCTCCAGCCGCCGACCACCACCACCTCGCGGCCCGCACATCGTCTCGGCAACCTCCCGGCCGTGGTGCAGCCCTAAAGATCGGGCCGAGCTGCGCATTTTCTGCGAATGCGGTGCACAGCAATGGCGCAGAGCAGCCCGAAGGGGCGACCGTGTCCTGGCCACGGAGATCCGTATCTACTTGTCTGGGAGAAGGATGCGCGCACCGGTGGCTATGGCACGGCACTTGCTTAGCCCAGGGCAAACTCCCGGGAGTGTGGAGCGCGGTCTGGCGTCTCCAGAGCGTGCGGTGCAAAGGTAGGTAGTTGGTGTGTCCCAAGCAGGTAGCCAAACACCACATAGGAGGAGGCCGGTGACCCCGAGAGAAGTACTGGCGCTTTGCCGTGAGCGAGGTGTCAAAGCCGTCGACCTGCGTTTCATGGACTTCCCCGGCTTGTGGCAGCACTTCACCATTCCGATTGAAGCGCTCACCGAGGAGGTCTTCGAAGAGGGCGTCGGGTTCGATGGATCGAGTATCCGTGGCTGGCAGGCGATCAACGAAAGCGACATGCTGGTCATTCCTGAACCCGACACCGCGTTCATCGATCCGTTCACGGATGTTCCGACTCTGGTGATGATCTGCAACATCCAGGACCCGATCACCAAGGAGGACTACACGAGGGACCCGCGTAACGTTGCGCGGAAGGCCGTTGCCTACCTGCAGAGCACGGGCATCGGCGACGTGGCGTTCTTCGGACCTGAGCTGGAGTTCTTCGTCTTTGACGACATCCGCTATGACATCACGTCGAATGCCGCGTTCTACGTGGTGGATTCGGTCGAAGGCCAATGGAACACCGGTCGGGAAGAGAACCCGAACCTGGGCTACAAGCTCCGCCACAAAGAAGGCTATTTCCCTGTGCCCCCTTCGGATACGCTCCTGAACATTCGCAACGAGATGATGCTGCACCTGATTGAAGCTGGTGTCGACGTCGAATGCCACCACCACGAGGTGGCCACGGGCGGCCAGTGCGAAATCGATATGAAGTACAAGCCGCTCGTCCAGATGGCCGACGCCGTGTTGAAGTACAAGTACATCGTTAAGAACGTGGCGCGTAAACACGGCAAGGTTGCGTGCTTCATGCCCAAGCCCCTCTACGGCGATAACGGTTCGGGCATGCACACGCACTTTTCGATCTGGAAGGAAGGCCGTCCGCTATTCGCTGGCTCTGGCTACGCGGGGCTGAGCGACGAGGCTCTGTACGCGATCGGCGGGATCCTGAAGCACGCCGGCGCGTTGCTGGCCTTCTGTGCGCCGACCACGAACAGCTACAAGCGGTTGGTGCCGGGCTTCGAGGCCCCCGTGAACCTGGCCTACAGCCAGCGGAATCGGTCCGCTGCGGTCCGGATTCCCGTCTACTCCCCCAGCCCCAAGCAGAAGCGGATCGAGTTCCGCTGTCCGGACAGCTCCTGCAACCCCTACCTGGCGTTCTCCGCAATGCTGATGGCGGCGATTGACGGCATCCAGAACCGTATTGACCCCGGTGAGCCGATGGACAAGGACCTCTATGACCTGACCCCCGAAGAACTGGAACGGGTACCCAAGGCACCCGGTTCACTGGACGAAGCTCTGGACGCCCTCGAAAAAGATCATGAGTTCTTGCTCCGAGGAGACGTCTTCACGCCGGACGTCATCAGCACCTGGATCTGGTACAAGCGCACGCGGGAAGCCGACGAGGTGCGGCTGCGGCCTCACCCGTACGAGTTCTTCCTGTACAGCGATATCTAAACACCGGCTCCAATGTGGTGGGGGAAGCGGCGGCCCTCTGAGGCCCCGTTTCCCTCTTTCCACTGACTGACAGCTTTGCGGCAGCTCCGGGCCGACTCCCTGGACAAGGGGCGAACGGCTCAAGCCTCATCGGCGTGGATCACCACCCCAGCCCAGTTTTTCGCGGAGGCGGCGATAGTAGCTGCGGCCGCGGAGCTGAATCAAGCGGAAACGGACCGGAGCAGCGCGCACTTCGATCACGTCGCCGGGGCCGACTTGCGCGACCTGAATGCCATCGACGACCAGGAAGGCTGAGCTTGGCAGCACAGACGGGCGTACGGTGAGCGTATAGAGACGCTCGGCGGCATCGACCAAAGGTCGGGCAGTCAGCGTGTGGGGGCAAAGGGGAGTGATCACGACAGCGGCGATGTCCTGACGCAAGATCGGCCCGCCAGCAGCGAGGCTGTGGGCCGTCGAGCCCACGGGAGTGGCCAGAATGAGCCCGTCGCCGGCAAAGCTTGCCACCTGCTCACCGTCGATGGATAACTCCACCTCGACCATGCGAAACGGTGGTCCGGCCTGTACAACGACTTCGTTCAGGCTCAACAGTTCGGCGCGACAGGCGGTCTCGGCGGTGCGGAGGCGGCAGAGAAGCATGAGGTGGTCGAGTACCTGATAGTTTCCATCGAGGACGGTGCGGAAAACGGTTTCGAATTCCTCAGGCGCGACTTCTGCAAGGAAACCGAGCTTGCCCAGGTTCACCCCCATAACCGGCATCTGGTTCGTGCCCATCTGATGGGCAGCGCGCAAGATAGCCCCGTCTCCGCCGAGGACAATCACCAGGTCGGCCCGAACGGTGGACAGATCCATCTCCTGTTTGAGATCGTACGCCACCAGTTCGGCGTACCGCTGCACCACACGGCGAACATGTTCCGCCGCCGGCTGCACCCGGCTCTTGTGCACATTCCCGAGGATCACAACCTGCACAGTACGCCCATCTCCCTGGGTTAGCAGCCCAGCTCTGGTGGGCTCCCGCCCCATCCCCATGTTTCCCAGTGTCAGATCGAATGGATGAGCTGCGCTCCTGCTCCGGTTTGGAACGAGGCGTTCCGGGCTCGGTGCAACATTCGGGGGATTCGATCCGTTCAGCCAAGGGGGCCAGGCATATGGTCACCACGTGGCCGCGGTCATGTCAGCCAACGCGGCGCCCGACCTGTTCAGAGCGCCCCAGGCCCGCGGCAGCGGCCATCTCCATCGCAGCCGCCGCAATCCCCTCGGCGTCCAGCCCCAGGTCTGCCAGCAGCTCGCTCCGCTCGCCGTGTTCGATGAAGCGGTCGGGCAGACCAAGCCGCCGCACATGGGCGGCGCCCATCCCGTGCTGGTTCAACAGCTCCAGAACGGCGCTGCCGAAACCGCCACACAACGTGCCCTCTTCAATCGTGATCAGGAAGGGCATCTCGCGCGCCAGCCGCAGAATGAGCTCTTCGTCCAGGGGGCGAGCAAAGCGAGCGTTCACCACCGCCACGTCCAGTCCCCGTTCAAGCAAAAGCTCACGAGCGCCAACGGCCTGCACCAGGAGGTTGCCGTACACCAACAGGGCACCATGAACCCCGTCGTAGATCAGCTCCGCCTTGCCTTCCTCCACCGGTGCGACCTGGCGACTGAGGACCGCCGCCTTGTCCTTTGGGTACCGGATCGCCGTGGGCCCCTTTCGCTGCAACGCGAACTGCAACATGAGCGGTACGTCCTGGGCGTCTCCAGGCGCCATGAGGACAAAATTGGGCAGCGCGCGAAGATAGGCAATGTCAAACGCGCCGTGATGCGTCGGCCCATCCGGACCGGTCAAGCCGGCGCGGTCGAGGCAGAACACGACAGGCATGTTCTGCAAGGCAACTTCCTGAAAGAGCTGATCGTACGCCCGCTGCAGGAACGTGGAGTAGATCGCGGCAATCGGCCGGATCCCCGATTTGGCCAGGCCTGCGGCAAACGCTACAGCATGCGACTCCGTGATGCCCGTGTCAAAGAACCGATCGGGAAAGTCCTGACGTACCTTCTGCAGCTTGTTCCCTTCGCACATGGCGGCCGTTATGGCCACCACGCGCGGATCCTGCTCCATCGCCCGATAGATCGACCGACTCATCACGTCGGTGTAGGTCTCGGCCTTACCCCGCTTGATCGGGATAACCTCGCCCTTCTCCCAGACGAACGGCGCCGGAGTGTGAAACCGAACGGGATCCCGCTCAGCGGGGGGAAAACCGCGCCCTTTTTCGGTGAAAACGTGCAGGATGAGCGGACCTTTCACATCGCGGAGCAGTTCCAGATACTCGATCAGACTGGCCAGGTCGTGGCCGTCCACCGGTCCCACATACCGCCAGCCCAACTCCTCAAACAACATCCCACCATGAAGAAACGCCTTCATCCCCTCTTTGGCCTGCACAAACGCCCGCTCGAGCTGCGAACCCACCACAGGCACGCGCGCCAGCGCACGCTGGATGTGACTCTTGATGTCGCCGTAAATCGGGTGCATGCGGGCACGGTCGAGATAGCGAGCCAGGGCACCGACGCGGGGGCATATGGCCATCCGGTTGTCGTTCAGGATCACGAGCAGATCCTTTTGCAGCTCACCCGCGTTATTCAACGCCTCGAACACAATGCCGCTGGGAAGAGCGCCGTCGCCAATCACGGCGATCGTGCGACTGCGCCGCTGGAGCAGATCATCACCCACGCGGAGCCCTAGCGCGCACGAGATGCTACAACCAGCATGGCCGGTCATGAACAGATCGTACGGGCTTTCCTTTGGATTCGGGTATCCCATCAACCCCCCTTTGGTACGGATCGTGTGCATGAGGGGGTAACGCCCGGTGATCATCTTGTGGGGGTAGATCTGATGGCCTGTATCCCAGATCAGATGATCTCTAGGGAAATCGAACACCCGGTGCAGGGCAAGGCAGAGCTCGACGACGCCCAGGTTGGACGCGAAATGGGCCGGACGCCGACTGACGATCTGCTGAAGCTCCTCACGGATCTCCGCAGCAAGCTCCTCCAGCTCCGCTAAGGACAGCTTCTTCAAATCCTGAGGCAGATTGAGTTCGGCGAGCAGCTTCCTCTTCATCGGTCTCTCTCTAGCACATAGCGAGCCAGGCCGGCAAAGACGGGCGCCAGCTTGCCCATTTCCCGAGCCACTTCGCACGCTTCGCTCACCAGGCGCTGCGCCCGGATACGCGATTCTTCCACCCCGAGTACGGCCGGAAACGTGAGCTTGTTTTCGTCCTGATGGACCGGCTTACCCAGTTTGGTGCTGTCACCGACGATGTCCAGCAAATCATCCACGATCTGAAACGCCAGCCCAACACAGTTCGCGTAGCGGTCCAAGCGGTTCCGCTGGAGCGGTGTGGCCCGGGCCGCGATGGCACCGAGACGGACCGCACAGCGCAACAGCGCTCCGGTCTTCAACTCGTGTATGCGATGCAAACGCTCCTGCGGTTCGCCGTCCGCAAGCCCAAGTAAATCCTCCATCTGCCCCCCGACCATCCCCGCCGGGCCGGCCGCCTGAGCCAACTCCAACACGCTTTCGGCTGCCACCTGCGGATCGGCAATCCCCCGGGTCAACACTTCGAAGGCATAGGTCAGCAGCCCATCGCCAACCAGTACAGCGGTTGCCTCATCAAAGGCACGATGAACCGTCGGCCGCCCGCGCCGAGTGTCCGCATTGTCCATAGCAGGCAGATCATCGTGGACCAGCGAGTAGCAATGGACCAACTCGATGGCGCATGCCCCGGGGATTGCCACCGAAAGCTCGCCCCCCGAGGCCTCGCAACTCAGCAACACCAGCACCGGACGAAGCCGCTTGCCGCCGGGAAAGACCGCGTACCGCATCGCCTCCGCAAGCCGGGGAGGAACCCGCGGCGGCCCGGGCAACCACCGCTGAAGCTCACGGTCCAGCACCAGCTTGGCTTCCCGAGAATACGCCAAGAACTCTTCGATTTCAGACACGGTCCTCAGCTCCCAACCACGGCGGGCTCAGGCTCCGCCTGCTCGCTTCGCCCAACCGTACACTCCATTGCCCATGCCCCGTGCACCCGCCACAGGGTGCCTCGTCTCATCCTACGCAATCCGCCCCGTTCGCACCGACCCCACCCCAGGCGCCATAACGGGAAGCCGCCTCGAGCTGCCACGAGCCCCATTAGCAACGGCACCCAGGACGCTATCCTGCCGGTGCTCTCTTCTCGGGCTTCACTCATCCTCGTCGCCGATTAACCGGCGGTGGTCCTCTCCAGTGGATGAGCCCCCCTTAACTCGCCGGGTTCGAGACTTCCGCTTGACCGGAGCCTCTCCTGAATCGCTCTCCCCGCCGACGGCCTCCCCGCCAAACTCCTCCAGACGTAGCTCGCCGTTTTCGTCCATCACCAGCATCTGGACCCGCTTCTCCGCCTCGTGCAAGATCTTCCGGCACCGCAACACGAGCTTGACGCCCACTTCGTAGGAAGCCAGCGCCTGGTCAAGCCCGATCTTGCCCGACTCGAGCTCGCCAACAATTCTTTCCAGTTGCTCCAACGCCTGCTCAAAATTGAGTTCTTCCAGGTTCACCGACCGTGCGTCCACAGCGTCACTCATGACTCCCCCTTCCCTACCTCCGAAAAAGAACCTCCACACAGCCTTCTAGCAGTTCCGAACACCACGTAGCACCGGGTACCGCCTTCCAAAGCTGGGCAACGCGTCGCCATCACCTAGGTTGCCCCATCATCCAGCGGACCCTCCCGCCACGTGACGGTGGATCGGATCTGCCCTTTCCCCAGCCGTGTGACAATCTCCTCGCCCAGCTCCACATCCGCAGCGGTGCGGACGATTGTCCGACCATCGGCCTTGAACGTCAGGCTGTAGCCCCGCTGCAACACGCGCAGGGGGCTGAGCGTATCGAGCTTGCCACACAGCTCGCCCAGGCGGTGTTTGCCCCGGTCCAAAGCGACACGTCCTGCCTGTAGCAGACGTAGCGCCAATTGTTCGCATCGCTCCCTATTCCGCTCGATCAACCGCGCCGGCGACGCCTTCTCCAACCCAGCATGGACGTACTCGAGCCGCTGCAACGCCACCTGGATCCGATGTTGCATGGCTCGCGTGAGGCGCAACAGCAAGTCGGCGCAACGCCGCTCCTGCTGGTCGAGATAAGCGGCAGGATTGAGCTGCATAAGGCGCGACCGGGCCAGGTCTAAACGCAGGATAGCGTTTTCCAGAGCCCGTTCCACGGCCCGGCGCAGGTCGTCGAACAACCGGTCCACCGTCTCCTGACGCTTATAGACCAGCTCATCGAGGGGCCTCGCCAACACCGGGCGACTCGCCAGCCCCTCGAGCCGATTGGCCGATGCTTCCAGCCGGGCCCGCACCGCTCCCGCCAGCCGCCGGGCCAGTTGTTCCACGTGCCGCGCCACCTCCACCCGATTCGGCACTGCCAGCTCGGCCGCGTTGCTCGGCGTCGCCGCACGCTTGTCCGCAACGAGATCGGCGATGGTCGTGTCGATCTCGTGCCCCACCGCGCTGATGACCGGAATCTGCGAGCGGAAGATCGCGCGTGCCACCCGCTCCTCGTTGAAAGCCTCAAGGTCCTCTTTACTTCCCCCCCCGCGCCCGACGATGATCACATCACCCAGCTCCAACCGGTTACTGAGGTCCAGAGCCGCTGCGATCTCCTCCGCAGCCCCATCGCCCTGAACCGTCACCGGCACCAGGACGATCCGCACGGCCGGCCAGCGCTGCGTACAAACACGGATGATGTCTCGAATTGCCGCCCCTTTCGGACTCGTGATCACGCACACCTGCTCGGGGAACTTTGGCAACGCTTTCTTGTGGCGGGGATCAAACAGCCCCTGCCGTTCCAGTTTCTTGAAGAGCTGGCGGAACTTCAGCTCCTGGGGACCAATACCGACGGGACTGAGCTGCTCGACATAGAGCTGGTAACGGCCGCGCTTCGCGTAGACGCGAACGCTGCCGTCGGCAACCACCTCCAGCCCATCCTCAGGCTCAAACTGCAGTCCTCGCACGTTCGTTTTCCACATCACGCAGGCGATTTCTGCCTGTTCGTCCTTGAGCGTGAAGTAGGCATGGCCGGAGGTGTAGATCTTGAAGTTGCTGATCTGCCCGATGACGCGCACACTGTCGAAGTGGTAATCGATCACGTCAGAGATCCGCTCGGTTAGCTGGCTAACCGTCAGCGGCGGACGCTGGTCGGGCAGGAATTGGGCTGCAACCGCCATAAGAGGTCCCCTAACGCCGTATGTCCTCACTACTGTACAAGAGTACCCAATCGCCACCTTCTGGACTAGTCCCCGGACCGTTTCCGATCTTCCGTGGCTATGCCGGGGGCACCGAAGGCCCGAAACAAAGGCAAAGCGTGACGCCACCTCAGTACGAGACATCGTGTGCGACGAAGTCGCGGGAGCTCGTCTGCCGCCCTGCCGGAAAACCCGATCCGGCTCACCAATCCAGCCCTGAAAGCGGCCGAGTGAACACCACGTCGATGGACCGGCCTGCTCCGAAAAGGCCGCCGCCCCACTACCTCTGAGGCGGCCGACCGAACAGGCGGTCCAGGAGCCACTCCTCGGGCGGGCGAGTGCACAGGCTGACCACGATTCCCGCAGTAAGCGAACTCGTCAGCCCCCAGACAATTGGGTCAAGTCCGAAAGGCCGAATTGGCACAATCGCCCCTTGAGTGCCATGGAGGTAGCGATCGACCCAGGCTGGCAGGTACATGGACAGGTGGACCGCGCAACCGACGAGCATGGCCGTTATCGCTCCTGCCGCCGTAGCTCGCCGCCAGTACAGACCAAGCATCACCGGCATCAGGAAACACGAAGCCAAACCTGCGCCGGTGAAGACGATGATGTCCTGCAGGAATGTGGGAGGATCGGCCGCAAGGATCATCGCGGCCACTCCAATGGCCCCTGTCGTAGCGTAGCTCAGCACCTTCACAATGCGCGGCGAAACCGAAGGATCGATAACTCGCTGTACGATGTCGCGGACAATCGCCGAACTGGTCAGCAGTAGAAAGCTGTCCACGGTGCTCATGACCGCTGCGAAGGGAGCCGCGATCAGTATCCCCGCCAGCCAGCCCGGGGCCACGGTGCGAGCCATTACGGGCATGATCTGATCCTGAGGTACGCTCCCGTATGGGATAAGCGCCCGGGCACAGACGAAGATCACCACGAGTGGGAAATAGATGAAACTGTAATAGACCATCACGGTGAAGATCCCTAGCCGCATAGTACGTGTGTCGTGAAAGGCCATGAGCCGCACCATGTTGCCGGGCTGCCCTGCTCCGCTAATCGCCCACATCGCCCAGTAGGAAACCGCCACCGGCAAGGCCAGGAAATTCTCCGGACCAGGCAAACTGACGAGGTCGGGATCCTGGGCGGCTAGGCTACTGGTCGCCTTACTCAGCCCGCCGACCGCGATAATCGCCAGCGGCAACAGGACGAGCACGCCGGCCCCCATAACAATTCCCTGCAGCACGTCGGTCCACACAACGGCGCGAAACCCCCCGTAAGTGGTGTAACCAACAACGAGTGCCGCAAACACGACCAGTCCCGCCCAGTAAGCGGGACCAAGCCCCGGATCGTGATGGGGAACCAACCTGCGCACCCCTCCCAGTAGGTCCTCAGCGAACTCGCTGTATCCCGGAATCGGCTCTAACAGCGTCTTCAACACGAGCCCACCGGCCTTGAACTGGGCGACCAAATTAGCGGCAACGAACAACAAAATGACGATCGCTCCCAGAACCCCCAGGCCGGGGCTCTGGTACCGCTCACGGAGCAGATCGGGAATCGTTATCGCACCCAGCCGTCTTCCCACTTGATTGATCCGCTTGCCCATCATGCCAATCGTGCACAGTGGCACGACCATATAGCTTGCAATCCAGACGGCCAGAACCCAGCCCTTGCTGTAAATCAGCGATGGAAACCCCATGAAGCTTCCGCCAGAGGCACTGGTAGCAGCAAATGTGAAGGCGAACGCCCACACGCCCAAGGCACGGCTCCCCAGGAAGTACTCCCCCAAGAACTCCTTGCGGCGGAGCAAGCGGTGCGAGAAGATGGCGAGCACGAAAACGCCGGCCATGTAGGCAGTGAACGATACGAGTACCCAAAGATCTTTTGAAGCCATCGGATGTCCCACCGTAGGGATTCCTCTGGTGTGGCGTCTCGGGTGTGTACCCGACAGGCCTAGGATCGGACGGAGACGACCGGTAGGCTTGCTACCGCGAGGCTGAACCTTCAGGCATCGGTTCCGGAAACGTCGGAGCGGTCGGCCTCGGAATCCAGGGGGATATCTTCAATCCCCCAGAAGCACATCACTACGGTCACGGCATTGCAAACGATCCAGGGAACAACTACCCCCCATAAAACCCAGTGGGGGATTCCCAGCCCCAGCGGAAAG
>Ga0256839_1003254_pt1 | contig 16948 bp, 13 predicted proteins | sample 354166metaG_FD_185968 | JGI IMG/M metagenome (GOLD analysis project Ga0256839, IMG submission 185968) | Hydrothermal vent microbial communities from Mid Atlantic Ridge, Atlantic Ocean - 354-166 | ecosystem: Environmental > Aquatic > Marine > Hydrothermal vents | place: Atlantic Ocean: Mid... | reverse complement strand
CCCATGGCATCATCCCCCATGGCATCCTGGCCGTGACAACTATTGCATGCCGGCACGTCCCCCTTTCCATTGAAGTAGATGTTCTCACCGTTGGCGACATCACCTGTACCACCCACGGCCTGCGCCGTCGACACTACGAATACCGAGGCCAGCACCGAGGCTTTCGAAAATAACCCTTGCATTTGAATGCACCCTCCCAAGCAATTTAATTTTATACAAGACACCTGCGTCACGGTGCCCTGCTCGCCCTTAGAACTGGGCTTCCCCCTGCTCCTGCCGCTCCTTGCGCCCATGACGCAACAAGGCACACAAGCGCGCGCACAGGCGCAAAAAATTGACCAAAACGTACGTGCCGGTGCGCCAAAGCACCACAGCAACTTCTTGACTCGTTGATTTTTATTGAAGATATGCGGCTTATGAACGCTTCATCATCATGGCTGCGAGAACAACCGTCACAATGGTCGCGATCAGGTACGTCAAGCCGATTTCACCGTCAGTCATGATATTGCCTCCTCAAGATTAAATTCTTATTATTTTGTTATTTTGTGGGTTTATAACACGCGTTGTACTGCACAGACAAGCAATCACGCGAGAAAATTATCTTACGCCACAAACCAAACGGCAGGCAATCTTTCTCTATCCAGGCCGGTCTCAGCGCCCCCCTGACGAGTACAAATTTGACCCGAATGGCGGCGGATACGATACTGATTGAACAAATCCTACAACCTGAGCCCGTAGGTTGTAGGTATAAAACTATTGACGCGAGGCGGCCAGCTCCGACAACGGGGCGTCGACCCTGCGCATCCCCACCATTTCAACAGGACAAGACAAGCCTCATGATACAGAGAGGGTATCGTGCGTTGGCGCTGTGGATATTCTGGTCTGCCGCCGCGCTGATCATATATGTCGGCATCTACCACGACACGGACGTTCTGGCGTTCATCCGCAACGATCCCAGCCGCATTACCTGGGCGATTCTCGGCCTGTTTGCCATCGGCGTCCTCACCAGCTTTGTCCTCACCATCATCCTCACGCTCGAGTCCGTCGCGGTGGACGAACTGGAACGCATCGCCGAAAGGGATGGCTGGCTCGGCATCCAGAAGAGTGCAAAGAAACGCCGTGTGGCGCGTTTCTTTCAGGCCCTTCGCACCATCATCGACAAGAATGGCGAACTCAATATCGAGGCCCTGGTGGATGTGGAGTTCGCCGCCTACCAGCGCATCGCCCATGCCCTGGAGATCATCGGCAACCTGTTGATCACCCTTGGACTCATCGGCACCGTGGTGGGTCTGACCCTCACCCTGACCGGCCTCACCGGCTCGCTGCAATCCCTGGGCCAGGACCAGGATCAGCTCATGCAGGGCCTGCGCAGCGCCATGAGCGGCATGGGCACTGCCTTCTATACGACCCTGCTGGGCTCGGTGCTGGGCGGCGTGTTGCTGCGCATCTATGGCCACATCGACGAACACGGCGTCGAGAGCCTGGAAAACGCCCTGACCCGCATCTGCCTGGTTCATTGCTCGCCGGACACCAAGCCTTCCGCCCAGCGCGACCTGCGCATGCTCAATGCCGAGGTGGCGGCGCTGACCCGCAACCTGGAGGCCCTGCAGCAGAGCCTCACCAAGGCTCAGCAGGACATGTCGAGCATGGTGCAAGTGCTCGCCACCCCTGGCGCCAATGGTGAAAACGACAGCCTGCGCGAAAACATCTTCCTGCGCCGCGAGCATCTCAAGACCCTGCGCGCCGAGCAGCGCCTGCGGCGCAACTGGCTGCAAAAACTGCTCGGCGGCTGACGGACACCCCTCATGGCCAGAAGACGCCGCTCCGCGCCCCCCAACATCCACGAGAGCTTCTCCGACATCGCGTTGCTGATGCTGGCCACCTTCGTCTTCCTGCTGGTGACCATTCTCATCACCTCGCGGCTGTCGGAAACCTATCAGGCGCCAAAACTCAAACAGGCGGTCAAGGAGCTGCGGGAAAGACTCGAGCAGTCCGAAAGCCAGCGCCAGCGTTTGATGAACGACCTCGACGCCCTCGCCGGCATGTCCGCCGACAGCCAGATGGAACAGGCCCTGGCCGCTGTCGGCCTCGCCTCGGGCAAGAATCACAAGGACTTCGATGTTTTCATCCAGGGCCTGCGCGAGCTGCCCGGCGACAGCCTGCACCTGATGGTGGACGCCACCGGCTCCATGCACGGCGCCAGCAATTTCCTCATCCCGGTGCTGCGCGTCATCGTCATCCGCTCCGGCAAGCATCTCGACGCCCTCACCTGGTTCTCGGACCACCGCGCCGAGACCTACCACGGCAGCATGGGCGCCATGCTCGACCAGCTGATCCAGGGCGCCCCCTTCATCGGCGCCGAGGAGACTATCGGCCACGCCTTCCAGTACGCCGCCGAACATGCCCCCGCACCCAGCGCCTACCTGCTGATCGGCGACGAGCCACCCTCGGACCGCATCGTCTACTTCAACATCCCCAGCCCGGTGTTCACCCTGCCCATCGGCAAGGACAACCCGGACACCAACTGGGCCTACAAGACCCTTGCCGAACAGACCGGCGGCAAGATGCTGCGCATGGAATTCCAATAACCCCCGCCGCGCGCATTTCTCCCGTTCCACCGGATACTGTAGAATCCAACGTTTTCCGCAGTAAACCAAGCAGCCACGCCACAAGAGCTGCCCACACAAGAGAACGATCGATGCTGGAAAAGGTTTCACCGCGCCTGTGGGCGCTGCTGGTGATGGTCGTCTGGGGAGGCGCCATTCTCTCTTTCGGCCTGGTGCGCTTCACGCCCTACGGTCTCGACGAAGGCGCCGCCATGGCGCTGCTGCTCAACTGGTCCGTGTCGGACCTGATCGCCAGCCCCGTCACCACCTTCGGCGGCCCGGACTTCCGCGCCCTGCTGTTTATCCCGCTGGGCCTGTACTGGTCCGGCAGCATGGTCGCCGCCAAGGTCTTCACCCTGATGGTGACCTTCGGCGCCGTCATGCTGCTGTACGGCTGGACCCGCCGCAGCGACAGCCCCAACAGTGACGAAACCGCCCTCATCGCCACCGGCCTGCTGCTCATCGCCCCCATCACCATCGCCCAGGCCGATGCCATCGGCGTGGCGCCCTACCTGCTGGCCCTGTTCGGCCTCGGCTGGCTGCTGGACCGCAAATACCGCGCCTCCGAACACCGCATCAGCAGCCTCTTCTTCCTGCAGACCATCCTCGTCGCCATCACCGTCAGCCTCCACCCCATGGGCCTGGCCTATCCGCTGGCGCTGGCCTGGCGCTGGCACAGAAAGCCGAAATCGCAACGGCAGAAAAAACAGGTATGGATCGGCATCAGCATCGCCGCCGCCATCGTTCTCGCCATGCAGACCGGCTGGATCGCCCTCGACTGGCTCGCCAACCCCCTCACCTCCCTCAGCCATGCCCTGCTCGGCAACACCAGCCTGAACCCCCTCGCCGAACCCCGCTGGCTGCCCGGCCTGGTCCTCGCCCTGCTACTGGTCGTCGTCGTGTGGAAGGATGCCCGCGCCCTGCTCGACGACCAACTCGGCAGCACCCTGCTGGCGGCGCTGCTCATCGGCCTGCTGTGCGCCGACGACAGCTGGGCCATGATCGCCCTGGCGCTGCTGCTGTACCGCGGTACCCCGCTGCTGATTCGCCTCAACCAGCACCTCGGCCGCAACGGCGGCTTCGTCGGCCAGCGCGGCCTGGTGATGGCCCTGTTGTTCATCAGCGCCACCGTCTTCATGCAGGCCGACAAGGCCTACGCCGCCCTCATCGCCAGCGGCCAGCTCAGCCCCAGCGATGAGCTGATCCAGGTGCTGGCACAGGAAGCCGAGGATCACGACAAGCCCTTTCTCGCCGCCAGCCAGTGGCCGGCGCGCAGCATGCTCGCGGCGCGCCGCGACGTGCTGCCGCTGCCGCCGGCGGCCGAAAACGGCGAGGCCCAGCTGCAGATCATGCAGGGCGTGACACACCTCATCTTCGCCCACAACGACCCGCAATTTTCCGCCCTGGCACGCAACCTCGCCGAGGTTTCGGACCGCGCCAAGACCCTCGCCATCCTGCCCGGCGGCGTGCTGATCGGCATCACCGACGCCAAGGGCCTGGAAGACCCGGCGGACAGCCCCGCCGCGCCGGTGGCCGGCGACACCCCCGTCGTGCCGGAGAGCCAGCCGGACAAGCCTTGAAACGGGCAGACAAACACCCCATTTCCGCAGTATAATGCTAGGAAATAACCACGTGCCGTATCAGGAGTCCGCCATGAATCAGGCCAAGGACACACGCGACGACGACAACCACATCGAAGTCGAAGTCGCCACCAATTACATCGAAGAGCAGTCGCGGCCGGAAGACGACCGCTACGTGTTCGCCTACACCGTCACCCTGCGCAACACCGGCCGGCAGCCGGCGCGGCTGATGACGCGCCACTGGATCATCAACGACGCCAACGGCAACACCCAGGAGGTGCACGGCGAGGGCGTGGTCGGCGAGCACCCCTACCTGCGCCCCGGCGAGACCTTCCAGTACACCAGTGGCACCGTACTGGAGACCCCGGTCGGCAGCATGGAAGGCAGCTATCAGATGGTCAGCGACGCCGGCCAGCCCTTCGACGCCGACGTACCGGCCTTCACCCTGTCACGCCCCAACGCCCTGCACTGAGCCGGCGTTACGCCTCCCACAGGGCGCGGATCGCGGCGACACCCTGGCCGCCATGCGCCCAGGCGGTCTCGATATCGTCCGGCCCCATGCCGCCCAGGGCATAGACCGGAAAGGGCGCCGTCGCCACCCATTCTTCGAAACGCGCCCAGCCCAACGGCTCGATGTCCGGGTGGCTGGCGGTGGCCGCCACCGGCGACAGCAGGGCGAAGTCGGCGCCGATGGCGGCGGCCCGCGCCAATTCCTCCGCATCGTGGCAGGAAGCCGCCACCAGGCCCGCCGCCAGCGGCCGCCCCTCGCACTGGCGCAGGGCGCCGCTGCTGAGATGCACCCCGTCCGCCCCCGCCGCCGACACCTGCCTCGCATCGGCATTGAGCAGCAGGCGCGCGCCGTAACGGTGACACAGCGCCGCCGCCTCGCGCGCCAATCGTAGATACGCATCCGCGTCCAGCGACTTGGCGCGCAGCTGCACCAGGCGGATGCCCGCCTGCAGACGCGATGCCAGATGACGCAGAAAATCCGCCGGCGGCGTATCGCCGAGATCGGGCGTGATCAGGTAGGCATCGGGCAGCTGCACGGCGCGCACGATGGGCGCGTTGGCGGCGGGAAAGGCCAGCCCATCCAGAGCCTCCGGCGCCACCCAGCGCAGCGGCTGGCCCTCGCGGCCGTGGGCCTCACCCGCGAAGGCGTCCACCCGCCACACGTCCAGCAGCACGGACTTGTCCGGGTAGTCGTGGCGCACGCGGATCAAGGGCCGCGCCCGCGTGATGTGAATACCCACTTCCTCTGCCAGCTCGCGCTGTAGCGCAGCACGCACGTCCTCCCCGGCCTCCAGCTTGCCGCCCGGAAACTCCCACAGACCACCCTGATGGGCGTCTTCGGCGCGGCGGGTGATCAGCACCCGGCCCTCACCGTCGAACACCGCGGCGGCGGCCACCGTCACCACATCGTTCATCACCTTCTCCTCAAGCTTGAGCGTTGGTCAACCGCCGTCATTTCAACGCGAAGACGCAAAAGGCGCAAAGGCCATCAAGTGGTCCGTGCCCGGCACAACGACTGTGCCAGCAGGTGTTCCGAGGTGACGAATGATCCTCCCAGTCCATTTCATTTATTCTTTGCGCTCTTTGCGTCTTCGCGCCTTTGCGTTGGATTTCCCTTTCTCAGGTCCGGTACTCGGCATTGATGCGCACATAGTCGTAGGACAGGTCACAGGTCCACACCCGCTCGCAGGCCTCGCCGCGGCCCAGCACCACGCAGACGTTGATCTCGTCGCGGTCCATCACCGCCTGCCCGGCCTCCTCGGTGTATTCAGGCGCGCGGCCACCGTCGCGCACGATGCACACCTCGTCGAGGAACAGCTGCACGGCGTCGATGTCCAGCGCCGCCAGCCCGGCGCGGCCGACCACGGCGAGGATGCGCCCCCAGTTGGGGTCGGCGGCAAAGAAGGCCGTCTTCACCAGCGGCGAATGGGCGATGGCGTAGGCCACCTGCAGGCATTCGTCGGTGTCGCGTCCGCCCTGCACCTCCACGGTGATCAGCTTGGTGGCGCCCTCGCCGTCGCGCACGATGGCCTGGGCCAGCGACTCGCACACCTCATTCACCGCCGCGCACAGGGCCTCGAAGGCCTCGCCCCGGGGCTGCCCGATCTTCAACGCCGAGCGGCCGGTGGCCATCAACAGGCAGGCATCGTTGGTGGAGGTGTCGCCATCGACGGTGATGCGGTTGAAGGAACGATTCACCGCCTGCGCCAGGCAGGTCTGCAACACCGGCTGCGCGACCTCGGCGTCGGTGGCGACATAGGCCAGCATGGTGGCCATGTCGGGGCGGATCATGCCGGAGCCCTTGGCAATGCCAGTGACGGTGACGGTCTTGCCGGCGATCTCCACCTGCACGGAGGCGCCCTTGGGCACGGTGTCGGTGGTGAGGATGCCGTGCGCGGCCTCATGCCAGCCGTCTTCCGTCAGGGCCTCGAAGGCGGCGGGCACGGCGGCGACGATCTTCTCCACCGGCAACGGCTCGCCGATGACGCCGGTGGAAAAGGGCAGCACCGCCTCCGTCGCACAGCCCGCCGCACGCGCCACCGCCTCGCAACAGCTCAGGCCGTCGCGCATGCCCTGCTCCCCGGTGCCGGCATTGGCGTTGCCGGTATTGGTGAGCAGGTAGCGCGGCGCGGCCTGCGCCAGGTGGCTGCAGCAGATATGCACCGGCGCGGCGCAGAAGGCGTTGCGGGTGAACACCGCCGCCACCTGCGCGCCCTCGTCCAGCGCCATCAGCACCACGTCGCGGCGGCCTTCCTGCTTGATGCCGGCACAGGTAGTGCCGAGACGCAGGCCGGCCACGGGATGCATAACGGGAAGTGGTTGCTTGCTGACGGACATGGTGAGCCCTAGTACTGAGTGCTGAGGACCAAGTGTCGAGTGTTGGGCAACCGAACCTGCTTAATGCTCAGCACGTCTCATCTCAACCGAGCCTGCCATGGCACTGCTTGTACTTCTTGCCGGAACCACAGGGGCAGGGCTCGTTGCGGCCGATCTTGCGTCCCTCGCGCTTGAAGGGCGTGTGCTCGGCCTCCGCGTCGGCGGGCGCGCCGCTGGCGGTGGCCGATGGCGCCTCCGCGTGCTGATAGGACACGGGCGCGCCGGAGCGGCGCTGCTCCTCCACCGCCGCGACGTCTTCCTCGGCGCGGATCTGCACCTTGGAGAGGATCTCCACCACCTCACGCTTGAAGCGCTCCAGCATGGCGCCGAACAGCTCGAAGGCCTCACGCTTGTATTCCTGCTTGGGGTTCTTCTGCGCATAGCCGCGCAAGTGGATGCCCTGGCGCAGGTGATCCATGGTGGCGAGATGGTCCTTCCACTGCTCGTCCAGCACCTTCAGCATCACCGCCTTTTCGAAATGACGCAGCACCTCGCGGCCGGCCTGGGCCTCCTTTTCGTAATAGGCCTGCTCCAGTTCGTCGAGGATGCGTTGGCGCAGGCTCTCTTCGTGCAGATCGTGGTCCTCGTCCAGCCACTGCTGAAGGGGCATGGCCATGCCAAAACTGCCCTCCAGCGCCTTTTCGAGGCCCGCCACGTCCCACAGCTCGTCCAGCGAGCCCGGCGGGATGTATTCGCTGATCACCTCGTTGACCACGTCGGCACGGATGTTCTTCACCATCTCCGAGACGTCGTCGGTAGACATCAGCTCGGCGCGCTGTTCGTAGACCACCTTGCGCTGGTCGTTGGCCACGTCGTCATATTCCAGCAGGTTCTTGCGGATATCGAAGTTGTGGCCCTCCACTTTGCGTTGGGCGTTCTCGATGGCCTTGTTGACCCAGGGATGTTCGATGGCCTCGCCTTCCTGCATGCCCAGCTTCTGCATCAACGCGGCGACGCGCTCGGAGGCGAAGATGCGCATCAGGTTGTCTTCCAGCGACAGATAAAAGCGGGACGAACCCGGGTCGCCCTGCCGGCCGGAGCGGCCGCGCAGCTGGTTGTCGACACGGCGTGACTCGTGGCGCTCGGTGCCCACCACGTGCAGGCCGCCGGCCTCCAGCACCTGGCGATGGCGCTCTTCCCAGGCCTGGCGGATTTTTTTCTCTTTCGCCTCGTCGAGGTCGCCGGCGGCGGCCAGCTCGGCCTCCAGATTGCCGCCAAGGACGATGTCGGTACCGCGACCGGCCATGTTGGTGGCGATGGTCACGGCGCCCGGCGCGCCGGCCTGGGCGATGATCTCGGCCTCCTTCTCGTGGAACTTGGCGTTCAGCACCTGATGCGGCACCTTGGCCTTGTCCAGCAGGCCGGAGAGGTATTCGGAGGTCTCGATGGAGGCGGTGCCCACCAGCACCGGCTGCTGGCGCTTGCGACAGTCCTGCACGTCTTCGCAGATGGCGTCGAACTTCTCCTTGGCGGTGAGATACACCAGATCGGTATAGTCCTTGCGCGCCACCGGCTTGGCGGGCGGAATCACCACCACCTCCAGGCCGTAGATCTGCTGGAACTCGAAGGCCTCGGTGTCGGCGGTGCCGGTCATGCCGGCCAGCTTGTCGTAGAGACGGAAGTAATTCTGGAAGGTGATCGAGGCCAGGGTCTGGTTCTCGCTCTGCACCGGCACACTTTCCTTGGCCTCCACCGCCTGGTGCAGGCCGTCGGACCAGCGCCGCCCCGGCATGGTGCGGCCGGTGAACTCGTCGACAATGACCACCTCGCCGCCCTTGACGATGTAGTCCACGTTGCGCTGGTACAGGGCGTGGGCGCGCAGGGCAGCGTTGACGTGGTGGATCAGGCGGATGTTGGCGGCGTCATAGAGGCTCTCGCCCTCGGGCAGCAGGCCGATCTCGGCCAGCATTTCCTCGACGTGCTGGTGGCCCTGCTCGGTAAGATAGACCTGCTTGGACTTCTCCTCCAGGTAGAAGTCGCCGAGCTGGCCGTCTTCGGGCTCCTCGCCTTCCTGCTTGACCAGCTTCGGCACGATCTTGTCGATCTTTTCATACAGGTCCGAACTGTCGTCGGCCGGGCCAGAGATGATCAGCGGCGTGCGCGCCTCGTCGATGAGGATGGAGTCGACCTCGTCGACGATGGCGTAGTGCAGCTCGCGCTGCACCTTTTCCTCCAGACTGAAGGCCATGTTGTCGCGCAGGTAGTCGAAGCCGAACTCGTTGTTGGTGCCGTAGGTGATGTCGGCGGCATAGGCGGCGCGCTTCTCGTCGGGACTCTGCCCGGACAGCACCACGCCCACGCTGAGACCGAGGAAGTTGTACAGCTTGCCCATCCACTCGGCATCGCGCCTGGCCAGATAGTCGTTCACCGTCACCAGGTGCACGCCCTTGCCGCTCAGCGCGTTGAGATACACCGCCAGGGTACCCACCAGGGTCTTGCCCTCGCCGGTGCGCATCTCGGCGATCTTGCCGTCGTTGAGCACCATGCCGCCGATCAGCTGGACATCGAAGTGGCGCATGTCCAGGGCGCGCCGGCCGGCCTCGCGCACCACCGCGAAGGCCTCCACCAACAGGTCGTCGGGCTTCGCCCCCTCGGCCAGGCGCTGACGGAATTCATCCGTCTTGGCGCGCAGTTCCTCATCCGACAACGCCTGAATCTGCGGCTCCAGGGCATTGATCTGGGCCACGACCTTGTTCATGCGTTTCAGCAGACGCTCGTTGCGGCTACCAAACACCTTGGACAGCAGTTTACTTACCATGTCTTTTTACACATCGATTCAGGAATGGATGGCGGGCAAGCACGGGCGCGCCGGATAAAGGCTGAGGATTATAGCGGGGATCAGGGGTTTAGAGAATGATTATCGATGGGTGGCGATCAGCGGGAGGCGAGGATGTATTTCTTCGGGTCGACCGTCTTGCCCTTGTAATGCACCTCGAAGTGCACGTGCGGGCCGGTGGAGCGGCCAGTGGATCCCATCAGGGCGAGTGTCTGACCCTTCTTCACCGCATCGCCCACCTTGACCAGGATCTTTTCGTTGTGCCCGTAACGGGTCACATAGCCGTTGCCGTGATTGATTTCCACCAGGTTGCCATAGCCATAGCGGCTGCCGGCCCAGGTCACCACCCCGGCGCCCACGGCGATCACCTCGCTGCCGGCCTTGCCGGCGAAATCCATGCCCTTGTGGCGCTCGCGGCGGCCCGTAAAGGGGTCGGTGCGCATGCCGTAATAGGAGGAGATCCAGCCGCGCTTGATGGGCCGCCCGGCGGGGAACACCGCCTCCTGCAGATTACGACTCATGAGCATGGTCTCCAGCAGGCCCAGCTGCTCGGCGCGGTCATCCAGCAGGCGGGAAAGGTCGTCGAGGGACTGAACGAAATCCGCCAGGGGCATCGCCTCGGGCGCGGAGGCCGCTGCCGGGCCACCCACGGCGGGCCTGGAGGAAAAATCGAACTCGCCCTTGTCGAGGTCGGCCACCTCGGTGAGGCGCTCACCGAGGGCGTCCAGTCGGATCACCTTGGCCTGCAGCTCACCCAGGCGCAGGGCCAGGGCATCCATGTTTTCGCGCGCCTTGCGCTGAACCTCGGCAATCTCTTCGCGCTGGCTCTGCATTTCCTGCTGCCAGGCGCTCATCAGCAGCGCATCTTGGCTGGGGGCAAGCTTCTGCGCCATCCAGTAACCGCCAAACACCAGCAGGGAGGGAAGAATGACGAATGCCAGCAGGGATACCAGTGTCACCGCGGTGCGTGTCACCGCAACCGTGCGCATCCGCGCTCCCCGCTTGCCAACCAAGATGATATTCATACCGCGCCGTCCGCTCCCATTCTTCACCGCTTCAAGGTATCGCTTTCAGCCATTACCACAGTGAACTACAATGATTTCCCGTTTCAAACCCAGGACATTCGCGCCATGCCCGTCCGCAAAAGATCATCCGGCAAGAGCCTGGCCAGCATCCTGGCCGCCGCCGACAATGGCCTGCAGCCGCTGTTCATTCACGCCCATCGACTGCAAACGCTGAACCGCCTGTTGCGCGGCGCGCTGGGCGACCCCCTCGGCCCGCACGTCAGCGTCTGCAACATCCGTGACGATACCGCCATCGTTGCCGCGGACTCGCCCGCCTGGCTCACCCAGCTGCGCTACCTGGCGCCGACGGTGCTGCATATCCTGCAAAGCCAGCCGGGGCTGGAGTCCTTGCGCAAGGTGCGCTTCAAGGTGCAGCCCGCCAGCGAACCGGCAGAGCCCGCCGCGCCACCCCGCCGCGCCTCACTCTCCCCCTCGGGGGCAGAGACATTGAAGAGCGCGGCGGAGGGAATGCAGGATCCCGGACTTGCCGAGGCCCTGCGGCGCCTGGCACTCAACGGCCCGACGAAGGCCTGAAAACGGACGCCGACAAAGACACGGCGGGTTACCGTAGCTTATCGATGCCTGGCCCGGGAACTTTAGCCGGAGCAGGCCAACCCCCCCTTGGCGAGCCGCCAAAGGTAGCAATTCGGACGGGAAGTCTCAAGCAGGGTGGAAAACACCGGCCGCCGACGGCGCGGCCGGTGGCCGATCAATTGGCCATCATGGGGTGGGTATAAGAGATGGGGGCGTTGCGCGAATCGTCGAAGATCGCCGACTCCCAGGCCGACTCGTCGGCCAGCAGGGCGCGCAGCAGGCTGTTGTTCAGCGCATGGCCGGATTTGCAGCCACTGAAGGCGCCGATCAGGCTGCAACCCAGCAGGTACAGATCACCGATGGCATCCAGGACCTTGTGCTTGACGAACTCGTCGTGATAGCGCAGGCCGTCTTCGTTGAGGACGCGATAGTCGTCCATGACGATGGCGTTGTCATGGCTGCCACCGAGGGCAAGGTTGTTCTCGCGCAGCATCTCGATGTCGCGCATGAAGCCGAAGGTGCGCGCGCGGCTGACCTCCTTGACGAAGGAGGTGCTGGAAAAGTCCACCGTGGTGGTCTGCACGCTGTTCTTGAACACCGGGTGCTCGAAGTCGATATTGAAAGACACCTTGAAGCCCTCGAAGGGATCGAAGCGGGCCCACTTGTCGCCGTCCTCGACGATCACCGTCTTCTTGATGCGAATGAAGCGCTTGGGCGCGTTCTGCTCCTCGATGCCCGCCGACTGGATCAGGAACACGAAGGGGCCGGCGCTGCCATCCATGATCGGCACCTCGGCGGAGCTGACGTCGATATAGGCGTTGTCGATGCCCAGGCCGGCCATCGCCGACAACAGATGCTCGACGGTGGAGATGCGCACATCGCCCTTCACCAGGGTGGTGGACAGGCGCGTGTCGCCGACATTCTCCGGCTTGGCCTGGATCTCCACCGGCTCGTCCAGATCCACGCGGCGAAACACGATGCCGGTATCCACCGCCGCCGGGCGCAGGGTCAGGTAGACCTTTTCGCCGGTGTGCAGACCAATACCCGTGGCACGGATGACGTTCTTCAGTGTGCGTTGTCTGATCATCGTTTTTCGTCGTTTTTACTGGGGGACGCCCGCCACTCGGCCAGGCGATAGCCGCGAATACTACCACAGCGCCAAAACCCTGCCTAGCGAACGGGTTCACAGATTGCCGGCAATTCCGGGCCCGGCGCTGCCATCCGGGCCGACCGGTGCGGCCCGTACCGTCAGTCCGCCTGGCGGCGCAGAAAGGCCGGAATATCCAGGTAGTCCATGTTGCCGTCCGCCGTCGCCGCGAAGCGCTCACCGGCCACTGCCTTGTTGCGGATCACCGTCGGCCGGTCCAGCTCGCCGTAGTTCACCTCGCCCTCGGCGGTCTTCGGCGGCACCAGCTTGACCGGCTTGTCCAGGGTCTCGATCTTGCTGTTTCCCAGCCCCGTGGCCACCACGGTGACGCGCAGACCGTTGGACATTTCCGGGTCGATGACGGTACCCACCACCACGGTGGCATTCTCGGAGGCGAAGTCCTTCACGGTGCTGCCGACGGCGTCGAACTCACCGATGGTCATGTCCATGCCGGCGGTGACATTGACCAGGATGCCGCGCGCGCCCGCCAGGTCGATGCTCTCCAGCAGCGGGCTGGCCACGGCGGCCTCGGCGGCGGCGCGGGCACGGTCGGCACCCTCGGCATAGCCGGTGCCCATCATCGCCATGCCCATCTCCGACATCACCGTGCGCACGTCGGCGAAGTCGACGTTGATCAGCCCCGGACGGGTAATCAGCTCGGCGATACCCTGTACCGCGCCCAGCAGCACGTCATTGGCGGCCTTGAACACGTCCAGCAGGGTCATGTCCGCGCCCAGCACGCTCATCAGCTTCTCGTTGGGGATGGTGATCAACGAATCGACATACTCCGACAGCTCCTTGATGCCCTGCTCGGCGATGTCCATGCGCTTCCTGCCCTCGAAGGGGAAGGGCTTGGTGACCACCGCCACCGTCAGCACCCCCATCTCCTTGGCGATCTGCGCCACCACCGGCGCACCGCCGGTGCCGGTGCCGCCCCCCATGCCGGCGGTGATGAACACCATGTCGGCGCCCTCCACCAGCTCCACGATGCGTTCGCGATCCTCCAGCGCGGCCTGACGGCCGACATCGGGGTTGGCGCCGGCGCCCAGCCCCTTGGTGACGTTGTTGCCCAGCTGCAGCACGGTGCGCGCCGAGGAATTCTTCAGCGCCTGGGCATCGGTATTGGTGCAGATGAAATCCACCCCGTCGATGTTCTGCGCCATCATGTGCTCCACGGCGTTGCCGCCGCCGCCACCGACACCGATCACCTTGATGACCGCACCCGCTACGTTGGTCTCCATCAGTTCAAACATGGCCTTGACCCTCCTGTTGAAATTGAAAATTCATCGTTTGCTCGTCGTTTGCAAAAAAACCACTTGCGAAAAAATCAAAAATTGCCCTGAAACCAGTTCTTCATGCGCGCCCACAGGCCCTTGCCGGCCCACTCGCTGCGGTGCTCCCGGCGCTGCTGCTCACCGGCATGCTGGTGGCCGTAGATCAGCAGGCCGACGCCGGTGGCATGGATGGGATTGCGCACCACGTCCACCAGACCACTGACGTGCTGCGGCACGCCCAGGCGCACCGGCATGTGAAACACCTCTTCCGCCAGCTCGATCACGCCCTCCATCTTCGAGCAACCACCGGTGAGCACCACGCCGGCAGCGCACAGATCCTCGAAGCCGCTGCGGCGCAGCTCCGCCTGCACCAGCGACAGCAGCTCCTCGTAGCGCGGCTCCACCACTTCCGCCAGGGTCTGCCGCGCCAGCCGTCGCGGCGGCCGGTCGCCGACGCTGGGCACCTCGATGCTCTCCTCCGGGCTGGCCAGCTGGGTCAGCGCGCAGGCGTACTTGATCTTGATCTCCTCGGCATGCTGGGTCGGCGTGCGCAGGGCCACGGCGATGTCGTTGGTGACCTGGTCGCCGGCGATGGGGATCACCGCGGTGTGGCGGATGGAGCCATCGGTGAACACGGCGATGTCGGTGGTGCCGCCGCCCATGTCCACCAGGCACACGCCCAACTCCTTCTCGTCGTCGGTGAGCACGGAATAGCTCGACGCCAGCTGCTCGAGGATCACGTCGTCCACCTCCAGGCCGCAGCGGCGCACGCACTTGATGATGTTCTGCGCCGCGCTCACCGCGCCGGTGACCATGTGCACCTTGGCCTCCAGGCGCACCCCGGACATGCCCACCGGCTCGCGGATGCCCTCCTGCTCGTCGATGATGAATTCCTGCGGCAGGATGTGCAGCACCTTCTGGTCCGCGGGGATGGCCACCGCGCGCGCTGCATCGATCACCCGCTCCACGTCGGCGTGGGTCACCTCCTTGTCGCGGATGGCGACGATGCCGTGCGAGTTGAGGCTGCGGATGTGGCTGCCGGCGATGCCCGCGTACACCGAGTCGATCTGGCAGCCGGCCATCAGCTCGGCCTCCTCCACCGCGCGCTGGATGGACTGCACCGTGGACTCGATGTTGACCACCACGCCCTTCTTCAGCCCCCGCGAGGGATGGGAGCCGATGCCGATGATCTCGATCTCGCCCTCCGCGCCCACGTCGGCGACGATGGCCACCACCTTGGAGGTGCCGATGTCCAGTCCCACCAGCAGATTCTGATCTGTCCGTTTGCTCATTTGCTCACTGCCCTGACTATTCCGTTGACCCAACTTTTCCCGCTAACCGCCTTGTTCACCACAGAGGCTCGGAGAACGCCTTTGTAATATGAAGGCTGGAGAGACTCGGCACGACCGGGCTTACCCCCTCTTTTTCCATTCCCATTTCTCCGTGAACTCCGTGCCTCTGTGGCAAATAAAAATCTTTTCCATCAACCGCTCTCCGCCGGCGCCATGCCCGCCTTCCAGCGCACTGCGAAGCCGTTGGTGTAACGCAGGTCCACCCGCTCGATGGCCTCGCTGCGCGCCGCCAGCGCCAGCGGCCAGGCGCTGACGAAACGATCCAGCACGGCCTCGCCATCACCACGGCCCAGCAACAGCTGCACGCCGTTGTCCAGGCGCAGGGACCAGGCACGGCGCTGGTTGAAACCCAGTTCGCGCACCGACAGCCCCAGCGCGGCCAGCGACGCCGACAGGCGCTGGTAGCGCACCGCCACCGTCTCCGCGGCGCCGGCCGGGGCGTGGAACAGCGGCAGCGACGCCAGCGCTTCCGGCCCCGCCGTGGCGAACAGCTCACCGCGCACGTTGACCAGCGCCATGCCGCCATCGTCCCGACGCCAGCGCGCCATCGGCACCTGTTCCACCACCGTCACCCGCAGGGTGTCCGGCCACACCCGGCGCACCGAGGCGCGATCCACCCACGGCAGCGACTCGGCGGCCCGCTTCACCGCGCGCACGTCGACGTTGAAGAAGCCGCCGCTGGCCGGCCCGGCCAGCGCCGCGTGCAGCTCGCCCTGGTCGAGATGGCGGAACTCGCCCTTCACCTGCACCGCGCGGATCGGCAGGGTGTCCGGCTGCGCCAGGGCCCAGCCGCCCCAGCCCAGCAGCGAGCCGAGGCCGCCGAACAGCACCAGGGCGCCCAGCAGGCGGCGGTTCAGCCAGCCGGCCGGGGACCACGGCGTCCACTGCCGCTGCGGCTTTTGCCCCTTGGGCGGAATGCGTCGCGCGCCCATCAGTCCGTTGCCTCCAGGGTCTGCGCCAGGATGCGCCACACCAGTTCGTCGAATTCGATCCCTGCGGCGCGCGCCGCCATCGGTACCAGGCTGTGCCCGGTGAGGCCCGGCACGGTGTTGCTCTCCAGCAGCCAGTTGCGCCCCGCCGCGTCACGCATCACGTCCACCCGCCCCCAGCCGCGCCCGTCCAGGGCCGCGAAGGCCTGCAGGGCCAGGACCTGCATCTGCGCCTCGTCGGCCTCGCCCAGGCCGCAGGGGCAGTGGTAGCCGGTGTCCTCGGCCTGGTACTTGGCGGCGTAGTCGTAGAACTCGCCGGCCGCCTGCAGGCGGATCACCGGCAGGGCGCGGCCGTCGAGGATCGCCACCGTGTACTCCTCGCCCGCGATCCACGGCTCGGCCATCACCTGTGGGTCGAAGGCCGCCGCGGCGCGCCAGGCCGGCTCCAGGCCCTCCACCCGGGTGACCCGCGCGGTACCCAGGCTGGAGCCCTCGCGCACCGGCTTCACCGCCAGCGGCAGGCCCAGCTCATCGGCCACCGCCGCCCAGTCGCTGTGCGCGTCCAGCCGCGCGAAGGCCGGCGTGGGCAGGCCCTCGGCCGTCCACACCTGCTTGCTGCGTACCTTGTCCATGGCCAGCGCCGAACCCAGCACGCCGCTGCCGGTATAGGGGATGCCCAGGGCCTCCAGCAGGCCCTGCACCACGCCGTCCTCGCCGCCGCGCCCGTGCAGGGCGATGAAGGCGCGGTCGAAGCCGCCGGCCTGCAACACCGCCGCGATGTCGCGGCCCACGTCCACGCC
>Ga0256839_1003252_pt1 | contig 16965 bp, 9 predicted proteins | sample 354166metaG_FD_185968 | JGI IMG/M metagenome (GOLD analysis project Ga0256839, IMG submission 185968) | Hydrothermal vent microbial communities from Mid Atlantic Ridge, Atlantic Ocean - 354-166 | ecosystem: Environmental > Aquatic > Marine > Hydrothermal vents | place: Atlantic Ocean: Mid... | reverse complement strand
AAGTTCACCCGAAAAACTGAATCAACACAAATTATATGAATGATTCGACTAGTCAAATAATCCTAAATAATATCCATATTATCATTTTAATAATTTAGGCCACCTCTTTTCGTACAGGCACTAATTAATAGAGGTTCCCTTAACTATCCATCACCACGCCATCAATTATTACAGTTTCGATAGAATCGGTATTAAAAGCATAGGGCATATATTCAATTGAAGGTATTTCTTTTGTAATGATTACACTACCGGCTTTACCTACAGATATACTCCCGTGTGTGTTTAGCACTTCCATGGCATACGCACTGTTCATAGTGGCTGCATTAATGGCTTCTTGTGGGGTCATTCGCATATTAACACATGCCAATGAGAGTATAAACGGCATTTTTCCGCTAGGAGCACTTCCGGGGTTATAATCTGTAGCAAGTGCTACCGGTAATCCGGCATCAATCATTTCTCTGGCTGGAGGGTACGTTGTTCGTAAAAAAAATGCTGCCCCTGGTAATAAAGTAGGCATTGTAATGGAGCCTTTTAAAGCTTCAATTTCTGCTTGCCCCATACTTTCTAAATGATCTACACTTAACGAATTAGTTTTTACACCCACTTGCACACCTCCTGAGATATTTAATTGGTTGGCATGAATTTTCCCTTTTAGCCCATATTTTTTGCCTGCCAACACAATACGCTCGGTTTCTTCGGGTGTAAAAAAACCTTTTTCACAAAACACATCTATGTAATCGGCCAATTGGGCTTCGGCTACTTTGGGCAGCATTTCGTTAATTACCAGGTTAATATATTCATTTCTATCCTCATATTTTTTAGGGATGGCATGCGCACCCAGGAATGTGGTTTTTACTGTTAATGGTGTTTCTTTACCAATTCGTTGGGCTACCCGTAACATTTTAAGCTCGTCTTGAACAGTGAGGCCATAGCCACTTTTAATTTCAACACAGGCTGTGCCAAACCCAATAATTTCGTTTACTCGAGCAAGCGCAAATTCAAATAGCTCTTCTTCTGATTTACTTTGTAATTTTTTAGCAGAGTTTAAAATCCCACCTCCTTTTTTGGCTATGTCTGCATAAGACATCCCATTAATTTTATCTACAAATTCTTCTTCTCTACTGGCAGCAAAAACCAAATGGGTATGAGAATCTACGAAAGTGGGCAATACAAACTTATTGGTAGCATCTATAGTTTTGCAATCAGTAGTTGGCATATTAGCCATGGAGCCATAATCTTGGATTACACCCCATTTTATATACAAAAATGCGTTTTGGATGGAGGGTAACACAGCCATATTAGCACCTGCTACCCAAGTACAGGCACTAGTTTCTTCCCGAGTTTGTACTAACTCTTTAATGTTTATAATTAATAATTCCATGAAAGATTCAGATAGATTTACTCTCCTGTTTCTGTATTTACTGCTTCTACAGTTTGTTCAAGCTTAGTGCCGTAAATAGGAAAACTGAGCTTAAAGGCAAAGAAAAATCCATTTTGTTGTATGCCTGGACGCAACCCAGTTTCTACACCATAACCCCAACCCAAGGTGCGATTAAATTTGCCTTTTAACCCAGCTCTAAATCCTAAAGGGGCTTGTTTAATGTCTTCTAAAGATACGGTTTCACCTCCAACAAGTAAATCATCTATGGTAATTCCTGGCGCATATAGTACATCTACATAAGTAGTCATTAATAAATCGTCACCGTTTGGTTCCCAACGCGACTCAAAGTCAACAGCAAAGTTTTTAAACCAACTCATAGAGCCTCCTACATAAAAACCATAAGCAGCAACATTGGTGTATAATTCGTCTGAATTAACTGGTGTGCCGTCATTATAAAACAAATCCATTTCTTGCTTTGCCAAAACAGTGGATAATCCGGCAGCCGAAGTGTAGAAGAAAGCACCTCCTCTGCCTCCCACAATTTCGCGAACCGTATTTTTTATAAGTGCATTTTTAGGCACAGTAGCAGCCCATTCGGTGCCTTTTAATCGTTTGCTATATAATAAAATTTTAGATTCCGATTCTTTTGTGCGGTCTAAAATATGATAGGTGCCCCCTGCATCTCCATAAAAATACGTTGAGATAACATTTTCGTTAAAGGCATTTCGGTTGGCTGCATCTCTAGCAATATCAAACCTTGAGCCATAAGTAGTCCTTCCTGAAAATTCAAAATCGAGCTTATCTTTATGGTAATAATTTGCTTCTAACCCAAATCCTCCAACTATGTTTAAGGCGCCAATATCACCCACAATGGGCTGAAAATGTATAAAAAGCTTTTTTATATCATAAGGGTCATCATAGGTAACGGTGTACTTTAATGCCTTAGATTTTTTGGTTGCCTGACTAAATACATTAGCCGAAATGGCTAGTAATAATCCAATTATAAAGCTGCTTTTTAATCGCATATTATTTATTAACTAATTTTATAAGCCCAAATATACCTAGCAATCTACGATATTTAAAATCAGTATTTAACACTAGTTAGAGCTCGTCTATAAAGTAAAAATTTCTAAAGTCGCAATGATCAACCACCAAAATACAAATAAAACCCAATTATTTAATAATCAAACTCTTAATAGGTTTGAGATTTTTATGGGTGCATAACATTTTGTCGTTTTAGTTTAAACCATTTTTTGCAAGCCCCCTAACCTATTATTAAAAAGAAAAGCAAAATAGAAATCGTCATTCTCGCCAGTTGGCGAGCAGGAATCTGTAGATATGGAAAGAGATTAAACATTATGGCTATAATAAATTTTAATCAGTTTTTATTAGTTGTAACATCCTACAGGGCGGATTCCTCCCGAGTACTCGGGAGGAATGACGTAAGTGGTTGTTTTTTTCTTACCTACTCCTAAAATAACAGTATAAATAATTAGCGACAAAATGTTATACACCCATTTTTATTATTGAGATTTAGTTGTCATTTATTTTTTGTTTATTGGACCCGATAGCTATCCGGGTTTATAGACAGACACTAGTTTAACTTTTCGGGTTCTGGTGTAAGGGCTATAATTTGATTGTTTTCTAATTTAATAATTTTTACCGCTCCATTTGAATTGCTTGATTTATAATCGAATAGTGGGTTAAAATTGCCTTTTTGATGATACCCATTTTGAAAATAAGTACCATAATTTTTTAATGATTCGGCAATTAATTTCATTGCATAATAGCCCCTAAAAAAGTACTTGGTAGGTTGCGATTTGTACTTATTAATATACCGATTTGTTAATTCTATGTATTCTAGTGTAGCCACGTCATCAACCGCAGAAATGGCCAATGTAACACCAAGCCCTTCCATAATTCCTAACCCTGCATTAGTAGATTCAAACCAGTTGCCAACCCCCATTATTTTTATAGAATCACCCCGGCTAATAATAGCCGACATCGCCTCAGTAGATATAGTTGGATCGGAGGAGGCAATGAATATATGCCCAATTGAATCTTTAGGGATAAGCATAGAATTGATGGTAGGCAGGTTGTACGCATTTTCAATTTGCTCCTTGGTCATTTTTCTTGTTCTACGCCTATCCACTATTCTTTTAGAAGCTGTTAACCCATCATACACCTCGCGCCTGTTATCAGAGCCAATTTTTATGATGGCTTTAATTTTAAAAGAATCTTGTTCTAGCTCGTGCTTATAAACAAAAGCTGAAATGGAGTCTATTTTAGAACTACCATAATAAATAAATACATTCTTATTAATGTCTTGAGTTTTCATATAGTTAGCTGCCTTTTTTGCCAACTGGTCGGCACTTGCTCTTAGTAAAAAAGCATAAGGGCTACTATCTGAAATTTTAGCGTTAGATGATGTTGGGTTTACAAAATTTAGTTTTTTAGTTATTGCAATATGCTCCATTTTAGCCACTAGTTTAGGGTAAATTGGGCCTAAAACTGCATCCAAGTTTTCGAACGCGCCATTTTCTAATAAAACGGTTAATTGAGCAGAATCTTTTTTGGTATCCAATACTCGCAGTTTAAAAAGAGTTGAATCCGTGTCATAAGCAGCCATTTTTGCCCCTTCGTAAATATCAACTGCCAACGATTTTTTTAAGTATTTACCAGTAGCCTCCACCCGATCGATAAAGAAAGGAAGCATAATGCCGATTTCGTATGTATCTTTAAAAACGCTTGGAGGAATACGATTAAATTGGGTTATGTCTAACTCAAATTTTTCGACTAAATAATTGATTGCCATTTGTGACTGATCCGAATGCGGCAGTTTGGTTAGCGCATTTAGGTATTCTTTAGCAATTTCTCTACTATCAGGGTATTCATTATGCAACTGGACTAGTGCATCAATCGATTGCCCTTGCACTTGGCTTTTTACTAGCGTATTAACTTTACTCAAATAGGGTTCTGAAGTAATTTTGCTGGCGTAAAGCATCCCTTTAAATACCCCCGACTGCTCAAACCCAATTTGGGCTAACCACAAATAAACGGCCTCTATTTTATCCCAGTTTTTATTTTTAACTGTGATTTGCAAAAACACATTTTTAGCATACGATTTGTCATTATCGTAGTAGGCTGCATTGCCTAAGTAGAATTGAGCATAAACAACTAAATCGTTTTTATCCTCTTTTGCCAATAAGCTTTTAAAAGATTGCTTGGCCAAGCCATATTTGCCCTGATCTAATAATTGTTTAGCCGTTTGATACTTACTCTTAAAATTAATAGAGGCTTTTTGTGCACTTACATGCAGAGCTAATGCTAACGCCAACACTATTAAAAATATTTTCTTTGTCATACGTAAATGGAAAAATACAAATTTTTATTGTTTCAAGCTCTAAAAGTGAAGATTGCAGAATGAATTTGAGTGATTTTATTCCCACTCAATGGTTGCAGGGGGCTTAGAGCTAATATCATACACCACTCTATTAACTCCTTTTACCGAGTTTATTATTTTATTAGATACTTGTGCCAAAAACTCGTAAGGTAGGTGCGACCAATCGGCTGTCATCCCATCTACGCTGCTCACTGCTCGTAAAGCCACTACTTGCTCATAGGTGCGTTCATCGCCCATTACGCCCACCGATTGTACAGGGAGGAGCATTGCGCCTGCTTGCCACACTTCATCGTATAAATTAGTATCCTTTAAGCCCTGAACAAAAATATAATCCACTTCTTGTAAGATTCTAACTTTTTCAGGAGTGATGTCTCCCAAAATTCGAATGCCCAACCCAGGGCCCGGAAATGGATGCCTGCCTAAAATGCTCTGTGAAATGCCCAAGGATTTACCTACTCTTCGCACTTCATCTTTAAACAACGTATTAAGTGGTTCCACTACTTTAAGCTTCATAAAATCGGGCAACCCACCCACATTATGATGCGATTTTATGGTAGCCGAAGGTCCTCCAGTAACAGAAACTGATTCAATTACATCTGGGTAAATGGTGCCTTGCCCCAACCATTTAACGTCTTCAATTTTATGCGCTTCTTCATCAAATACTTCAATAAATGTTTTACCAATAGCCTTTCGCTTGGCTTCAGGCTCGGTTAACCCTTTTAATGCTTTATAGAATTTAGCCTTAGAATCAACGCCTTTTACATTTAGCCCCATGCCTTGGTACGACTCCAATACTGAGTCAAATTCGTTTTTGCGCAGCAACCCATTATCTACAAAAATGCAGTGCAACTGCGCACCAATGGCATTATGCAAAAGCATAGCTGCTACCGAAGAATCCACGCCACCTGAGAGGCCAAGTACCACTTTATCAGTACCAAGTTTTTCTTTTAGTTCCGCAACAGAGCTGTCAACAAAATGGTCGGGTGTCCAATCTTGGGCACAACCACAAATATCAATCACAAAGTTTTTTATAATTTGCTGCCCTTCGGTTGAGTGGGTTACTTCTGGGTGAAATTGAATGCCGTACCGGTTTTCATTTTTTACTTTATAAGCCGCCACTTTTACCGATTCGGTAGAAGCTATTATTTCAAAATTATCGGGTAAATTGGTAATGGTATCTCCGTGCGACATCCACACTTGAGAGTTGAGGCTTACGTCCTTCATTAAGTTATTTAAAGTGGCTATCTCGCTTAAATTAGCACGCCCATATTCTCTAGTAGTAGAGGCCTCTACAGCTCCTCCTTCGGCTTGTGCCATTAATTGCGCACCGTAACAAACACCTAAGAGCGGCAATTTGTTAAACTGGGTAGAGTCTAATTTGGGGCTATCTTCACCTCGTACCGAAAACGGGCTACCCGAGTAAATTACACCTTTTACACCAGATAAATCGGAAGGGATTTTATTGAACGGATGAATCTCACAAAATACATTTAACTCTCTTACTCTACGAGCAATAAGCTGTGTGTATTGCGAACCAAAATCGAGGATTAGAATCTTTTCTACCATCGCGCAAAGGTAAATAAGTTATGAGTTATTAGTTAAGGGTTAATGGTTAAAAGTTAAGGGTTAATGGTTAAAAGTTAGGAGTTAAGAGTTCGAAGTTGGGAGTTAAACACCATACTTTTGTACGCAAATGGCAAAGCGAGTAGTTGTAGGGTTATCAGGCGGAGTAGATTCCAGTGTGGCGGCATATCTTTTAAAAAAACAAGGGTATGAGGTGATTGGTATTTTTATGAAAAATTGGCACGATGACTCAGTAACCATTAGTGATGAGTGCCCGTGGCTTGACGATGCCAATGATGCGATGATTGTGGCGGAAAAATTGGATATCCCTTTTCAAACCATTGACTTTAGCAAACAGTATAAAAAACAGATTGTTGATTATATGTTTGAAGAGTATAAGCAGGGCCGCACGCCCAACCCAGATGTGCTTTGCAACCGAGAAATTAAGTTTAGTGTGTTTTTAGATACGGCACTAAAACTAAAAGCTGATTATGTAGCCACAGGGCATTATTGCTGCAAGGGTGAAATAGAAATTGGAGCCCGCCTGCCGGACGGGCAGGGCAAAAAAACCTATCAACTTTTGGCAGGCAAAGATGATAATAAAGACCAAAGCTATTTTCTATGTCAGCTAAGCCAAGCTCAATTGGCTAAATCGCTGTTCCCCATTGGGGAATTAACGAAGCCCGAGGTTCGAAAAATTGCGAAAGAGCAAGACCTAATTACAGCCGAAAAAAGAGATTCGCAAGGGCTGTGTTTTATTGGCAAAGTGCGCTTACCCGAATTTTTGCAGCAGCAATTAAAGCCAAAAACAGGGGTAGTAATTGAAATTCCTGAATCCTTTAAAGGGTATGAAGCGAAAATGCCTGAAATAAATCATCCCTTAGGGCATAAGCAGTTACTGGCTCTTTCTGCTCCCTTTGCGTATAAAAAAGAAGATGGCCTTTTAAAAGGCGAGCATATTGGAGCGCATTATTTTACCATTGGCCAGCGCAAAGGACTGGGCATTGGAGGCACTCCTTTGCCACTATTTGTAATTGAAACGGATGTAAAAGAAAATATTATTTACACCGGCCAAGGCGAAAACCACCCAGGGTTATTGCGGGCTGGTTTATTTGTAGCAACAGATGAAATCCATTGGATAAGACCCGATTTAGCACTTAAGGTAGGCGAAACTGCCAAGTACAAAGCCAGAATTCGTTACCGCCAACCCTTAGATTGGGCTACGCTGTACCAAAAAGAAGAGGGGCTGTATATTATTTTTGACCTGCCTCAAAAAGCCATTGCCAAAGGGCAATTTGTGGCTTGGTATGATAAAGATGAGTTGGTTGGCTCAGGAGTGATTGGGTAATCTACATTATTCATGGAGGTCCGACCTTGATTAAAAATTACTGGTGTCCGAATAAAAACCCACTAATACCCATTTAATAAAAAAACAGAAACTAACCACTTTACCGGATTTATTCCGGTATCCCCCTTTTATGTATCTAATGAAGCCTCCTGAATTCGACTAGTTGGCGGATATTTTTTGGTCTGACTATCGCCCGACCTTGATTAAAAATTACTGGTGTCCGAATAAAAACCCACTAATACCCATTTAATAAAAAAACAGAAACTAACCACTTTACCGGATTTATTCCGGTATCCCCCTTTTATGTATCTAATGAAGCCTCCTGAATTCGACTAGTTGGCGGATATTTTTTGGTCTGACTATCGCCCGACCTTGATTAAAAATCCGCATTACACCTTTTATTTTTAAGTTTTAGTTTGATTCTTTGCAGCTTCTACTTTAACCGCAATATGAAACGAATTTTTTTAAAAAGAATCACCTTTATTTTAGCCTTGGTAGTATTTAGTTTTTACGAAGCATTGAGCCAAAAAATAGATAGCATATCTACCGAACTTGATGAAATAATAATAGCTGAAAATAGGATTCAATTACCTTATTCGCAGCAAAGTAGGAGTATTTCAATTATCACTAAAAAAACAATTTCGCAGACTGCCGCAATAAGTGTAGCCGATATGCTCCACCATATTGGGGGTGTTGATGTACGCACCCGTGGTGCCAATGGCGTACAAGCCGATATTGGCATTAGAGGAGGCACATTTGACCAAACGCTGATTTTAATTAATGGCATAAAAATATCTGACCCACAAACTGGGCACCACTCCCTTAATTTACCTGTTGATTTAAGCAATGTAGAACGAATCGAGGTGCTTAAAGGGCCAGGAGCCAGAACTTTTGGACAAAACGCATTTTCGGGAGCGGTAAATATTATTACGCAAACACCTAAAAAATCTTATTTAAAAGTAGGAGCTCAAGCTGGAGATTTTGGTCTGTTTGGGGCAAGAGTTTCTGGCGCTTTTGTTACGGATATACAATCACATAACCTAGCTGTAAATTACGACCAATCCAACGGGTATAAACATAATACAGACTATACCATTTTCAATGCCCTGTATGAAGGTGCTATAAAATTGGGCGAAGATAAACTTAGTTTTATGGGAGGCATTACCGACCGAGCATTTGGTGCCAATGGGTTTTATGCCAGCCCAGCCTTTACCGAGCAATACGAAACCATTCAAACCGGATTGGCAGCCCTTACTTATAACACATCGGTTGGCAATGCAACCCTAGAGGCCAGAGCCTATTACCGCCAAAATGATGACAAATATGTTTTTATAAGAGACAATCCTGAATTCTTTAAAAACAACCATACCAATAGAACATTGGGGCTGGAAGTAAACACGGTAATTCCTCATACAAACTCAACTACGGGCATTGGCATCGACCTTAACAGGGTTGTCCTTAGAAGCAATAATTTGGGCACAAGAGAGCGGATTGTGACTTCGATGTTTGTAGAACACCGTATGGAGTTTTTGGCAAATAAGCTGAACATAACCCCTGGGGTACAACTTAATTACTATACCGATTTTGGTTTTAATGCCTTGCCAGGTATTGATGTGGGGTATTCGCTCACCAACCACCTCACTACATTTGGCAATATTGGCTATACCTACCGCATACCCACATACACCGATATGTATTACCAAAGCCCGGTAAACGAAGGCAACCCTGATTTGCTGCCAGAATATGCGTGGAATTATGAATTGGGGTTTAAAACCCGGGGCCTTTCTGCCCTAAATGCAGAAGCAAGCTTATTTTACCGCGATGGCAAAAATATGATTGATTGGGTACGAGCAACAGACACCGATCCTTGGAAACCCATTAATATTTTAGATTTAGATATGCGAGGGTTTGATACTAATATTTCTTTTCTGCTTGCCAACTCTTGGCCTCCTTTATTTAAGCAACTATCAATTAATTACACGTATATAGATGCGAAAGTTGAGAACCAAGAAAACCAATTATCGAGGTATGCGTTAGAAAACTTGCAGCATCAGTTTAGAGCTACCTTAAATTTAGCTTATGGCAATAAAATCACGCATTCGATTAGTGCAGGTTATTACAACCGGGTAAACCTTGATGACTACACGGTGGTGGATAGCCGTATTAGTTATAAAGGTAAAAAAATAACTTTATTTGCCGATGTTACTAATATTTTTGATGTTACCTACCAAGAAACCAATTTGGTAATTATGCCGGGGCGGTGGTTTAAAGCAGGGGTAAGTGTGGATGTGTTTTAGATTATAAGGTTGTTGTGCGCAAGTTTTTCTGAACAGACTTTGAAAACTTTCAATAATGACAGATATAAAATACTTTGTTAAAAACCCAAATATTGACTTCATGTTTGGATATTTCGGCAACCAACCTATTCTTACTAAGCAAGATAAATTTAAACCTGTTCAACTTACTAGTATTACTGAAGATGGAAAAGAAGAAGTACTCAATAATTTTTATGTAAAGAATCCTGATAGTGATTCACTTGAAAGATTTAAAAGCCAAATAGCCGGAGTTGCCTCTGAAGTAATGGGGACAGATGATCTAATAAAGGCTCCTAATGAAGTGGAAGTTATTTTAAGTATTACTATGAAAGAACGTAGGTTTAAAGAGGTCGATGTTGACAATCTTGCTAAATCAGTATTAGATTCATTGATCGGTATAGTATTCGAGGATGATTCGCAAGTTTCTACATTACTAGTAAATAAGTCTGTTCACCCTATGAAAGTTGACAGTATTATGATTGCCATAACAAGACTTAGCAGTACTAGAAATGGTTATGTTGGTTTCATTGACCTCTTTAAAGAAGGTAGAGAGTGGTAAAAACCAGCGCACAACAATCGGTAAGCAGGCAAGGCGGCAGTATAGCATGCTGACATTTCAGTATAAATTACTAACTTTATTATTCCGGGGACAGATACGTAGGTGTGAATCCCGCCTCGCCTCTTACCTAGACCCGTTGTTAAAGTTTTAAGCTTTAACAGCGCTATAGTTTAACAACCTTATAAACTATTTTTACGCTCGTGAAAGAGAAACTCACCCTTCTGTTAGTTATACTAGCTGCTGGCTATCTGCTGTTGGTATTTGGGCTTTATTGGTTTCAAACCCAAATTGTTTTTCAAAGAAAAACCTTAAAAGAAGAGCATAAATTTGAGTTTGATGAGCCTTTTACGGAGTTTAAAATTAAGGGTAGTGCTGGAGCTCTTATAAATACGCTTATTTTTAACCCGCCTATTGCCGAACCTAAAGGAACTTTACTCTATTTTCATGGCAATGCCGATAATTTGCAGCGTTGGGGAAATTATGCCGTTGATTTTACCAAAATAGGCTACCAAGTGGTAATGATTGATTATACTGGTTTTGGTAAAACCCGAGGCACACCTACCGAAGAGTTGCTATATCAAAATGCGGAAGATGTCTGGAAATGGACACAACATCATTTGCCAGCTAAGAATTTTATTATTTACGGAAGGTCTCTTGGTACGGCAGTTGCTTCTCATTTAGCAGTAAACCATAGTGCCAGTCAACTTATTCTTGAAACCCCCTTTTATCAATTAAAACAAGATAGGCTTAAATACTTTTTCCCTTTTGGGCTAAAGTACGAGTTTGCCAACCATAAAAACATTCCGCTTATTGATTATCCTATCACCATTATACAAGGCACCAACGACTGGGTGGTTTCGTTGGCATCTGCACAAAAATTAATACCCTTACTTAAACCAACAGATAACTTTTTTGTAATTGAAGGGGGAGGGCATAAAAATTTAAGAGACTTTGAGGAGTACCATCAATTGCTCAATGATATTTTGTAAAGCTTTACTATAAACTCGATAGCTATCCTTCTGAACCAGACACCGAGTTTATAGACGGGCTCTAATTAGTGTTGTTTAATGCTAACATATCCATCACACTCCTTTGCCACCGCCCTGCCTTCGTTTATGGCCCACACCACTAAACTTTGGCCTCTTCGGCAATCGCCTGCGGCAAAGATGCCCTCCACATTGGTTGAAAATTTACCATAATCAGCGGCCACATTACCTCGCTCAGAGATATTAACTTTGGCTTGTTTTAATACACCTTGCTCGGGTCCGGTAAAGCCCATAGCTAAGAAAACCAAATCGGCAGTAATGGTTTTTTCTGTACCTAACACTTCTTGTGGTATCATTCGGCCATCCTTTGAGATCCATTTAATTTGAGTAGTTACAACAGCCGTTAGTTTGTCACCTTCTCCTTTAAATCTCTTAGTCATTACCACATATTCACGCGGGTCTTTGCCTTGTTTTGCTTCAGCTTCTTGCTGGCCATAATCCAACTTGTAAATTTTGGGGTACTCTGGCCAAGGGTTAGCATCTGCTCTACTTTCAGGTGGCATAGCCATAATCTCTAACTGCTTTACCGATTTGCAACCTTGGCGAAGAGCTGTTGCCACGCAATCTGTGCCGGTATCTCCACCACCAATTACCACTACATTTTTACCTTTCGCATTAATGTAGTTATCCTGCCTGTCTGGCAGGCGAGTATCAGCGTGATTGGAGTTTAATAGACTTTTTGTACTTTGCGTTAGGTAATCCATGGCAAAATGTACGCCTTCCAGTTCCCTGCCTTTTACAGGTAAATCTCGTGGCACGGTTGAGCCGGTGGCTAAAATAACGGCATCATTGGTCTGTTGAAGTTCTTGCATCGTAACATCTTTGCCAATTTCAACGCCTGTTTTAATTGTAATGCCTTCGGCTTGCATAAGTTGCAATCTGCGCTCCACTACCTTTTGCTTATCGAGCTTCATATTGGGGATGCCGTACATTAATAAGCCCCCGGCCCTATCGGCTCGTTCATAAATAGTAACGGAATGCCCCCGTTGGTTTAGCTCATCAGCGGCTGCTAACCCAGCCGGGCCAGAGCCAATAATGGCTACTTTTTTGCCTGTTTTTGTTTCAGGTATTTGAGGCGTAATCCAACCTTGCTCAAAAGCATATTCAATAATAGAATACTCATGATTTTTAATAGTTACAGGGGGCTCGTTAATGCCAAGCACACAGGCTCCTTCGCACGGAGCAGGGCATACCCGGCCTGTAAATTCAGGAAAATTATTGGTCTTCATTAACAGTTTAAATGCCTTTTCCCAATGCCCTTTATACAGCATATCGTTCCAATCTGGTATAAGATTATACACTGGACAGCCAGAGGCACCGCTTGGCAAATTGGCTCCAGTATGGCAAAAAGGTGTGCCACAATCCATACAACGAGCCGCTTGGTTTTGCACTGCCTCTTGTGCCATTGGGGTGTGAAATTCGTTCCAGTGTTTTATTCTTTCTAAAGGAAGTTCATCGGTTAACTCCTCTCGTTTAATTTCTAAAAAGCCTGTTGGTTTACCCATTTTTGTTAGGTGTTAGATTGTTATTGGTTAATTAGTTATTAGTTATTGGTTATTAGTTATTAGTTATTAGTTATTAGTTATTGGTTATTGGTTAGCTGTGCCTTTAACAATACGGCTTTATAATCTCGTGGCATTATTTTGGCAAATTTAGACCTCTCAGATGCCCAATTATCTAAAATAAATTTTCCTTTTACCGAGTTGGTATAATTTATATGCGATTGAATTAACCCTTTTATTACCTCCTCATCCTCTTTTTCCAACAGATCAATGTCAACCATTTCGCGATTAATGCGTCCAAGCATTTTGATGGTGCCTTCATACAAATACGCTTCACCACCGCTCATGCCGGCAGCAAAATTTCGCCCTATTCCTCCTAAAATTACTACTGTTCCGCCCGTCATATATTCACAACCATGGTCGCCAACGCCTTCTACCACTGTTTTTACACCAGAGTTGCGTACAGCAAAACGTTCGCCTGCCAAGCCTGCAATAAACGCTTGGCCCGAAGTAGCCCCATAAAATGCCACATTCCCAATTATCTGGTTTTTAGAAGCAATATAATTAGCCTTATTAGAAGGATAAACCGCAATTTGAGCCCCTGAAAGTCCTTTTCCAAAATAGTCATTGGCTTCTCCTTCAATGGAGAAATTAATTCCTTTGGCCGCAAAAGCTGCAAAACTCTGCCCTGCCGAGCCTTTAAAACTAAAGTTAATAGTGTTGGCAGGAAGTCCCTCTCCTTTATACTTTTTAGAAATTTCGTTCGATAAAATAGTGCCAACCGAACGATCTGTACTTTGAATAGTAAATGACGACTCTACCTTTTTACCAAACTCAATCGCCTCTTTGGCTTTATTAATTAATTGCCAATCCAATGACAGTGACAATTCGTGGTCTTGTTCTTTTTGTTTGTAGGCCCCATCTTCGGGAGCAACTTTTTCTTGGTAAAGAATAGGCGAGAAATCAAGGTTGTTATATCGAGAATCCTTTACCGAATCTAAGAGCTTTAATCGATCTACCTTTCCCACCATTTCGTTGATGGTTCTAAAGCCCAGATCGGCCATTATTTCGCGTAAATCTTCGGCTAAAAATTGAAAAAAGTTAACCACGTGATCTGCTTTGCCTGTAAACTTTTTGCGTAGGTCTTTGTTTTGTGTAGCCACTCCTACGGGGCAAGTATTTAAGTGGCATTTGCGCATCATTATGCAGCCTTCCACTACAAGCGCAGCCGTGGCAACGCCCCATTCTTCGGCACCCAATAAAGTGGCAATGGCCAAATCTTTACCAGTACGCATTTGCCCATCGGCTTGTACCGTAATCCTGTTACGTAGTTTGTTTTTTAACAAAGTTTGATGGGCTTCGGCAATCCCAAGCTCCCAGGGCAAACCTGCATGTTGCACTGAGCTAATGGGCGATGCACCTGTGCCTCCATCGTGGCCAGCAATTAATACCACATCGGCTTTAGCTTTGGCCACCCCCGAAGCAATGGTGCCTACCCCTGCTTCTGACACTAATTTTACATTAATCCGAGCTTCTCGATTGGCTCTTTTTAAATCGTAAATTAGCTGCGCTAAATCTTCGATGCTGTAAATATCGTGGTGCGGTGGTGGTGAAATTAGCCCAACTCCCGGAGTTGAATGGCGCACCCTGCCAATCCAATCATCTACTTTATGCCCAGGTAATTGACCGCCCTCTCCGGGCTTGGCACCTTGTGCCATTTTAATTTGAATTTCATCGGCATTGGTCAGGTAGTTACTGGTTACCCCAAACCTGCCTGATGCCACTTGCTTTATGGCCGACCGCTCCCAATCGCCATTGGCTTTTTTCTCAAAACGAGCCTCATCTTCGCCTCCTTCGCCACTATTCGATTTGGCGCCAATTCGGTTCATGGCAATGGCCAATGTACTATGCGCTTCGTACGAAATAGAACCAAATGACATGGCTCCTGTGGCAAATCTCTTTAAAATATTAGCAGCAGGCTCTACTTCTTCTAATGGAATAGGTGATTGGTTGGTGAAACCCATTAAACCTCTGAGTGTAATCGCTTCTTGAGTCTGGGCATTAATTTTACCTGCGTATTCTTTATATATTTTATAATCGTTGGTTCGGGTGGATAGCTGCAATAATCGTATCGTTTCGGGATTAAAAAGGTGTTTCTCACCTTCGTGTTTCCATTGATACACTCCTCCTTCTTCTAATATTTTTCCTTCCACTTTTATGGATGGGTAAGCCTTGGCGTGTTGCTCTATCACCATTTTACTGATGTCAGAAAATCCCAGTCCCTCAATTCTTGAAATAGATTTTTTAAAACTACGCTCAACCACCTCCAAATTAAGGCCAATAATTTCGAATATTTGTGCACCTTGGTACGACTGCAAGGTGGATATCCCCATTTTGGAGAACACTTTGCGTAATCCATACCCAACCGCATTAATGTAATTTTCTTCCGCTTCCTCTTTTGAAATACCCTCTTTTAGCACTTCTTCCTCCTGCATTTGGTCGATGGTATCAAGTGCCAAGTAAGGGCAAACCGCATTGGCACCATACCCAATTAAGGTAGCAAAATGGTGAGTTTCTCGCACATCGCCCGACTCTACCACCAAGGAAGAAGTAGCACGCAAAGCTCTTTTTATCAAATAATGATGCACCGTACCTAATGCTAAAAGCGAAGGCAATGCCACACGTTGCTCTCCCATTTGCTTATCCGACAAAATGAGAATGGTAGCTCCATATTTTATCGATTCCTCCGCTTTTTTACAGAGCTTATCTAATACCGCAATAATAGATTCCCTTTTATCGAAAGTAGTATCTATTATTGCTGAAGAGAACCCGTGAGCAGGCAATGCTTTTAGCTTAGCCAACTCTCGGCTGCTAAGCACAGGCTGATCTAAATGAATTTGCTTACAATGTGCCGAAGTAGCTTCCAGCACATTTAAGTTTTTACCTAAATTGGTGTATAACGACATCACCATTTTCTCTCGAATAGGATCAATTGGCGGGTTACTTACTTGGGCAAATTGTTGCTTGAAAAAATTTGATAAATGTTGAAATTTTTTAGACAATGGAGGCAGTGGAATGTCGGCTCCCATTGAGCCCAATGGTTCGATGGCTGAATTAGCCATTGGCCCAAGGATTACTTTTATATCCTCTTGAGAGTAGCCAAATGCCACTTGTTTCTTTAATAAATCAATAGGAGAAAGCGTTGTTTTGGTGTTACCTTTGGGTAAATCTTTTAACTCAATTCTTCCTTTTTTAACCCAATCTTGGTAAGGATTACTATTAACAAGCTCAGATTTAAGTTCTTCGTCACTGATAATTTTACCTTTTTCGAGATCAACCACAAACATTTTACCCGGTTGCAACCTGCCTTTCATTAGTATTTGAGATTCATCTATAGGTAACACCCCTGCTTCGGAAGCCATTACGACAATATTATCTTTGGTAACTAAATACCTAGATGGGCGCAACCCGTTTCTATCCAAAGTAGCACCTATTACATTGCCATCGGAAAACGAAATAGAAGCAGGGCCATCCCAAGGCTCCATTAAAGAGGCGTGATACTCATAAAATGCTTTTTTATCCTCCTCCATTTCCTCGTTTCCTTGCCAGGCTTCAGGTATTACCATCATCATAGCGTGGGGCAGAGACCTGCCTGCAAGTGTTAGCATTTCTACAATGCTATCGAGGTTGGCCGAATCGGAATGTGCTTTATCGCAAATTGGCAATAAAAGTTCAAACTCTTCGGGTGTAAATAATTGGCTTTCGAATAAGCGTTGTTTACTTGCCATCCAATTAACATTGCCTCGAATGGTGTTAATTTCGCCATTATGGGCGATGTACCTAAAAGG
>Ga0256839_1003251_pt1 | contig 16966 bp, 7 predicted proteins | sample 354166metaG_FD_185968 | JGI IMG/M metagenome (GOLD analysis project Ga0256839, IMG submission 185968) | Hydrothermal vent microbial communities from Mid Atlantic Ridge, Atlantic Ocean - 354-166 | ecosystem: Environmental > Aquatic > Marine > Hydrothermal vents | place: Atlantic Ocean: Mid... | reverse complement strand
GTAGGTGCATCCTCTCCTTTGGTACATGTAGCTGTCGTAAGCAGTACTTTATAACTCATATTTGGTAAGATATACTTGTCGAAGTCGTACGCCCCGTTAGCGATGGCTTGTGTATCTAGTACCTTCCCCATATCGTCAATCAGACATGCATGCAGTGCGACACCATCAAGGTCGCTAACAAGCGTACCGTCGACTTTGTTATCACTGGTATCACACGCTGATGCAGGGTTTACACCGTCTTCATCGTTATAGACATGTCCGCTGATATGAAGCGGTTTACACACTGCAAGTCCTGCCATAGCAAGTGCTGAACGTGTCTGACACGGCACATCAGGACCTGCTACATGGGTAATAGTTATTTTGCTTAAAGGCACCATGTTAGAGCTAAGAACGATGTGCCCATTGGTAGCATTTGGCGTTGAACCAGTTCCGGTTGCTACATTTCCGCCATTATAGGTAGCAGAGTCAGTGTGTACGATGCCATTGGCATCTACTATGAGTCCCACACCTGCTGAACCGATTTTAGGTTCTACCTCTACAGGGTCGCCATTGGCATCAAAACCTTGGACTTTGATACCATCTTGCCAGTTCCAGTTTGCTGCACCATTTCTGTCATCGCCAGAATCCACATCACGTATACGCCAGTTATCTAAGATGACGGGTGCATCAAATGTCACTTCCAAGTCATATGACTCACCTGCTTCAAGGTCATAGCCATTGGCTGCACAATTGGCTGCATCATTAAAGTTACCATTACCTGCTGCAGCTTGGTCACCAAGGTAAAGTGTCAAATATGGTTCACTAAATGCGGCAGAGGTTCCTGATTCAGCCGCGTTATATTCTCCATCATTGTCATTAGTGATTTGCATCGTCACATCTACGGTTGCACCACCTGCTGTAGTGAAGGTTTTTGGATCATCTACTGCTGGTGTGGTCCAAGTTGTCATACTGCTTACCGTTGCACCTTCCCAAGTAAGAGATGTTGGATTCGCACACACCGCTACATCTCTAGGGTCTTGTGCTTTTGGTCCTGGAAGTGCGAAAGGAAAGAGTGGTGTTGCACAGTTAGGTGCTGTTCCTTCACTGACTGTGACATTATTTAACACAGCACTTGTCCATACTGCACCCTCTGGAATATCTGTATCTGTCGTATCTACTTTCACACTCACATTTCCTGCAGGAATATTACTTAAACTAAAGGCACCGTTTGCATCTGTTATACTCTCTTGTGTATTTCCAAAGCTATCGGTAATCATAACTTTAATGCCTGCCGGTGCAGTTACATCTGTGCCTCCTTGAGCACCATCACCATCTACATCTTGGAAGAGTGTACCCATCACACACCCAAGAGCCGGTGCTATACCAAAGTCTAAAGAGTGGTCATTAGACGCTGTGGTAATGAAGCTTATGACATTATCTGTTCCACTTGCTACTGCGTCATTGTCTATGCCATCATCTACATTGGCTGGGTTTGCCGTGGCAGGCGGTTTTCCGTTTACATCTGCTTGAGCGATGCTAAGTTCACACGCTTGACCTGCTCCTATAGTATTACCCCCTGTAAGGTTCGTATTGTTTAGTCCTCCAAAGTAGTAGTGTCCTTGTGCATCCGTTACCGCTGTGCCTATTTGTGTGCCATTACATGTAAGTTTTACAGGTACATTTGCCATCGGTGGTTCGTTGGGATCTTGGATACCGTCTTGGTTGATGTCCATCCATACATAATTTCCTACTTCAATGGGTGTCGGGTCACAGAGTAGCTCCACGTCTCCCATACCGCCTGCTTTATGCCCATAAGGCCATCGCTCTCCTGAAGTGGTATTATCAATCACCGCTTGGGCACCTACTTTCTCACCTGTGGTGTTGTCATAGTTGCCTATGGCTCCTGGCTGCCACCAATCCGTACCGTCTATCATCCCTACCATAATGTTTGATGCACCCGGTGCTTGTGCTAATGCACCTGAAGCGGTCTCTGGATGACCGTTCTCTCCCAAATTAGCTCCAAAAAAATCACCCGTATAAAACTCTAGATAATTTGTAGGGTTACCGCTATAATTTACTGTATGCGTGGCACAGTTCGTTGGTGCCACGTGTGAACTCTCATCGGTATAAGTTCCATCTGCGTTAAGACACATTTTTCTTATATCTCCATATAAAGAGCTGATTCTGTTGTATGAAGATCTTGCCGTATATCCTAGTACCAAGTCTCCACTATTTGTAAACTCAATGTCGGTTAGAATAGGACCATTGCTATAATAAAGGTCTGTCCAGTTTGCAAAACGGTTACCGTCATCTTGAGGTCTATTTGCAGGATCATAAGATCTTGCTCTTAAATAACGAAGAGAGTTTGTTTGAGCGATAGTTTGAAAAATGGCTCCGTTGTATTTTTGGATTGCAGCGCCTACATCATCATCTATTTTAGATTCACACACCGAACCTATAAAGACATCTGTTCCTCTTACCTTCAGTGCCCATGGGCGTACATCTTCTGCGGGACAGGATGCATTGTATGGATTTGGAATTGAGACAGTATTGATGATAGTGCCATTGTTTGCATCGATAGTGACAAGCTCTTTGGTATGCATATTCACCGTATAGAGTTTGGTCTCGTCTTCAGAAATCTCAAGATCCCCAAGCCCCTCTCTTCCTGCATATTTTGTCATATCAAGGTCTTGATTCAAACTATAGTCTCTATTACTTAGCTCACTTTCCGCCGTATTCGACAAAACATTGGGAATCTTTGCAAATACAGAGAGGGCATTTGTGCTATTCAGCTTGTAGATAGTACCTGCAGATGTAGCTACCGCCGTAGGAGAAGATTCGTCTTTAAGCGGCACATATCGTTTGAGTGCTGCTGAGACAAAAAGATCTTTTGTCCCTTTTTTCCAGGCAGCTCCCCAGACTGCACCGGTTTGATCTACCAGTGCCAATACGGTACGCTTATTAGGAATCGTACCGTTATTGTTAAAGCTACCGTTTTGCGGTGCTGGGACCTTAAATATAGAACCGAAGTTCTTATTAAACGGAGGTGTTCCTCCCCCTGATTTACTTCCATTTGTATAATACCCAGGCATTGCTGCCATGACTACCTCCGGATTTTCCTGACAATATGTAGCAGGTGAACCTGTAGAGATGTTATGCACCGAACCATCAGATACAATGGCGACTAAAGGAGCAGAACCAGTTGCATTTGGTCCAGACCCTACCCCGGCATTGGAAGCATCTGCTTCTACACGACATTTGTTTCCTGCTGGAAATCCCGTAAGTGTATAAGCACCGTTTGCATCTGTTGTTGCCATGTAGATGCTGCCATCCTCACATGTTGCTTTGATAGATGCGCCAATCACTGCTGCATCACCGCTGTCTTGTATACCGTTGAAGTTAAAGTCTTTGTACACCGTACCTGTAATATCCGCCATTACAAGCGAAGAGGCAAAGAGAGAACATACAAAAAACTTCAATCCTCTATGGGAAGATTTCCGAGACATTCTTTTTCCTTTTTTTGAAAATCAATCTTCGTTAGTATACTCTAGCGCAGATGAGGCATACCTTAAAATAGATCTTCATATAAACCTAACGGGTGGAGAGTATCCATGAGCTTTGATGAGAATTCCAGTTAGCTTTATAGACAAGTCGATCCTCTTTTGCACTCCGGGCTATCAGTGTATAAGAGAAGGGAATACTCTGAAGTTCAAGCTGGTTTTTGGCAGTGATTTTTATTTTGCGTATATGTTCATTGGCATGAGGAAGTTCTAAAAGTTTTACAGCTTTATCTTCTAATTTATTTTCTGTTATCCGATATGCATAAAGTCCATTGTCTCTTGCAGACCCCACAAGTAAAAACTTGCCTTTGTCACTTTGAAGCAGTGTCATACTCAACACATCAAAACCTTCTATTTTTTGAAGTATTTCTTTTGTCTCTAGGTCAATGTGGTAGATGACGCCTTTTTGACTGCTATAGTCAGACTCATCTATGGCTGCAACCCATAGTGTTTTGTCATCACAATCATAGGTTAAGGTATTGACACCATAAGGGTTAGATGCTGAGGGAAATACATCATCCAAATGCATTACAATGGAAAGTTTTCCTGTTTTACTATCAACCTTATAGATATTTTTTTGTAAATTAAATGTCGTAGGGTATATAGAAATATAAGGCATCGGTGCGACATAGATATTGCCCTTTTCATCTAAGGTGTATGTACCCATATATCCATACTGTTCCCACTGTTTTGGGTGAAACACTTTTTCAAGATTTTTACCGTGCAAAAGGGCTATGCCTTTAAAGCGTTTTTGAGAAAGGTCTATCATCACTGGCTGAGGGATTTTGAGATTTGTCAAAAACTGAGGTGGTCTGGCACATGTTTTTTGCTTAACAAATGCACCTATAGTGTTGGTCTTTTGTGCTTCCATAAATATATATTCACTTTTTTTAGTCACAACTATATATCCTACAAATGATATCATTATAAAGGTGACTATAAGTGGTAAGTATTTAAACATTACAATTTGCTCTTTGTTCATTTATGGAGGAGTTGTACACTTTATTATTGACCAAAATAAGCGTAAATACACTCTTAAAAGTTATATCTTACCCCAAGAGAAAAGACATTAGAATCGGTCTTAAATTTAGCCTCATCATTAAGCAGATGTTGGGAATCAAGCCAAATTCTCCATTGTCTTGTGATTGTATACTCTAACCCTGCACCATACGAGAAACCATCTTTTTCCAAAGTAGAGCTTCGTCCTTGATGGTTGTCATACTCTACTGTTGTTTTACCGTAACCTAAAAGTCCATAGATGTTAAATGCACCAAGTGGTACTTGGGGCTTAAGGTAAAGTCCATAGTGCGTGGTTTGCGAAAAATCATCTTCTATACTAGCATGCAAGTATCTGGCTTCTATGCCTACATATTCGTTATAGTCCCATCCTACTCTTGCTATGCCACCATAGGTCATGTCTTTAAGCCTGTCTGTGTTAGCACAAGGACAGTCTCTACTGAGTCCTGCTGCCACTACACCTAGACCTGCATGAAATGCAAGTGGATTTACCACTGCGGGTATCTCTTCTACGGGTGCATCTTCAGCTGGTTCTACATATTTCCCACCTGCGTAAGCACTGTTTCCAAGTGCTATGAGCGTGACTATAGAGATTGCTATTTTTCTCATTATTATTTCCTTTTTTTGGCTAATCTTGTTATTGTATCTCTTCTCTTCTTACAAAGTACAGTGCTAGCATAAGTGTGAAAAGCATCATTGCTAACATACTTACTGGGCTTTGTGCGTCTGCAGAGTCAGTGCTTACATTTGCACATCCACAGTTGATACCTGCGTCTAGCGTCACAATGTTATCACCTGCAGTAACAGTAAGTTTTTGGGTAAACCCTTGTCTGTTTACATCGGTGTCTGCTTTGTCATCACCTTGGTTTGCATTACTAAATACATACCCTTCATATCCTGTTTTTGGTAGATTAAATTTGACTTGGTATGTTCCAGGGTCTACATCAAATCCATATTTACCATTAGCATCAGTAGTGACACTATGGTTGCCATGAATATCGGTTAGAGGATTTCCTTGGGCATCAAAGAGTTCTATTATTGCGCCTATCACTGGTTTTTCACCTGTTTCTTGTACACCATTGGCATTTTTATCTATCCAAAAATAATCCCCTATATGGGCAGTTTGTGGTGTGGTAAACCCAAAGTCTGCTGTGAGGTTATCGACCGTACCTACTTTCATAGAGGTACCTTTATTGTCATGAGACTTGTTGTTTCCTGTTGTGGTGTCGGTAATACTTTTATTTTCTCCCGAACCGGCTGTTGGTCTTGAACCCATAGGAGTAGGTACACTGATAATACAATCACTATTTTGAGGTACGAGGATACCATAGATACCATTACTGTCTGTAACGGCAGTATATGCATTACTATCACATATCGCTGTAACTGTTGTACCTACGACTGGTGTAATAGTTCCTGTAGTTGCATCTCCGTCATTGTCATCTTCTATCCAAACTTTATCCCCTATTTTGACTGAAGGTGTGATAGCAAAATTGATATTTATAACATCACTTGTTCCCACGCTAACACTAATAATACCATCTGGAGTACCATCTGTTATAGCAGGGTTTAATGACTCAATATTTTCACCATCAAGATGACTACATCCTGCCGGTAAAACCGCTGAAGGTGCTGGATTTCCAATAGTTCCTTCTACTTGAGAAAGCACAACAGTATAATCTGTATTTGGACTAATACCATCACTTGCACCAAAGAAGAAGCTACCAGCACTATCTAGTGCATTTGCGGCTAGCACATTACCACTACTGTCAATAAGGTTAGCATAAAGTTGTGTTGTACCATCGCAGCTGTTTTGTACAGGTATTCCATTTACTTGATTATCACGTGTTGAGTCAAGGAAAAGATTTCCTGAAATATTCAATGTTGTAAATGGTGCAGAAAAAAGTGCTTTATTTGATTCTCTACATGCTTTATCTACCGCAACATATTTAAATACAGCTACAGTATCACCATTATCTGGATTTATAGTCAATACACTGAAATCTGTAAATGTATCACCAACATTAAGTTGTGTGCCACCATTATAAAGCGTACCGCCAAATATACTAGTAATCTTAAAGAGAGTAGGTGTTGTCTCTTCAAAGTCAGCCGTATATACAGAGCTTGCCGATGCACTCAAATCAAACGTAAGTGCTGTCGTGTTGTTTGGATTCACTTCACTAGGTCTAGTATATCCCGTTGCTGTTGGTACCTTGTTGATAGCAAAATCAACATCAGTAATATCACTATTAGCAACCGCAACAGCTATCATACCATCAGCTGTACCATCGTGACCAGTATTATTTGCAGGATCAATTTGCTCACCTTCATTGTACCAACCTTGTGGCAACGCTGCTGATGGAGCAATGCTTCCTATTGTACAATTTTCTTTAGTTAACAATACTTTATAATTAGTGTTTGGATGAATATATTTATCAAAATCATAGTTTCCACTTGCATCAACTGCTTGTGTATCTACAACAACACCACTTGTATCAAGCAAACAAGCATTTAGTGCTACACCATCAACACTATTTACACCTACACCATCAACAGTATTGTTGCTTGTACCACAAGTTCCAGATGGCGCTACACCATCTTTGTCATCAAAAATTGTACCACTGATGTGTAGTGGCGCACACACAGCCAAGCCTGCCATAGCCAGTGCAGAACGTGTTTGACATGGTACATCAGGACCTGCTGAATGGGTAATGATAAGTTTTTTGACTGGTATAAAATTAGAGGTTAAAACAATATGCCCATTGGTTGCATTTGGTGTAGAACCTGCACCATGCGCTACGTCACCACTATTGTAAGTTGTCGCATCTGTATGCACAATATCATTTGCATCTTTAATGAGCCCAGCACCTGCAGAACCTATTTTTGGCTCTATGGTCACAGGGTTATTGTTTGCGTCAAACCCTTCTACCTTGATACCATCTTGCCAATTCCAGTTTGGATTTCCTCCACGAATATCACCCGAATCCACATCTCTGATACGCCAATTATCCAAAATAACCTCTTGCGCAAACTCGACAACAAGCTCTGCTTTTTGACCTGCTTCCAATTGATATCCGTGCGCTGCACAGTTTCCTGGGCTATTGAAATTTCCATCTCCTGGTGCATTTTGATCGCCCAAATAAAGTGTAAGATACGGCTGACCGAATGCTGCTGATGTACCTGAACCTGAAGTATTTGCCAAATCAGTATCATAGAATTTGTTATCTGGGTTGTTAATACTCATATTCACACCCACTGTAACACCACCTACTGTTGTTGCAGTTAATGGTGCAGTCAATAAATTTTGCCACACTGTTTGTGAACTTACAGTTGATCCATCCCATGTAAGAGAAGTAGGATTTGCACAAGTAGCTACATCTTTAGGGTCTTGGTCAGTTGGTGCAGGCAAAGTATATGGAAAAGGTGCAAGACTACAAGTTGGTGGTGTGCCTTGCACTACCGCTACCGTAGATGTACTGCTAGTCCAAACTGCACCTTGAGGAATATCTGTATCAGAAAGTTCGACACTAATTGTGTAGTTACCAACAGGCAAAGAAGCAAACGTATATGCCCCTGAACTATCTGTTGTTGCTGTTAGTACGCTTCCTGTACTGCTTGTGGCTTTGACAGTGATCCCAGCAGGGGCTACAGTGTCTCCTCCATCTAGTACAGTATCCCCATTGTTATCTTGAAATAATGTACCTGCAACACAACCTACTACAGACGAAATACCAAAATCCAAATCATGATTATTGCCAGCTGCCGTTATAAAGCTAATCTCCATGTTGGATCCATTGTTGACTGCATCACTGTCTATTGTATCTGATGCATTGCCATTTGCATCTTGTGTTGTTGCAGGTCTATTAGCAACATCCGATTGTGCAATGCTTAATACACAATTTAATCCTCTCGTTAAAGTATTTCCACCAGTTAAACCTACATTGCTAATTCCACCAAAGTAGTAGTGACCGTTGGCATCTGTTGTGGCTGTTCCATAGGCTGTTCCATTACAGGTTAATGTGACAGGCACATTTGCTATAGCAGGCTCTTCCGGATCTTGGATACCATCTCCATTCATATCTTCCCAAACATAGTTTCCTATCTCTATGGGTGCAGGGTCACATAAAAGCTCAATGTCACCTAAACCACCTGCTTTTCTAGCATATATATCTCTCTCACTAGAGGGGGTAATCATCTGAGAGCCTATCTTGAACCCTGTTGCATTATCAAATTTGGTAAACCCACTATTGTAAACACTTGTTGGGTCAAATGCAGTACTATATACCCCATTATCACCGGTTTTCATCGCCAAGCCACCAATAGTATTTTCAACATGAGAGACAAAGTTTTCTCCCATATAATCACCCGAATAGTATTCCGGATAATCAAAAGGAGCACCAAAACTGGTAGGGTCACTATAGTGTGTGGTACTTGAAGCACATGAGGTAGGATCGCTTGAAGTACTCTCATCTACGTAGTCACTACCATTATTTCCTTGCCCCGGGCTATAACACATTCTGCGTATATCACCAGAAACGGCATTAAAACTATCTGCTATATAAGATTTTCTGTCTATGAAGCCCAAAATCATATCACCATTATTGTCAAACTCTATATCGGAAAAGATAGGCGCTTGACGATTGGTAACTGACCATGGCTTATATGCATTGTTGCCATTAACAAATGTCGGTCCTGTAGCACCATTTTTATCATAATTTAACTTGTTACCTATGGTAACAGTTGTAAAGTTTGTGCCATCATATTTTTGTACTGCTGCACCTACTGTCATGTCGCTTTCACAAACCGAACCTATATAGATGTCACTTCCGCGTACTTTCGTCGCCCATGGTCTCACATCGCCAGCAGGACAAGAAGCACCATAAGGGTTAGGAATCGGAGTGAGGGTGTAGCTGTTTGGGTTTACAAGAGGGATACTCACAAGCTCTTTGGAGCCCAAAGAGACTGTATAGAGTGTGTTTCCATCTTCGCTGATATCAACATCTCCCAAACCAGCACGCCCTACATAAGGTACAACTGCGCTATCTTGTTGATTTGATTGTAGCAAGTCTCTGGTACTTTCTTGGACATTATAACCACCATACGCCTCAGAGATATCTACCAGCAAAGAAGTAGTGTTTGCGACTGGGTCTATACGATAGATAGCACCCACATCACCTACGCCATCACCATTGTTGTCAATCAGATTCACATAACGGCGTATGACTGCACCTGCATAGAGTTTTTTATTCGATCTATCCCATGCAAGTCCCCATATACCACCTGTTTTAGTTGAGTCTGTTAAGGCTACTCTGTTGGTATAGGCATTATCAATCTTTACTTGTGGCTGATTGGTTGCAAGCACAGGTGTACTAACACCACTGCTTGCATCGGGATATCCATTACTTTGTATAGGATACAATGCACCGTTACTAAAATCACTATAGATACTAAACAGTGATGTATGTGCTGTTGCGCTTGAATTTACAGGTGTCGCTGCTACTGCTACGTCAGGATTTGACTGACAGTAGCTACTAGGTGACGAGACTGAAATGTTATGTGTCGCACCATCAGTGACAATATCTACAAGCGGTGCACTTCCTTGTGCATTGGCTCCGCTTCCAAGTCCAGCGGAACTTGGATCTGCTTCTATTCTACATTTATCTCCAGCTGTAGCAACAGTAAGCGTATAGCTTCCATTTGCCGCTGTAGTAGCACTAGGTGTTGAGCCATCCTCACAGACAGCATTGATTTGCATTCCGGAAACACCTACTTCCCCTGCATCTTGTGTACCGTTAAGATTGTAGTCTTGATAAACGGTTCCTGTTATATTTGCTACCGCCCATGAAGAAGCAAAGAGAGACAATACAAAAAACTTTAAACGTCTATGCTCTAGAGTATTTTTTGACATTCTTTTTCCTTTTTATAAAAATAAAATCCTTATATTGTAGCATAGTAAAGATGACATATATTTTAAAATATGGGGGGGGGAAGAATATCACCAAAATTTACATCTGAAAGAGGTAAATAACGCTTATAGTTTGAAACTTTTCTTTTTTCTCCTGCAACAAATATCCTTAATTCCTACTTCCTACTTCCTGCTTCTATCGGTACAAACTTAGGTCCCACAGTACAAGGCCAAACTTTCACTTCAAGGTTGCCATCTTCACCTATGCCTGTATCTGCCCAACAGTATTCATGCCCCTCTCTAGCATCATTACGAATGCGTGGTACATACCAAAGCACAATATTTTCCTCTTTTATAGTTTCGCCATTAAGGTAGCTTTCGACACCATCAGCTTTAAGGTCACAACAAGATCCCAAGGTAAGCAAATCTTTGTCTCCCTCATCTGCTTTAAAGCGTGTAGCAAAGAGTGTGGCATTATCTCCTCTGCTGTTGTCTCCAAACTGACCATGGTTTGGCTCGATATAGTAGCCTCTATTTTCATCGGAAGCAGAAGCAATCTTATACACAAACTGCTCACTGCTACCTGCTACCTGCTCACTGCTCTCTTTTTCCCAGAGTTTCCATTGGGTAGATATGGCATCTCCCCCTACTGTTTTACTATAGAAATTTTCTTTTGGGGCTACTGCCATATCTATACGCATCACTGGTCGGTAGATGGCATTGTCTCCACAGCCTCTACCTTTGTTGACACCTACAACCCTGAAAGAACCGTCATCATAAAACTCAAAACGGTTTTCATAGCGGTAGTTACAAGCCATAGGCCATTTGGGGTTTCTAAAGTCCTGCGTGAGCATGAAGCCATCATTGTTTTTTAATGCTCTTACTTGAGGGCCATTAAATGCAAGCACCACCGAAGTAGAAAAGAGTGGACAGCCCATTGCATCATTGTAGCCAAAAAGATAATCGCCCTCTTCACCTCTAACGAATTCTACCCTTCGTCCTTCTATATAGGTCTCTGTAGTCGTATCTAGCTTTTCGCCACCTTTTTGCTGATAGCTTACATGCCAGTCAACTATTTTGGCAGAGGTGAGTACCTTTTTACCATGAAATAAAACATCTCTTATCTCCAAGCCATCCGAACCTGTGAGTCGGTAAGTAATCTTCCAGCCGTTCTTTTCCAAATAAGAATCTTTTTGACAAAAGTTTTCCATGATGTATCTGTTTTGTAAAGAGCGCTCAGAGATACACGCAGGGGTTGTTGTTTTGCCTAGACCTGCCCATTTGGCAGCAGCAAGTTTGAGTTCTGTCAAATCCACTACTGCCCAGAGTGCCTGCTCTTTTCGATGGTCAGTAAAGGTAGGAGCAACACAAAGATGTGTTGTGTTTTCACAAGGAGACTCTTTCATCGTGCCTCTTACGTTTGCCATCGTAATATCTTTTTTTCTAGGGGTAAAACCCAACTCTTTTTTCACTTCTGGCGCATGCAAGGCTATGGCTTGTGCAATGTGTGTTAAACGCAAAGAGATATCTGGTTGCATATTTGCATAGTGTTCTACAGAGAGTACATCAGAAGTTTCTACATTTACAATGGCTCTTGTGGTGGTATTGGTCACAAAATTATATTTTTCTGCTTGATAGCAAGTATATTCTTGACAAATATTTTTTGTTTTAACATCCATACTGCTCACTATAGCAGGCAAAATTCGCATCATATCATTGTGTAAAAGTGTACTGCCCTGCTTTGTGTCTTTTAGAAACTCTGCATCTTTTAATAGTATGTTTTGTACTTTTTTTCCCTCACTATCGAGTTCATTCTCTTGTAGTGGCAATACGGCTTGCCCCTTTTGTATATTTTTTTTCAAATCAGCAAGATAGCTTTGCACTTGGGGAATATTTTGGTATATACTTTTTTCATACTGAGGAAGGATTACACGTTCTTCTACAGTTTTTTTAGGCATAACCCTGTTAGATGTAGCGACATCTTGTGGCAAGAACCAATACACAGCAAGCAATAGCATGCCTACAAGTAATAACCCTATACTTAACTTTGTCTCTTTGCTCATTAGCCATCCATTTCAAAATAATAAGGGGGTTGCATTTCGATGTAAATTATAGCACCAAGAGATAAAAGTAGTATCGTAGCAGTCAATAACAGGAGTTTCATTTTATTCTCCGTATGACTGTAGTTTTCGAGAAGTACAACCAAAGGAGAAAGTAAAAAAAGTGCCATAAACATATGCTGTACCCTAAAACCATACATATAATCTAAAGTGGTAGCCAAGAGTGCCAAAGCGGCACCAAAAACCATTTGATATGTCCATTTACTCGGTGTCGTTCGAGGGTCAGTAAGCATAAACAGTATAAATACGATAAAAGAGACTGAATAAAAGCGATACCATATATTTTCCATAAGCATCATAGGGTCAGAGGCTACCACAATAGTATATTGAGAGAAAAGATATACAAAAGTGAATGTGAGTGGAAGTAGCCATCTCTTGACTCTATAGAGTATCACTATAGCTATGGTGCACACAAGTAAAGCCAAAGCTAGCCTATCACCCAGTTGTCCTAGTACCAAGTGGGTATCACGGTAAAAAAAGAGTAGTCCCATCATCAGTGCAAAATTTGAAGGGTTAAAAAAGTGTTGTGTCTGATAGTGCATAAAATGCTTTTGGAAAAGTGCAACAAATATAAGTATAAAGTAAAGATAATAATGGGTGGAGACCATCATCAACATCACGCCAATAGCTGTTGAAAGTGCGGAGAAAGAGAAATGTCTGAGTGTTTTGTGCTTTACATAAAGTAGTAAATGTTCACTACCCAATGTAAAAAACAAAATACCTACTATCTCCTGCCAAGTCAGGTAGATATGTGCAACATATTTACCTATGACAAGAAGAAATAGTAGATTAAAAAGCTGCTGTGCTTGAGGATGCAACTTTGTCATCGAAGCGAAGTAGCGTCTTACTCTACTTCTGCATCGATAATATCGTCATCATCTGCTTTTTTTGCTTCTGGGTTTGCACCACCTTGCTCTTTGGCATAGGCTGCTTCAGCAAGTTTATGAGACTTTTCAGTCAAGGCTTTGACTTTCTCGTCTATTTGTTCTTTAGTAGCATTGTCATCTTTCAGCACAGTTTCAAGGTCAGCAATAGCTGTTTCGATACCTGATTTTTCTGTAGCATCAAAGTTTTCACCGAGATCATCTAATGATTTTCTTGTTTGGTGAATGAGTGCATCGGCTTGATTTTTGGCTTCAACTATAGCTTTTCTCTTTTCATCTTCTGCTTTGTTTGCTTCAGCATCCTGAATCATTTTTTCAATCTCTTCATCTGAGAGTCCGCTCGAACCGGTAATTTTAATCTCTTGAGATTTACCTGTACCTTTATCTACTGCCGATACGGTCAGTATTCCGTTGGCATCGATGTCGAAGGTTACTTCAATTTGCGGTACGCCTCGCGGTGCAGGCGGGATATCTCTAAGTTCGAACATCCCCAGCGACTTGTTGTCTTTTGAGAACTCTCGTTCACCTTGAAGTACATGGATACTTACCGCCGGCTGATTATCCTCCGCCGTTGAGAAGATTTGTGATTTTTTTGCCGGAATTGTCGTACCTTTTTCAATCACTTTGGTTGTCACTCCGCCTAAAGTCTCAATCCCCAAGGAGAGCGGTGTGACATCTAGCAGAAGCACGTCTTTTACGTCACCTGCGAGCACACCGCCTTGAATGGCTGCACCCACTGCAACTACCTCATCAGGGTTCACTGATTTATTGAGCTCTTTTCCGAAGAATTTTTTCATCTCTTCTTGTACCAACGGTACCCTTGTCGAACCGCCCACCATGACAATTTCACTAATATCGGACTTAGAGAGTCCTGCATCTTTGAGTACGGACTCTACCGTTTTAATAGTAGATGCTACCAAATCACCGATAAGTGACTCAAATTTTGCTCTGGTAATCTTGGTTACCAGGTGTTTTGGTCCGGATGCATCTGCCGTAATAAACGGTAGGTTAATCTCAGTCTCCGTAGAGCTTGAGAGTTCTTTTTTTGCTGTCTCTGCCGCATCTTTTACACGCTGTAGTGCCATCACGTCAGCTTTGATATCGATACCTGTTTCATTGTTAAACTCTTCGGCTACGTAATCGATAATACGGTTATCAAAATCATCGCCGCCAAGGAAAGCATCACCGCCCGTAGCCATTACCTCAACCACACCGTCACCGGTCTCTAGTGCCGTTACGTCGAAGGTACCGCCACCCAAGTCATACACAAGAATCTGCTCAGAGTCTTTTTTATCAAGACCATAGGCAAGCGCGGCCGATGTCGGTTCATTGATAATACGAAGCACATTAAGCCCTGCAATCGTTCCCGCCTCTTTGGTTGCCTTTCTTTGTGCATCATTGAAGTACGCAGGTACGGTAATCACCGCATCGGTGACTGTCTCACCCAAATATGCTTCCGCATCCTCTTTCATCTTTATCAGTACTTTTGCAGAAATCTCTTGCGGCGTATAAGTTTTACCTGAAACTTCAATCGCACAGGCTCCGTTTCTGTCTATAATGTGATAAGGTAGTCTCTCTTTTGCATCGTTTGCCTTATCCTCATTACACATAAGCCCCATAATTCTTTTAATAGAGTAGATGGTTTTTTCAGGATTTGTTACTGCCTGTCGTTTGGCAGGCTCACCTACTAAAATCTCTCCTTTATCTGTAAATGCAACAATAGACGGGGTGGTATTTTTACCCTCTTTGTTTGCAATAATCTTTGCTTCACCGTTTTCATACACTGCCATCGCAGAGTTTGTCGTTCCCAAATCTATTCCTAATACTTTTGCCATCTTGTCATCCTTTATCTTAGCGTTAATTTATTTTTCAATGTCGATTATAGACAAAATCTTACTGATCTCTTTGCAACTTTAGTTGCATTGACTCAATTTTATCAAAGATATTTTATTTTTTACAGGTACTCACCATCGCCGGTCTTAAGATACGATCTTTTATCGTATATCCTTTTTGCATTACCTGCACCACATCGCCTTCTTCATGTTCTTCACTTTCAACCTGCATAATTGCTTGATGAAGCTGAGGATCAAAAGCCCCGGAAGAGTCTATCTCTTTAATGTGATTCTTTTCCAATATCTTTTTGAGCTGCTCGTAGGTAAGATTTACCCCCTCTTTCATCTGAGACAGCACCTCCGAAGCATTCTCTCCATCCGCACTCTCTATGGAAGACAAGGCATTTTCAAACGAATCCATAACTGCCAGCAAATCTTTGGCAAAACTCTCGTTGGCATATGAGACAGCATTAATCTTATCTTTTTCCAAACGTTTTTTGGCATTTTCAAAATCCGCATGTGCTCTTAGATATTTGTCTTTGTACTCTGCTGCTTCGGCCAATGCCTCCTCTAAAGGATCTTTTGACGTAGTCTCATCTTGGCTTTGAGCTTGTTTATCCTTCTCATTTTGTATCTCTTCTTCCTGAGGTTCTTCAAGATTTTTCTCTTCATCCTGAGCCATACTTGACCTCCTTTCTCTTCTATTTCTTACATGAAAATTCTGTAAGCTTAAAAATATTATACAACATTGAGTCTATATTTGTCAAGTCATGATTTAGTCTATTTGACTAAAGTATGAGATTATAGATTAAATAATCTATTTATGTTATACTTGTGTACAAAATTTTATGGGGACTTATTAAAAAATATCAGATGCACAAACTATTAAAAGACCAACTGAAAAAATCATCTATAAAAAAAAGTGATCCTTGTATGGAGTCCAAGCAATTTAAAAAATTTCTTTCTCTTGTAGAGAAAACATATAAAAAAACGGACTATCCACTTTTAGAAACTCTTTTTAACGAGGCACTTGAAGGAATCATCATTCAAGATTCAAAAAACAGAATCATCCGTATCAATCCTGCTATGGAGAGAATACTGCATATCTCCAAAGAGGAGTATCTCGGTAAAAATATGCGCCTCTTCTCCAACTCGCTTCCTCCAAATCTAAAAAAAGAGATTAACCGCAGCCTCCAAAAAAAAGGTATATGGCAAGGTGAGGTCGAACTTACGCTCCCCTCATCTAAAACCCTCTATATTTGGCTCTCTTTTAATACCATTAGAGACAAAAAAGGCCACATTAAAAATACTATCATTCGTGTCAATGATATGAGTAAAATGTATGACTCTAAACAAAAAATGAAATATATTGCTTCCTATGATAAACTTACAGATATTCCAAACCGTGCACTTCTTTTTAAGCAACTAAAACAATCCATAGCTTCCATGGAACGTACCAAGAGTGCTGGTATGCTACTCTTTATCGATATTGACCATTTCAAAGACTTTAATGATAACTATGGACACCATATAGGGGATAAGGTTTTACAACATGTCGCAAAAAAAATTCAATCCATTATTAGAGAAGAAGATATAGTAGGTCGCCTCAGTGGTGATGAATTTTTAGTTATATCTGACAATATGAATGACCAGTATGCTATCTATACTA
>Ga0256839_1003250_pt1 | contig 16966 bp, 16 predicted proteins | sample 354166metaG_FD_185968 | JGI IMG/M metagenome (GOLD analysis project Ga0256839, IMG submission 185968) | Hydrothermal vent microbial communities from Mid Atlantic Ridge, Atlantic Ocean - 354-166 | ecosystem: Environmental > Aquatic > Marine > Hydrothermal vents | place: Atlantic Ocean: Mid... | reverse complement strand
GAATATTTCCGGCCCCAGATGCGCCTTGCCCATTTCTTCAGCTAAATAGGCATACTCAACAGTGTTCAGCCCATATCCACGATCGGAATCAGTCAGCCAGAAATTCCACAAGCCGCGCTCTTTGGCCTTGGCTTTCAAGCCTTCCAGAATTTCTGTTTGCCGCGCCGTATACGTCCAGCGATCACCCACATTCACCTCGGCCAGAAATTCCTCATCAAGCGGTCGAATGTCTTCAGCCACCATGATTGATATTTTCTCACGCAGCTCGCTTACCCGTTCGCTGATGCCAAGATCCATTGCGCTCATTTGATTGTTCCTGCTCTGATGACTGTGATTGAAGACAATTTTAGATTTGCCCTTTACGTAACCGGAATAAGTGAGCATTCTATGCTCTTGCTTGTCAACAAGGTTAGCGCAGACTGACCGACAATTTTTACGCAATTGGGAGAGTGATTTGAATTATCTTGAAAACCTGTTTTCCGTTGAGGGTAAAACAGCACTGGTCACCGGTGGCGCGTCCGGGATAGGCCGCATGATTGCAACCGCGCTGGTGAAAGCAGGTGCAAGGGTTTTCATCGCATCGCGCAAGGGCGAGGTTTGTGAGGCGGTTGCAGCTGAACTTAATGCACTTGATGCGGCGGGCAGCGCTGAAGGCTTCGCCGCCGATCTTTCCAGCGATGAGGGAATTACCGCGCTTTCAGAAGAAATTGCAAATCGCACCGATAAGCTGGATATTTTAGTCAATAATTCCGGTGCCACCTGGGGTGAGCCGCTCGAAACATTTCCCTATGCCGCATGGACCAAAATTATGGGGGTTAATGTGGCGGCGATGTTTACGCTCACCCGCAACCTGCTGCCTTTGCTTGAAGCCGCATCAAGTGCAGAAGATCCTGCCCGAATCATCAATCTTGGCTCTGTCATGGGCACAATACCATTGGCTGATGGGGCCTATTCCTATTCGGTCTCCAAGGCTGGTGTGCATCATATGACCAAAATTCTGGCGAGTGAGTTTGCCGGCAAGCACATCACCGTAAACGCATTTGCACCCGGTCCGTTTCAAAGCCGCATGACCGCGTTTGCTACAGCGTCGGAGGAGGGGGCCGCAGCGGTTGGTTCTATCAATCCCAGCGGTCGGATTGGCAAGCCATCCGATATTGCCGGGGCAACCCTGTTCTTGTGCGGAAAGGGTGGAGCTTATGTAACCGGAGCCATACTGCCAATCGACGGGGGCGAATCTGTTTCCACCGGGCGCATGGGACTGTTTGATGAAAGCTGAAATCACAGTTGATGAACTAAAAGCCCAGATCGGTGCAGAGCCTTTGACCTCCTCATGGATGTTGATTGATCAAAGCCGTATCGACCAATTTGCCGATGTGACCGAAGACCATCAGTTCATTCATATTGATGAGGAACGCGCCAGGGCTGAAGCGCCGTTTGGTGGCACCATTGCCCACGGTTTTTTAACCCTTTCGGTTCTCTCCGCCTTCACTATGGAGGTTACTCCAACACTTAAAGGCGCCCGCATGGGCATCAATTACGGTTTCGATAAGATCAGGTTTTTATCGCCGGTCAAATCCGGTTCACGGGTGAGGGCGCATTTCAAAACGCTGGAAGTTACAGAAAAAGCACTGACCAATATTCTGGTGAAAACAGAGGTTACGGTGGAAATAGAAAATGAAGCCCGTCCGGCGCTGATTGCCGAATGGCTGGGTCTTACAATACTGGACGCTTCTATGGTTACATAAAAGCAGTCAGGACGCGTAGAGCGGCCCGGTGCTAGTGCACCGCACCTCGCGTAGACCCGAGCAGAGCGAGGAATTGTCGTGAGCGAAAATTAAATATAGCGTTTCAATCAAATGATGAAATGCTATTAAAACAGGGAAGAATAATAAATGACAATAGATTTTGACGGGCAGGTTGCCATTGTAACCGGCTCAGGCAACGGGTTGGGAAAGTCGCATGCAATGCAATTGGCGGCACGTGGTGCGCGTGTCGTGGTCAATGATTTTGGCGGTGCGCGTGATGGCACCGGTGGGTCGTCTGAAGCAGCCGAACAGGTAGTAACCGAGATCATGGAAGCCGGTGGTGAGGCGATTGCCAATGGCGCCAATGTGGCCGATTGGGATCAGGTGCAAAATCTGATGGCCGAGGTGATGGATGAATGGGGCCGGGTTGATATTTTGATCAATAATGCCGGTATTTTACGCGATAAATCCTTCGGCAAGATGGAGATTTCCGACTGGGATGCGGTGGTCGACGTGCATCTCAATGGCACCGCCTATTGCAGCCGTGCGGTATGGAATATCATGAAAGAGCAAAATTACGGCCGCATCGTCAATACCACCTCGACCTCCGGTATTTATGGCAATTTTGGCCAGGCAAATTATGGCGCTGCCAAGGGTGGTGTTGTGGGGTTGATGAACACGCTGCATATTGAAGGGGCAAAAAACAATATTCATATCAATTGCGTTGCCCCAACAGCCGCAACCCGCATGACCGAGGATATTATTCCAGAGGCCATGCTGGCCCAGATTTCGCCTGAATATGTGACACCTGCTTTTCTGTATCTTGCCTCAAAAGAAGCACCATCCCGCACCATCATGCTGGCCGGTGCCGGGTGTTATGCGGTGGCGAAATTGCTGGAATCCGACGGGCTGTATTTGCCCGAATCTGAGCGCACACCAGAGGCAATTGCGGCACAATTCGGGGCGATTTCCGATATGTCCAATGCAAAAGAAATGATGACCGGCAACGATCATGTGATGAAAATCATTCAAAAGGCAACCGCTGGGGCGAAGGGATAAATTCATTGACCACTGATCCTAATGTAATCAACAAAAATGCCCTTGGCCCCTATCTGGCGGCCAATATTGATGGGTTTGAAGATCTGCGTGAGGTGAAGAAATTTAACACCGGCCAGTCGAATCCGACCTATCTGCTCAATGCAGCAAGTGGGCAATATGTATTGCGCGCCAAACCGCCGGGCGAATTGCTTAAATCTGCCCACCAGGTAGACCGCGAATATCGGGTCATGGCAGCACTTGCCAAAAGCGATGTGCCGGTGCCGAAAATGCTGCATCTGGCTGGTGATGACAATCCAATCGGGCGCATGTTCTTTGTCATGGACTATCTCGATGGGCGAATATTCTGGGACCCAACCTTGCCCGAACTGGGCGAGGGGGATGCGGCCAACCGGCAACGTGGTGCCATACTGGATGCAATGAACAAAACACTTGCCGCCCTTCATTCGGTCAATGTGGATGAGGTGGGCCTGAGTGAGTTCGGGCGGCCCGGCAATTATTTTGCCCGCCAGACCGACCGCTGGGCCAAGCAATTTCGGGCCTCCGAAATGACCCCGCAACCAAAGGTGCACAAGGTTATTTCCTGGCTTGAGGAAAACATGCCGGAAGATGATGGCGTCGTCTCTATTGTTCATGGCGATTACCGCATGGACAATATGATTTTCGCCAATGATGAGCCAAACGTCATCGCCTTGCTTGACTGGGAGTTATCCACCCTTGGCCACCCGCTGGCTGATCTTGCTTACCAGTGTATGCAATGGCGGTTGCCCTATGAGGGCGGAATGCGCGGGTTGGGCGGCATTGATCGCGCTGCAATCGGCATTCCAAGCGAAGAGGAATATGTGGCGAAATACTGCGAGCGGCGTGGTATCGCAAAAATCGACAATTGGAGCTTCTATCTGGTGTTCTGTATTTTCCGTCTGACGGCTATATTGCAAGGGGTCGCCAAACGCGCCGAAGATGGCAATGCATCCAACCCTGAACGGGCAAAACAGATGGCCGCCGCCGTGCCGGTGCTTGCCCATGCCGCCATTGAATTGATCGAAAAAGAAAGCTGAGCCATGCCACATAACAAGCGATTTGACGGATTGACCGTTTTGATTACTGGAGCCGCTGGCGGATTTGGTCGCTCAATGGTGAAAAAATTCGCCGCAGAAGGTGCAAATTTTGCCCTCTCGGACCATGCGGAAGACGGGCTTGCCGAATTCACCCGTGAATTAGAAGACCAAGGCATCAAGGTTGTCTCCCTGGTGCAGGATGTGACGGTGGAAGCCTCATCAAAGGAGTTTGTAGATCTGGCCATGAGCACCTATGGCAGGCTCGATGTGGCGATCAACAATGCCGGTATTGGCCACGTGCCGGGACGGTTGGCCGATGTGGATTCAAAACAGGCATTTGATACCATTCAGGTGGATTTAATGGGGGTGTTTTACGGCATGAAACACCAGATTCCGGTGATGGAAGAAGCCTATAAGGCGCATGACAGAACCTCCTCCATCCTCAATGTATCGTCTCTTGCGGGCATTGGCGGCGCGCCGATGGTGTCGGTTTATTCAGCGGCAAAACATGGCGTAATCGGATTGACCAAATCAGCCGCCCTTGAATATGCCCGCCGCGGTATTCGTATCAATGCCATTTGCCCGGCCTTTGCCCGCACGCCGATGGTCGAAGATGATTTGCTGGGCGGCACCGGCGATAAACAGGCTGAAGAATTTCTGGTGCGCGGCATTCCGATGCGCCGTATGGCCACCGCCGATGAGGTGACACAAGCCATGTTATGGGCCTGTGACCCGGAAAATAGTTTCACCACCGGGGTGGCAATCGCCATTGATGGCGGTACCTCGGCAATGTAAAGAATTTAACAAGAGAACAATTGAATTGGGAGAAATTCATTGGACCTGAATTACAACGAAGAAGAGCTTGCATTTCGTAAGGAAGTGCAGGATTTCCTTGCTGAAAAACTGCCGAAGCGGATCGCCGACAAGGTGAAAAACCTGCAACGGCTGACCAAGGAAGATATGGTAGAATGGCACGGGTTGCTGAATGATCGCGGCTGGCTGGCCTCCGGTTGGCCGAAGGAGCATGGCGGCGCAGACTTTAACGCGGTGCAAAAGAATATTTTCGAGGAAGAGGCCTGCAAGGCCGGTGCGCCCCGCGTTGTGCCCTTCGGGGTTGGCATGTTGGCGCCGGTTTTAATGGCTTTTGGCTCGGACGCGCAATGCGCCCATTACCTGCCGCGCATTCTTGATGGCACGGACTGGTGGTGTCAGGGTTATTCAGAACCAGGGGCTGGCTCCGATCTCGCATCGCTTAAAACCTCGGCCAAACGCGAGGGCGATCATTATATCGTCAACGGGCAGAAAACCTGGACGACCCTTGGCCAGCACGCCGACTGGATTTTTTGTCTGGTGCGAACCTCAACCGAAGGCAAGCCGCAACAGGGTATTTCATTCCTGTTGATTGATATGGCGACGCCCGGCATTGAAGTGCGGCCGATCATTCTGCTCGATGGCGAGCATGAGGTGAACGAGATTTTCTTTGATGACGTCAAAGTGCCAGTTGGCAATCTGGTAGGAGAGGAAAACAAGGGTTGGACCTATGCCAAATATCTGCTCACCCATGAACGTACCGGCACCGCCGGCATTGGCTTTTCCACCGAAGGGCTTGAGCAGCTAAAACGCATTGCAAAATTGCAGAAGAAATCCGGTAGGCCACTGGCTCAAGATCCTTATTTTGCTGCCCGCATGGCAAAGATTGAAATTGACCTGGCCGCCCTGCGCACCACCAATTTGCGGGTGTTACAGGATGCGATGAGCGGTGCGGCATCACCAGTGGATGCCTCCATGATGAAGGTCAAGGGGACCGTTATCCGTCAGGCAATCAACGATCTGGCACGCCGCGCCCTTGGGCCGCACGCATTGCCATTTGTCTCTGAAGCGCTGGATGCGGGCTATAATGAGCCCCCCATTGGCCCAGACTATGCCAATCCGATTGCATCCGATTATTTCAACAATCGCAAGCTTTCCATCTTCGCCGGGTCAAATGAGATTCAGAAGAACATTATTTCCAAATTGTCGGGACTGTAAACATGGATTTTACCCATAGTGATGATCGCCGCATGCTGGCCGATATGGCAGCACGTTTTGTGCGCGAAAAATATACAATCGAAAAGCGCCATGAATTTGCCGCCTCAGATGAGGGTTTTTCCCGCGAGATTTGGGCTGAATTTGCCGAACTTGGGCTGATAGGCGCAATGTTTGGCGAAGATGTTGGCGGCTTTGGTGGCTCGGGTTTTGATCTTGCCGTGGTGTTTGAAGAGCTTGGCAAGGGTCTGGTGGTGGAACCGATGCTGGCCAATCTGGTTGCTGGCAAGCTGATTGAATATGCCGGTGGGCCGGAGCAAAAACTGTTGCTGGATAAGGTCATCGGTGGCGAAACATTGATTTCTTTTGCCCATAGCGAACCAGATAGCCATTACGATCTGGCGCATGTGGCAACCAGGGCAGAAAAAACCGAAAAGGGATACAGATTGACCGGCCATAAATCGGCGGTTCTCAACGGCGACAGTGCTGATTTGCTGATCGTCTCTGCCCGGATATCCGGCAATGTGGACGATGAAGATGGCATTGCCCTGTTCCTCGTCAACCCACGCGCCGATGGGGTTTCCATTCGCGGTTGTCCAACGGTTGATGGTGGTCGGGTGGGCGATATTGCGCTCGACGGCGTTGAAATTTCCGATAAGGTTATGCTGGGTGATGGCACCGATTGCTTTGCCCATATCGAAAAAGCAACAGCAGCTGGGATTGTCGCCATTTCGGCCGAGGCGCTGGGTGCCATGCAGGTGGCAACCGAAATGACGCTTGAATATCTGAAAACCCGCAAGCAGTTTGGGGTGATCATTGGGCGCTTTCAGGTGTTGCAACACCGTTATGCGGAAATGTTGATTGAGATTGAGCAGGTTCGTTCCTCACTCATTAATGCGGCAGGCCAACTCGATGGTGGCCGTGAGCTGCGCGAATGGAATGTCTCAGCTCTCAAAAATCTCGTGGGTCGGGTAGGCCATCTGGTGGCCGAGGAATGCATTCAGATGCATGGCGGTATTGGTATGACTTGGGAATACGCTTTGCCGCATTTTGCCAAGCGACTGACCATGATTGATCATCAGTTTGGCGATGAGGATTATCATATTGAGCGGGTGATCGCTCTTTCAGCAGTTTAGTTCATATTGCACGTTGAGCGAAGTGAAGCGCAAGATATGAACTATTATAAAATATATGCACGTGGCTTTGTCGCTGAAGTTGCACGTTGAGCCCGGACTTGACCCGGGCGAAGCGCAAAACTTGAGCCAATAGAAAAGCCTTGAACAGCCGTGAGCGAGAGCAACCCGAAGGAATAGCCGTGAGAGACAATACCTCAGAAAAGCCGCGTATCTTTCGTGCCGATATGGGGCTGCAAAATAATCTCGGCTATGTGACTTATGTGTATAGTGATCGAACCGAGATCGAACTGGATGTGCGCGATATTCATCTTAACCGGGCAGGCATTTTGCATGGCGGTGTTTTATGCGTATTGCTGGATAGTGCCTGCGGTTATGCCGCAAGTCGTCATCTGGCCGAAGATGTATCCCATCGGGTAGTGACCCTCACACTCACCACCAACTATCTGGCACCCGCCATGCCGGGGCTGATACGCGCGGTGGGTCGGGTTACCGGTGGTGGGGCAAAAACCATCTTTACCGCCGGCGAAGTGCTTGATGTTGATAACAATAAGCTGGCCACCTGCACCGCCATCATGCGGGCGATCAAAGGCGGTGTTCAGGGCGGGTAGGGCGGACCGCTGACAGGCTCAACGCGCCAACGATGCTTACGTGATAATCGACATTTCCTGCATCAGCAGGTGCCGTTCTTATGGTTCACGCCACTTTTTTCCGTCTGATGGTTTCCATAAATACCTGAAACAGCAATTTTTTCCTGCAATTACTTTGAATCACTGAGCGATATTCCAATTTGTTGCGGCTCAGGAATATTAAGGCTTGATTTTCGTGAGCAATCCCAATAATCACGGCCTCGGAGAGGTGGCCGAGTGGTCGAAGGCGCGCCCCTGCTAAGGGCGTAGGCGGGGAACTGTCTCGAGGGTTCGAATCCCTTCCTCTCCGCCATTTTATATCTCGCGACATTCGCTTTGCTCAAGTCTCCGATGGGGCGGGCTGACCGCCCGGCAGCACTTGTGCTGCTATGGCCAAAGTTCGAAGTCCTTCGTTCCGGCAGTATGCGATACGCTCGGAAAAGGCCAATCTCAGCACTGTTCTTTTAAGGGTCAACTGCCCTGATTCCTATAGCTTCCAAGGGTTTGTGAGGAAACTGGTAGTGAGTTCGAACAAGTAACAAAGGTACGCATTGTTCCGGTAGGAAAAACAGTAAAAACTTGCCGCGCCCCGTAAGGTGTGTGTTGTATTTCAGCACCGGTCTTGGAAAGGGGAACCCGTGTGCCACGTTCCCGGTTTCATCCCCTCCAGCCGGTAAAACCGGTTTCAGTCACTAAGCTTGGCAGCCCCAGCCACCACGTTTAGCAGTTTTACGGCTATTCACAGGAATATTGCTGCTATCCTTGAAAATCCCTATGCCCTGCGGCTTGATATTGCCTCGGATTGTTCGTTGAAGGATCAGGCAATCCACCCCCTGTTTTTGAGCAAATGCACTTCCTTCTTTAACGCCCAGAACCAGAATCGCCGTGGCCAAGGCATCGGCTGTCATGCAATCCGGGGCCAGCACGGTAACACTGGCAATACCCGGTTGTACCGGGCCACCGCGCCGGCGGTCCATTGTATGTGAAAGCCGCGCTGCGCCCACATCAACCCAGTGGCGGTAATCGCCCGAAGTAGCGACAGCAACATCTTGCAGCTCCAGCATCGACATCGGTAGTCTGGTGTTATAGTCGGGCTTTTCAATTGCGACGGTCCACGGCTTGCCATTTGGCTGCAGGCCCTTGGCGCGCAGTTCGCCATCCAGTGCCACCAAGGCCGAGGGAACGGCGAAATCATCGCAGGTCTGCATCATCCGATCGACACCATAGCCCTTGGCAATTCCTGAAAGGTTCAGCACCAGGGCAGAATGTTTGCGGACGCACATATTGGTTTGATCCAGCTCCAGAGCTTCGTGTGCCGGACTGCGTTCAAAACCTAGATTGGCACGAATTGCACCTTCATCAGGTGCATCGGGGCCAAACCCCCATGCCATGACCAAATCACCTAGGCCAATGTCGAATGCGCCTTTAGAAGCTCGTCCGATTTCCAGCCCGCAGTCCAGAACCTGCATCAATTCAGGCGGAATGCTGACCCATTCACCGACCGCCGCCGCGTTCAGGCGCATCAGGTCGCTATCTGGTTTCCAGGTGGTCATCTGAGCATCCACCTGCGCCACGGCGGCGGCCAAAGCAGATTCCAGCGCAACCAGGTCAGTCTCCGGCGGAACGCCCAGTTTGACGCTCCAGCGAGTGCCCATAGTCGGCCCGGATAGCTTGATGTCGTTTAGATCAGTAGACATCTTCAAGATACCTCCCTTCGGCTTTCAGCAGAGCAGGTTCCAATCCGTGTGGTGCGAGAACCTCCTGCAATGCCTCTGCAACACCGGCAGCCATATCTCGCCCGCCGCAAACCAGTATTTGAGCACCATTCTTGACCAATTCGGCAAGCCCGGTCGCATCACGACGCAGAAGGTCCTGCACATATGCAGACTGCTGAATGCGCGAGGCAGCAATATTGACAGCACTCAGTTTACCTTCGCTTTGCCAGTCTCTGATTTCCCTATCATATAGAAAATCCGATTCCGGATGACGGATACCGAAGTAAAGCTGCATCGGGCGGTTTTGGTTGGCGCGTGCGAACCCTGCAAGCGGCCCGATCCCGGTACCTGCGCCAATCAGGATAACCGGCTTGCGGTTTCGCCCCGGACGAAATTCCGGATTGGGACGGATGAAGGCTTCAATCTCTCCTCCAATTTCAAGGTCAAACAACTGGCTCGAACATAGTCCATGCGGATGTTTGCGCACGCAGATTTCCACAAATCCATCCCGCGTGCCGCTGGCGAGAGAATAGAGCCGCGCAACTTCGGCCCTTTCGGGTACGATGCCCAATAGGTCACCCGCCTCAAACCGCTTCCAGCCACGCCCAAGAAGGCTGTCCATCAGGCCGTTATGTGGCAGGGCAAAGCGCAGGATTGCAGTGGGGGCCTGCACCTCCTGGCCGTATTCGCGGCGTGAAACAAGCTTCAGTTTATGGGTGCGTGGTTGCACCGGTACGTGAGAAAGTTCCAGCTCAAGGCCAAGGGCCTTGCCCAGGGAGTAGCCCCAACGGGCGAAATCCTGCGCCGATTGCCGGTTCACTGTATCCTGCTCCATAAGCAGCTCCCAGCCCAATTTTTCGGCTTGAGCCACCACCTGTTTGGAAAAAGCGCAATAGGCGGGAAACTGACGGTCACCAAACCCCAGTACGGCCAATCTGGCGCAAGGGGGTTGCTTTAGTGCTGCCAGCTTGTCGAGGAACCCCTTGGCTGAGGAGGGTGCTTCTCCGTCGCCATAGGTGGCGGCAAGCATAATGATCTGCTTGGCTTTTGTATATTTTGCGGGATCAAAGCGTGACATCGAGGTGGTATGAACATGATGTCCATGAGCGATCAATCCACTCATTAGTGTGCCGGCAAAGCCCCACGTGCTGCCTCCCTCAGAGCCAACAAGGATAATGGTATCGGCGTGTGCGGCAGGCACCCCCTTCGGCAGACTTGGGCGGGAGCGACGCGCAACCCACCACAGGATTACTCCGGTTACGATCAGAACAGGTGCACCCAGAACCATCAGGCCCAGAAGCAGTCCCCAAAACCAGGCACCTTGCCCGGTGTGCAGCAGGTAGATGAATTCATTTATTTTCTGCCAGCTTCCCGCATCCTCCCAGGCCAGCATCACGCCGGTGCCCTGGTCGATGAAGCCTTCACCCTGGTCGGTGGTCAGGGTATAAACATCGCTCGGATCATCGACATAAGGAAATTTCAGGCTGCGCAACTGGCTAACGGGTATATCGGCAAGCGCTGCCACATCGGCGAGGGCAACCCCCATTTTTCCGCTGACCTCAGTTGGAAACGGCGGATTGGCTGTTTGCTGCGGCAGGATGTCGAACGTGCCCATAGCCATGAAGATTGCAGTTGCTGGAGCGATGATAAGTCCGACCATTGCAAAACGGCTAATATCCACATGCAAACGCATGGAAAGCGTACCGCGCACCGGGGCAAAAATGTGCCGCCATCCACCCATGCGGCGGGCCAACAAAAGCAGCCCGGAAACTGAAAGCATCAGCATCGCCATCGCCCCGGCTGCGGCCGCTATTCGGCCGCCATCACCCAGGAAAAACGAACGATGCAGATTTTTCAACCAGCGCACGATCGGTGAAAACTCGTAATCGGCAACAGCCCGTCCCGTTGCCGGATCAACAACCACGGCCCCAGCATTGCCATTGGTGAAATAATAGGCGGTGATCCGGCCCGAAGGTGCTCGTTTGATTTGCTCGATTTCAGGAAAATTGCTGGATACCCGCGTCGCCAGATCGGCAACACTCAGATTGTATTCTACCATAATGGGGGTTTGTGATTTTTCCCATGCCGGCATTACAGAAAGGGCAACACCACTTAGGGCCAGAACCAGAACCAGGACGGCTGAAGCCAGTCCTGCATATTTGTGCAGCATTCGAAGCATGACAGGTATCCTTGTTGAAACAACCGCTTACTTGAAGGTGAACGTATTGATATATCGCTTTCCGCGAAAAGGCTTGCCGGCATTGGCGCTGGTCAATGGCACAACAACATCATTGGCAACATCACGACCGTCCTCAACTGCAGAATCAATATGCAGTTTATAACCGGCATCAAACAGCCCATCGGCCAGGTCGAAATTCAAGGTTAGCGTGCGCCCGGCACCGACACTGGCTCCGGTAATTCCGCTGACTTGTTCCAGATCCCCGCGTGTGGCGCGAAACCAGCCCGGAAGGTGTTTATAGTATTTCGACTTGCCGCCAGCCATCCACAGGGAGCCCTTATAAGTTCCTTTGGAATCGGTCACATAGAGCACAATATAGGCACCCGGACCGCGATAGTTTTTCATTTCGGTGGTGAGGGTAACAGATTTGGCAAAGGCGGCACCGGGCAGAACTATTGCAGTACTCAAAGCCAGTGCGAAAAGAAGGGATTTCATGTTTAGTTCTCCAGTATGTTGGTTTGTTGAAACTGTTTTGGCATGGATGACTGACACCAGTCTGACAGCCTGTAACGAACAGCTTCAGGTTTCTGTCAGTTTTGGCAATTTGCGAATAAAAAGGCCCCGCTCTTATGGGAAAGAGACGGGGCCGGGCAGAGCGGTTTAAAGAGTGCTTCCCTAAAGGTGCTAACGCGTTTGAACCGGCCCGCCTGGCGGTGCCGGGCGACCACTTTGTTTGCGGGTGTTTAAATAAACCATCAACACCACGTGGGAAAAAATCACAAGCAGCAGAAAATTGGCGAGGAATTCATGAATTTCCTCCATGGCTTCGCCACCAAAGCCATACTCACCATCTTCGTCGCTGTCCGCATAAGCAGGCGTGATCAGTGATGGCAGATCCTGCATTATCGCCATGCGCGAGGGTTCAACCATCATCCAGCCGGAAACGCTGGTAGCTGTGACGGTCATCAACAGCACAACCACCGATAAACCCGCAAATGGAAAGGCTCCTGACACGCGTGGATTGCGCCCGAATATCAGGTCGCGAAAATAGGCCATAGCTTTTTTGCTGCCGCGAAAATAGCGTGTCATGCTCGCAGAACGCGGCCCGATGAAATGCCACACAATACGCATTGCAATCAATGCCAGCGCCACATAACCGGCATATTCATGCCAGAGTTCCATCTCCTCTGCGGCAAGCCATGAAAAGCCGACTGCCACCACAAGCAACCAGTGATAAGCCTTGATAAGTGTAAGCGGGCCGCGGATCATTGTGTGACCACTTTCGGCTTACTGCCCGGCGAGAACAGGCCATTGCTTGGTGGATTAGCCGGTGTAATCGGGCCTGATGGTGCTGATGCACCTTTTTTATTACGGCGACGTTTCTTCTCGCCGTAATCATCATCATCGTCTTCATATTCAAATTCGACAACGACCAATGTGGCGGGATCAATTTTCACTTCGATCCTGCGTCCCCTGTCATCACGCCCCTTTATCTCGTAACAACCGTCGTCAATTTTAATTCGGCGCACGTTCCAGCCCTTGGCTTCTGCCATACTGCGAACCGCATCACGCGATTGCCATTTAGACATCGGTACATAGCAGTCATCATCATCGGCATAGGCAAAGTTACCAGCAGACAGGGCGGCCAGAACGCTGGCAAGCAACAGTGTTTTCTTCATTTTTCAACTCCTGTTTCGGTTCAGTAGCCAACTTTATGCGTATGGTTCCTGACACCAACCTGAACATACTTGTCTTTTTTGCTTCAGCTTGCTGTCAGCTTTATGCAAGATGATAGCGGGCAAAGCTAAAAGACAGGAAAAACAGATGCGTGTTTTATTGATCGAGGATGATACAGTTCTGGGCGCAGGCGTGCGCGACCAGATAAAGGCCGAGGGCCATTCTGTCGACTGGGTCATGCGTCTGGATGAAGCAAAAGAATATATGGCCTCTGCATCCTATGATCTTGTACTGCTGGATCTAATGTTGCCCGACGGACGTGGGCTGCCTTTCTTGCGCGAATTGCGCAAGCGTGGCGATGTTACGCCGGTAATCATCTTGACCGCACTGGACCAGATCAGCGATCGGATCGACGGGTTGAACGCGGGTGCAGATGATTACATGGTCAAACCGTTTGATCTGTCTGAACTGTCGGCACGACTGGCTGCTGTGGCACGCAGATATACGGGCAACCCAAATCCATTGGTGGTACTTGGCGATCTGGAGATTGACCTGGCCGCCAAGGCGGTGCGCCGCCAGGGAAAAATACTGCCATTGACGGCACGTGAATGGGTGTTGTTTGAGGGGTTTGTGCAGCATCCCGGGCAGATTTTATCCAAGGCACAACTGGAAGAGCGGCTCTATGCCTTTGATACAGAAGTTGAAAGCAACACAATTGAAGTGCATATCAGCCGGATGAGAAAAAAACTGGGCCGTGAAAAAATTGAAACCGTACGTGGCATGGGCTACCGGCTGGGCGAGGCATGAGGTTTCCGCACAGCCTTCAGGGTCGCCTTGCTCTTGTCATAGGGTTGAGTGTGGCGATTGTATGGATCATCACAGCCTTAATCACTGCGGCAACAATTCGCGAAGAGATTAACCAGGTGTTTGACAGCGCCCTTGAGGAAACCGGGCAGCGTATTCTGCCGCTGGCTATTCAAGACGTGTTCGAACGCGAGGATGATGGCACAGAACAACTGATCACCACCCTGCGTGAGCATGACGAATTTCTGACCTATGTGGTACGTGGCAAATCCGGGCGAGTATTGTTACGCTCGCATGATGCTGATATTCAGGATTTCCCCCCCTATGAACGCAACGGTTTTTTGCAAACCTCAACCCACCGATTGTATTTTGATTCAGCCCTTGGAGGTAGTTTTACCATAGCTATTGCCGAACCGTTAGAACACCGCACACAAGTGGCGCGAAAAACTCTGATGGCGCTGGGGTTACCGCTGTTTGTTCTGTTGCCGCTGACGCTTGGCGGCATCTGGTTTCTAGTGCGCTTGATGCTACGCCCCTTACATGGGTTTCGGGCCGGGGTGGCCAGCCGCGGCGGTAATAATTTAACCCCTGTTGATACTGGCAAATTGCCTGCCGAAATTACCCCGGTTGCCGAGGGTGTGAATGCCTTGCTAGCCCGCCTTCAGCGCACGCTTGAGGCCGAACGCAGTTTCGCCTCCAATGCAGCACACGAGCTGCGCACTCCGGTGGCAGCAGCGCTGGCGCAGACCCAGCGACTGTTGCTGGAAACCGACGATGACGGCACCCGCAAACGTGCCAGAGATATAGAATCATCGCTTAAACGACTGAACCGTCTGTCGGAAAAACTGATGCAGATGGCACGGGCTGAGGGGGCCAATTTGGTGACAGAAACGCCGCATGATCTGGGCATGGTATTACGGATGGTGGCAGATGATGTTGTACAACCGGATCGCGCCAGCCGGTTGATGCTGAATGTGCCGCAACAGCCGGTTATGTCTAAGATTGACCCAGATGCTTTTGCCATTGTTGCGCGCAATCTTATTGAAAACGCCCTACGTCATGGTGACACCGAATCACCAGTGCGTGTCACCTTAAAAGGGAACGGCATATTAAAAGTAGTCAATGCTGGACCTGTTGTACCGCCCGAAATATTGCAGGCTTTGACACAACGGTTTGCCCGCGGGAATAGTGGCGCTGAAGGCAGTGGTCTGGGGTTAGCGATTGTGCGGATCATTGCCGATGAAACCGGCGGTCGACTCACGCTGCGCTCTCCGGCGACAGGGCGCACAGACGGCTTCGAGGCCATTTTGAATCCTGCCCCTTCGTAAGGCTGGACAAATTGGGGAGGGGTATGCCAAAAGAAGGCATGGTCTGCCTATGATAGGCCGTCACCGGAGCCAAAAGCCTTGAAGTTAAGCCGATTCTTCAGTGTTATTCCCGTCCTTGCCTGGTTGTTCATCCAGCTGGTCATGACAGGTGGCTGGTCAACCGCCGCCGCCATTGGCTCGGCCGAAAATGCGGGCCAGGCGATTGTGATCTGTACTGGTGACGGGCTTGTTACGATCTATCTGGACGAAAACGGCGATCCGATCGAGGGCGAGGACGGCAAAACGCCGGCAACGCACTGTGACTGGTGCCTCAGGTTCAGCGCGCCGCCAACCCTGACGGCACCAGTCGATTTGTCGGGCTTTGCCCCTTGCGATTCGACGGGTATTAAATTTGCGGTGACCAAAGAAGATCACAGCCCGCAGGCAGTCTTACTCAATGCGCGCATTCGCGCCCCTCCGGTTTGGGCCATGTCGTAACCGCACCTGACGGTGTGGTGAGGCAATGAAATCTATAATTGATTTCGACCTGTTTTCTTCCAAAGAAAACAGCCCTTACACATATATACCAAATTGGAGAACACCAAATGAAACGCAGAACCTTTGTCGCTTTGGCGGCAGCTGCCACAAGCCTGACTATGTCTGTATTCGCCGCATTTGCCGGTACCGTTGTTGACACGATGGACCGCACTGTTGAAGTGCCCGACACAGTAAATCGCGTGCTGCTGGGCTTTTACTTTGAAGATTTCTACGCCATCGGCGGCCCCGATGCCTATAGCAAGGTTGTCGCCATTTCCCGCCCCGCATGGGAAGGCTGGCGCAATTCGCAGTGGAAGGCCTATAACGCCGTTAATCCGGCGCTGGATTCGCTTGTTGACGTGGGTGAAGTCGACGCCGGCACATTCGCACTGGAAAAAGCCGTGGTCGCCAAGCCCGATGTGGCCATCATTGCCGCATGGCAATATCGCGCAATGGGCGATATCGTCGGCAAACTGGAAGCCGCCGGCATACCCGTCGTTGTCGCCGATTACAACGCCCAGACCGTTGAAAAGCACGTCGCCAGCACTCTGCTGATCGGCAAGGTCATGGGGGCCGAAGACCGCGCACAGGAATTGGTGGGCAACTATGTTGCCGCTGTTGCCGATGTGCAGGCCCGTGTCGCCAAGGCGTTGGATGCGCGCGGCGGAGACAAGCCCAAGGTCTATGTTGAACTGGGCAGCAAGGGGGCCGGTGAATATGGCAATTCCTACGGCTCGGGCATGTGGGGTGGTGTTGTCGAACTGGCCGGGGGGGAAAACATCGCGGCTGGCAAAGTCGAGAGCTGGGGACCGTTAAATCCGGAGTATGTCGTTGTCTCGAACCCCGATGTGATCTTTATCGCCGGTTCTTACTGGATGAAGCGCGACAATGCCGTTTTGATGGGCTTTGGTGTTGATCCGGCCCAGACCCGCGAACGCCTGATGCCCTTCACTAAACGCGCTGGCTGGCCCGGTTTGAAGGCCGTGAAAAACGGTCAGCTCCATGCTGTCTATCACGGGGGCGCGCGCACGCTGTATGACTATACCTTCCTGCAGTATATGGCCAAGGCAATGTACCCCGAGGCTTTTGCCGATGTAGACC
>Ga0256839_1003249_pt1 | contig 16969 bp, 12 predicted proteins | sample 354166metaG_FD_185968 | JGI IMG/M metagenome (GOLD analysis project Ga0256839, IMG submission 185968) | Hydrothermal vent microbial communities from Mid Atlantic Ridge, Atlantic Ocean - 354-166 | ecosystem: Environmental > Aquatic > Marine > Hydrothermal vents | place: Atlantic Ocean: Mid... | reverse complement strand
GGCGAACACACAGGGGGCGAACACACAGGGGGCGAACACACAGGGGGCGAACACACAGGGGGCGAACACACAGGGGGCGAACACACAGGTTCGCCCCTACGGCGGGTAATTCAATGGTTAAAAACCATGACAACGAATGGGTATATTCGCGGTGTTAAACAACACGGATGGCCACGGTTTGATGGCAGGTTATGGCAACGCAATTATTGGGAACATATTATTCGTAATGATAATGAATTGAACCGAATACGACAATATATCATTGACAACCCTGCAAAATGGGAATCCGACCGCAATTATATTGATAATTCATCCGCCGTACGGGCACGGCGCGCCGTGCTCAACGAATCCTGGATGGTATAAAATAGGAGCAAACCATGAATGACAAACCCGAAAAATTAGGTCTCGATTCCATGGACATTTCTGCGGAAAACAGAGCAAAACTGAAAGCCCTGTTTCCGTCGGTATTTACCGAAACGGTCAACGATAAAGGCGAACTGGTCGAGAGTATCGACTTTGAAAAACTCAAGGCAGAACTGGGAACTTTCAGTGACCTGTTTGAATCCCGGCGCGAACGCTTTGGACTGGACTGGCCCGGCAAAAAAGATTGCATGAAACTCATTCAGGAGCCTTCCCGCGCCACGCTCAAGCCTGCCCGCGATGAATCGGTCAACTTCGACACAACCGAGAACCTCTTCATCGAGGGCGACAATCTGGAAGTCCTAAAGCTCCTGCAAAAAAGCTACTATGGCAAGGTCAAGATGATCTATATCGACCCACCTTACAACACCGGCAAGGAGTTTATCTACCCTGATAAGTATTCGGAGTCTTTGGAAACCTATCTGGAATACGCCGGGCTTGTGGACGGCGAAGGCAGGAAGTTTTCAACGAATACACCCAATGAAGGGCGGTACCACACTAAATGGCTCAACATGATGTATCCCCGGCTCTATCTTGCCCGGAATCTGCTGCGTGAAGATGGTGTTATTTTTATTTCCATTGATGACAATGAAGTGGCGAACCTGCGGAAGTTGTGTGATGAGATTTTTGGGGAGGAGAATTTTGTAGCGAATATTGTTTGGCAGAAGAAATATGCGGCCACAAATGATGCAAAGGGATTTTCAGTAATGCACGACCATATAATCGTGTATCAGAAATCAGGTTTGTTTGAGCGATTACTATTGCCAAGAACACTTGAGCAAAATAAACCATACAAACACGATAACAATGACGGACGTGGTTTGTGGCGTTCAGATAATTTACTTGTTAAAAGTTTTTCGCAATCAGGCGTATTTCCCATTGTTAATCCTAATACTGGTCAAGAATTTTGGCCGCCAGAAGGAAGCTGCTGGCGAGGTAATAAGGATACAATTCAGCGTTGGTTAATGGAAAATAGAATTTTTTTTGGGAAAAACGGAAAAGGCGCACCTCAGCTAAAGCGATATTTAAATGAAGTTCAACAAGGAAGGGTTCCTGTAACATGGTGGACTTTTCAAGAAGTAGGGCACAATGATGCAGCAAATAAAGAATTAAAAATTCTTTTTAATTCAAAGTCGCCTTTTGATACACCTAAACCTTCTTCGCTCGTATCCCAAATGCTTAAAGTATCATCCTCTTCTAATTCCAACGACATTATCTTAGATTTCTTTGCCGGCTCATGCACTACAGCCCACGCCGTTCTCGATCTGAACAAAGAGGACGGCGGCAACCGCAAGTTTATTATGGTGCAGTTGCCCGAACCGTGCGATGAAAAATCCGAAGCATTCAAGACCGGATACAAAACCATCGCCGATATCGGCAAGGAACGTATTCGGCGGGTGATTAAGAATTTAAGATCTGAGATTGAAGATTTAAGATTGAAGGAAAAGCAGAATCCCTCATTGTTTGAAGATGAAAATCAGCAATCAAAAATCAAAAATCTTCAATCCCTCGACCTCGGGTTCAAGGTGCTGAAGCTGGACAGGTCCAATTTCAAGCCTTGGGAAAGACTCGACGCGGATGCCCCTGAAGAAGAAATCGCCACGGCGATTCAGCAACACCTCTTTCATATCGATCCTGAAGCTTCTCAAGAGGATATTTTGTACGAAATTCTGCTGAAAGCCGGTTTCATGCCCACGGAAAAGGTCACTTTGATTGAAGATGTGGGAAATTGGATTTTAGATTTGAAAAGAAAAGAAAACCCAGATTATCAATTAAATCCAGAAATCAAAAATCTTAAATCTAAAATCTATTCCGTCGCCGACGGAATGCTTCTTATCTGCCTGGAAGACGAGATTACCCGCGAACTGATAGACGCCGTGGCCGAAGCGGAACCCATGCAGTTTATCTGTCTCGATCAAGGCTTCAAGGGCAACGATCAACTCAAGGCCAACGCAGTACAGACCTTTGCCGCCCGCAACCAGGGTCGTGATAAGGCCGGACAGATTGTGTTCCGGACAGTTTAGTAGGGAGTTGATAAATGAAACCGTATATCCCGGAAAAACTGCCGATTGATAATCTGGATTACCGAAGACTCTTTCCGCTTGTCGGGCAGGCCAATGCCGAACTCGCACGTTACGATGGCTTGCTACAGGGAATCGTCAATCCTCATGTTATGCTTTCGCCTTTGACCAATGAGGAAGCTGTTCTTTCATCCAGAATTGAAGGTACGCAGGCCACTGTTGACGAGGTTCTTGAACAAGAGGCCGGACTTACGAAAGAGGGAGAGAAATACAAGGATATTCAGGAGATCATAAACTATCGCGATGCGTTGCGATCAGCCCATTACTATCTGAAGGAACGGCCAATAACATTGTCGTTTATCCTGGAAATTCACAAAATACTTTTAAACAGCGTTCGCGGACAGAACAAAAATCCCGGAGAGTTCAGAAAGGACCAGAACTGGATCGGTTTGCCTGGGTGTACTATAGAAGAGGCCACTTTTGTTCCGCCGAATCCGCTACAGTTACAAGATTACCTGGAGCAATGGGAAAGGTATGTTAAAGGAGATGACATTGAACCCTTGGTGCAAACTGCAGTGATGCATGCCCAGTTTGAACTGCTTCATCCCTTCAAGGACGGCAACGGTCGTATAGGCAGAATCCTGATCCCACTTTTCCTTTTCCAGAAGAGAAAACTGTCTCAACCCATGTTTTATCTCAGCTCCTATCTGGAAGCAAACCGCGATACTTATTACAGCCGTTTGCAAAACATCTCTCGAGACAATGATTGGGACGGCTGGATAGAATTTTTCCTGTCCGCTGTTATGCAGCAGGCAAAAAGCAACAGCTTTAAAGTTAAACAGATTATGAATTTGTATGACAGCATGAAGGAACGGATGCAGAAACTGACACATTCCCAGTATGTTATCCGGCTTTTAGACTCGTTGTTTAATCGTCCGATATTCAGAACAACGGATCTGATTAAGGAAACCGGAATTCATAAGCCAACTGCCATGGGGCTTTTGAGGCAGCTTAAAGAAGCTGAACCGCCAATTTTAAAAGAGCTTTCACCAGGAAGCGGGCGCCGGGCTGCCGTTCTCTGTTTTCTTGAGTTACTTAACATAGCCGAAGGAAAAAAGATTGTATGAGCTGTTTGTGTATCGTGAGTAATCTGCTACGGCTTTTGTGTATCGTGAGCCGCCATATACAATACACAAGATTTGTTATGTATTATGGACGATACGCAAATTGTTTAACGGAATAAAAGAAAGAATATGAAATTAAAGTTTGATTCCAACCTTGAATACCAACTGGAAGCGATCCGGTCTGTTACAGACCTGTTTGAAGGGCTGCCACCAAAGCAAAGTGAGTTTGAAATTAGTTTTACAGATGCACTCGGTACCCTGGGCATAAAACATAACGAACTTGGAATCGCCAACCAGTTGCCGCTTTCTTCTGAAAAAATTCTTGCCAACCTGCACACCATTCAGGAGCGAAATAATATACCCAAGTCGCCATCATTGCTTGAACCCGAAAAAATCAGCAATCAGCAATCACAAATCTACAATTTCTATAACTTCTCGGTGGAGATGGAGACCGGCACAGGAAAAACTTATGTCTATCTTCGCACGATCTTTGAGCTGAACCGCAAATACGGTTTCAAAAAATTTATCGTGGTCGTACCGTCAGTCGCCATCAGGGAAGGCGTGCTTTCATCCATCAACCTGATGGGGGACCATTTCAAGGGGTTGTTCGACAACGCGCCCTTTGATCATTTCGTTTACAGTTCGAAAGACCTGAGCAAAGTTCGGCAGTTTGCAGTAAGCAATGAAATCCAGATTATGATTATCAATATCCAGGCGTTCCAGAAAGACGCCGGGGATATTGAGGATTATTCGAAACTGACAGAGAGTGAGCGGAAAAAGCTAAATGTCATCCATCAGGAACAGGACAAAATGTCCGGGCGCAGGCCCATTGAGTATATACAGGCAACTAATCCCATTGTCATTATCGATGAACCCCAAAGCGTGGATAATACACCAAAGGCAAAGCGTGCCATCAAGACCCTGAATCCTCTGCTTGCCTTAAGATACTCGGCCACCCATATTAATCCGTACAATCTACTTTATAAACTCGATCCCATACGCGCCTATGACATGCGCCTGGTAAAACAGATTGAGGTGTCTTCCATTCGCACGGATGACAATTTCAACGATGTCTACATCAGGCTTGACAAAATCGGCTATGCCAAAGGGGCTAAAGTTCCACACGCCAAAGCAACGATTCACGAAGATACCAGGAGTGGCCCAAAAGAGAAAAAGATCACCCTCAAACAGGGAACTGATATCAGCCAGCAAACAAACCGGCCTGGATATGACGGATATATAGTTACCAATATTTGTGCGGAAGAAGGCCTGGAGCATGTCGACTTTGCCAATGGCAAAGTGCTTGAACTTCATCAGGAAGAAGGCGGCATGGGTGACGAAGTTCTGAAAATGCAGATCCGTCAGACCATCGAGGAGCATTTCAAGAAAGAACGAAAATATAAGGATAAGGGAATCAAAGTCCTATCGCTTTTCTTTATTGATAAGGTGGCAAACTACCGCTGGTACGATGATGAGGGCAATCCACGGAAGGGAAAACTGGCCCAGTGGTTTGAGGAAGCTTACCAGGAAATATCTCAAAAACCGTTCTACCAGGGATTGATCCCTTACCTGGCGGAAGAAGTGCATGACGGCTACTTCGCTGCAGATAAGAAACGCGGAAAGGTGGTGAGTTTAAAGGATTCTTCTGGCAACACCAAGGCTGATGAAGAGGTTTATGAGCTGATTATGAAGGACAAGGAACGCTTGCTTTCTGTTGATGAACCGCTGCGCTTCATCTTCAGTCACTCCGCCTTGCGCGAGGGATGGGACAACCCGAATGTGTTTCAGATATGCACGCTCAGGGAGATGGGCACTGAACGAGAAAGGAGGCAGACGCTGGGCCGGGGCTTACGCCTTCCCGTTAATCAGGAAGGTGTCCGTGTATTTGACGATAACATCAATAAGCTGACGGTGATTGCCAGCGAATCTTTTGAGGAATACGCCCGGGGCCTGCAAGAGGATATTGAAAGAGATACAGGTGTCAAATTCGGACGAATTGAGAAAGTGGCTTTTGCCCGGCTGCTTGATACTGCGACAGACCAACCCATAGGCCAGGAAGCCTCCGAAAATATCTGGAAAGTTCTTGTTGAACGGGGATATCTGGATGAGGCTGGAGACCTCACGAGTAAATTTGTTCCAGAGGAAAAAGGATTCAGGCTTGAGCTTCCGACTGAGTTGGAGCCACTGCGCGCCGCAATCACTGATGAGATGAAGCGGTACATATTCAAGAATCGTGTGGTGAACGCCAGAGAAAGACGTACGCTCAAATATAACAAGCGTGTTGAGCTAAATGAGGATTTCAAGGAGCTCTGGCAACGCATTAACAAGAAGACTCGCTATTGTGTCGAGTTTGAGACAAAAGATCTTATTGAGCGTGCCGTCAATAAGATCCGCAAGATGGATACTATTCAACCGGTCCGCATTCTCATTGACAAGACAGAAGTAGATATCAATGAAGCAGGCGTTGAAGGTGGCCGTGTCTTGGACAGTAAGATTGAGGTGGCCAAGACGCATCGATTTTTGCCTGACATTCTGGCCTTTCTGCAGCGTGAAACCGAACTCACCCGAGGCACCCTGGTTGAAATACTAAAAACTTCAGGTCGGTTGAAGGAGTTTGCTATCAATCCCCAAGCATTCATGACGGAGACAGCCAGACTTATCAACCGCGCCCTGCATGAAATGGTTGTAGACGGTATCAAGTATGAACAACTTGAAGGTCAGGTTTATGAAATGCGCCTTTTTGAGGAACGCGAGATCGAAGAATATCTGGCCAGGCTCTACGAAGTACAGAGTAAAGATGATCGTACTCCTTATGATTATGTCCCCTTCGACTCTGAAGTTGAGCGTGAAGTTGCGGAAAAACTTGATGCCAACGAAAATGTCAAGTTCTTCTGCAAGCTTCCTCGCTGGTTTGTCGTGCCGACTCCCCTGGGAAACTATAATCCAGACTGGGCTGTTGTGACAGAAAATGACGAGAAGCTCTACCTGGTCCGGGAGACCAAGAGCACCCATGACCGCGACAAACGACGTGAAACTGAAAACCGTAAAATCGATTGTGGGCAGGCGCACTTCGATGCCCTTGGTGTCAACTTCAAGGTGGCGACTAACATCCACGAGGTGCTGGCAGAATAAGGAAAGGAATTGGAATCGCTCTGCAGAGAAAGGTTGACCTAACAGGACGAATAAAGAGGACTGCTTTCCAGGAGGACAGAACAGTTGTAATGAAAATCCTTCACACATCAGACTGGCATCTGGGCCGCACCCTGTATGGGCGAAAGCGCTACCAGGAGTTTGAGGCCTTTCTGAACTGGCTGGCCGAAACAATCAACATAGAGCAAGTGGACACCCTTCTTGTCGCAGGTGATGTTTTCGACACAAGCACTCCGAGTAACCGTGCCCAAGAGCTGTATTACCGGTTTTTGTGTCATGTCGCCACTTCCACTTGCCGACACGTCGTCGTGATTGCCGGGAACCATGACTCACCTTCATTCCTGAACGCCCCCAGGGAACTGCTTAAAGCCCTCAATGTCCATGTGATTGGCTCGGTCACGGAGAATCCCGAAGATGAGGTTCTTCTTCTCCGCAATCAGGATGGTTTTCCGGAACTTATCGTTTGCGCCGTTCCCTACCTTCGGGACCGGGATATCCGCGTGGCAGAAGCAGGTGAGAGTATCGAGGATAAGGAACGGAAGCTGATCGAAGGCATCCGCAATCATTACGCTGCCGTCTCAGCCTTGGCCGAACAGAAGCGCAAGGAACTCGGAGCTGATATTCCCGTCGTTGCCATGGGACACCTGTTTGCCGCTGGCGGACAAACCGTTGATGGTGACGGCGTGCGTGAGCTTTACGTCGGGTCACTGGCCCATGTAACGGCAGGTATTTTCCCAAAATGTTTTGACTACCTGGCGCTTGGACACCTCCACGTACCGCAAAAGGTGAACGGCTCCGAAACCATACGGTACAGCGGCTCTCCATTACCCATGGGGTTCGGAGAGGCGAAACAGCAGAAGAGTGTTTGCCAGGTTGAATTCCACAGCACAGCTGCATCTGTACAACTGGTCGACGTGCCGGTGTTTCAGAAACTTGAGCGCGTCAAGGGAGATTGGGACGAGATATCAAGCAGGATTCTCGAACTCTCGACCACCGACTCCCAGGCATGGCTCGAGGTCGTTTACGAAGGCGACGAGGTCATTGGCGACCTGCGAGAACGTTTGGATACTGCCATCATCGACACAGAAATGGAGATTTTGCGGATAAAGAACAACCGTATAATCGACTGCGTGCTGGGCCAAATCCATGATGAGGAAACCCTGGATGATCTGAACGTAAATGATGTGTTCGAAAGATGTCTTGCTGTTCATGAAGTGCCTGAAGAGCAACGTCCGGAATTACTTCGTGCCTACCAGGAAACACTCTCGTCTCTCTACGAAGACGATACGCGAGCGGAATAGAGAGGCTGTCGATGAGGATACTACAGATACGATTCAAGAATCTGAACTCACTGGTTGGCGAATGGAGAATCGACCTGACAGACCCGGCATTTGCTTCCGATGGCATATTCGCCATCACCGGACCGACCGGCGCTGGTAAGACAACGATCCTTGATGCCATTTGCCTGGCCCTTTACGGCCGCACGCCCCGTCTCAACAAGATCACCAAGGGCGTGAATGAGATTATGTCCCGCCAGACAGGAGAATGCTTTGCCGAGGTCACGTTCGAGACTCAGTCGGGTCGCTACTGTTGCCACTGGAGCCAGCATCGGGCACGAAAAAAGCCGGACGGTGAGCTTCAGGTCCCAAAACATGAGATTGCCGATGCTGATTCTGGAGAAATTATCGAGGCGAAGATTCGGGATGTTGCCTATCGTGTTGAAAAGGTTACTGGCATGGACTTTGACCGGTTTACCCGCTCCATGCTCTTGGCCCAGGGTGGCTTTGCTGCGTTCCTGCAGGCGGCACCAGATGAGCGCGCTCCGATCTTGGAACAGATAACCGGTACGGAGATCTACAGCCAGATATCCATCCGAGTCCATGAACGCCAGCGTGAAGAACGGGATAAGCTGAACCTGCTTCAGGCTGAGACAGCAGGCATCGTGATTCTGGAGCCGGAACAGGAGAAAGAGATTCAACAGGCACTCGAATCAAAGCAGAAAGAAGAGACCGACCTTACCGGCAAGTTAGCTGAAACGGGGAAGGCCATTACATGGCTGACCGCCATAGATGAGCTGAAAAAGGAAATCAGCAGCCTGACAGCGGAAGCAAGCAAGCTGCAAAGCGATATCGATGCCTTTAAACCCGAGCGTGACAGGCTCAGCCTGGCAAATAAGGCAGCGTCACTAGAAGGCCCATATGCAACGCTAACAGCAATCCGAAAACAACAGGCAGATGATCAAGCAGCACTGAAAAATGAGGAAAAGGGCATTCCTGAGCTGGAATCCTCTGCCAAGGAACAGGCCGAATTGCTGAAATCGGCTGAACATCAAACCGCTAAAGTCAAAGAGGAACTCAAAGCCGCTGCGCCGCTCATTCAAAAGGTCCGCTCCCTCGATCAGAAGCTTGCCGATCAGAAAAAAACTGTTTCGGAAGACGAAGAGAGCTGCAAGAAGGATACGGCAAGGATTGATGCTACAAAAAAGGCCAGGCTTAAAGAGCAGGAAAAGCGCACAGATGCTCAAAAAGATTTGAAGCTTGCTGATAGTTATCTCAAAGAACATGCGCAGGATGAGTGGCTGATAAGTGGCCTGGCCGGTGTGGAAGAACAGTTGGGCATCCTGCTCTCCAGACAAGAAGAAATCACTCAAAAAGAGGCCGATCAAGAGAAAGCCGAGGCGGCTCTGGAACAGGCGGCAAAAAAACTCGATGAATGCCAGAAGCAATGCCGCATTCGGAAGCAGGAGCTGGAGGACGCATCAAAGAATCTCCAGCTGGGCAAGGATGAGTTAAGTCAGTTGCTGGGTGATCGGCTGTTGCGTGAATACCGTACAGAAAAGGAAACCCTGCTTCGTGAAATGGCCTTCCTGGCGAAAATAGCGGAGCTTGAAGATCACCGGGCCAACCTTGAGGATGGGAAACCCTGTCCGCTCTGCGGTGCGGCTGAGCATCCATTCGCTGAAGGCAATGTTCCTGTTCCCGATGAAACCGAACAGAAGATCGAGGCGCTCACCAAACTGATAAGCAAAGCTGAGGATCAGGAAACCATCATCAAAAAACTTGAAGAGGCTGAGGCCACGGCCCGTAATAATCTGACGGATGCAGAAAAGCAGGAAGTAATAGCGGCTAATGACAAAAAGACCGCTGGGCAAACCTTGACCGAGTTGAAGGAAGGCCTGGAAAAACTACGAACCGGTTTTGCCGAACTGAAACAGGCGGTATTGGCCAAACTACAGCCACTTGGTGTCACAGAAATCCCCGATAACGATATTTCTTCACTGATCGAGTCACTCAAGGCGCGTCTGGATGCATGACAGGCCCGGGTTAGAAAAAAGGCTGAAGTCGAGAAACAGATTGCAGATATCGACAGTGAGATAAAGCGCCTGGATGCGGTTATTGAAACCCAAAGCAATGCCTTGGTTGAAAAACAGGAGCGTTTGGAAGCCCTCAAAAAAGAATACACCGCTGGATGTGAAGATCGGAGGCAATTATACGGCGATAAGAGTCCCGATGATGAAGAGCTTCGCTTGAACAAGGCTGTTTCCGATGCCGAGGATGCCGAAAAGAAAGCCAGAGCTCTATACAATGACCTGCTGCAGAAATTGAACAATGCAAAGACCCATGTTGAATCTCTTAAAAAGCGTATTGGTCTGAGAGATCCGGAACTGAAGGAGTCGGAAGCTGAATTTATAAGGGTGCTTGAAGCGGCTGGTTTTACGGATGAAGAACAGTTTCTTGAGGCCAGACTAACTTCTGAGCTGATGGATGAGCTGTCTGCAAAAGCCAAGAAACTAGACGACAGCCAAACAGACCTCAAGGCCAGACAAAAGGATAGAGAAACACGTTTGGCCACGGAAATTGCCAAGAAGGTTACCGACAAATCCCTTGAGGAACTGGAAGCGCAATTCAAAGAGTATGAAGATACCCTCAAGGAACTGCGGGATACCATTGCTGGTCTCAAGCACAAGCTGAGTGAAAATAATGCCGCCAAAGAGCGCATAAAGGCAAAGCAAACGGCTATCGAAGCCCAGAAAAAAGAGTGCCGTCGATGGGAAAATCTGCACGAATTGATCGGCTCCGCAGACGGAAAGAAATACCGCAATTTCGCCCAAGGGCTGACCTTCGATATGATGATTGGTCATGCCAATCGGCAACTGCAGAAAATGACCGACCGCTATTTATTGGTCCGTGATGATGCCCAGCCGTTGGAACTCAATGTGATCGACAACTACCAGGCGGGCGAGATCCGGTCCACGAAGAACCTTTCCGGTGGTGAGAGCTTTATCGTCAGCTTGTCGCTGGCGTTGGGGTTGTCCCACATGGCCAGCAAGAATGTCCGCGTGGACTCGCTCTTCCTGGATGAAGGCTTCGGTACGTTGGACGAGGAAGCCCTCGACACCGCCCTGGAAACCCTTGCAAGTCTGCAGCAGGACGGCAAGCTGATCGGCGTAATTTCGCATGTGCCGGCGCTGAAGGAGCGGATCAGCACCCAGATCCAGGTAACGCCTCAAACCGGTGGGAGAAGCCAGATATCTGGGCCTGGATGCAGGAGAATCACATGACCTGGTTGAGTTTCAGACACCGGAGCAGATTCGACAGGAGTACCCGAATGGCGTCCGGGAACTGGTTGATGGTGGAACCTGGAACACCATTGATGGCCAGCCGACAGATGATTCCGAGGTGGCGTTACGAATGACCAGGATACCGGCCAATCAAGGATGTGGAAAATGAGCTTCCGCTTCTGGAGACGAATCGGGATCGCACCAGGAGTGACCCTGAACTTGAGCAAGTCGGGTGGTTCGCTCTCGTTCGGGCCACGCGGAGCGAAGTTCACCATCGGTCCGACCTGCCTGCCGCGCAGGGTACGGCGCAGGCAGGGGGGCAAGCGGGCCACGGTGGGCATTCCGGGAACAGGCCTTTTCTACACGACCACGCTTCCGAGCGGGAGGTCAGGTGGCAGGAGAAGCGCGTCCTACTCAACTCCGGCCCTCCCAACGGTCCGCCCGGAAGACCTGTCTGCGTGCGGCCACGCACAGGCAGGCGCCCGCCCGGGCGACAAGAACGTCTGCCGGAAGGTCGTGCGGCTGGCCGAGGGCACCGGGAACGAGACGCCGGTTCACACCGCGCTGCTCTTGTACAAGGCCAGGGCCCTGCGCGGGCTCGGGCTCCCGGACGCGGCGCGGGAGACCCTGACGGGCGCCCTGCGCCGGAGGAAAAGCCGGTCCGAAGAACTGCTCCGGGCGCTCCGGTACGAACGGGCCCTGGTCTACGAGGACCTCGGCCAGCGCCGGCGGGCGCGCAGCGAGCTCGAGAAGCTTTACGCCGAGGCCCCGGACTACGAGGACGTGGCGGCCCGGTTGGGGGTGTGACAAGCTGTGTCACGGAGCTGTGACATCCCATGCTTGCGACAAACTTGCGACACGGCTTGCGACATCCGGCTCAGGCCGGACGGGAGGAAATCCGAATCAACGCCGTTTCCGCCCTCTCAGGGATGTACTGCTCTTTGAAAAGATGTTGCGTATCAATATGTTAGGTGATATCCTGGCGGTGGAGAGTGGTTATGAAGAGGGTTGCAAGCGGGGAGCCAGATTACAATCCGCCAACTCTGGCGGTTCTTAGTTAACGCAGAACCCCGACGGGAGACCCCCTCGGGGTTTTGTCGTTTCTCCCCATTTTTCAAGCAGTTACGCGCCTCCGCACACCCCTGCCGATTCTCCGTTTCTTGTTCGCCGTCATTTAACGGGCCTGCATCCACCGCAAGCCCGCTCCGACGATTCGAGGACTCCTCCGGTAGGCATCCGCCGGAAGCCGGACAGGCAGTCTGTCCGGCGGGAAACTCCGCATCTATTCGACGCCGAACGGTCTGCGGGACACGACCTATTACCGCCTCACCGGGTCGAGCCAGTTCAAGGTTTTCCGTACCTGATGCCGCAGACCGGCGGTCGTCCGGGAGCAGGCCAACCTCGACCAGGTGGGCGAGGAGACCGTTTCCCTGACGCCTGTGCTGACAGAGACCCTGTGTTCATCTAATCATCGGCATGGGTCCGGTCAGGACAAGCCTTTGTATTGCCGAACGTTGAGGGCTTTCCATTCGAGGAGTGGCTGCTGCCCAATGCGTTTTTGGAGGGTTTCATCGGCGGTCAGAATCGTCGAATCGATTTCGCCCTTGTCGAGCAGCAAATTCAGGAATTCCCGCTCAGCTTCATTGAAGGGCAGCACCGCCCCGAGTCCTTCCCGACATTCTCTAACAAGACGCGCCCCGAATTCCGCAGGTGATTGCTCCTGTATTGCACGAGTGTCAAGAGTGGGAATGAGTAATCTTGTCAATTCCGCTGGATCGAAATCCACGTCTTCGATTGAGACAGTCCTCCAGTCCTTGCGGTTCATCCCGCCATAAACAACGAATGCTATGCGGAGCCGGTCGCGTTCGAGATCAATCATATTGAGAATCCGGTGACAGTCGAACAAATCCCTCGCTTGCCCGCGCGCCAATAGGGCCGCAAGCTTGCCGGCCGCCAGTTCGTGCAGGTCGAGGACCGGAATGCTCTTGGCTTGGAAATCACCGAGCGGATGAGAATCGGCGATCTGAATATCCCACAATGGCTGTCTGAACATGAAATTCAGATCAACCTCGAGGTTCCCTGATTGTCCCGTGAAACTCTGGTAGGAGAGTCGCCACTTCCCGCCTGCGTGTTCGTCCGGCACCCTCTTGGTGATAAACCCTTCTCGGGAAAATACCGCCTGGGCGGCTTGCTCGAGCTTGGGTCTGTCCATCAACATTCCCTCGCGATCCAGCGTCCCGATGTAATTGAGGTCGATATCCACGGACAATCTGGGAAGGTCGAGCATAAACATGTTTAGGGCGGTACCGCCCTTCAAAACCCATTTCCCCTTGAGAAATGGGTGCGAGTTCAGGGCATCCAGCAGATTCAGCAAATGTAGCACCTTCTCAACCATCTCCGCCCTGAAGCCGGTGGATTCGGCTACAGGCATTATTTCCGACGACGAAAACTTCACAGCACCTCTCCCCAGGACTTGTTCAGGATTTCTACCGGGACCAGCAGGTTCCAGTCCTTGACCCACTGGCAGCCCTTGCGCTTACCGCGGATAAAATAGTGAGGCTGCCGGGGACGCATCTTTCGCAATGGATTCAAGTGTGCATCTTCAACCATCAAGGTTTCCTTGTGCTGCTGAAGAAAGAACCCCACCTTTGCGGCGGTGGTCGCATTCTCCAATAGGAAAACGTACTCGATGACCTGATCGAGGTCGAAGAACTCCACCGATTCCAGGGACCGCCATATCTCTTCCCAACTTCCGGTCAGGTCCGGCCGGTCCAGCACGTCAACGAAGGTTCTTTCAAGATTGGTTACCCTGAGTTCCACCCCGGACCGTTTGTGGCTGGTGACTCCAAACATCTCCTTCACCTTCGCCCTGAGAGGATGAGGTACGGGAGCGCGCACAAATTCATGAGACTGAAACTTCAACGGAAGGGATTTGCTCGTGGATACGTAGTAAAGCCTCGTATAGACCGAGTAGGCTTTTCCGTGAAATTCCAGAGCTGTGTGGTATGCGAGAACCGCGTCCGCGGTCATCTTGGCCGCCACGAGATAGGGATCAACTGCGCTTGACGCCGGATCGCCGCCCAATGGGACTGTCGCATATAGCCCGCGACGCACAGGTATTATCCGTCCCTGTTGGCGGTAGTAGGTCAGGAGCGACTTGCGGGTGTTCGGATTGTCGGACCCTCTGGCAGACAGGAATCGATCCAGTTCGGCCACCGTGAACACGGCGTGCTGCGACAAAAATTCATTCAGTTTCATTGGCTTATCCATTTTGACGCATCTCCTACATAGTAGCAATAATATTAGCGCTATCTCGGACATGTGTCAAGCCAAATCCAGAATATTTTGACGAAAAGGCGAGATAGGGTTGAAGTAATTACTACTTTCTCGGCCATGTGTCATACGCCGAGCCTCCCGCCAAACCGACGTTCTTCCCCCACCTCCGGGAGATAACCCGCAGAGCGGGCTTCCCCCGCCACACGGCGCGAATGTCGCGCCCCTGCCTGCGCCGCTGCGCAGCGCGGCAGGCAGGCACAAGGGCAAGAAACAGAGATGTCCCTGGTGGAAAAGCGAACCGACCCACTACCCGGCGATACGGCTGCGACGGCAGGCGGCGACGCACCGGCGCTGCAAGCGGACGGCCTCGTGCTGGTCCCGCTGGCCACGGCCGCGGCCCTCGACTCATCCGTGTTCAACAAGGTCAATGCTTCCGGGGCTGTCCCTGCTTCCTGGGAGGAGCGGGCGCGCAAGGCATGGGAGTATTACCTCGAAGAGCCGCTGGTGAAGAACTGCGTCAACTCCTGGCGCACCTTCGCCGTGGGCGATGAGATCAAGATCGCCGGCGACGACGAGAAGGTGAAGTGGGAAGCCATAGAGCTATCCGACCGACTGGGGATTTCCGCCTTCGTCAAGGACATGGTCCTCCAGCTCCTGGTCAAAGGCGACGCTGTCGGGTTCAAACGCTACACCAAGGACGGCAAGGACCTGGAGGAACTGGTGTGCGTCAACCCCGTCTCGGTTAAAGTCAAGTACGCCCAAGGCCGACTCGTCGAAGTCCGCCAGTTCCCCGATGACAATCCCGGCGCCGGGCGGGCTGCAGGACCTGACGGTGGCCGAGCTCAAGGAGAAGGTCTTTTCAATTGTGGATTGACGATTGTTGATTTTAGAAAAATCGCCGTCGCTTAATCGTCAATCTGAAATCTGCAATCGTCAATCGAGTGGCCCTGCAGAAGGCCGCCGGCGGGGAACCGGCCGAGAAGGCCAAGCAGGAAGCGGTCGAAGCCGCCAAGAAAGAAGGGATGAAAGTTGTTTAACGCAGAGTTGACTTGACGAGTACCCTTGAGAATATTAACACGATGGAAGACAGTTTACCTTACAGTGGCATAAAAATGCCGCCGGCGGCGGGCAGGAGAGTCCGGCGGAAAAGCTTTATCTGCGATACCTTAGAGAGTATTCCGCACGGCATATCGACATCCTTTGGAAATTCACTCTCCGTTACGTCCTGCAATAAAGACATATTTCCGATATCCCATCGCTTTATAAAGGTTTTACGCCGGACTCCACTGCCGGCTTGTGCAACATTAAGGTTTACAAACTAAAAATATTCAAAAGCCAACCAGTCACCGCTGGTACTCGTTCAATGTCCAACGACTGGTTATCTGTTTATTTCTAAAGGATTATCTCTCTCGAATTTCACGAACTATATCAACAATTTCTTTTGCCGAAAGATTAACATTGATGCCAGCAACATCCAGTGGAGACCGTTTTGATGACATTGGTTTTACTACAAATATAGAACCATCTTTTCTTTTGATCAGCACCTCGCCCTGAGTTCGTGCCTTTTCAAGAACAGATGATAACTTCTGACGTGCTTCCGAAAAAGTATATGTTGTCATATTTTTACCTCTCTAATTTTTACCCCAGCTTCTTTGGCAGCCTTTAACAATCCCTCATCAAGAGAGAGTAAAGCCGCATTATGTTTTAATGCACATCCAATAACATATGCATCATAAGCATAAACATTTAAATTATGAGAAAGCTCAAGAGCAATGCCCAATTCAATATCACTAAAACGTATGGGAATTTGATGATATGCTTCAAGAGCCGCAATTGCCTGTTTTATGCTAATTCTTTTGCGCTTAAACATTGCTGAGAAAGCGTTTCCAATTTCCCAGTGAAGTGATGATGGAGCAATCAAATCAGCACCCTTGGTCACCTTAATCAATTGTTTCTTATGCTTTTCGTTTGTTATTACTGCGATGATGATTGAAGTATCTACTATCAAGTTCATATTTATCACCTATTGTACAATTGTACATTTAGCATAACTTATATTACTTAAGATTGCAATATACTTGATTCTCTTGATTTTGACAGATAACGACCAAGCTCACCTGCCGCTATGGAGCGCCAGCGGAATAGCGGTCAGGTAGAGCGTTTTGTGTACGCCCGGCATGGGCGTGAACTAATGGGGTGGAAGTCCCCTGTACGTGAACCCTGTTAACAGGATTTATTGATATTAGCAGAAGTACCAGCCTGAGGCAACGGGGGGGCAAAATCGTGAGAAACCGTCCGGAGGAAGCATACGGCAAAACTGTGAGCCGACGAACAGAAACAGCATAGCAAGGCCGAGTCTGCGGGTAAGTTGGCACAACACAACGAAGCCCGGGGTTCAGTGGATACGGTAAATGCTG
>Ga0256839_1003248_pt1 | contig 16976 bp, 10 predicted proteins | sample 354166metaG_FD_185968 | JGI IMG/M metagenome (GOLD analysis project Ga0256839, IMG submission 185968) | Hydrothermal vent microbial communities from Mid Atlantic Ridge, Atlantic Ocean - 354-166 | ecosystem: Environmental > Aquatic > Marine > Hydrothermal vents | place: Atlantic Ocean: Mid... | reverse complement strand
CGCAAGCCCCTGCCGCGTCCCGACCTGCGGAGCATGCAGCACCCTCTGGGGCCGGTCGCGGTCTTTGGCGCATCGAACTTTCCGCTCGCCTTTTCGGTGGCGGGCGGTGATACCGCTTCGGCGCTGGCGGCGGGCTGTCCGGTCGTGGTGAAAGGACACGAGGCCCATCCGGGCACCGGCGAGGTCGTTGCCCGGGCGATCCTCGCGGCGATCCGGGGGCAGGGGATCGATCCGGGGGTCTTCAACCTTGTCCAGGGTGGCCGTCTGGAGACGGGCCAGGCGCTGGTCACCCACCCGGCGATCCAGGCGGTGGGCTTCACGGGTTCGCTGCGGGGCGGGCGGGCGTTGTTTGATCTGTGCGCGGCCCGGCCCGAGCCGATCCCGTTCTATGGCGAATTCGGTTCTGTCAATCCGAACTTCGTGTTACCCGCGGCGCTTGCCGGGCGCGGCGCCGAGATCGCCTCGGGTTGGGCGGCATCCCTGAGCCTCGGCGCGGGGCAGTTCTGCACCAATCCCGGCGTGGCAATCGTGATCGACGGCCCGGACGTGGATGCCTTTGCCGAGGCGACGATTGCGGCCCTTTCCGAAGTGGGTGAGCAGGTGATGCTGACCGACGGAATCGCGACCGCCTATCGCGACGGGCGCGACCGGCTTGCCGGCAGCGCGGGGGTGGCGGAGCTGTTGCGCTGCGAATGCCGTGACCGGGCAGCGGCGCCGGCACTCTACCGGACGACGGGCAGGGCCTGGCTTGCCGACGTCGCTCTCCGGCAGGAAGTGTTCGGGCCACTGGGCATCCTTGTCGTGGTCGATGATGAAGCGGAGATGGCCGCGGTGGCCGCGGCTCTCGAGGGGCAACTGACCTGCTGCCTGCACCTTGAGTCCGAGGATACCGGACTTGCCCGTCACCTGCTGCCGGTTCTTGCGCAAAAGGCCGGGCGGCTTGTCGCCAACGGGTTTCCCACCGGCGTGGAGGTCTGCGATGCGATGGTGCATGGCGGACCCTGGCCGGCCTCGTCGAATTTCGGACACAGCTCTGTCGGGACGCTTGCCATCCGCCGATGGTTGCGCCCGGTCTGCTATCAGGACATGCCGGATGCTCTTCTGCCGGCCGATCTTCGGTAACGGAAGGAAATGCCGGTCACAGCCGCCATTGCTTGCGGCAGTGACCGGCACGGCCCTGCGGCAGGGCTCACTTTCTTGCGACGCATTGGAGCAGCCAGTCGCACAGCGTCGAAGTCGCCTCCGAGTCATCCCCCCTGGGGCGCGCGATATAATAGCTGTTGGCTGTTTTCAGACTCGAGGCGGCAAGCGCCACCAGCGCGCCGCTTTCCAGTTCCGGTTCGATCAGGTATTGCGGCAACAGCGCCATGCCCATGCCCTGACAGGCGGCCGTGATGATCAGGTTGAACTGGTCGAACTCGATCAAGGGCGCCCGATGCCCGTCGGCCAGTCCGCATTGTTCGAACCATTGCCCCCAGGCCCGGGGCCGCGAGGCGAGGCTGAGGCGCGGTGCCCGGGGCATGTTCTGCCTGTCCTCCAGCGCGTGTTCCGCGATGAAGCCGGGGGCGGCGACCGCGAGCATGGTTTCGTCGCACAGCAGGGTCAGCGTGGCATCCGGCCAGTCGGGTCGCCCGAAATGTATGGCCATGTCGAACCCCTCGGCCTCGAGATCGAAGGGCTGGAGCCGGGTGGCGATGCTCAGGCGAATGCGCGGGTGCTGCAACAGGAACTGTTTCAGACGCGGCAGCAGCCAGCGGTCGCCGAAGGTCGGCAGGACCGCCAGCCTGATCGCCACGGCATCGTTCGCGGCCAGCCTGGCCCGGGAAATGGTGTTGGACAGACCTTTCAGGTCGCGGCGCAGATCCCGCGCCAGCGCCCGCCCCGCATGGGTCAGCCTGACCGCGCGCCCGACACGGCGGAACAGCGACAGGCCAAGGGTCTGTTCGAGTTCCTTGACCTGCCGGCTGACGGCCCCTTGCGAGACGTTCAACTCGGCCGCCGCGTTGGTGAAGCTCTGGTGCCGCGCGGCGGCTTCGAAGCTGCGCAGGGATGCAAGGGAGGGGAGTATTGCACGCTCGTTTGACATGACAAATCATTACCAATACTCATCAATATGTGCAATATGAATGATTTTTTATGCGGTAAATCGTGTTATTATCTGCGAGGCTTATGGCACCAGCAAGAGCCGAGCGTGACACTGACGACGAAGGGCAAACTGATGGCAAAAGACCGGAATTCCGGCGAACCGGCCCGGTTTCGCAGGGCAGGGCGGATCGCGGATATCGAGATTTCGCTGATCGTCCGGATCTCGGAATCGGCAAGCGCCTTGCGCGCCGCCGGTCGGGATGTCGTTTCTCTCGGCACCGGAGAGCCGGATTTTCCCACGCCGGAACATGTGGTCTCCGCAGCCCATGCGGCGGCGCAGGCCGGCGAGACGCGCTACCCGCCAACCCGCGGGACAGACAGGTTGCGCCAGGCGATCGCCGGGCTGGAGGGGGTCGCGCCCGAAGAGGTGATCGTTTCGACCGGGGCCAAGCAGGCTCTGTCGAACCTGATGCTGGCCAGCCTGAACCCGGGTGACGAGGTGATCTGCCCGGCGCCCTTCTGGACCAGCTATCGCGACATCGTTCACCTTGCCGGTGGAGAGCTGGTTGAAGTGATCTGCCCGGCGGGGCAGGGGTTCAAGATCAGGCCCGAGCAGCTTGCGCGGGCCATTACCCCGGCAACGCGATGGCTGCTTCTCAACAGCCCGGCCAATCCTTCGGGGGCGGTTTACTCGAAGGACGAGCTTGCCGCGCTGGGCGAGGTTCTGCGCGACAACCCCCATGTGTGGATCGCCTCGGACGAGATCTATCGGCATATCGCCTATACCGATTGCCCGTCGCTGCGCGCGGCTCTGCCTGATCTTGCCGATCGCATGGTCACCATCAATGGTGTGTCCAAGGCCTATGCCATGACCGGATGGCGCATCGGCTGGGCGGTCGGTCCGGCGGCGGCGATCGATGCCATGGCGGCGGTGCAGGGGCAAACGACCTCGGGCGCATCGTCGGTTTCGCAGGCGGCGGCGCTGGCGGCCCTGACCGGCCCGCAGGATCTGCTGGCGGTGCGGCGCGATGCCTTTCGGGCGCGGCGCGATCTTGTGGTGGAGGCGCTGTCGGCGGACCCGCTGCTGGAATGCACGAGGCCGGAGGGCGCGTTTTATGTCTTTGCCTCCTGCAAGGGCGCGTTGGGCCTGCGCCGCCCTTCCGGGGGGACGATCCGGGATGATGCGGATTTCTGCCGCCATGTGCTGGAGGCCGAGGGTCTGGCGCTTGTTCCGGGGCGGGCTTTCGCGATGCCGGGATATTTCCGCCTGTCCTATGCCTATTCGCAAGCCGAGCTGATTGACGGGCTTGCGCGACTGTCCCGTGCGACCGCTGCACTGGGTCGGCAAGCGGAGAGCTGAGAATGGACCGCGCACAGATCGTGCATGAGAATTTCCTGCGCCGGGTGGCGGCGCGCGACTTTCCCGCCGGCAGGCCGCCGCGGGCGGGGCTGGCGGCGCATGAGGCGGTGGGGCTCTTTCGCGCGCAGTGCCTGTCGCGGGCGCTCGACCTGCAGGCGCGCCAGATGCAGAAGGCGGGCACCGGCTTCTACACCATCGGGTCCAGCGGGCATGAGGGCATGGCGGCGGTGGCCCAGGCGCTGCGCCCCGACGACATCGCCTTTCTGCACTACCGCGACGCGGCCTTCCAGATCGCCCGCGCAGGCCAGGTGCCGGGGCAGAGCGTGGCCCGGGACATGGCCCTGTCCTTTGCCTGCTCGTCCGAGGATCCGATCAGCGGCGGCCGGCACAAGGTGCTGGGGTCGAAGGCGCTGATGATCCCGCCGCAGACCTCGACCATCGCCAGCCACCTGCCCAAGGCGGTGGGGGCGGCCTATGCCATCGGCCTCGCCCGCCGCCACCCGCCCGAGCATCGCCTGCTGCCCGGGGACGGCATCGTGCTGTGCAGCTTCGGCGACGCCTCGCTGAACCACTCGACCGCGCAGGGCGCCATCAACACCGCCGGCTGGACCGCCTTCCAGTCGGTGCCGCTGCCGCTGGTTTTCCTGTGCGAGGACAACGGCATTGGCATCTCGGTGCCCACGCCCGAGGGCTGGGTCGAGGCCTCGATGCGCCACCGTCCCGGCATCCGCTATTTCAGCGCCGACGGGCTGGACATCTATGACACGCACGCCACCGCCCGCGAGGCCGCCGACTGGGTGCGGCGCCGGCGCAAGCCGGCTTTCCTGCATCTGCACACCGTCCGCCTTTACGGCCATGCCGGGGCGGATCTGCCCACCACCTACATGAGCCGCGCCCTGGTCGAGGCCGACGAGGCCAACGATCCGCTGCTGCACTCGGTGCGGCTGCTGCACGAGGCCAGCGCGCTGGACCCGGACGACGCGCTGGAGATCTATCGCGAAACCTGCACCCGGGCGGAGCGCATCGCGACCGAGGCGGCAACGCGCCCGCATCTGCAGACGGCGCAGGAGGTGGCCGCCAGCCTGATCCCCCCCGCGCGCCCCTGCCGCCCCACCAACGGCCCCGCGCCGGATACCCGCGCCGCCTGTTTCGGCAACGATCTGAAGGCCCAGGCCGACCCGCAGCCCATGGCGCGGCTCATCAACTGGGCGCTGAGCGACCTGATGCTGGAACATGACGAGATCGTCGTCATGGGCGAGGACGTGGGGCGCAAGGGCGGGGTCTATGGCGTCACCCAGAAGTTTCAGGCCCGCTTCGGCCCCGACCGGGTGATCGACACGCTGCTGGACGAACAGTCGATCCTTGGCCTCGCCATCGGCATGGCCCACAACGGCTTCGTCCCCGTCCCCGAGATCCAGTTCCTCGCCTATCTGCACAATGCCGAGGACCAGATCCGCGGCGAGGCCGCCACGCTACCGTTCTTCTCCAACGGCCAGTTTGCCAACCCGATGGTGGTGCGCATCGCCGGGCTTGGCTATCAGAAGGGCTTTGGCGGGCATTTCCATAACGACAACTCGATCGCGGTGCTGCGGGACATCCCCGGCATCATCATCGCCTGCCCCTCGACCGGGGCCGATGCGGCGGCGATGTTGCGCGAATGCGTGCGGCTGGCGCGCGAAGAGCAGCGGGTGGTGGTGTTTCTCGAACCCATCGCGCTTTACCCGATGCGCGACCTGCACGCGGCGGGTGACAATGGCTGGATGACCACCTATCCGGCGCCGGGCGAACGGATCGGGCTGGGCGAGCTGGGCGTGCACGGGCAGGGCCGCGATCTGGCCATCGTCACCTATGGCAACGGGCATTACCTCTCGCGCCAGGCGCAAAGGCAGCTTGAGGAGGATCACGGGGTAAAGACCCGGGTGATCGACCTGCGCTGGCTGGCGCCGTTGCCCGAAGAGGCGCTGCTGCAGGCGGTGGCGGGCTGCGCCGCGGTGCTGATCGTGGACGAATGCCGCCGCACCGGCAGCCTGTCCGAGGCGCTGATGACGCTGTTTGCCGAACGCGCCGACATTCCCGCCGCCCGGATCGCGGCCGAGGATTGCTTCATAGCCACCGGCCCCACCTATGCCGCGCCGCTGCCTTCGCGCGACGGCATCCTGGCGGCGGCGCTGAAGCTGGCGGGGGGCGGGGCATGAGCCGGACGGCGGTGCTGATCTGCCCCGGCCGGGGCACCTACAACCGGGCCGAGCTGGGCTATCTGGCGCGCCATCACGCCGACAAGGCTGCACTGCTGGCCAGCTTCGACTCGATCCGCGCCCGCGCCGGGCAGGAGGCGGTGACGGCGCTCGACGCCGCGCCGCGCTTCGATGGGCGCAAACATACGCGCGGCGACGTGGCCTCGGCGCTGATCTGTGCCTGCTCGCTGGCCGATGCGCTGTCGCTGGCGGGCGACATCGAGGTGGTTGCCGTCACCGGCAACTCGATGGGCTGGTATTCGGCGCTGGCAGCGGGGCGCGCGCTGACACCCGCGGACGGGTTCGCGCTGGCCAATACCATGGGCACGCTGATGCAGGAACGCGGCACCGGCGGGCAGTTGATCTACCCCTTCATGGACGAGGACTGGCGCGACGATCCCGCCCGCCGGGCCGAGCTGCTGGCGCTGGTGAAGGACATCGCCACCCGCCCCGGCCACGCCCTGGCGCTGTCCATCGACCTTGGCGGCATGCTGGTGCTGGCCGGGAACGAGGCCGGCCTGTCCGCCTTCGAGGCCGCCGTTCCGCCGGTTGCCGGCCGTTTCCCGATGCGCCTGCCGGGCCATGCTGCCTTTCATACCGCGCTGATGGCCCCGGTGGCCGAAGAGGGGCGCCGCCGTCTGCCGCCGGAGATGTTCGGCCAGCCGCTTGTGCCGCTCATCGACGGGCGCGGGGCGATCTGGTGGCCCCATGCCACCGACGAGCGGGCGCTGTGGGACTATACGCTGGGCCACCAGGTGACCGAGCCTTACGATTTCACCCTTGCGGTGCAGGTGGCGGCGCGGGAATTCGCCCCCGACCTGTTCATCCTCACAGGCCCCGGAGACACGCTGGGCGGGGCGGTGGCGCAGGCGCTGATCCGCGCGCATTGGCGCGGCCTGACCAACAAGGAAGGGTTTCGCAGAATGCAGATGCGCGCACCGATCCTGGCCGCCATGGGCCGCGAGGATCAGCGCGCGCTTGTTACCTGACCGATTGTCAACAATTCAAGGGAGATCCCCATGACCCATGCTGAAACACTGAAAACCGCCGGCCTCGGCGAAGCCGAGATCACGGGCGGTGACCTGCCGGTGATTTCGCCGATTGACGGGGCGAAGCTGGCTGATGTCCGCCAGACCGACCCTGCCGACCTGCCGGGCATCATCGCCAGGTCAAGAGAGGCCTTTCTTGCCTGGCGCATGGTGCCTGCTCCGCGCCGGGGAGAGCTGGTGCGGCTGTGGGGCGAAGAGCTTCGCAAGGCCAGGGAGGCCCTGGGTGCCGTGGTCACACTGGAGGTCGGCAAGATCACCACGGAAGGGCTGGGCGAAGTGCAGGAAATGATCGACATCTGCGATTTCGCCGTGGGCCAGTCGCGCCAGTTGCACGGGTTGACCATCGCCTCGGAAAGGCCCGGCCACCGGATGATGGAAACCTGGCACCCGATGGGGCCGGTCGGCGTGATCTCGGCGTTCAACTTTCCCGTGGCGGTGTTTTCCTGGAACGCGGCGCTGGCGCTGGTGTGCGGCGATCCGGTCATCTGGAAGCCCTCGGAAAAGGCGCCGCTTTCCGCGCTCGCCACCATGAAGACGCTGGAGCGCGCGCTGGAGCGGTTCGGCGATGCTCCCGAAGGGCTGATCCAGCTGGTCATATCGGGGCAGGAGGCCGGCGAGGCGCTGGTCGAATCCCCGGACATTCCGGTTCTGTCGGCGACCGGTTCGACCCGCATGGGGCGGGCGGTCGGCCCGAAAGTGGCGGCGCGGTTCGGTCGGGCGATCCTGGAGCTGGGGGGCAACAATGCGATGATCGTCGCCCCGTCGGCCGATCTTGACATGGCGGTGCGCGCCATCGTCTTTTCCGCGGTCGGCACCGCCGGGCAGCGCTGCACCTCGCTGCGTCGCCTGATCGTGCACCGTTCGGTGCACGCCGAGCTTCTGGAGCGGTTGAAAAAGGCCTATGCCAGCCTTCCGGTCGGGGATCCGCGCGTGCAGAGCACACTGGTCGGCCCGCTGATCGACATGGCCGCGCGCGAGCAGATGCTGGTCGCGCTGGAAAGCGCCCGTGCCGACGGGGGGATCGTTCATGGCGGACATATCCCGAACGATGTGCCCGAGGGCGGCGCCTATGTCAGCCCGGCGATCGTTGAAATGCCGGGTCAGACCGACATCGTTCGCACCGAAACCTTTGCCCCGATCCTCTATGCGATGGAATATGAACAACTGGACGAGGCGCTTGCCCTGCACAACGATGTGCCGCAGGGGCTGTCTTCGTGCATTTTCACCCGCGACATCCGCGAGGCGGAAACCTTCCTCGGGGCGGCCGGCTCCGATTGCGGCATCGCGAACGTCAATATCGGCCCGTCCGGCGCGGAAATTGGCGGTGCATTCGGTGGCGAAAAGGAAACCGGCGGCGGGCGCGAAAGCGGCTCGGATGCCTGGAAGGGCTACATGCGCCGCCAGACCAGCACGATCAATTACTCGGCGGATCTGCCTCTGGCGCAAGGGGTCCGGTTCGACATCTGACAGGTCCGGGCAGGGGCGCCGGGCCGCGCGGGGGGCGTGCCTTCCCCGGCACGGTCCGGCGCGGGCGCGGCAGGGGGGCAGGGGTCGCGTCGCGGGCCTCCTGCTCCCTTCTTCGATTCCCTGGCCCGGGTTGGAGCGTGTCGCGTTCGTTCGTAGTCACGCGAGACGCTCCAACGCCTTGTTCTTGCATGTCCGGGAAGCTCGAGACCTTTTCCCGCTCTTGAGCGGCATGCGTCAGCCGGAATTTGCCTGGATCAGGGCAGCGTCCAACGCTTCGAGCAGGATATCGGCCTCGGGCTTCCCGAATACCATCGGCGGCTTTATCTTGAGCACGTTTTCGAGCGGCCCGTCCGTTGACAGAAGAACGCCCTGCTCGCGCAGGTGGTTGACGATGGCCTCGGCCTCGCGCGTTGCCGGCTCGAGCGTGTCGTGATCGCGCACCAGTTCGACGCCGCAAAACAGTCCCTGTCCGCGCACATCGCCGATGATCCGGTGCTTGCCGGCCAGTTCGTGCAGGCCGCGCAGAAGGTATCCGCCGGTGTCCAGCGCCCGGGCTTGCAGGCCTTCGCGTTCGATCACGTCCATCACCGCCATGCCCACGGCCATCGAGACCGGATTGCCGCCGAAGGAATTGAAATATTCCATCCCGGTGCAGAAGCGCTCTGCCAGGGCGCTGGTTGTTGCCACGGCGGCCAGCGGGTGGCCGTTGCCGATCGGCTTGCCCATGACGACGATGTCGGGCACCACCCCCTGCATCTCGAAGGCCCAGAAATGCCGGCCGACGCGCCCGAAGCCGCATTGCACCTCATCGGCGATGCAGATGCCGCCGCGTGCGCGGACATGTTCATAGGCCCGGGCAAGATAGCCCTGCGGATAGATCACCTGACCGCCGACCCCCGAGATTGATTCGGCGATGAAGCTGGCGGCACCGTCACCGGTGGCAGCCTCGATCGGCTCAAGGCAGCGCGCCACGTCGGCGGCATAGGCCCGGCCGGTTTCTTCCGACATGCCCCTGTGCGGGCCGCGAAAGGGGTCCGGGAAGGTGGCGATCTCGACGAAGTCGGGTTTGGGAAACCCGCCCTTGCGCTTGAACTTGTAGGGGCTGATGTCGATCATGCCCGAGGTGTTGCCATGATAGGCCCAGTCGAGCACCACCGTTGCGCGCTTGCCGAGCGCCGTTCGGGCGATGCGCAGCGCCAGTTCGTTGGCCTCGGAGCCGGAGTTGACGAAGAACACCCTGTCCAGTTCTGCGGGCAGCGTGGCCAGCAGGCGTTCGGAATAATCGAGGATGAGTTCGCTCAGATATCGGGTGTTGGTGTTCAGCACTGCCGCCTGACGTGCCAGCGCCTCCACCACATGCGGGTGGCAATGGCCGACATGGGTGATGTTGTTCACCCCGTCCAGATAGGCGCGTCCGGTATGATCGAACAACCACGGCCCCTTGCCGCGCACGATCTTCAGCTTGTTGCGGTAGGCGACCGACAGCGAGGGGCCGAGCAGGCGACGTCGGCGCTCCATCAGGGCCTCGGGGGGATTGGGATCGACGGTGAAGCTTCCGGGGGCCAGCCCTAGGATCAGATTCGGGTCGATGCAGATATCCTCCCAGACCTCCCACAGGCTGTCATGGCCGACGCCGAAGAAATTGCCGCTCTGCGACAGCATGTCGGTCATCACCTGGAAATGCAGATGCGCAGCCCAGCCGCCGTTCTCGTGCCGGTCGCCGAGATGGGCGATCAGCTCGCCGGCCCTGACCCGGGTGCCCGGCCGTGCGCGGCCGGTGCAGTCGCGGGCCAGGTGGCCGTAAAGCGTGTAGAAGGGGATGCCGTCTTCGGTGTGGTGTTCAAGGATCAGCGTGTGCCCGTAATCCAGCGGATCGCCATTGTATGTGGCCGCCTTCACCACGCCGTCGAGAGGCGCGTGAACGGGCGTGCCGGCGGGGGCGAAGATGTCGATGCCGAGATGGCGGTTGCGGCGCTCGGGGCTGGCGGTATCGGCGAACTGCGCTGCGGTATAGACATCGCGGCGTTCGCCATAGGGGCCGAGTCCGTAGAAAGGCTGTTGCCGGGGCAGGCTGTCCGGGCGTCGGGCGTCGAGCCAGTCGTCGAAGGCCGGGTCGGAATAGGCGGGCATGTCGGGCCAGGTGCCGTCGCACAGAAGGGCGATGCGCGCGCTGCGTCCGACGTCCGGCACGAACAGCGGGGCAGGTCTGGCATGCGTCAGCGCGGCGCGGATGGCCGGCGCGGCGGCAATCGCGGGGAAACCCGCAGCCTTGCGGCAGAGCGCCGACAGGAAAGCCGGATCGATGCCGTCGAGACGCTCCAGCGCTCGGAAGGCAGGCCCCTGCGAGACCAGAAGATACGGGTTGTCGGGGTGCTGGCGGCCCTGGTGCGAGGATATGCAGACGCTGGCCGCAAGCCGCATCCGCATCAGATCGCAAACCAGCTCGGCCTCGTCCTCGGTGATCGGGAACTCGGCGGCGAAACCGCCGATGACCGAACGCATGGCGCCGTAGATGTCGTCGGTGTCGAGAATGGCATAGGCCAGCGTGATCGCCAGTTCGTTGATCGTGCGCCCGAAGGCCATGTCGCCGAAATCGATCAGCCCGGTGATGCGTTCGGGATCGGCGGGGTCGGTGATCACGTTGTGGTCATTGGCGTCCTGGTGCAGCACCGAGGCACGCAGGCCCGCAAGGCGCGGCGCAATCCGGGCCTCGTAGCGATCGAACAGGGCCTCGACCCGGGCGCGGTCGGCCGGATCGGCAATGGCCTCGGTCCAGGGGCGCAGCCGGGCCACATGATCCAGCGACCACACGAAATCCGGTCGGAAGGCCGCCGGATGGCCAAACCCCTGCAAATGCCGTGTCAGTTCGCCCATGAAGCGGCCGAGGTTGTGCAGTTGCGCGGCGCTACGCGGGGACTGGCTCAGCAATGTGCCGTCGAGCCATGTCACCAGCCGGACGTGGTGCGCGACGCCGTTGATCGTGATTTCCGCCATTGGCCCGCCCGAGCGCGTGGGCACGATCCGGGGAATGCCGGTGGCGCCAAGGCGGGCGAGATGCGCCAGAACCGCCGCCTGCATGTCGAGCAGGGCGGGATCCTCATCGGGGTGCGACACCTTGAGAACATAGCTGCCATCGCCGGTATCGATGCGCAGGTTCTGGTCGCGCTCGGACACAAGCGGTGTCAGTTCGCCCCGGATGCCGAATTGTTCGGCCACAAGGGCTTTCAGTTCGCTGAGCGGAACGGCGGGGGGATCGGTGTCGAACATGTGCGTATCATCCGGCTGAAAGGGGGGAGGAGTGTGCTGTGGCGACGTCAATAGACCCTTGAATAGGCCTTGAAAAGCTCGGCGCCGGCATGGCCGTCGGCTGTTTCCAGTTCGCCCCGTTTATGGGCGAGATACATCTCGGGAAAACCGCTCGGAAACCAGGCCTTTGCCGTCTCGTTGCCTTCCAGCCGGTCCAGTGCTTCGCCAAGCGAGCCGGGCAGTGCCCGAAGGCCGCGCGCGGCCAGTTCGGCAGGCGAAAGCGCGGACAGGTCTTCGCGGGGGGCATCCGGCGCTTCGAGATCGTCTTCCAGCCCCTGGCAACCGGCATGGACGATGGCGGCCAGAGCCAGGTGCGGCGAGGCTGCCGCGTCGGCGGCGCGAAACTCGAAGTTGAACTGGCGCGCGATGCTGTCGGGATCGGTTCCCACCACCGGGCAGATACGCACGGCGGCTTCGCGGTCACGATAGCCCAGGTTGTTGAACGCCGCGCTCCAGCGGTGGGGTGTCAACCGCTGGCAGGAGATTGCCGATGGTGCGGTAAAGGCAACGATGCTGTCGAGATGGGCCAGGATGCCGGCAATGAACCGGGCGGCGGTGTCCGAGAGGCCATGCCTGCCATCCGGGTCGAAGGTTGCCGGCGCTCCCTTGTCGTCGATGAAGCTCATGTGCACATGCACGCCGTTGCCCACCCCGGCCGGGTCGAGGATCGGGGTGAAGGTGGCGCGCTCGCCATGATGGCGGGCGGCCAGGTAGACAAGTTCGCGCAGGATGGCGGCGTGATCTGCGGATGTGATGCCGATTTCGGGGGCCATGGTCACCTCGAACTGTTCCGGGCCGTATTCCTTGAGGAACGTATCCGGCTTCAGCCCCGCCTGCTGCATCGCCGCCACGATGGTTTCGCCAAGCGCGCGCCGGCGCGACAGGCCCTGCAGGGTGAATGCCTCGCCCGTCCGGGGCGTTTGCGTCAGGCACTGGAACTCATGCTCGAAGGTCGATTTCAGCCTCAGGCCGGTCAGCCGGTGAAATCGGGTCAGCGCCGCCTTCAGGATGCCGCGGGTGCAGCCTGACCAGACGTCGCCCTCGGGGGTCAGGATATCGCCCAGGACGAAATGTTCCTCCGGTGTTGCATCCCCCAGACTAACCGTCGCCGCGGTCTCCATGTCCGGCACCAGCACGAGATCGTCGAGTGATCCGAACGGGCCCGGCGCGATCGTGTCAAAGCAGGTGATCATCGCGTTGGTCGGCACCCAGCCCACACCGCGTTCCTTTCGGCGCTGGCTCTGGGATCGGGGGAAAGCCTTGCCGCGCATCTTTCCCGACAGATCCGAAGTCGCCGCAAATACCAGCGGGTCATTGATCATCCTGCTTCTCCTCGTTGCCCGGCCGCATGGTTTCCCACGCCTTGATCCGGCTGCGGGTGCGGTCCCAGTTGTCCTCTGCGATTCTGGTCACCATGGCTTCGATCAACACCAGGGCGCCGGAGTAGCTGTCCCAGACGGTGCCGCTGTCGATCGGGGTTGCCATGATCTCCCTGGCGTATTTCGAGACTGGCGACATCCACTTGTCGGTGAGGAGGAAAACCTGAGCATTCGGCCCCTTGCTTGCGCGCCTGGCCAGTTCGCACAGGTTTGGCTGATATCTGCGGAAATCAATGATGAGCAGAACATCGCGCGGTTTCATTCTCAGCAGATATTCGGGCCATGTTTCCGGGTCTGCGGGCAGATGGGAAACGCCAGGGCGCATCTGGCGCATGTGGCGCGACATGTATAGCGCAAGCGAATCGCTGATCCGGCCGCCGATGACAAAGATGTTTCGCTTCGGGTCGGCCAGCATCCCGGTTACGCGGTCGAACTGTGCCTCGCTGACCATGGACGCCACTTCCGCGATCATGTGCCCGGCGCGTGCAGCATAATCTTCGAGAAACCCGCCCATCAGGGGGCGGTCTCCGTGGTGAAGGTCAAGCGGCGACCGTTTGCTTTCCTTCAGTTCTTCGATCAGGTGGCGCTGAAAGTCCTGATACCCCTTGAAGCCAAGCTTCGTCACGAAGCGCGATATCGTGGGCGAAGACGTCTGCGTCCTTTCGGCAAGGGCCTGAATCGTGTCGAGACCCGCGAAAGGGTAGTCGAGCAGCAGAGCGCTTCCGAGCTTGCGCTCGGCTGCCGTCATTTCTTCTTCGATCCGTGCAATGCGTTCGCGTACCTGCATTCGAGCCTCCCGGTTCCCGGCCAGCTTAAAGAGAAAAAATCATATCAAAAAGAAAAAAATGATTGACGACGAAAAAAATTTATCAAATGCTCGCCCGGCATGGGAGGAGAGACGAAGATGATGACATCGCCCCGAATCCATCTGTTTGCCTCGACTCTGGCAATTGTCGTCCTTGCCGTCGTTGCGGTCTTGCTGGCGGGAAGCATTTCTGCGGCAAGCGAGCGTATTCTCACGGTGTTCTTCATTTCGCTGATCGGGGTTGCTGGCATTGGAATCTATTCGGGAAATAGCGGCATCCTGACCTTCGGTCACCTCTCTTTCATGGCGATTGGCGCCTATGCCGCATCCATCCTGACTTTACCCGCGCCGATGAAGGCGGCCACATTGCCGAACCTGCCCGGTTGGCTTGCGGCGACGCAGCTCGGCCTGGTGCCGGCGACACTTGTCGCAGTCTTGCTGACGGCCGTGTTTGCGGCCATCAGCGGATGGGCGGTCAAGCGGCTGGAGGGCTCGGCAGCGGTGATCGCGACGCTCGGGTTGCTGATTATCGTGCACGGGGTGATCATTGGCTGGCGGGACGTCACCCGCGGGGCGCAGTCCTTCTTCGGTGTTCCACGCGAGACGGGCGTCTGGACGGCGGCCATCGGTGTCGTCCTTGCGCTTGTGATCGCGCGGCTCTACCGCGATTCCGTGTCCGGTCTGCGCCTGAGAGCCGGGCGCGAAGATCCGATTGCGGCCGGTGCAGTGGGAATCCGCGTCCCGCGTGAGCGCCTGATCGCCTGGGTGTTGAGCGCTGCGGTCATGGCCTTGGCCGGAGCATTGCTGGCGCATTTCCTTGGCGCCTTCAGCGCAAAGAAATTCTATTTCGTCGATACCTTTCTGCTGCTGGCGATGCTGATCGTGGGCGGGATGACCACGGTGACCGGCGCGATCACCGGAGCCGTGGTCATTACCGTCGTCACCGAGTTGCTGCGGCGGCTTGAAAGCGGCTTTTCGGTCGGTGGGCTGGAGATCCCGCCGGTCCTGGGCACCGCGCAGATCGGAATCGGGCTGATCATCCTGTTTGCGATGTTCCGCAAGGCCGACGGGCTGGCGGGGCTCAAGGAATGGGAAGAGCGCGTGTTTCGGGCGTCGCTCCCGCGGCCCGCATCCGCCAGGGGCCCGGCCATTGCGGAACCGGAGGAGGAAGAGGGGCAAATTCCCCTGCGCGCCGAGAACCTGACCATGCGATTTGGCGGGCTGACGGCGGTCTCGCATGTTTCCCTTGAGGTCGGGCCGGGCGAGATTGTCGGCCTGATCGGCCCGAACGGTTCGGGCAAGACCACATGCCTGAACATGCTGTCCGGCGTGCTCGTGCCATCAGAAGGCACGATTCGGCGCGGCGACATGGACCTGACCGGCCTGTCGGCACCGCAATTCGCCGAGATGGGGATCGCACGGACCTTTCAGAACATCCGTCTGTTTTCGGACCTGACGGTATATCAGAACGTGCTCGTTGCGGCCTTGTCCACCAGGCGCGGGCACAGGGCCCGCCCGCGGGCGTATTCCGCGCTCGAGAGGCTGGGTCTGCTGGACAAGGCGGGCGAAGATGCGGGCACTTTGTCCTATGGCGATCAGCGCCGGGTCGAGATCGCTCGCGCACTGGCCTGCCAGCCGTCGATCCTTTTCCTGGACGAACCGGCGGCGGGAATGAACCGCGAGGAAACCGAAGATTTGATGAGCCGGCTGCGCGGGCTGGCGTCGGACATGGGCATCGGCATCCTGCTGGTCGATCACGACCTGCACCTCATCAACAAGCTTTGCGCGCGCATCATCGTGCTGAACGAAGGACACCTCATCGCGGAAGGAAAACCGGAAGAGATACGCAACAATCCGGCCGTCATCGAGGCCTATCTGGGGCGGGCGGGAGCCGTCGAAGCAGAAACCGGAACAGAAATCGAAACAGGGAGATAACAGATGAAAATGCTCATGAGTTCTGCGGCTCTTGCCATGGCGCTTGTCGCCCCGGCGGCAGCCGAAACGCTGGTCATAGGAGTGGCCACTGCGCAAACCGGCGCGCTTGCGCCATTCGACGCGCCGGTAATGGAAGGCGTCCGTCTCGCGGTGGATGAAATCAACGCGGCCGGCGGAATTGGCGGCAATACGAAGATCGAACTGATCGAAAAGGACGTGCGCTCGGACGCGGCGCAAACCTCGATCGCTGCACAGGAGCTTGTCGATCAGAACGTCTCGGTCCTGATCCTGCCCTGTGATGCGGACCCGGCCCTGGCGGCCATCGGTATCGTGGCATCGGCCGAAATCCCCGCGATTTCGACCTGTGCCTCCTCGCCGACCCTGCCCGAGATCGGTGGCGACTACATGTTCGCGAACTTTCCCGGCGACAATGTCCAGGCGACGGTTTCGGCCAGCTGGGCCTTTGATCAGGGACACCGGAGCGCCTACATCGTTTATTCGCCCGACACGCAATACACCACCATGCCGCTCTATTTCGAAGAGGTATTCACGAAGCTGGGCGGCACGATGTCAGGCCGTGACACCTACACGATCGGGCAGCAGGATTTCTCGGCCATCGCCACGCGAATCGCGGCGCTCGATCCGCAACCCGATGTGGTCATGACCTCGGCCTACGAACCTGATTTCCCGTCGTTCCTCAAGGCGTTGCGGGCCGCGGGTGTCGAAAGCCAGGTGATCGGCTCGGACGGTATCGACAGCCCGACGACGTTTTCTCTGGGCGCCGCTGCCGAGGGGCTGGTCTTCACCACCGCGGGTCATGCCACCGAAGAAAGCCCGCTCGCGGCCTTCAATGCCAGATATGAAGCCCGCTACGGCAAGCCGCCCGAAACCATCTTCAACGCCGTGGGCTATGACCTGATCAAGGTGCTCGAGGCCGCGGTGCTTGCCGCCGGCAGCACAGACGCCAAGGCGTTGCGCGATGCCATCGCCAATCTCGAAGGCGTGCAGGGCGCCACCAGTGTCATCACCTACAAGGGCACCAACGGCATGCCCATTCGCGAAGTGGCGCTGGTGCGGGTCAGCAACGGTGAACGCGAGCTCATTGCCCAGTTGATGCCCGATGCCGCGTTGATTCCGGCACCGCGGATGCAGTGAGGAGAATCTCGCATGTCGCTGCTGTCGGTGGAGTCGCTACAGGTTCGCTACGGGGCTGTCGAAGCCGTCCGCGGCATTGACTTCGAGATCAACGAAGGCGAAATCGTCACCCTTCTCGGCGCCAATGGTGCCGGGAAGTCTTCCACACTCAATGCCCTGGCGGGGCTGGTGCCGATTGCTTCGGGCCGGGTCGTTCTTGAC
>Ga0256839_1003247_pt1 | contig 16976 bp, 14 predicted proteins | sample 354166metaG_FD_185968 | JGI IMG/M metagenome (GOLD analysis project Ga0256839, IMG submission 185968) | Hydrothermal vent microbial communities from Mid Atlantic Ridge, Atlantic Ocean - 354-166 | ecosystem: Environmental > Aquatic > Marine > Hydrothermal vents | place: Atlantic Ocean: Mid... | reverse complement strand
CCACCATGGCGGTCTGATCATGCCTGGTCTGCGCATGATGCGTGATGCCCTGACACGGCAATCGGATGCCCTGTATTTTGCCGTGGACGAAATGCTTGAAGAGGGCGTGTTACCCCCGCTGGCGACAGATACCCCCAGCGCTGTTATACGGGGCACCCTGCATACGATGGTGGCCGTGATGGAACGTATCGTGAAGAGGATGGAAATGGAGCAGGAAATCACCGTGCTTGTGACGGGAGGGGATGCGGAGGTGTTGTTACCCTGGATGGAGCGTCCTTGTCAGCACAGGCCCGATCTTGTGCTCCAGGGACTGGCAGTCATTGGCGGGGGGGGTGCTTGAAAATATTGTTTGCAGCGCTGGTGGTGCTGAATATCGTATTTTTCGCCTGGCAGTTCAGCCGTGATGACGGGCAGGGGGAGGATGTTGCGGCGGCTCAAACGCCTGGTGACGCGCCGCTTCTGCTTTTATTGGGCGAGAGAACCGATGCGGCGGGCTCGAAGAAGGAAATAGAGACGGGGAAAGAGGCTGGGGCGGAGCCCGACCAGGCGGAGAAGAAAAAAGAGCCTGTCCAATCCAGGCAGCCGGATCCTGTGAATCAGAGAGCGGCCACCAGCTGCTATAGGATAGGCCCCTTCCAGGACAAGCAGCGGGTGCAGGACTTCGCTGCATCCTCGCAACTGGCGTCTGTCCAAGCCGCCGTTGAAGAGGAATCCATGAGGCGCCGCATTGGGTTTTGGGTGAAATGGCCGGAAGAACTGACCCTGGCGGGCGCGCGCAGCGTGATGGGTGAACTCAGGAACAGGGGGGTGTCCGATATGTCCATTACACCCCTGGACAACAAACACTATGCCTTGTCACTGGGTATATTCGGTACCCGCCTTTATATGGAGCAGCGGGTGGATGAAATGCGCGCCCTGGGATATACGACAATCGTAGAGGATCGTTACAAGCGTGTCACTGTTTACTGGTTGGTCATGAGGGGTGTTGACGCCTCCATCGAAGCCAGGCTGGAACCCTTGATGTTGCAGATGCGGGATATTGCACTGGTATCCAGGGACTGTCCGTAGGTTGCCTTTGTGGCCTGTTTAAAATAATATAGCCGCAATTTTCCCGTCCTGTGTTGGCGCAGCCCGGTTGGTAAGTGGCTGATTCCGATAAATAGTTTTCTGTAATTATAGTGGCGCCAGACGGTCATGATCATGGCCGGGAGTTGCTTGGGGAAGAAAAGTCTCATTGCCGGTATAGCTCAGTTGGTAGAGCAACGGTCTTGTAAACCGTAGGTCCGGGGTTCGACTCCTCGTGCCGGCACCACTGCTTTTTGTCTTTGCTGTTGATGCCGTCGAAAATACTTTGATTTCCTTTGCTATGGTATTATTCACTGGAGGCATGGTGGCCAAGAGGAGTTGATATTGGTCCTGAACCCACGGATTCAGGATGGGTGTCATGGTGGTGATGACCATTAACCCGGCAACGATATATCTCGTTGCCGGGTTAATGATGCAACGAATATCGTCGGTATGGTCAGTATGAACCATTCAATCTGCGGGTTGTATGTCGCCAGGAGGCAGTGATGTCAGGCGCCAAGCTGCCGAAATGGGCACAGTTCGTTTCGCTGGGGCTGGTTTTTTCCCTCGTTTTACTGGTGGTTGTGATGAATGTGAAGCGGGACGACCCTTGTACGACAATGTCGGCCCAGGAGCTGATCGCCTTCTACCCAGAACTCGATGAGCTTGCCAGAAAACACCGGCTAGAGACGGATAAGCTGCTGACCCTGCACCGCACCCAGGATGTCCTCATCAATCTGAAGATGAGCAGTGAGCAGGTGGATCCCGAGCAGGCGCTGCAGATTTCCATGCGTCAGGTCAATGATCTGGCCGCCATGCGCAAGGCGCAGATGGCGGAATTCGATGCTCTCTGCCGCGAGCTCGTCAAGGGTGCATGGTAGCTCTGGACATGGCGCGAGTGGAGCAATGATGGATGAGGAACAGCTGTTGCTGGAACTGCACTTTCCTTCTCAGGCTGAACAATTGCAGGCTGTGCGCAGTGAGGTGCGGGAAACCATGGGGAAGATAGGCAGTCTTTCCTGCGATATCAATTGCGCCGTTATCGCCATCAACGAGGCCTGTATGAATATTATTCAGCATGCCTATGGGGAACACCGTGAAGGGAAGATCATTCTGCAGGTATTCGATCTCGGTAACGATCTGCTTTTCCGCCTCATCGACTTCGCCAACCCCGTGGATGCAAGCAAGATCAAATCACGGGACCTGGAGGATATCAAGCCCGGCGGCCTGGGTGTGCATATGATCCATGAGGTGATGGACGATTGCCATTTTCTGAAGTGCCCCGAAGGCGTAGGCAATATCTTTCAGATGCGCAAGAGAAAGACCCGGAGTACGGAAAACAATAAATAGGCAGGCCAAACATGTATCCAGTAAGAAAGGAAGGGCGATTCACCATTCTGGAACTCAATGGGGAGGTGGATCTGTATTACTCTCCCAAGGCGCGGGAGCAGATCCTGGAATGTCTGAACGACAGGCTGAACCTGCTGGTTGATCTATCCAGGGTGGAGTACATCGACAGTTCCGGCGTCGCCAGCCTCGTGGAGGGTTATCAACTGGCCAAGGACGCCAGTCTCGAATTCGGCCTCGTCGGTGTGAGCCCCGCCGCCATGCAGGTGTTGCAGCTGGCCAAGCTCGACCAGGTGTTTCCCATCTATGATTCGGTCGCTGATGCCCTGGCAGGAAGGAAGCATGGGCCGCAGGAGAATAACGGGGCGCAGGGTGGCGGCTGACGGAGGAGAGACTGTCATCGAGGTGAGGGAACTCGTGACGCACTACGGCAACCGCGAGATCCTGCATGGTGTCAACTTCGATGTCAGGCAGGGTGAGATCAAGGTCATCATGGGGGGCAGCGGTTCGGGCAAGACGACCCTGCTGCGTCACATGCTGGGTCTGCACCGTCCGACATCGGGGAGCATCAAGGTGCTGGGCAAGGACATCGCCGCCATCAGCAAAAAAGAACTCTACAGCCTGCGCCGCCAGATCGGCGTGGCATTTCAGGGTGGCGCCCTGTTTGGTTCCATGACGGTGGCGGAAAATGTCCAGCTCCCCTTGCGGGAGCATACCAGGCTGGATGAAAAAACCATCCAGATCATGACGCGCATGAAACTGGAGGTGGTCAACCTGTCGGGTTTCGAGGATCTCATGCCCTCGGAATTGTCAGGGGGCATGACCAAGCGTGTCGCTCTGGCCAGGGCGGTCATTATGGATCCCAAGCTGCTGTTTTTCGACGAGCCCTCCGCCGGCCTGGATCCTGTTGTCTCCGCCGAGCTGGATGAGCTGATATTGAAGCTGCGCGATGCGCTCAACATCACTATCGTGGTGGTGACCCATGAACTGGAGAGCGCCCTCAAGATTGCAGATCGCATCACGGTATTGGATCATGGGAGGGTCCTCATCACGGGTACTGTGGAGGAGGTCCGCAATTCCGGCAATGAGGTGGTTCAGGACATGCTGAACAGAAAGCCGCGCGATGAGGTGATTGACGCGGACGAGTATCTGCGGATGCTGACAGGCTCTTGACCGTAAGTCATGCTGTGCGCTTGTTGGCCTGCAATTGGAGGATGGCGGATGCGCGCGCAGGATATTTTTCCTCCATGCGCTCGGTCAGCACGGAAACGATGGTTGCGAGGACGGTTTCCGTAATGAGATCGGCATGGACGTGATAGTAGTGCAGCAGGCACTGGACGGGTTCGTGAATGCCGGTACGGTGCTGGCTTTTGAAATCGGTCCAGGCCAGGACCGGGAGATCATACAGGGTGCGATCGACACAGACCCATGCCTGGCCGTCGATGATGACATCCATGCCGCGCAGGCCCGGAAGCTTCATGCGAATGGGGCCGCCCAGGCGGATGAGGCCGAGACGCACTTGATTGAATCTGTTGCTCTCGATTTCTGTGCTTATGGTGCGGAGCTTGGGGGTATCTTCGATTCTGGACTTCATTATTTTCCCTTCAAGAGTGCTTGCTGCTAGTATTAGTAACGGCATCGGGGGCGGGTTTCTTGAGCGCCGTTTCAATCGAATTGCCTGCCTGTTCTCGTATGGGAAAGGTCATGGATGGCTCGTATGCAGCGCAGCAAATTTCACCATGGCGCCTTATTGCGCTCTATCGGGGAGGGGGTATGAGAGTTTCCGTATTTTGCCTACAAATGGTGCTGGTCTTGACGTTGACGGCCTTCTCCGGCGTTGTCGCCGCAGGTGACGAGTCCTCCCTGAACCGTTTCGATTTTCAGGTTAAGGAAGCGCTGGAGGTGGAGAACGACCGCATGATTGCCGTCCTGAGGGTGGAGGAGGAGCATCAGGATGCCGCCCGCTTGGCGGAGATCGTCAACCAGACCATGGCCTGGACCCTGTCCGAGGCGGAACGCTCCCCCGAAGTCGAGGCCGCCACGGGCAGCTACCGGGTGCGGGCGGTGATGAAGGATGATCTGGTCGTCAAATGGCGCGCCTATCAGTTTCTTGTGTTGAACAGCGCCGATACGGCGGCATTGACCCGTCTGCTGGGGCGCCTGCAAAACCGCCTGCGGGTCAGTTCGGTTGGCTTTGAACTCACGCCACAGCGCCGCAAGGCGGCGGAAGACAAGCTCATCGACAGCGCCCTGGATGCCTTCAAGGCGCGCGCACGCCTGATCGCGGACAATTTCGGCGCCGGGGACTACCGCATCATCAAGGCGTCCATCAATACCTCTGCCCGTGATGTGCGTCCCATGGCCATGTTGCAGTCCCGCGAGGCGAGCGCCGTGATGACTCCGCCCGCGGTACGGGAAGGCAGCAGCAAGGTGGAGGTGCGGGTGTCGGGAACCATCGAGTTGAGATGACGATCCAGGAGCGCACCATGAGCAGCGGCAAGGTCACCATCGGCACGCCACTGACCCCGGGGGCAAAGCGGGTCATGCTGCTGGGCAGCGGCGAGCTGGGCAGGGAGGTCATCATCGCCCTGCAGAGGCTGGGTGTCGAAGTGATTGCCGTCGACCGCTATCCCAATGCGCCGGGGCACCCTCTGGCCCATCGCGCCCATACCATCGATATGGCCGACGGCCGCGCATTACGACAACTGGTGGAACAGGAGAGGCCACATCTCATCGTGCCGGAAATCGAGGCCATCGCCACGGACACCCTGGCGGAGATAGAGGCCGACGGCCTGGCCGAGGTCATTCCCACCGCGCGGGCGGCGCAACTGACCATGAACCGCGAGGGTATCCGCCGTCTGGCGGCGGAGCGTTTGGGTTTGGCCACTTCGCGGTATGCCTTTGCCGAGAGCCTGGAAGAGCTGGGGCGCATCGTCGGCAGGGAAATCCCCTGCCCCTGCCTCGTCAAGCCGGTCATGTCGTCCTCCGGCAAGGGGCAGTCCCTGGTGGCGACCCCCGATGAAATCGGGTCTGCGTGGGACTATGCCCGCTCGGGCGGCAGGGTCAGCACCACACGGGTGATCGTCGAGGAGAAGATCGATTTCGACTATGAGATTACCCTTTTGACCGTGCGCGCCTGCGGTTCCGATGGGCGCATTCAGACACATTTCTGCGCGCCCATCGGCCATATCCAGAAGCACGGCGACTATGTGGAGAGCTGGCAGCCGCAGCCCATGAGCACAATGGCGCTGGAGAAATCGCGGGAGATCGCCGCGCGAATCACGGATGAGCTGGGTGGCCGGGGTATTTTCGGGGTGGAGCTGTTTATCAAGGGGGACCGGGTGTGGTTCAGCGAGGTCAGTCCGCGCCCCCATGACACGGGTATGGTGACCATGGTGACCCAGCGCCAGAACGAGTTCGAACTGCACGCCCGGGCCATTCTCGGCCTGCCCGTGGTCGTGGACATGATATCACCTGGCGCCAGTGCCGTGATCTACGGCGGCATGGACGCCGCCGGTATTGCTTTTGGCAATATCGACGGGGCGCTTCAGGTGCCCGGCACAGAACTCCGCCTGTTCGGCAAGCCCGAGGCCTACCCGCGCCGCCGCATGGGCGTGGCGCTGGCCTATGACGACGATATCGGGATTGCCCGCGCGCATGCCAGAGAGGCCGCCGGCAGGGTTGTCACTCTGCCGGGCTGAATCGCCATGTGTTCCTGTTGACGGCTGAACATGGACTTCACCATCCTTGAGGAAATCCTCGTCATGCTGGCGGTGGCCGTCTTCGCCGTCTCCGTATTCCGCCGTTTCCGCCTGCCGGCCATACTCGCCTACCTGGCGGTGGGTGCCTTCATCGGGCCCCATGGCAGCGGCTGGGTGACGGACCACGAGGATATCCATGTGCTGGCGGAGTTCGGCGTGGTCTTTCTGTTGTTCACCGTCGGCCTGGAGTTTACCTTTCCCCAGTTGCTGGCCATGAAAAAGGAGCTGCTGGGCGTCGGCAGCGCCCAGGTGGTGGTGACCACCGCCGTGGCCGCCGTGGTGGCCTGGGAGGCCGGCGTTCCCCCCGGCGGGGCCTTCGTGGTGGGCGGCGTCATTGCGCTGTCCTCCACCGCCATCGTCAGCAAGCTGCTCACGGAACGGGCGGAACTGGGTTCCCGTCACGGGCGCCTGTCCATTGGTGTCCTGCTGTTCCAGGATGCGGCGGTCATTCCCTTTCTCATCGTCATCGCCGCCCTGAGCGGGGGTGCGGGGATGTCGGTCCCCCAGGAGCTGGCATGGGCGCTCACCAAGGGCGTGGTCGTGATCGCCGTCATGCTGGGTGTTGGGCGCTGGCTGCTGCGGCCGCTGTTCCATGAAATCGCCTCTTCGCGCTCATCCGAGCTGTTTACCCTCACGGTACTGTTCCTGACGCTGGCCGCCGCCTGGCTGACCAATATTTCCGGCCTGTCCCTGGCGCTGGGTGCCTTTCTGGCCGGCATGATCCTGGCCGAGACGGAGTTCCGCCACCAGGTGGAATCGGACATCCGGCCCTTCCGCGATGTACTGCTGGGCCTGTTCTTCATTACCGTGGGCATGCTCCTGGATGTGGGAGCCCTGTGGTCCATGCTCCACTGGATATTGCTGCTGGTGGTGGCAATCGTGCTGGGGAAGGCGCTCATCATCGTTCTGTTGAGCAAGCTGATGGGCATCACCTTCGGCGTGGGCGTGCGCACCGCCGCCATTCTGGCGCAGGGCGGGGAGTTTGGTTTCGCCCTCATCTCCCTGGCCTTCGCCGCCGGCATCCTGGACAATCAGACCACGCAGTTGTTGTTGGCCGCGGTGATTTTCACCATGGCCCTGGCCCCTTTGCTCATCCAGTACAATGGTCTCATTGCGAAGTACATTTGTGGCGAGGGCTATCTGCGCCAGCGGGAGCAGTTCGCGCGCGCGGTGGAGGAGGAGGCGCGGCAGTTGCGCAATCACACCATCATCTGCGGCTACGGGCGCATCGGCCAGAATCTCACCCGCTTCCTCGACAACGAGAACCGCGACTATATCGCCCTGGATCTGGATCCCACGCGGGTGCGCGATGCCCGCGCCGCCGGCGAGCGGGTCAATTACGGCGACGCGAGCCGCCCCGAGATTCTGCGCTCGGCGGGCATCGACCGCGCCATGGTCGTGGTGATCACCTTCGACGACATTCATACCACGCTGAAGATCATGCATCAGGTGCGGCAGATCAGGCCCGATGTGCCTCTTCTCGTGCGCGCCAAGGACGAGGCCAATCTCGACCGCCTGTTGCAGGCGGGGGCCACGGAAGTGATACCGGATTCCTTCGAGGTGAGTGTGATGATCGCCTCCCACCTCCTGTATCTGCTGCAGGTGCCCGTTTCCCGTATCGTGCGCCAGGTGCAGGATGTCCATGACCAGCGCTTTCAGATGTTGCGTGAAGTCTTTCATGGTGAGGGTGTGGGGGCTTTGGAGGATTTTCACGTCGGCAACGAGCATCTCAAGACGGTGATTCTGGAGTCCGGCGCCCATGCCATCGGGCGCCGCCTGGCGTATTATGATTTCAAGGACCTGGACGTGGTGGTGACGGCCATAAGACGGGGTGGAATCCGGGCGGAGAAACCCGCCCCCGACATGCTGCTGCGGGAGGACGATGCGCTGATTCTCTACGGGCCGGAGAAGGGGCTCAAGACGGCCGAGAAGATGCTGTTGCGTGGTCCTCCAAAATAGCCAGCAGCGCTTCCCCCGCCACCCGGCGCCGCCAGCCGCGCAACAGCCTCAGGTCCCGCTCCCCGCGCAGCAGGCGCGACAATTCACGGCGGCTGGTGACGGCCCTGGGGTCCAGGGCATGGGCCTCGCTGCGTTCATTGGCCGCTTGCAGCAGGCGGTTGACCTGTTCCTTTTCCGCCTTGTCCGGCCGTTTGGTGGGATAGAGGGCCATGGGGACCGGGAGCGGTTCGCGGTGGCGCGCTTCATCGATGATGGCCAGCAGTGTTTCTCCATGACGGGACGCCGTCTTGCCAGGCAGGGTGGGCAGCGCGGCCAGCGCTTCTCGCGTGCCGGGCAGGGCGCGCGCCAGGTCGTACAGGGCCTCGTCACGCAGTATCCAGGTGCGGGGCTGGTCCTTTTTCTGCGCGGTGGTTTCACGCCAGGCGGCGAGCCCCTGCAGGGCGGCAAGCTGCTCTCCCTCCAGTTGCCATGCATGCTTGAGGCGCAGCCAGGCGTCTGGGGGCGCGGTTTCGTATTCACCGGACGCGTAGAGGCTGGCGAAATCTTCCTCCAGCCAGGACAGTTTCCCCTGTTGTTCCAGCGTGTGGCGCAATTTCAGGTAGATCCGGCCCAGGTAGATGACGTCATTGGCCGCATATTCCAACTGCTGGGCGCTCAGCGGCCGTTGCCGCCAGTCGGTGCGGGTGTGTTCCTTGTTAAGGGTCGCGCCCAGCAACTCCTGTACCAGGGCGGCATAGCTGATCTGGTCCCCATAACCCAGCAGGGGGGCCGCCATCTGGGTATCGAAAACGGGCTTCAGGGGGCGGTGGCGTAATTGATGGAAAATCTCCAGATCCTGGCGGCTGGCATGAAAGACCTTGGTTTTGTCTTCCTGGTACAGGAGGTCGAGGATGGGAGAGATGTCATCAAGGGCCAGGGGGTCGATACAGGCCACTTCGTCTTGCGTTGCGATCTGCAACAGACACAACTTGGGGTAGTAGGTGTTTTCCCGGTGGAATTCGGTGTCGACGGCCAGCCAGGATTGATCCCGCAGGCGGTCACACAGCGCATACAGCTCATGGGAGGTGTCGATATAGGAGTTTTTCATTTGATCGCTCATTCGGCCTAATATGGAGATGGCGCTGCGGGATGTAAACCATTAAAATATAAGGGAGGGGATGGCAAAGCAGGACATGGTTGCCGTGCATGGAAGGCGTTCCCCGGCCGGCAATCCGAATGTCGGCTGTAACCCTCTGAATATCATTAGGTTTTTTGCGCTGCGCACAGTGCAGGGCCTGTTCCTCGTCTTAATTGCCACGATCCCGAGAAAGCGGCAACTATCCCTGCTAAGGGCTCAGGAGTATACACATGCAGCGCTGGTTGGCCACAAGTTTCATCATCATCGCCGGTTTCATGGCGTTGATTCTGGCCGACCAGTATCTGCGCACCCAGACCGCCGCGCACAATGGCGAAATGCTGGAAACCCGTCTGCGTCTCGCGGGCGCACAGTTCGAGCAGGCCATACGTCACCGGATTGCCCTCGTCGAGGACATTGCCGCTCTCAGCCTTATTGATTCGCATCTGGGGGATGAGAGGCAATTCCATGAGGTGGTAAGGCGTCTGCGCGGCGATGATCGCGCCATTCAAGGCGTGGCCTATATGGGTCTGCAGGGCGCAGTCCAATACTATTTTCCCGCTGCAGGCGACGAAACGCTCACCAAAGTCGTGAGCGCGCAGATCACGGCAGGCGCGCTCTTCGAGAAGAGCCGTCGTCTGGCCCGTACGGTTACGGCCAATCCCGTCAACGTGGATGGGGGACGGCGTCTCATGACGGTGGTGGTTCCCCTGTTCCAGGTGGGTGAGTTCAAGGGCTTCATGCTTGGCGTGCTGGATTTGACAGTACTCATCAGCGCCGTACTGGAAACCGGTCAGCAAGGCATCGGCTTCCAGCTCAGGGATGCAAGTGGGCGTCTGTTCTATGGGGCGACCTTCGCCAACGATGATATCAAGAGCTACGAAATGCGGGTGGGTGACGTTTGGTGGGTGCTGTCGGACGGCTGGTCCGAGGCGCCGCCGGCCCCCGATATAACCGTGAGGAGCATGCTGTGGTTGCTTGGCCTGTTGTTGATCCTCACGGCAGGGGCCTATATCAACCGGCGTTTCGACTACAACCAGGGCCTGTCCCTGGTGATTGCCAATCGCCTGCGCGCCCTCAGGGAAGAAACCAGGAAACTGGGGCAGAGCCTCAATGGCCAGCTCGGCAATAATGCCTCACAGGGACGTATGCAGCGTCAAGACGCTGTGCTGGACGGCAAGGTGCCCGTCGGCCTGTTCAGCACGGACGCCAAGGGACGGCTGAGCTATGTCAATGAGCGCTGGTGTGAAATCAGCGGCATGGATGTAGACAAGGCATTGGGGCTGTCATGGTTCGACACGGTTGCCGGGCCGGACAGGGAGAAGGTGCGCAGTGACTGGGAACAGGCCTGTGCAGCGGGCCGGGCCTACAGTGGCGAAGTCTGTTTTCTTCATCCCGATGGCAGTGAGCGCTGGGTGCTGGTGCAGGCGGTGCCCGCCAACGAGGAAGGAAACGGCCTGATGACCTATATGGGCGCCTGCACGGATATCTCGGCGCAAATAGCATCCACCGAGGCGGTGAAGTCCTCGGAGCGGGAGCTCAGGACCATATTGAAGGGGATGCAGGACACCTATTTCCGCACCGATGCCCATGGCCGTATCGTACGCGTCTCGGAGTCCGTCAGAAAACTGCTGGGATACGAAGCGGGTGAATTGACCGGCGTGCCCGTCTATCGCCTTTGCCTGCATGCCCGGGATCGCCGCCAGCTCATCGGGCTGCTGGGGCAGAAAGGCGCGGCCATTACCGACTATGAATTGCAGCTAAAAAGGCGTGACGGGGCCCCTGTCTGGGTATCCCTCAATGCGCGCTATTGCGGCCATGGTGGAGATGGCGGCGCGGGGATCGAAGGTTCCGTAAGGGATATTTCGGCGCGCAAGAAAACCGAGTCCCGCTTCCTCGAATTGACGAAATCACTGGAGGGTTCTGAAGAGGCTGCTGTCATCACATCTCCCGAATTTATTATCGAGTATGTCAACCCCGCCTATGAAAGGATGACCGGCTACCGCCGCGGTGAGTTGCTGGGCAGAAAGATCCATGCCGCCGAGGCCGGCCCGGCGCGCACGGAACGTCACAAGAAGATCATGAGCGCCCTTCTGGAGGGCAAGACCTACCGCGGCACTTTCGTGAATTTCCGCAAGGATGGTTCTCTTTTCTATGAGGAGCGGACCATTGCCCCGTTCAGGGATGATCAGGGCAGGCTCACTCACGTCGTCGCCACCGGCCATGACGTGACCTCGCGGATCCACCATCGGCAAGGGAGTGACGCGGCTGCCCGGGAGACGGGCAGCCCCTGTGGCGAGCTTCCCGGACCGCAGGCCTTCATGGAGATGCTGGAAAAGTCCATTGCCCGCGCCCGTCTGCACAACCGCTTCGTGGCCGTCATGCTCATCGATCTGAAGCGCCCCGAGATCTCCATGGACGGCAATGGCCATGATTTAGAGGAGCGGGTCATACAGGCCTTCCTGCGGCGCATAGGAGACGCCGTGCGTGATGAGGATGTCGTTGCCTGTCTTGACAGCGGGGCGTTCGTGGTGTTGCTGGACGACATCAGCAATGTGAAGCATCTCTCTATCATCGCCAGGAAGGTCGTGGCGACCATTACCCCGCCTGTGGTGCTGGACCGGCACCGGGTGGCCCTTGACGCCGGCATCGGCATCAGTATTTTCCCGGAGGACGGTGAAGAAGGAGAGGTCCTGGTGAAAAATGCCCGCAGCGCCATGCTGCGCGCCAGGAAACTGGGCAGGAACAGGTATCAGTTCAGTTCCGCGGACATGAGCGCGAGAATACTGGCGCGGCGCACCATGGAGGATGGCCTGCGCCATGCCCTGGAAAGAAACGAGTTCCTGCTCCACTACCAGCCTCAGCTGGATATCCACACCAATCAGGTCGTGGGAGCGGAGGCCTTGCTGCGCTGGCAGCACCCGGAGCTGGGCCTGCTCTTCCCTGGGGATTTCGTTCCCCTGCTCGAGGAGACGGGCCTCATCGAGACCGTGGGTGAATGGGTGCTGGAACAGTCCTTTGCCCAGGCCCATGCCTGGCATCAGGCCGGATTCGACTCCCTGCGCATCACGGTCAATCTTTCCAATCGCCAGTTCAATGATCCCGGATTCATCACCAAGATCGAACGCATCATCCAGCGCACGGGCATAGAGCCCGCATTGCTGGAGCTGGAGCTGACGGAGAGCGTCATCATGCGCAATACCCGCGCCGCCAACGCGGCGCTGGATTCCCTGGACGCCATGGGTGTGAAATTCTCCATCGACGATTTCGGCACGGGCTACTCTTCGCTGTACTACCTGAAGCGCTTCCCGGTGGACACCCTGAAGATAGACCGCTCTTTCGTCAGCGATGTCACCACCAATCCCGACGACGCGGCCATCGTTTCCGCCATCATCGGCATGGGGCACAATATGAAACTCAAGGTGATCGCCGAGGGAGTGGAGAATCAGGAGCAGATGGCATTCCTGCGCGCCCACGACTGCGACATCATCCAGGGATTCCTGTTCAGCCAGCCCCTGCTGCCGGCAGGCATGTCACGCGTGTTGCGGGAGAAATCCGCGCTGCATTGACTGACGTTCATTGTGTAGCCTGGAGGGGGGCTCAAGGGCCGGGATTCAGGGAAAGTCGCCTTTCATCCCGGATCTCGTTCCGTTTCAGCTTGCCTTGCGCCACACAGTGGCCAGCCAGGGTTGCTGATGGCGGGGCCTGTCTTGCGGGCGGTAGTAGTATTCCAGGCGTTCGAAACCGGCGCTGCTCACCAGCCTGCTCCAGTTCTCCAGGTCGTAATAGGCGCCATAGCGCCGGCCGTTCCAGCCTTCCACGTTGTCACCGCGGGGGTTGGAGGCGAACAAGACGCCATCACGTTTCAAAGCCTGGCGGCATTGCCCGAGCACGCGCGTGAGTTCCTGGCCCGGGACATGGAACAGGGAGGCATTGGCGAATATGCCGTCGAAGTACGCTTCAGGGAGGTGGAGGTCAAGGAAGTGCTGATGCCATACCTCGCAACCCGAGTTCATGCGCGCCAGCTCACACAAGGCTGTCGAACCATCCAGCCCGATGACTTCGTGCCCCAGGGCGCGGAAGGCCATGAGGTCGCGTCCGCCTCCGCAGCCGAGGTCCAGGATACGGAAGGGTGGAGTACCTTGTAAATGGCGCAACAGGGCGTCGCGGTTCTGGCTGACATCGTGGTCCCGGGTACCCTCCCATAACTGCAGGCAGCGCTCATCGTAGTGGCGCAGGGTTTGGGTTTCGATGTCGTTGAGTTGGGTCTCGTCCAGCTTGGGGAGATCCATGGGGTTATTGAATCAGATCGATGGTTACCGGGGGGGTCGCTGGGCCAGGTGTCCGGGGCGATGGCGCCAGGCTCTCCATCTGTTCCTGGATGGCCTGGTTCCTTCTCAGGACTTCCTCCATCTCGGCCTCGCTGAAGCCCTTGCGGGAGAGGCGCTCCTGGACCTCCTGGCGGCTCAGGACGGGATAGCCAGGCGGCAGGGTGAAGGCGCCGGCGGGTGTTGCGACGCCATCCTCGATACGCCTGATTTCATGCAGCACTTTGCCGTTGCGCAGGGTGCGCATGGGAATGCCGCGGCTGGCGTATTCGTCGTCGATGCTGTCAGGCGCGATCTCGCAGGGATCCACTCCCTCGAAGAGCATGGTCTGCTCCACCTCGTCATGGGAGGTGGACAGGCTGGCGACGACCTGCAGAAAGCGCCGCACGCCCGGTTTATCCAGGGGGGCGGTGGCGAGATATTCGTCGAAGCAGTATTTGTCCTGGACGAAGACCTGATAGTGATCCGTTGCATGCTGATTGATGACGGGGCCTTTGCCCTGTCTTACCAGGCGAACAGGCGGCGTCTCTTGCGACAAATCCGTGCGCCCGTGCGCAGAGCGTTCGACGAACGGGGTATTCAGGTCCATCACGAAGCCCGCTTCGGTATTGACGGCATAGGCGCGTTCATTGGCCAGATCCAGCAGCATGTAGCCACCGGGAATGGCATGGTCGATGCGGGCGAAGTCTTTCCCGATCAACACCGTGCCCGTCGCTCCCGAGGCGGCGGTGCTTTCGATGCGGGTGGCGCCGTGCGCCAGTGCGGCAAGAAACAGCGTGAGCAGTATGAGATAGCGCATATTAGAGGGACAGGACCTCCATGCCCAGATCACCCGCCTGTTCCAGGGTCATGGAACTGGTGATGACGGCCGTGCTGGCCCTTTCCGGCTTTAAGTATTGGGCGCCGACGCGTTGCAGATCCTCCAGCGTGACCTGGAGCACCCGCTGGCGGTAGGCCTGACGCTGCGCCGGCGTGCGTCCATAGAGACTGCCATGGAAAACATCCTTGGCCTCACCGGCGGGAGAACCCGGTTTGTCGATATTGCCGATCACGCCGAGTATGGCTTCCTCCACCTGGCGCCATTCATGGGCATTACTCAACAGCCAGTCGATGGCGCGATCGAAGTCCGCCAGGGTTTCCTCCAGGCGCGGGTCCCGGTAGGAATAGAAGCGGAAGGCGGCGATGTCGCTGTCGTGGCTGGCGCCGCCGCCATAGGCGCCGCCCTGTTCACGGATGGCGCGGTGCAGAAAGCCGTTCCTCAGAAAGCCCCCCAGCACCTCCAGTGCCGCGGCATCGGGATGATCCACCGGCACGGTGGGATAGGCGCGGGCGCAGAAATTCACCTGGGTATTGGTGGTCCACATCTGCCGGCAGGCCGCCTGTACCGGCGGCAGGGAGAAGGGGGCGGCTGCCCTGTCAGCCGTGGCGGCCGGCTGGACGGCCGACCACGTTTCGGCCAGGGCGTCGGTCACCACCGGCCGGCGTTCCTCCTCGCAGATCACCAGGAACTGGCGCGGCGCCGCCAGCAGGCGCTGGTGGATGGCCTGCAGCCGGGCGGCCAGCTCGGCCACGGCGCCATCGTCGTCGAGGCGGTTGTCCAGTTGCTTGAGATAGCGTATGCCCGCCAGACCGCGCAGGCGGTGGGCCAGTGCGGCGGCGGGACTCATGCCCGCGGTGGCCGCCAGCATGGCCAGGCTGTGGCCGTGCCCGGTCACGCTCTGCTCCTTGCGCGCCCGTTCCTGGGCGATGATTTCGCGGATGCGTGCGTGTTCGTCGAAACGCACCGCGTTCAGCGTCTCCTGCAGGAGCTGGCTGAGTTTGTCGTGGTTGCGCGCCAGGGCCTTGCTGGACAGGGTGAAATAGCTGCTGACCGCCTGCACATCGTCGATCCTGCCGCGCACCGAGGTATAGGCGTTCACGCCACCGCTGACGGCGGACTGCCACGCCTGGGTTTCCAGGTAGCTGCGCCCGCCCACGCCTAGTTCCGTGATGCAGTGGGTGTGGTTGGGGAGGTCCGCCAGCAGGTCGTCTTCCAGTTGGGGCAGTTCGACGACGATCTGCTCATAGACCAGGCCATTGGTGCCGCGCCCGAAAAATGTCAGGGGCGCCTGATGAATGCGCCCCGCCTCCCCCTGGGGAAGATCCAGGCGGGCGGGAATGTCTTCCAGTCCCACCTTGGGAAGGATCTCCGGGTCGTCATGTTGTTGTTGACGCGCCGCCAGCCGGGCAGCCTGTTCGATAACGCGCTGTTTCTCCTCCGCGTCCATGGCGGCCTTGAGCTTCTCCAGGCGCAGGGCCTCGGCCATCTCGCGGCGCTGGTTGAGTTCCGTGTCGGGTTCCATGGCCAGGCGCACGCGGTGGGGATTGTCCAGCAGCCATTGTCTGACCAGGCGCTTGATGAAGTCCGGATCCTTGATCTCTTCGTGGAGCTTTTCCAGGATGGGATCCAGGTTGAGCATGGCCACGGGGTCGCCGCGGTGCACCGCCGCCGGCAGGGCGCCGAGGATGAGCTGCAGGCCGTAGGGGAAGCCGTCGCCGGTAATCTCCCGCTGGCTCAGTTCCAGTTGGTGCAGGGCGGCCTCCACCTGGTCCTGGGGCACGCCTTTTTCCGCGACTTTGTTGAGAACGTCCATCACCAGGGTTTCCAGGGCCGCGGCGTTTTCGGGCTTGCTGCCTTCCAGGCCGCACATGAAGGTCATTTCGCGGTTGGAGTCTTCTATGCCGCACAGGGGCGAGGGCGCCGAACCGAGATCAGAGGTCTCCAGGGCGTGGCGCAGGGGCGAGGCGCCGTGATCCAGCAACACGCTGGAGAGGAGATGGGTCTTGAGCAGCACATCCAGGTCGGTGCTGCGGCCCAGCAGCCAGCCCATCACGAGGTGGGTTTTGTCCTCGGGGGACTGCGCCGGGTCGAGGGGATAGGCCTCGCGGGTGACCAGGGGCGCGGCGTAGCGTTGTTCGTCAGGTACTGCAAAGGTGGCGTCCAGGCGCTGGAAGCGGGCCAGCGCCCGTTCCTCGAAGCGCGCCTGATGCTCGCGGGCCGGGATGTCGCCATAGGTCATGAAAATGGCGTTGGACGGGTGGTAATGGGTTTTGTAGAAAGCCCTGAGCTGCTCGTAGGTGAGGTCGGGTATGTGCTCCGGATCGCCACCGCTGTTGTAGTGGTAGGTGGTGGTGGGGAACAGGTGCTTGCTCAGGTATTGCCACAACTGGGTGACGGGCGAACTCATGGCACCCTTCATCTCGTTGAAGACCACGCCCTTGAAGACAAGGCGGCTGTCGGGGTTCGCCGGCTCTTCGAATTCCACCCGGTGCCCTTCCTGGGCGAAATCCAGTTCATCGAGGCGCGCAAAGAACACCGCATCCAGATAGACGTCCAGCAGGTTGTTGAAGTCCTTGCGGTTC
>Ga0256839_1003246_pt1 | contig 16987 bp, 13 predicted proteins | sample 354166metaG_FD_185968 | JGI IMG/M metagenome (GOLD analysis project Ga0256839, IMG submission 185968) | Hydrothermal vent microbial communities from Mid Atlantic Ridge, Atlantic Ocean - 354-166 | ecosystem: Environmental > Aquatic > Marine > Hydrothermal vents | place: Atlantic Ocean: Mid... | reverse complement strand
CCGCGATCTCGGGGATGTCCTCGTAGCTGATGTGGAACGCAGTCTGCCCGCTGACCTGCAAGGCCTGATGCACGTTACGCCGGAATTCCCGCAGCCGGGTCAGATGCGCCTGGAACCGTTTGGGATCAAAAGTGATCCTGGCCGATTTTGCATGTTTCATGTCTCCCAGGCGCCATTGATCGGTTTTTCGCGCAATTTCGCGTGATACATAGCTGTCAACCGGGTTTCTGCTCAGGATGATCTTGGCGCAGCGGCGGTCTTTCAGACACTGGTTGACCACCCTGGGGTCGTGGTCGCTGAACAAGCGGAATCCGTGGATGCCGCCCGGCATTTCCCTGAGCCTGTCCAGCATGGCAATGGGGTCGGCTTCCCGTTGTTTCAGGTTGATGCCGAACTTTTCCGTGTTCCCCGGACCACCGATGAAATGTGGGTTGAACAGCTCACCGTGGCCATGGATTCCGGGGTATTCTGTCAGACTGGCCTCCAGAAAATTTGAGCCGGTGCGCATGTCCGCGAGAATGACGAAGTAATCAAATTGGCCCGCCATAGGTTATTGAACCAGATAGGGGCGTTGAGGTCTGTTCTTGTGGTCCGGAAATTCCGGGCCGGCCGGAAAGTCGCCCATCAACTGGGGCTGCATGCCCTGGTTTTTCAGGTTCTGCAGGAACTGGCCGAACCCATCAAGATCCACCATCTTGGGCGCCGCCGTCAGGCGCCGGGTATTGCGCGGGCCGATTTCATCCAGGATCATCTGCAGCGGCTCCATTGGGGACGCCAGAAAATCTGCCAGCGTCCACACCCGAACCCGGGCTTTTGTATAGATGGATTTCAAGATATCCAGATGGTCGCTTTCGATGCGCTGCAGGCGGGCCGCCTCTTTCCTGATCTGTGAAAAATTCTTGTTCGAGGAAAACAGCGGAATTGCCCAGGCCCCGGAAATAACCGAAACCTGCGCGTTGGGGTCCGTCGCGATCAGCCATGAGATGTCCTGGTTGTCCCGCGGTCCGAACTGAAAACACTGACGTTCGCCGCGGGTGTTCCAGATCAGGTTGGTCAGGAAGCCCTTCGGATTGTAGTCGCGCAGTCTGGCGCTGTCTGACAAGGCTCCGGCATACACGCTCTGGCGACCGGAAAACTCAACCCGATCGGGGTCAAAAAGGTGGCCGTGGACCTTGGTCCCGGTGGTGTCGGCCAGCCAGTCCTCAAACTGTTCGAACAGGTCGCTGAACCCCTCAAAGACAGAATACGGGGCGCTGGTATGGCCCTTTTCGTAGCCCTCTTTCGGAAAACGGCTGTGCATGATCATGCCCGGTCTGCCGTTTATCCGCCGTTCGACAGCCTTCGAGAATATCTTGTCGATCTTGCCCGGATTGGGCTCGGTTGCGCCCAGCCTTGCCAGGTCTGCCGACAGAAAATTCGCGTAGAGCTTTTCCGCATGCGGCCAGATTTTTCGCGCAACAAAACAATCAGACCGCCGAAGCAATTGCAGGTGGTCATCGTAAAACACATGCGGTTTCCCCATGAAATCGAATTTGGACAACGTAAGGGATCGGCTTTCGATCCTGGTCGAATACAATCTGGCCAGCGTCTGAAAATAGCTTTCATCCGGAATCCAGACCCTGGAAAAGTAGCGGTCATATTCCTTTCGTCTGGGGTCTTCCAGAATGGCCGAAAGCGTCTGCCGGGTCAGGCACCACCATTGCGACCCAAGATGAGGCGTCAGCCCGTCCGGGACCCGCCGGCGAACGCCCAGTCTGCGTTGCAGCCCGACATAGCTGTCAAACAGGCGCCGGTGACGTTTCCATGCAAACGGAAACCGGAAATTGAAGCGCTCGACATCCAGCCCGCCGATCGTCCAGGGGACATCGCGCGTGGTTACGGATTCGATGAAATCGGTCTTCGGCCGCTCCGCCAGATAGCGCACCAGTTCTTCGACGGGGCGCAACGGAAGGCAGGATCCGCTGGCCAGATAGACATGGCGAACATCTTCAAACCGCTCCAGCATCAGGGTGGATGCCGACTGTGTTGCAAGGACCAGAGAAAATGTGCCCCACTCCACCCGGTGGCGGGCGCAAAAGGCGACATTGGACAAGTCTGCCAGGTTTTCCTGGACTGCGGCAAAGGCCTTTTTGGGAGCCTGCCGGTCGACATGAATGACCACCGGACACCCGTTTTCAGACCAATGGCGCGCCACCTGCTCGGCGCGTGCCAGGTCACCGTGGACCAGCATGACGACTCCGACGCTCATGCCCAGTTTCCTTTTGACATGAGCCCCAGAATTTCAAGTTGGCGCCAGTTGATGTATTTTTCGGACCACTTGCACCAGATGACCGGAGAGTCTTTCAGATGCTCGGCATAAGCGCGATATTCGCGGCTGCCGGCATAGTGCTCGGCGCGCTGAACTTCTTCTTCGGTCTTGGCCAGAAACGTGTCCAGAAACTTGGCGTGAAGCAGGGCCCCACTTGGTTTTTCACCCCCCAGTTCATCATACACAAGGTTCAGGCCGCGCGGCAAAAGCATGTGCGTCGAGTTGGCAAAGACAAACTTGCTTTCCCATCTGACCAGCGGAATCTTGTTCAGGGCCGGCGCGACTTCCGGCTCATCGGGGAAGAACAGGCGCGCCCGCGGCCCGCCCTGAACCCAGAGATTCTGATATTCTTCGTTTTTGGAAACCATGTAGTTCCCGCTGTCGAACCACTGAACGATTTCCAGCGGGTCCTGGCCTTCGCAGTATTTCTGCGCCCCGATCGGACCCTTTGGATACATGTCGACAAGCATTGCCGAAAACGACCGGGCGCCGGTGTCGTCCAGCCAATCCGTCAACGCGCGAATTGGCCGGGTGTCACAAAACGGATAGACGAAAAACTCATCCACATCGACAACCAGAACCCAATGCCCGGTGCCGTAGCGCCGCAAAAGATGGTTCAGCCAATCGGTTCCGAACCGGGCCTGCCGGTAGCTGGCGCGGGTATGGAACAAGGTCACGTCATCCTGGTCGGCCAGATATTCGCGCGACCCATCATTCGAGTCATTGTCGACGACAAAAAAATGGTTCACGCCCAGGTCTCTGTAATATTTCAGGAAATACGGAAGCCGGATACGTTCGTTGCGCATTGTCGCAAAAAGCAGGATGTCGTCGGGCTGAACCTGTCTTGAGCGGTTCTTCACCAGGCCAAGTTCACGCCGTTTGCGAAAGGCGCGCGCTTGCCACCTTTTGCGGCGAAGCCGGAGCCGGTATGATTCAATGGCACTCAATTCAGGCCTTTCGGTTTCCTGCCTCTGCCTACATGACCATCGTTAACACGACACGAAATTGCATGGCGATGCCAAATTCCGCTGCCAGGCCGGCCATTCACAGCTTGCCTGCCATTATTTAGCAAATGGCTACATTCAAACAAGCATTCGTTTATTGTTCCTGCTCCAACCCGTCGTCAGTCCTTGCCGCCGACGGGCCCGCCACCATTTGAGGTCGCGGTCTGACCCGACCGCCAGCCGCCCCCGGACATCAGGCCAATATCTTCCAGCTGTTGCCACCCGGAATACCTGACGGAGCTGGCGGTCCAGAAAGTCGGATCGGCAATCAGCCCATTGTAATATTCACGAAACAGCTCACCGTTTTCGAAATGCTGTTTTCGGTTCTTGTCTTCCAGGGATTTCCCGATGACCATATGCAGAAACTTGGTGTGCAGCAGAACCCCTGTCACAATATCTGGCACTTGTTCCGGGCGCACCCTGTTCAGCCGCGGCGGCAAGAGCGAATGGGTCGAACTGACATAGACAAACCTTCGGTCCCACTTGACCAGCGGTATCTTGGATAACGTGGGCGCGCGCGCCGGGTCCGCTGCGAAGAACACGCGGCTCCGAACCCCGCCGCGCACCAGTTGGTTGTTCAGGGCGGGCTGGAACCTGGTTTCATAGTTCCCGCGGTCAAACCACTGCAGTATCTCGGTCGGGTCCTGCCCCGGCTGGTATTGCACATCGCTCAGGCGGCCCTTCGGGTAAAGATCCAGCATGATGGCACCCATCGACCGACGGCCCTGTTGGTCCAGCCATCGAGTCAGATCATCAAGCCGACATTCATCGTGGTGCGGAAAAATGAACAATTCGTCCGCATCAACAGTCAGGCACCAGTGTCCATGACCGTGCCGGGCCTGAAGAACGGTCAGCCAATCCATTCCGAACCGTGCGCGTTTGTAGCTTTCGGACGTGCGCCAGAGCGAGACATCGGGTTGCGCTTCCAGGTAGGCCGTCGTTCCGTCGTCGCTGTCATTGTCCACGATCAGAAAATGATCGACCCCCTGCCCGCGATAGTGGTCCAGAAAAAAGGGGAGCCGGGCAAGTTCATTTCGGACGGTAGAGAACAGCAACAGGTGACCGGACCCGACAAGGCCTGTCCGGTCGGCAACCGATTCCAGCTGGCGCCGTTTACGCCATGCCCTGAACAGCAGTCTGCGGCGCTTCCAGCGCATCTTGTATGCAAGCCATAAGTCGCGCATTGTCGGCCCCCGCTTGCGGCACACTATCGGTCAGGAACTGTAGCCACCTTTCTGATGCCATTTCCAGGCATCGGCAACCATGCGCTCCAAAGAACTTCGATCCGGGCGCCATCCAAGCTCCCTGATTGCGCGATCGCTGCCCGACACCAGTTTCGCGCAGTCGCCATCCCGGCGCGGACCTTCTTTGCAGGCAATGGCCTTGTTGGTGACCCGACGAACCTCATCAACCACCTCGCGCACCGAAAACCCGTGCCCGGTCCCGAGGTTGAAAACCCGGCTGGGGTTTCCATCTTCCAACCACTTCAAACCAAGAACATGGGCATCGACCAGATCCATCACATGCACATAGTCGCGAATGCAGGTTCCGTCCGGCGTGTCATAGTCGGTTCCAAAAATTGTCAGGTCTGCGCGTTTGCCTTCAATGACATCCAGAATGAGCGGGATCAAATGGGTCTCTGGCCGGTGAAATTCACCCACCTCCGCCTCCGGGTCAGCACCCGCAACATTGAAATAGCGGAATGTCACACTCCTGAGCCCATGCGCGGCCTCAAAGTCACGCAGCATCTCTTCGATTGCCCGTTTCGATGAGCCGTAGGAATTTGCCGGATACTGCGAACTGTCTTCATCAAGAACCACGCCGTCCTGATCGCCATAAGTCGCACAGGTCGAGGAAAACACCAGTTTCCTGCAATCCGCCGCAACCGCCGCCTCAATGAGATTCAGGGAGCCCAGAACATTGTTTCGCCAGTACAGGCCCGGCTTTTCAACGCTTTCTCCGACCTGGCTGAGCGCCGCAAAATGCATGACTGCGTGCGGGTGATATCTTTCGAAAACCTGATCAAGGCGGTCACGATCACACAGGTCGCCATGTTCAAACGGGCCGAACCTGACGGCGTCCTGCCAACCGGTTGCAAGATTGTCAAAAGCCACCGGCGTGTAGCCGTTTTCCCGCAGCACCTTGCAGGCGTGCGATCCAATATAGCCTGCGCCGCCAGTGACCAGAATGTTTTTCACCCGGACCTCCGCGAACGCCTACTGCGCAGCGTGCGGCAGTGAGGTCATTTCACGCAAGTAGGCGGCAAATTCGTCCCGCAGTTCTTCGCGGGCCAGCCCGAAGGCCACTGTCGCCTGCAGAAAGCCCGCCTTTGATCCGCAATCGAACCGCTGACCACGAAACCGGTAGCCGAACACGTCGCGCCCGGCGCGGATTTCTGCGGCGATGGCATCGGTCAGCTGAATTTCACCCCCGGCCCCGGAGCCCAGACGGCTGAGATTCTCCAGCACACTCGGCGCAAGTATGTAGCGCCCGATAACGGCCAGTTCGGACGGCGCTTTTCCTGGCTCGGGTTTCTCGACCATTCCACGCACGGAAACCATTGATCCAAAGTCGTTCTCGACATCAAGGATACCGTATGACGAGGCCGCCGATGGGGGCACCTCCATGGCCGCGACCATGCAGCCGCCACTTTCCTCATAGGCCTCCACCATTTGCTGCAGGCAGGGCTTGTCGCCCGCGATGACATCGTCGGGCAGGATGACGGCAAATGGCTCATCTGATGCGATGAGGCGCCGCGCGCACCATACCGCGTGACCCAGCCCCAACGCCTTGTGCTGGCGAATATAGGCAATCGCACCACTTTCCATATTGGTGTTTTCCAACGTCTCCAACAGGTCCGTCTTGCCCTTGCTGCGCAGCGAATCCTCAAGAATCGGGGAATGGTCAAAGTAGTCTTCCAAGGCGCCTTTGCCGCGCGAGGTCACAAAGATGAATTCCTTGATCCCGGCGGCACGCGCTTCATCGATCGCATACTGGATCAGCGGGCGGTCAACCAGCGTCATGATCTCTTTCGGGATGGACTTGGTGGCCGGCAAAAACCTGGTTCCCAGCCCCGCCACCGGAAAAATTGCCTTGGTTACGCGTCGATTCATCTCATGCGCCTCGCTCATATCATACTGGTTACGGCCAAAATACGGCCCATTCACATACCCGAAATTCTTCCTGGAAACCGGAACTTCGAAACTCAAATGGCGATCACGTCACATCCGCCAACCGTAACCCTCGTTATCTTTGACCACTATTTCAAAATTGGCAGGGCAAAGCAACACAAGCCCCCAGTTCACCCCGTCAACCGGGCAACGAAAAGTCGGCCCCGGCAGGATTGTTCACAGCCTGGGCGTAAACCAGCGGCGCAGGCCTACTCCATGCCCATCCCGGCCATCATGGCTTCCAGGGTGGGAACATCCTCGGGGTTGTTCAGTTCCCAGAACTTCCGGCCCCGCGCGTCAACTTCCACACACAGCACCGGGCGCCCCTGCTCCAGGAACCTCAACTGCTCCAGGCCTTCCAGTTTTTCAAGCGGACCGATCGGCCAGGAAGGATAGGCGCGCAGGCCGTCAGGCCGATAGGCATAAACGCCGACATGGTGGAAAACCGGCGTCGGCTCATCGTCTTCGAACCGTCCCGAGGTGAAGGGGATCACTTCTTTCGAGAAATACAGCCCACGCATGTTGCGATCAAACACCGCCGTCGTGCCTCCGACACGTCCGGCCCGGCGATCATTCAGCAAACCGCCCAGAGCGGCGCCGTCACAGCGCAGCACGGGGGTGGCGATAACGGCCGCTTCGTCGGCCTGCAAGGCGCTGACCAACTGCTCGATAAACCACGGCGGCGTCAGCGGCGCATCGCCTTGCAGGTTGACGACCGTGTCAAAACCACCGCCGATCCTGTCCAGCGCTTCAGCGCAGCGCTCGGTCCCGTTGCGACAATCCGAAGACGTGAACACCACCTCCGCCCCGAAACTCTTGGCCTTCTGCGCGATGCGGTCATCGTCGGTTGCCACGATCACGCGATCGACACCCGTAACGCCCGTGGCCGCTTCCCAGGATCGCTGTATCAGGCTTTTGCTTTTTCCGGTTGCTCCACGCAGTTCCACCAGAGGCTTGCCCGGATACCGGACCGAAGCGAACCGCGCGGGAATGACGACAAGTGTCTTCATCGCGCAGCCTTCAATTTTACACCCGGCGCATGAGCGATGAAAAACGGGTTCTCATAGCCCGGCTTTCCGTAGGTCAGCGGCGTGTGATCATCAAATCGCACGACCTTGCCGCCCGCGCCGGCCAAAACGGCATGGCCGGCCGCGGTATCCCATTCCATCGTGCGCCCCAGCCGGGGGTAAAGATCGGCTTCGCCCGTCGCCACCAGGCAGAATTTGAGCGACGATCCCGCGCCGGTCATCCCGGCCGTCGCGTATTTCGCGATATAGTCATCGGTGGCCTGATCGCGATGCGACTTGGAAGCCACGACGACCAGGGCATCGTTGTCTGGTTCGGACACATGGATGGGGCGCAGGGTTCCGACGGCGTCTTTTTGAAATGGCCCGACTTCTTCAACCGAGTTGCCGGCGGCGTCCGTGAAAAACAGACGCCGTTTTGCCGGGGCATACACGACGCCCCGCACAGGCACCCCAGAGTCGACATAGGCGATGTTGACCGTGAAATCTCCGCGCCGCTTGATGAACTCTTTGGTTCCGTCAAGCGGGTCGACAATCAGGAATGTATCAGCTTTCCGCTCATGCGAATCGGCCTGTTCTTCGGTAATCAGCGTGACGTCGGGAAAAGCCTCGCGCAGACCCTTCGAGATCAGCGCATCAGCCGCTTCATCGGCTGCGGTCACGGGGCTCGCGTCCGACTTTGAGCGAATATCGAAATCATCTGATTCGTAAATCGCCATGATCCGATCACCGGCCTCAAGCGCCAACCTGCGCATGACCTTTTCCAATTGCCCGAAATTCATACAGTTTACTCCAAGGGGTTCATTCATTGGCCGGTTTGAACAATCCGATTTTTCCTCTTATGATGCCCCGCTAAACGAACAGCAAGAATTCCGAGCAACAAAGCGGAACACTTCAGCACAAGGCAGAACTGGGCACTGAATGTTTCAACCGAAGGTCAGCACTACAAAACTGGGGTCGGCGGCCAACCTGCTCGAGCTCATCTTCCACGCGACCGTGCGCGAGATCAGAAAATCTCATGGGAATGCACTGATCGGCCTGATCGTGAACATGTTTCAGGCGATGCTTTTCGTGGCCGTGTTTTTTGTGATGTTCACAGTCCTCGGACTGCGGTCCGCGGCAGTGCGTGGCGATTTCCTGTTGTATATGATGACCGGCGTGTTCCTGTTCATGACCCACACCAAGGCCATGGGCGCGGTGATTGGTGCCGAAGGGCCGACATCGCCCATGATGCAGCATGTGCCCATGAATACGGTGGTGGCGATCTCATCGGCCGCCATGGCATCGCTTTACCTTCAATTGCTGTCCATGCTGGTGATTCTGACGCTGTATTATACGCTCTGGACCCCTTTCACGATCGTTGACCCGGTTGGCGCGCTGGCGATGTTCCTGGTTGCCTGGTTTTCCGGCGTCGCGGTGGGGATGGTGTTCCTTGCCGCCAAGCCCTGGTTTCCGGGCTTCATCGGAATCGTCTCGACCATTTACATGCGGGCGAACATGATCGCCTCCGGCAAAATGGTGCTGGCAAACACGTTGCCGCCGAAGATGCTGGCAATGTTTTCCTGGAACCCGCTGTTTCACAGTATCGACCAGGCCCGTGGGTTCACCTTTATCAACTATAATCCCCACAATACGTCTCTGGTCTATCCGATCGTCCTTTCGCTGGCGCTGATCATGATCGGCTTGATGGGTGAATTTTTCACACGCACCCATGCCTCTGCCAGCTGGTCGGCCGGGCGTTGAGCCGCGGGGCTTGCCCGGTGGGCCGCACGCGGCACCACTATTCAAGGCAATTCATGAAAATGATTCGATTTTTCACGGTTCGACAAAGCCCCAAAGGTTGCAGGGGCATGACCCCCTAACTATATACCGCAGGAAGCCGGATCGGGCTTGGCCCGGTTCAAGACATGGGATCAGATTTCGGGTGCCTGATGGGGCCCGGAAATAGCACATCGCCAAAGAAGAGGAATAGGAACATGGCCAAAGTAATTGGTATCGACCTGGGAACCACCAACTCCGCCGTTGCGGTAATGGAAGGCTCCAAGCCCCGCGTCATCGAAAACGCCGAGGGCCAGCGCACCACGCCTTCCGTCGTTGCGTTCAAGGACGGAGAGGTTCTGGTCGGCATGCCGGCCAAACGCCAGGCTGTCACCAACCCCGAGAACACCATCTTTGCCGTCAAACGCCTGATCGGGCGCAAGATCGACGACCCCGTTGTCAAGAAAGACATGAAAATGGTGCCGTACAAGATCGTTGACGGCGGCAACGGCGACGCATGGGTCGAAGTGAACGGCAAGAAATATTCGCCGAGCCAGATTTCGGCATACATCCTGCAAAAAATGAAGGAAACCGCGGAAAGCTTCCTCGGCGAAGAGGTCAATCAGGCGGTCATCACCGTCCCGGCCTACTTCAATGACGCTCAGCGTCAGGCCACCAAGGATGCGGGCAAGATTGCCGGTCTTGAAGTTCTGCGGATCATCAACGAGCCGACCTCGGCCGCGCTGGCGTATGGCCTGGACAAGACCAAGGCGCAGACGATCGCGGTCTATGACTTGGGCGGTGGTACCTTCGATATCACCATCCTGGAAATCGACGATGGTCTGTTCGAGGTGAAATCCACCAACGGTGACACCTTCCTGGGTGGTGAAGACTTCGACATGCGCGTCGTCAACTACCTGGCGGAAGAGTTCAAGAAAGAGTCGGGCGTCGACCTGACGAAAGACAAGATCGCGCTGCAGCGCCTGAAGGAAGCCGCCGAGAAAGCCAAGATCGAGCTTTCGAGCACCACCCAGACCGAGATCAACCAGCCGTTCATCTCGATGGGTTCGGACGGTCAGCCGCTGCACCTGGTCATGAAACTGACCCGGGCCAAGCTGGAAAGCCTGGTCAGCGACCTGATCAAGAAAACGATCAAGCCGTGCAAGGACGCGCTGAAAGACGCCGGTCTTTCGGTTGGCGACATCGATGAGATCATCCTGGTCGGCGGTATGACCCGCATGCCGAAGGTGGTCGAAGAAGTGACCAAGTTCTTTGGCAAGGAACCGCACAAGGGCGTGAACCCGGATGAGGTTGTTGCACTGGGTGCGGCCATCCAGGCCGGCGTTCTGCAGGGTGACGTCAAGGACGTTGTGTTGCTCGACGTGACCCCGCTTTCGCTGGGTATCGAGACACTTGGTGGTGTGTTCACCCGGCTGATCGACCGCAATACGACGATCCCGACCAAGAAGTCGCAGATCTTCTCGACAGCCGAAGACAACCAGAATGCGGTGACGATCCGGGTGTTCCAGGGTGAGCGCGAGATGGCCGCCGACAACAAACTGCTCGGCCAGTTCAACCTGGAAGACATTCCGCCCGCTCCGCGCGGGATGCCCCAGATCGAGGTGACATTCGACATTGACGCCAACGGCATCGTGTCGGTCAGCGCCAAGGACAAGGGCACCGGCAAAGAGCAGAAGATCACGATCCAGGCCTCTGGTGGTCTGTCCGAGGAAGAGATCGAGCAAATGGTCAAGGACGCCGAGGCGAACGCCGAGGCCGACAAGGAGCGCCGTGAACTGGTTGAAGCCAAGAACCAGGCCGAAAGCCTGATCCACGCGACTGAAAAGTCGATGGAAGAGCACGGTGACAAGGTTGACCCGTCGACGATCGAAGCGATCGAACTGGCGATCTCGGCACTGAAGGAGCATCTGGAAAAAGACGTGGTCGAAAAGATCAAGTCGGGCATCCAGAACGTGACCGATGCGGCCATGAAGCTGGGCGAAGCCATCTACAAGGCCGAGCAGTCTTCGGGCGGCGAAGGCGAAGAAGCAGCCGATGCCGATGAGCCGCGTGGTGTGGACGACGATATCGTAGACGCCGACTTCGAGGACTTGGACGACAAGAAGAACGGCTAAGCAAACTTGATCTAGGCGGCCAGCCCCGGGAAATCCGGGGCTGGTCGCCGCATGTCAGGAAAGACGGGTCTGATGGCAAAGCGTGACTATTATGAAATCCTGGGCGTTGCACGCAGCGCGACTGCAGACGAACTGAAGAAGGCCTATCGCAAAAAGGCCAAAGAGCTGCATCCCGACAGCAACTCGGGCAGTGCAAATGCCGAAGCGCAGTTCAAGGAATTGAACGAAGCCTACGAAGCGCTGAAAGATCCCGAAAAGAAAGCCGCCTACGACAGATTTGGGCATGCAGCCTTTGAAGGTGGCATGGGTGGGCGCGGATATGGTGGCCAGGCCGATTTTTCCAGCGCGTTTTCCGACGTTTTTGATGACCTGTTCGGAGACTTCATGGGCCGTGGCGGTGGAGGCCAGAGGGCCTCTCGGGGCTCGGATTTGCGATACAATCTGAGCATCACCATGGAAGAAGCGTTTTTTGGCAGCCAGAAAACGATCAATGTTCCGACCTCGGTTTCCTGTGAGGAATGCAATGGGACCGGTGCCGAGGGCGCAACCGAGCCGCAACCCTGCCCGACCTGTTCAGGTATGGGAAAGGTCCGCGCGCAACAGGGGTTCTTTACCGTGGAAAGAACCTGCCCGACCTGCTCGGGTCTTGGGCAAATCATCAAGAACCCATGCAAACAATGCGGCGGCGCCGGGCGTATCGAAAAGAACCGGTCCTTGTCGGTCAATATCCCCGCTGGCGTTGAGACGGGCACCAAAATCCGCCTCGCGGGTGAAGGCGAGGCCGGACTTCGCGGCGGATCGCCAGGCGATCTGTATATCTTCGTGTCGGTTCGCGAGCATGAGCTGTTTGAGCGTGACGGCAACAGTCTTTTCTGCCGCATACCGGTGCCGATGACGACAGCGGCAATGGGTGGCGATATTGAGGTTCCAACGATTGATGGCGGCCGCGCGCGCGTAAAAATCCCGGCTGGCAGCCAGTCAGGCCGCCAGATGCGGCTGCGCGGCAAGGGCATGCCGTCACTGCGCGGCGGTGGCCGCGGCGACCTGTTTATCGAGCTGGCGGTGGAAACCCCCGTCAACCTGACTTCGCGGCAGAAAGAACTGTTACGCGAATTTGAAGGGCAGGCTGAGAACAACAGCCCCGAAAGCCACAGCTTTTTCTCGAAGGTCAAGAGCTTCTGGGAAAGCATGAAAAGCTGAACCTGTCCGACGGGCCTTAACGAAATATTCAGCGTTTCGCCCGAGCTTCGCGGCATGACAACAGGTCGTGGCCAGATGCAGTTCTCCGATGTTGCGCCAACACTTTTTGGCGCTCCTGCGGCAACGAAACCGGCTGTCTTGCCATCATATATCAAGGATCACCGCAAACGCCTCCGCGAGCGTTTCCTGGTCGGTGGTCCCGACGCAATGCCGGATTACGAACTGTTGGAACTGGTTCTGTTCCGGGCCATTCCGCGTCGCGACGTCAAACCGCTCTGCCGGCACCTGCTTGAACACTTTGGCGACTTCAATCGCGTTGTCTCGGCCCCGGTCGAACGCCTGAAAGAGGTGTCCGGGGTCGGCGACGCTGTCATCCTTGAACTCAAGATCGTCGAGGCGGCATCGCATCGCCTGGCGCGCTCAAGAATTCTGGATCGCCATGTCATCTCCAACTGGGAGTCCATCATCGACTATTGCCACACAACAATGGCGCACCGGGAAACGGAACAATTTCGGATTCTGTTTCTCGATCGGAAAAATGTTCTGATCGCAGATGAGGAACAGGCCCGCGGCACCGTCGACCATGTGCCGGTCTACCCGCGCGAAGTGGTCAAGCGCGCCCTCGAACTCAATGCGTCTGCATTGATCCTGGTGCACAATCACCCCTCTGGCGACCCATCGCCTTCCGATGCAGACGTCGCAATGACCCATCAAATAGAGCAGGCGGCCGCCGCTTTGGGGCTGACGGTTCACGACCATCTCATCATCGGAAAATCGACAGAGCTCAGCTTTCGTGCGTCAGGCTATCTCTAGCGCAGCCAGACTTCGACGCGTCGATTGATGCGCCGGCCCCAATCGCTGTCGTCGCACGCCATGGGCATCTCTTCGCCAAACCCGTCAACCTTCAGCCGAACGCGATCCGGGTCCGCTGTGGCAGCTTCCTTTACAACTGCGGCGCGAACCGAGGCTGCACGTTGAAGCGACAGGCGCAGATTGGCGTCAGCCTGGCCATTTCCATCGCTGAAACCCACAAAGACAAGTTCACTTCCACCAATCGTTCCGGTTTCAAGGGCTCGTGCAAGCAGGGCAATGTTTGACCGTGACTGGGCGTTCAGCCCGGCCGAGCCATCATCAAACCGGAATGTCACCGACAAACGGCGCGCGCCTTCCAGCGTGTTGACCAGCCGTTTGAGCTCATCCAGACCAAACTCGGGACCGGCTGCCCTGATTGCGTTCGCCAGCCTGCCCCCCTGCCGCGCAATCGGTGTTCGCGAAATTGTCTGATCGACATAACCCGCCCGCAAAATGGTGATCTGCGCCGCTGGCGAATCAGTGAAACGCACGAATTCTCGCCCGACAGCAGGCAAACGGCCACCACGCAGGTAAAGGTATAGCGGGACGGTCAGGGGATAGTCGTCCGATTTCAATGCCTCCGGGGCTGCCGTGGAACGAAACCCGCATCCACCAGTCAAAGGCAGAGTCTTTACCCCGGACAGTTCCGACTGCAACGCCAGACCAATGGCAAACGGATTGCCGGCGACGGCCTGCACCAGTTCTTTGCTCGTCGGATAGCCCTGAGCGCCATCGGCAAACTCCCGGCCTTCGGTTTCCATGATCCGGGCCTGAAAGATCTGCAAGGCATCCGTGTCGCCCCGGGGCAAGACAAGGTCTATCGGTGCGTCAAGGCCGCCGAGCTCTGCCCAGTTCGTGATTTCCCCCGAAAATACCCGCGCGAGAGTCTCGGGCGAAATTGACTGAACCGGATTACGCGGCGACACGACAGGGACGAGGGCGTCGAGCGCCAGAACCTTGTTCTGTTTGGGTGATGAAAACCGGCCGCGGCGGGCTTCGACCCCAAGGACGACTTCCTCGGCAGTTACCGGGCGCATGGACATGGATATATCTGCATCGGCAGAAATGAGGTCGGCAAAACCTTCGCTGCTGTCGACAATATTCACCACAATTCGTGCAACCACACGTTCTGGCGTGGTTTCGGCCAGAACAAATACCGTTCCATCCTCAAGGCTTTCGGTCGCAATGGAATAACCTTGCTGTTCGGCAAAGGCGCTGACCAGCGGCGGGATCAGGTTCTGGCCGATGGTTCGTGACCCCGACAAGACAAGCTCGGCCACATATGCTTCCAGGTCCGGGCATCCCGGTCCGGTGCACAAGACGCCGGTTCCATCGACGGTCAGTTCGCCAAACTCGGATGCCACGCGATAGAATTCACCGTCATATCCAAGCAATGTGCCCGTGATTTCGACCGACCCGTCGCGCGAGGTCAGCGTAACGTCTTGTGCTGCAAGATCGCCCGCCATGAAAACCATGATTGGCACAGCGGCCATCGCTGCGCGAACAAACCCCATATTCCACCTTGTCGACGCGGTTCAGTTGAGGGTGAGTCTCAGGTCTTGGAAAAGATTTTTCAACAGCAGATATCCAGACGCGCTTTCACAATCGGGCATCGCGACAAATACATCCATGTCCGCAAGCTTCCGGCCAGGCGATTTGAGGAAAGTCACCGCCGTCAGTCTTGTGCCGCAAAAACCCTTGTTGACCGCCGCCTCGACAATCAGGTCCACGCTGCCATCAGGCGCAACCGGTGCCGAATACACCTCGGCAAGCAACGGATTGGCCAGTTCCGGGTTTCCCAACTGAATCAGAAAGTTGCCTTCTGCCTCTGGATTGCCGGGCTGTTGCGCCCAGACATGCCCCGGCGAGCCGAAACCGGCGCCGCCTTCAAGCGCATGTATATGCAGGCCTGTGGCGCCGCTCCACATGATCGCCGCGCGCTCAAATTGCTCAAGAGCGACTTGGGGCGCGGGAACCGACGCGGTCTGGCTCTGGGACAGGCGCACCGTGATCGGCGCATCCGCGTCCAGAAGCGGAACAAGCGCTGAATAGCCGCCGTTTTCATCGGTCACATCAGCAAAAGTCAACCCGGCATGAGAAACGACGAGTCGGTGTTCCCTGAAACATGGTGCGGAAAGAGTGATGCGGGCCAGCGCCCCAGCCGAAGCAGTTGCCGTCAGATTGGAATCACATGGCTGCGCAAACAACAATTGCCGGCTTTGGTTCTGACGAGGAAAATGCGGGCTTTCCAAAGCCGCAACCCGGAAAGCCCCGGGAAGATCGGGCCGATCCAGAATTGCCGGCAAGGCCGCTTCGACCTCGGCAAGGTCGATCAAGCCCACCGCAACCGGGTCATGAAACTGCAGGACCGGCTCCGGTTTTGCCTGAGAAACAGCGTTGATTCGGGCCGCGCTCGCGCCGCTGTTCTGCATGACATACCCTGCCAGTCCGGCAATCACGACAATCGCAATGGCAATCCGCAGCCTTTTCTTGTCAAACATTTCGGCCCCTCGATCTTTACTTGGATCAGGGCGATCATGACTCGAAAATATGCCTAACTTGTGACTGAAACTGGACAGATCAGGACAGTTTTATTCAAACCGGTTTTGCAAGCCTTGCCGGATCGTGGCAGCCGGTTTCCCTTGCCCCTGCTCGCGCCGGCGCAAAATTCAGGCAATCCGGCCATGGCAATGCTTGAACTTCTTGCCCGACCCGCACGGGCACTTGTCGTTCCGCCCGGGATCGCCCCAGGTCGACCGATCGTTTTCGTCAAACTCGGGTTTGCCGGTCTCACCGGCCTCAACGCCTGCGACTGCCATCTGCGATGCGCGTTGCATCGCTTCTTGCTGAGCAGCGATCTGGCGCATCATTTCTTCCTGTTCTTCCTGCGTCATCGGCCGGACCCGCGAAAGTTTCTGAGTCACATCTTCGCGCAGTGAATCCAGCAGGCCTTCGAACAACTGGAACGCTTCTGTCTTGTATTCGCTCAGCGGGTCTCGTTGCGCATATCCGCGGAAACCGACGACCGAACGAAGGTGCTCCAGCGTCAACAGATGCTCGCGCCATTTCTCATCAATGGTCTGCAACAGGAACTGCTTTTCGATCCCGCGCATGGTCTCGGCGCCAAAGGCTTCGGCTTTTTCCGCCATCATCTTGTCGGAGGCTTCATAGAGCCGCTCGCGGATATCGGTGTCATCGACACCCTCATCGCTGGCCCATTCGATAATGGGAAGGTCAAGCCCCAGCTTTTCCAGAACTTCTGCATAGAGCCCTTCGACATCCCATTGCTCCGGGTAGCTTTTCGGCGGGATGTGAATGTCGACCAGATCGTCAATCACCTGGTGGCGCATGTCCGTCACGATCTCGGAAAGGTCCGCGGCTTCCATGATCTCGCGCCGCTGGCCAAATATGACCTTGCGCTGGTCATTCATGACATCGTCAAACTTCAAAAGCTGTTTGCGAATGTCGAAGTTGCGCGCTTCGACCTTGGCCTGAGCCTTTTCAAGCGATTTGTTGACCCAGGGGTGAACAATTG
>Ga0256839_1003245_pt1 | contig 16988 bp, 17 predicted proteins | sample 354166metaG_FD_185968 | JGI IMG/M metagenome (GOLD analysis project Ga0256839, IMG submission 185968) | Hydrothermal vent microbial communities from Mid Atlantic Ridge, Atlantic Ocean - 354-166 | ecosystem: Environmental > Aquatic > Marine > Hydrothermal vents | place: Atlantic Ocean: Mid... | reverse complement strand
AAGCGGCACCTATCGCGGGGCAAGATGCTGCCAAGGGATCGTGTGGCGGGGCTGCTGGATGCGGGGTCGGACTTTCTGGAAATCGGGGCCTTGGCGGCGCATGGGCTTTATGGCGGTGTGGTGCCTGCAGCCGGTGTGATAGCGGGGATCGGGCTGGTGCACGGGCGGCAGGTGATGGTGCTGTGCAATGATGCCACGGTGAAGGGCGGGACCTATTATCCGATGAGTGTGAAGAAGCATTTGCGGGCGCAGGAAATCGCCGAGGAGAACGGGCTGCCTTGTATCTATCTGGTGGATAGCGGCGGGGCGAACCTGCCCAATCAGGACGAGGTGTTTCCGGATCGCGACCATTTCGGGCGGATATTCTATAACCAGGCGCGGATGAGCGCCAAGGGGATTGCGCAGATCGCGGTGGTGATGGGAAGCTGCACGGCGGGCGGGGCTTATGTGCCGGCGATGTCGGATGTTTCGATCATTGTGAAGGAACAGGGGACGATTTTTCTGGCGGGGCCGCCATTGGTGAAGGCGGCAACGGGGGAGGTGGTGAGCGCCGAGGATCTGGGCGGCGGGGATGTGCATACGCGGCTTTCCGGTGTGGCGGATTATCTGGCCGAGGATGATGCCCATGCGCTGGCCTTGGCACGGCAAGCGGTTGCCGCGCTCAACCGACCCGGGGGGGCCGGCATCGCGCGGCAACGGTCGCCGCATCCAGAGCATAGCCCGGCGGAAATGCTGGGGGTGATACCGGCGGATCCGAAGGTGCCATATGACATTCGAGAGGTGATTGCGCGTATTGTGGATGGCTCGGAATTTGATGAATTCAAGGCGCGGTTCGGCACCACATTGGTATGCGGTTTTGCCCATATCGAGGGGATGCCGGTGGGGGTGATTGCCAATAACGGCGTGCTGTTTTCCGAGAGCGCCGTGAAGGGTGCGCATTTTGTCGAGCTGTGCTGCCAGCGCAAAATCCCGCTGCTGTTTTTGCAAAATATCACGGGTTTTATGGTGGGGCAAAAATACGAGGCCGAGGGGATCGCGCGGCACGGGGCCAAGCTGGTGACGGCGGTGGCCTGTGCGTCGGTGCCTAAAATCACTGTGCTGGTGGGTGGCTCCTATGGCGCGGGGAATTACGGCATGTCGGGGCGGGCTTACTCGCCGCGCTTCCTTTGGACATGGCCCAACAGCCGGATTTCGGTGATGGGCGGGGAGCAGGCGGCAGGGGTGCTGGCCACGGTGAAGCGCGATGCGATCGAGCGGGACGGGGGCGAATGGAGCGCGGAGGAAGAAACAGCCTTCAAGGCCCCGACGCTGGCGATGTTTGAAGAGCAGAGCCACCCGCTTTATGCCACCGCACGGCTCTGGGATGACGGGATTATCGACCCGAGGGACACCCGAAAAGTGGTGGCGCTATCGCTGCGCGCGGCGTTGAATGTGGAGATAGAGGAGACACGTTTTGGCGTGTTCCGGATGTAGGCTATGTGTTTTGCTCGACCATTGGAGAGACTGAAATGTTCACTAAAATCCTGATCGCCAACCGTGGTGAAATTGCCTGCCGGATCATTGAAACCGCACGGGAAATGGGCGTGGCCACGGTGGCGGTGTATTCCGATGCGGATGCGACCGCCAAGCATGTGATGCTGGCCTCGGAAGCCGTGCGCATTGGCCCTGCCCCTGTGAGCGAGAGCTATTTGCTGGGCGAGCGGATAATTGCGGCGGCGCTGGCAACGGGGGCGCAGGCCATTCATCCGGGCTATGGGTTTCTCAGTGAAAACCCGGATTTTGTGCAGGCCGTGGAAGCGGCGGGGCTGGTGTTTATCGGGCCATCCGCCAGTGCCATCCGCGCTATGGGGCTGAAAGATGCGGCCAAGGCTTTGATGGTGGAAGCCGGCGTGCCTGTGGTGCCGGGCTATCATGGCGATAATCAGGAGGATGATTTCCTAGCTTTGAGGGCCGAAGAAATCGGCTATCCGGTGCTGATCAAGGCGGTGGCGGGTGGCGGTGGCAAGGGGATGCGCCGCGTTGACCATAGCGCTGATTTTGCCGAGGCTCTACACGCGGCGCGCCGGGAGGGCAGCGCCAGCTTCGGGAATGCGCAGGTGTTGATCGAGAAATATATCCTCAGCCCGCGCCATATCGAAATGCAGGTATTTGGCGATGGCCATGGCGGCGCGGTGCATTTGTTCGAGCGGGATTGTTCGCTCCAGCGCCGCCACCAGAAGGTGATCGAGGAAGCCCCCGCACCGGGCATGACCGAGGCGATGCGCGAAGCGATGGGCGAAGCGGCGGTGAGGGCGGCGAAGGCGATTGGCTATTGCGGTGCTGGCACGGTGGAATTCATCGTTGATGCCAGCGATGGCCTGCGCCCTGACGGCTTTTGGTTCATGGAGATGAACACCCGGCTTCAGGTAGAGCATCCGGTGACAGAGGCGATCACCGGGCTGGATCTGGTGCGGCTACAGCTCGAGGTCGCCAGTGGCGGGCATGTGCCGGCGCAAAGTGATATCACCTGCACCGGCCATGCTTTTGAAGCGCGGATCTATGCCGAGGATGTGCCGGCGGGCTTCCTGCCCGCTACGGGGCGGCTGAAGGTGCTGGATTTCCCAAAAGGGGTGCGGATTGATAGCGGCGTGCGCGCGGGCGACGAGATTTCACCCTATTATGACCCGATGATTGCCAAGCTGACCGTGCAGGGCGATACCCGCGCCGAGGCATTGGCGCGGCTGCATAAGGCGCTGCTCCAGACCGATATCATCGGCTGCACCACCAATATCGCGTTTCTTGCGGCACTGGCGGCGCATAAGGGCTTTGCGGCAGGGCAGTTGGATACGGGGCTGATCGCGCGGGATCTGGAGGCGCTGGTGGCGCAGCCCGAGGCTGGTGCGGCATTGCGCGCCGTGGCGGCAATTGCGGCGCGGGATTGGGGCGGAGGGTTTGCGCTATGGCAGCCCTTGCGGCAATCCGTTGGGCTGGATGGCGAAGGCTATTGGGTGCAGGTGCTGGGGGCGGGGCGATATCGTGTGGAAGATCTGGAGATCGGGATTCTGGCGCAGAATGGCAGCCATTGGCGGGTCCGGATTGAGGGCCGCGTGCGGGCTGCGCGGGCGCACCGTGTGGACGGGCGGGTCCATGTGATGATGGACGGGCTGCATTTCGAGGCGGAGATAGACGATCCGTTGAATTTCGAAGCCGGGACGCTGGCCGGAGCGGGGGTCTTGCTGGCCCCGATGCCGGGCTTGGTGCAGGCGGTGCTGGCCGAGGCGGGCGAGACGGTGGAAGCCGGTGCGGCGCTGATCGTGATGGAAGCGATGAAGATGGAGCATACCCTGCGCGCGCCCTTTGACGGGGTGGTGGGCGAGGTGCTGGCCCATGTGGGCGCGCAGGTGGAAAGCGGCGTGGTGCTTTTGCGGATGCAGGAGGCATGATCCGTCTGCACCATTGCGCCCAGACCCGCTCCATGCGGGTGCTGTGGATGCTCTATGAGCTGGGGCTGGATTTTGAGATCGTCAGGCACGGATTTGATAAAACCCTGCGCGATCCGGCCTATCTGGCGCTGCATCCGGCAGGACGGGTGCCAGCGCTGGAGATCGATGGCGGGGTGATTTTCGAAAGCTTGGCGGCGCTGCAATATCTGGCGGCGCGGCATCCCGAAGCAGGGCTGGAGGCCAGCGGCATGGACGGGCTGAACTGGCTGCATTTTGCCGAAACCATCAGCCAGCATACCGCAGCGCTAACCCAGCAGCATATTGCGATCTATCCGCCCGGGGCGCGCTCAAGCCTGGTGTGCAAGCTCGAAGCGGCGCGGCTGGGCAAAACTTACAATGCGCTTGAGGCGCGGCTGGCGGGGCGGGCCTATGCGCTGGGTGCATTCTCGGCGGCGGATGTGGCTTTGGGGCAGGCGCTTTATATGGCGCGGCATTTTGTAAAGCTTGATGCATTTCCGCTGGTTGCGGCGTATTATAAATGTCTGTCGAAAAGAGAGGCCTTCAAGCGGGCATTGCCAGAGGCCGATGAGACGCGACTTTATGTGCAAGATTACTATGAGGCTATAAATGTCTGATTTTGTGCGTATTTTTGAAATGGGACCGCGAGATGGTCTGCAAAATGAAGCGGCACTGATCTCGACGGCGAATAAGGTGAGGCTGGTGGATCAGCTCTCGGATTGCGGCTTTGACCATATCGAGGTGACGAGCTTTGTTTCTCCCAAATGGGTGCCGCAGATGGCGGATGCAGCAGAGGTGCTGGCAGGAATTTCCCGTAAGCCGGGCGTGGCCTATACCGCGCTAACGCCCAATATGCGCGGCTATCAGGGCGCGCTGGCGGCGAGTGCGGATGAGGTCGCGGTGTTTGGCTCTGCCTCCGAAGGGTTTTCCAGGGCCAATATAAATGCCGGTATTGACGAGAGCCTTGAGCGCTTTCGCCCCTTGGTGGCGCAGGCCTTGCAGGATGGTATTCCGGTGCGCGGCTATGTGTCTTGTGTGGTGAAATGCCCTTATGATGGCGCGGTGGAGCCTGCGGCGGTGGCGCGGGTGGCCAAGGCTTTGCTGGAGATGGGGTGCTATGAAATTTCGCTGGGCGATACCATCGGCGCGGGCACGCCCGAAACGGTGGCGCGGATGCTGGAGGCGGTGCTGAAGGTGGTGCCGGCCCCGCAGCTTGCCGGGCATTTTCATGATACAAACGGGCAGGCGCTGGAGAATATCGAGGTGAGCCTGAAGGCCGGTTTGCGGGTGTTTGATGCGGCGATTGGCGGCTTGGGGGGCTGCCCCTATGCGCCCGGTGCGGCGGGAAATGTGGATACGCTGAAGGTGGCGCGGCGGCTGGCGGCGCTGGGATACGAGACGGGGCTGGATGAGGCGCGGCTTGAGGCGGCGGCGGTTTTTGCGAAAGGATTGGTGGGCTGAAGCCCCACCCTACGGGAGAGAATTATGAAAACGATTGCGATTGAGAAAGACGAGCGCGGCGTTGCGGTTTTGGCGCTGATGCGAGAGGAAAAGCACAATGCGATGTCCGCGGAAATGCTGGCGGAGCTGACGCAGGCGGCGGCGGATCTGGGTGCGGATGACAGCGTGCGGGTGGTGGTGCTGACCGGCACGGGCGCGAGCTTTTGCGCGGGCGGAGACCTAGACTGGATGAAAGCGCAAATGAGCGCCAGCCGCGAAGAGCGCATGGAAGGCGCGCGGGCTTTGGCCCATATGCTGCGGGCGCTGAATGAAATGCCAAAGCCGCTGATCGGGCGCATACAAGGCCATGCTTTTGGTGGCGGGGTCGGGCTGATATCGGTGTGCGATGTGGCGATTGCCGCCGAGGGCGCAAAGCTGGGCCTGACCGAAACCCGCCTCGGGCTGATTCCGGCCACCATCTCGCCCTATGTGATCGCCCGTATGGGCGAGGCCATGGCGCGGCGGGTGTTTATGTCGGCCCGGGTGTTTGAAGCGGCGGAGGGCAAGGCGCTGGGGCTGCTGGCGAAATCGGTGATCCCCGAGCATCTGGACCTCGCGATCGAAGCCGAGGTGAAGCCCTATCTGAAAGCGGCCCCGACTGCGGTGGCGGCGGCCAAGGGCTTGCTGCGCTCGCTTGGGCCGGTGATTGATGATGCGGTGATCGAGCGCACGGTGGAGGCGCTGGCGGATACATGGGAAACCCCCGCCGCCATGGAGGGGATTTCGGCGTTTTTTGAAAAGCGCCCGCCGCGCTGGTAGGGCGCGGCTTCAGCCCGCCGATGCGGGCCGCTTGCCTTTCATCGCTTTGGTGGCGCAAGCCTTGTCCAGCTTGCACAGCGCGTCAAACTGGGTGAGAAACACCTCGCCGGTCAGCTCGTCGAGCAGATCCGAGCGCTTCAGCCGATCCATTACCGGCCCTTTCACCTCCGACATATGCAGCTTTACCCCTGCATCCTTCAGGCGGCGATTGATCGCTTCCAGGCTTTCCAGCGCCGAGGCATCGATGAAATTGATCGCCGGTGCCACCAGAATTACATGTTTGATTTCCGGATGGTTTGCCACAGCGCTATAAATGGTATCTTCCAGAAACCGCGCATTGGGAAAATACAGGCTTTCGTCGATGCGGATCGAGAAGATCCCGGGGGAAACCAGCACCTCATGGCGCTTGATATTGCGAAAATGCTCGGTGCCCGGCACCTGGCCGATAATGGCATAATGCGGCTTGGAGGTGCGATACAGATGCAGGAAGATCGAAAGGCTGACGCCCGAAATCACCCCCATTTCCACGCCAAAGCCAAGGGTGACGAGGATGGTCGCGGCCATGGCGGCGAAATCCGATTTCGAATAGCGCCATGTGCGCTTGAGCGCGCCAAGGTCAATCAGGCTCAGCACCGCAACGATGATGGTGCCCGCCAGCGTGGCCTTTGGCAGATAGAAAAGCGCGGGGGTTAAAAACAGCGTGGCAAGGGCAATGCCCATGGCGGTATAGGCGCCCGCAGCAGGGGTTTGCGCGCCGGCGTCAAAATTCACCACCGAGCGGGAAAAGCCGCCCGTGACCGGAAAACCGCCCGACACGGCCGAGCCGACATTGGCTGCGCCAAGGGCGATCAGCTCCTGATCCGGATCCACCCGCTGCCGGCGCTTGGCCGCAAGAGTGGAGGCGACCGAAATGGTTTCTACATAGCCGATGATAGCGATCAGCAGCGCAGGGGTCGCGATTTTCAGCCAAAGCTGGAAATCAAGCGGCGGCACAGTGGGGACGGGAAGGCCCGAAGGGACGTCGCCGACGATTTTAACGCCTTGGGCATCAAGGCCGAGGGCGAAGGTGGCCAGCGTGGTCAGGGCAACAGCGGCCACGGGGCCGGTTTTGGCGAGGATGTCGGCGAGTTTGGGCTGCACGCCGCGCTTGAGCAGCAAGGGCTTGATCCCTTTGCGCGCCCAAAACAGGAAGCTGGCGGTAAACACTCCGATCACCAGCGTGGGCAGGTTGATCCCGCTGGCATGCTGCCATAGCGAGATTACCAACTGGTAAAGGTTATGCCCGCTCGCATTGACGCCGAAAATATGCTTGAGCTGGGCGGCGGCGATGAGAATACCCGAGGCGGTGATGAAGCCGGAAATCACCGGATGCGAGAGGAAATTCGCCATAAATCCGAGCCGCAAAAAGCCCATCAGCAGCAGCATCAGCCCCGACAGAAAAGCCAGTGCAATCGCCGCCCCCAGATATTCCGGCGTGCCTTGCGCTGCCAGATCCCCCACTGCCGCAGCCGTCATCAGCGAGGCCACGGCCACAGGGCCAACCGCCAGTGCCCGGCTTGAGCCAAAAATCGCATAGATCAAAAGCGGGGCGATGGAAGCATATAGCCCCACCTCGGGCGGCAGCCCCGCCAGCAGGGCATAGGCCAGCGATTGCGGAATGAGCATGATGGTGACGATCACAGCCGCCACAAGATCCTGACCCAGCGTTTGGCGGGAATAGTCTTTTGACCATTCCAGAATAGGAAAAAACCGTTTCATTACCGGCTCCTGAATTGAAAAGGGAGCGTCTCCGCCCCCTTGTTTGAAATACCGTTTTAGCGAATTATGGCCGCTTCAGTGCCAGAATTCCCTAGCTTCGCGTGGCCTTCCAGAGCATGGTGCAGCGATTTCCCGTTCGGCAATAGGCAAAGACCTTGCCATTATCGCCTTCGGTTACGGATTTGAAATTGCTCAAGGTCGTGCTGTCCAGCGAGCGGGCTACCGGCACATGGAAAAATTTCATGCCGGCCTTTTGAACCGCCCGCTTTATCTGGTCAGCAGCCGGCTGCCCGGCCTCCTCGCCGTCCGGTCGGTTGCACATCACGGTATCAAAGCCAGCGGCCTTGATATCGGCCACATCCGCCACAGTGATCTGCCCGGTTACGGTGTAATTCGGGTCAATCTCGGTGGCGCGCAAGTTGCCGATTTGCTGGATGTTTTTGGGCTTGAACAGGTTAAAGAACATTGATCGGCACCTTCAGATAAACTTGCCCGTTTTCTTCGGCCTCGGGCATTTGACCGGCGCGCATATTAACCTGAATTGAAGGCACAATCAACTTGGGCAAAGATAATTCTCCATCGCGCTTGGTGCGCATTGCAATGAAGGTATCCTTGTCCTTATCCGCTGCCACATGCACGTTTTTTGCCTTTTGCTCGCCCACGGTGGTTTCCCATGCGAATTCGTCACGCCCGGGCGCTTTGTAATCATGGCCAACAAAGATTTTGGTCTCGTCGGGCAGGCTCAGGATCTTCTGGATCGAGCTATAGAGCGTTTCGGCAGAGCCGCCCGGAAAATCACATCGCGCGGTGCCGAAATCAGGCATAAACATGGTGTCGCCCACAAAGGCGCTATCTTCCACTACATAGGTAAGGCAAGCGGGGGTGTGGCCCGGTGTATGCATCACATTGACGTTAAGGCCTCCGATTTTGAAGCTGTCACCTTCCTGGAACAGCTTGTCAAATTGCGAGCCATCTCGCTGAAACCGCGTGCCTTCATTGAATATTTTGCCAAATACATTCTGCACAACCGAGATTTTCTCGCCAATGCCTATTTTGCCGCCAACTTGCTCCTGAATATAGGGGGCAGCAGAAAGATGATCGGCATGCACATGGCTTTCGAGCAGCCATTCCGGCTCCAGCCCTTCGGCTTTTACATAGGCAATGATCTGGTCGGCGAATTTTGTATCTGTCCGGCCGCTGGAAAAATCAAAATCCAGCACCGAATCGATGATGGCGCATTTTGCACTACCGGGGTCTTTGACCACATAGGATACGGTATTGGTGGCGTCGTCAAAAAAGGCTTTCACTTCGGGGGTCATGGTATTGCTCCTGAATTTGTGTTTGACCATAGATAGGCGGGGCAGAACATATTGCAAGATCTGAATATGAATTAAATTACTCAGGTATAGAGCCTTGCGAAGCCAGAGGCGCAGCATGCGGCGGGGGAGGGGGCTTGAAAGGGAGCTTGCTCCCGCCTCGATGTCGCCGATACCGTCGCATTACTTTGGCAGGTTCAGCGCGGCTTCCAGCCTTTTTTCCAGCCGGATGATATCTTCGGGAACCGGCAAGCCTTGCGCTCTGAATCCGGCGATCTCCTCACGCAGCTCTTCTTGCAACTCGTGCAGGTCTTCGGGTTGGTGTGTGGCTTCGTCGAGCAACATCAAAAGCCGGACTTTCAGGTCTTCAAAGGCCATAGGTCTCTCCTTTAGCTAGCGCATTTGGCGCAAACAGGTGTATAGGGCAGCGCATCCAGCCGTGCTTCGGGGATCGGCTTTGCGCATTTAACGCAGACACCGTATTCGCCTGCAACGATTCTCTCCAGCGCGGCGACAATCATGGATCTCTCCCGTTTGGCCGTATGGCCCAACTCCTCCAGCACCTCGTCATCTTCGCGGTCCAGCGCCGCATCTTCCCAGTCCTTTGGCAGCGGCTTGTCTAGTGCATCCTCCACCTGTTGCAGGCGCTGGTTCATCTGGTTCAGCTTTTCAAGCAGCCTGGCTTTGTATTCCGAGATATGTGTCATATTGCTCTCCTTCCCCGCATATACTCGTTCCGATAATCTATATGCGCTTTGACATGCGTCAAATTGTCAATTTGGAAGCTGGGGGGCGGGGCACTGTGCTTTGTTGCTGTCAGGCAGGCGAATAGCCCGGAAAATCAGGAAGTCAGCGCTTTGATCAAAGGGCTGTCTTTGTCTGTCAGGTCGTCGATCACGTTAAAATGATGCCGGGCTTTGGCGTGGATACAACCTGTTCTGGCAAAAGCCCCGCGCCAGATATTTCCGAGCAAGTTGTTTTGCCTTCTGAATTCCGGGCGCTCCTCTTCCCCGACCCATGCCAAAAGCTCAACCCCGCTACGCGGTGTTTTCAGGGCAGGGCTTTCGGCTGCCGCGCTTGCGATGTCAAGCTTGAGCGCGTCATTCAGCCCTGTGCGGATCAGTGGTCGCAGATCATGCACGCCGGAAATACTGACATACCGCCGGACGCGATCCGCATGGGGCAGATCGATGTCATTGCAGGCCATGCGGGCGGTGAGGTGGCCACCTGCTGAGTGGCCGGAGATGATGATCTCGCCATCAATCCGGTCTCCAATAGCCCCAACAGCGCGCACAATGCTTCGGGTGATCCCGGCAATGCTCACCTCGGGGCATATCGGATAGCCCGGCATGGCGACCGCCCAGCCACGGGCCATAGGGCCAGCGGCGAGGTGGGACCAGAGCCGATGGTCCAGGCTCTGCCAATAGCCGCCATGGATAAATATTACCACACCCTTGTGCGGGCCTTCGGGCAAGAACAGATCAAAAACCTCGCGCGGGTGCGCGCCATATGCCAGCCCGGTATTGCGGCGCGCCCCGGGCAGGGCATCCCGGAAAGTGGTGGATTTCACCTTCCACATGACAGGAAAATCATCCCCGCCGGCGATATATTTCCCGTTCTGAAATGCGTCATCCCAATCGGTCATTTTTCCGGTATCAGCCCCCTTGGGCTGAAGCGAAGCACGATCAGCAGGATTGCTCCCATCAGGAATAGGCGCAAATGTGCTGCTGAATCCATCAGATTGATGCGAAGCGGGCTTTCCGGATCCATGCCGGAAGTGGCCAGTTCCATCAGGATCGGCCCGAAGCGCTCGGCCTCGATCCAGACAAACCAGATAAGAAAACCACCAAGAATAGACCCCCAGTTATTTCCCGATCCCCCCACGATCACCATCACCCAGATCAGAAAGGTGAAGCGCAAAGGGTTATAGGTGCCCGGGGTGAATTGCGCATCCATGGTGGTAAGCATCGCGCCGGCAATGCCAACCACGGCCGAGCCGAGAATGAAGGTTTGCAGATGCCTGCGGGTTACATCTTTGCCCATGGCCTGAGCCGCGTCGCGGTTATCACGAATGGCGCGCATCATCCGGCCCCATGGAGATTTCAGCGCTTTTTCGGAAAGCCACAAGATGCCCAGCAGCACAATGGCAAACAGCACCGCATAAGAAAGCTTGACGAAGATACCGGAAGCAAAAATAACGTCGGTGCCAAACCATGCCGCCAGATCCTGAAACCAGGGCGCGGTTTGCAGCTCGATGGCGGTTGGCACGGCAGGGTTCAGCGTGGATACGTTTTTTACACCGCGCGTCAGCCAGTCTTCGTTTTTCAGCACGGCGATGATGATTTCGGAAATGCCCAGCGTGGCAATCGCAAGATAATCAGAGCGCAGACCCAGTGCAACCTTGCCCACGACCCAGGCACCGCCGGCGGCAAACACCCCCCCTACTGCCCAGGAGAAAATAATCGGCAAGCCCATGCCGCCCAGAAAACCGGTTTTGGCTGGATCGATGGATTCAATCGCCGCCACGGCGGGGTCGTAAACCTCGCGAATGGCGAAAAATCCGCCAATCACGGCAATAATCGTGGCATAGCGCCGGAGCTTTCCGGCGGTTTTTTTCCGGATCAGCACCACAAGCCCGATCACGGCCAGCAAAGCCACGCCCGAGGCCATAATGCCCCAGCCCCCCGCCGCCCATGCCTCCGGTACCGGAGCGGCATTGACCAGCACCGCCGCCACGCCGCCAAGGGCCGCAAAGCCCATAATGCCTACGTTGAATATCCCTGCATAGCCCCATTGGATATTCACCCCCAGCGCCATCACTGCCGAGATCAGGCACAGATTGAGGATGGTAAGCGAAAACGGCCAGCTTTGATATTCACCGACGGCGATAAAGGCCAAGCCCATGAGGGCAAAGAAAATGACGTTTTTCATAGCACTTTCCCCTTGAAAATACCCGTGGGCCTGACCAGCAGAACCAAAACCAGAATTACAAAGCTGACGGCGAATTTATAATCGGTGCTGAGCAATTGAATCAGCCCTTCGGGCACCCAATCCCCCGGAGTCATATAGGCCACGAAGCGTTTATAGGCATAGGTGAAGCCCATCTCGGAAAAGGCGATAATAAAGCCGCCTGCCACCGCGCCAAGCGGATTGCCGATTCCGCCAACAATCGCCGCCGCAAAGATCGGCAACAGAAGCTGGAAATAGGTGAAGGGCTTGAAGGATTTATCAAGGCCATAAAGCGTGCCGGCTATCGTGGCGAGCGTGGCGGCTATGATCCATGCGACCATCACCACCTTATCGGGGTTAATGCCCGATAGCAGCGCAAGATCCTCGTTATCGGCATAGGCGCGCATGGCCTTGCCGGTGCGGGATTTTTGCAAAAACCAGAATAGCAGCGCCACCACGATCAGGGTTACAATTACCGTGATCGCCTGGGAGGTGCGAATGCTGATCCCCTCGGCCAGCCCCGTAAGCTCTTTGAATTCCCGGGCTTTAATGATGAAACGCTCACCATCGGCAAAGCGCTGTTCGCCCGGACCAATCACAACCCGCACCACGCCGTTCATCACAAACATAACGCCTACAGAGGCCATCATGGTGACAATACTGGCGGCTTTCACCTTGCGGTAATAGCGATAAACCATACGGTCAGTGAGCAGCGCAAACAGCACCGTGCCAACAATGCCAATGGGCAGCGCCAGCAGTGCCGTGGGCAGCGGGCCAGCCGAAATGCCCATGCTCTGGAACCACCATGTGGCCAGAATGGTGAGCATGGCACCAAAGGCCATGGTATCGCCATGGGCAAAATTGGAAAAGCGCAGGATGCTGTAAATCAGCGTAACTCCAAGCGCGCCGAGCGCCAGCTGGCTGCCATAAACAAGAGCTGGCACAAAAACAAAGTTGCTCATCAAGGCCAGGGCGTTGAGAAGGTCGACCATATTAGCCTCCCAGAAAAGATTTGCGGACTTCGGGGTTGGCCAGCAGGGCCTCTCCCGTGTCGGTGAAACGGTTGCGGCCCTGCACCAGCACATAGCCTTTATCGGCGATATTGAGCGCCTGGCGGGCATTTTGCTCGACCATCAAAATCGCGATGCCGGTTTTGGCAACCTCGATAATACGATCAAAGAGTTCGTCCATCACAATCGGGGAAACCCCCGCCGTCGGCTCGTCGAGCATCAGCACTTTGGGCTGGGTCATCAGCGCGCGGCCCACGGCCACCTGCTGGCGCTGGCCGCCGGAAAGCTCGCCCGCGTGCTGCTTGCGCTTTTCTTTCAGAATCGGAAACAGATCAAACACCTGCTCCATGGTGCCCATAAAATCATCATCGCGAATATAGGCCCCCATTTCGAGGTTTTCCTGCACGGTCATGCCGGTAAACACATTGCTGGTTTGTGGCACAAAGCCCATGCCGGCCTTCACCTTGTCTTGCGGCGACATATTGGTAATGTCCTTGCCATCCAGCCGGATCTGGCCCTCGCGCAGGTTCAACATGCCAAAAATCGCCTTCATCGCGGTGGATTTTCCCGCGCCATTCGGCCCGACAATCACGGCGATCTCACCCTTTTCCACCGCAATGGTGCATTCGTGCAGGATATCGGCACCCTTGCCATATCCGCCGGTCATTTTTTCGCCAATGAGATAGCTCATGTGCTTGCCTTTTTATTCTTTAACCCGGTGCCCAGATAAGCCTCGATCACGGCCTCGTTGGATTTCACCTCTTCGGCACTCCCTTCGGCCAGCACCTTGCCCTCGGCCATGCAGATCACGGGGTCGCATAGGCGGCCGATGAAATCCATGTCATGCTCGATCATGCAAAACGTATAGCCGCGCTCTTGATTTAGGCGCAAAATCGCGTCGCCAATGGTGTTGAGCAAGGTGCGGTTTACGCCCGCGCCAACCTCGTCGAGGAATACGATCTTGGCATCCACCATCATGGTGCGCCCCAGCTCCAGCAGCTTTTTCTGCCCGCCTGAAAGATTGCCCGCCAGCTCATCCGCCACATGGGGGATTTCGAGGAATTCAATCACCTCATTGGCCTTTTCGCGCAGTTTTTCTTCCTCGGCCCGCACCTGAGCGCCCTTGAACCATGCGTTCCAGAGCGTCTCGCCCGATTGTGCCGGCGGCACCATCATCAGATTATCGCGCACGCTCAGCGTCGAAAACTCATGGGCGATCTGGAAGGTGCGCAAGAGGCCCTTGCCGAAAAGCTCGTGGGGCTGCATGCCACTTACATCTTCACCATCCAGAAACACCTTGCCGGCGGTGGGCTTGTAATGCCCTGCGACCACATTGAACAATGTGGTTTTCCCTGCACCATTCGGGCCGATCAGCCCGGTAATACTGCCTGTTTTTATTTCCAGCGACGTGCCGTCTACGGCGCGAATGCCGCCAAAATGCATGTGCAGGTCTTCAACCCTGATCATATTTACCCACCCCGATTATGCAAAACAGCCCGACAAATTGTCGGGCTGTTTTTATGATTTGGTTAAACACCCTAGCGGATGCGCAGCACCTTGAACGCGCCGTCTTCTACTACATACTCTTGATAAGAGCCGGCCGCTTCGCCCGGTCCGATCAGCTCGACATCCGATGCGCCTTGATAATCGACTTCGCCGCCATTGGCGATGATCTCAAGCCCTTTGGCCAGCTCGCCCGGGCCAATTGGCTCGCCCGGAGCATTGGCCACGTGCAGAACATGGGCCGCAATGGAGGCGCGATCCGCCGAGCCGCCAGCCTGGATTGCCAGCGCAATCAGGGCCGCCGCGTCATAGCTTTCCGCGGTGAACGGGCCGTCCGGGGTGCCGGCAATGCCGGTCAGCATTTCGGCCAGTTTCTTGGCGCCTTCACCGGCAGAGCCGGGCTGGGTGCCAATGGAGCCATTGAGGTCAGGGCCGATATTGTCGATCAGCGCCTGGGATTTCATGCCGTCGCCCATCACGAAGGTATCAAATGCGCCGGTATCGAGCGCGCCCTGGATGATGCCGGCACCGCCTTGGTCGGCATAGCCGAATACGGCCAGCATTTCACCGCCAGCAGCGGCCAATGCGCCAACTTCGGCGGAGTAATCGCCTTTGCCGTCTTCATGCGCAGCCGAGATGGTTACGGTGCCGCCAGCCGCTTCATAAGAGCTTTGGAACGCATCGGCCAAACCTTTGCCATAGTCATTATTGGTATAGGTCACGGCGATGGATTTCACACCCAGGTCCATCAGCACGTCTGACAATACCTGACCCTGGCGGGCGTCGGATGGCGAGGTGCGGAAGAACAGGTCATTATCTTCAACGGTCGAAAGCGCTGGCGAGGTGGCGGAGGGTGAAATCATTACCACACCGTTTGGCACCGATACGTTATTTACAATCGCGGTGGTTACCCCTGAACAGTCAGCGCCGACGATGGCGGCTACGTTATCGTTCGAGATCAGGGCTTCGGCTGCCGCCTGTGCTGCGGCGCTATCCACGCATGTTGAGTCCGCGCGCACGGAAACAAGGGTCTTGCCGCCGCCCAGCAAAGTGCCAGCTGCATTGACTTCATCAATCGCCAGCTCGGCACCGAGTGCCATATCCGGCGTGAGGGATTCGATCGGCCCGGTAAAGCCGAGGATCACCCCGATATTGATCTGGTGGCCGCCGGCAAATGCGCCCGTTGCCAGCATGGTTGCGGCAGTAGTCGCCAGTAGAATTTTTCTCATAGTTATCTCCCAGTTGCGGTCAGCGCACCGTAGCGGCGCAAAGACCGTTGTCAAAACGGGTTCCCCCCGAATCTGCGCTCTATATCACTGTAAATCGACCTGCATTTCAACGGCTTTCTCCGGATTTCGCGATTCTTCGGTGGATTAACACCGATATCGTTGCCAAAGCCGTGCTGGCCCCGAAAATTTGCAAGGCCGCGCCCAGCCCGATTGCGTCTGCCAGCGCGCCCAGCAATAATGCGCCAAAGGCCGTGCCCCCCATGGCGACCATGATCCAGAGGCTCATCACCCGCCCCCGTATATGGTCTTGCACCTGTAACTGTATTGCGGTCAGCACCCCCAGCCCCGCAGCGCCGCGCTGATAGCTGCCCTCGGCAAGGCTGGGTAAAAGCTCCAGCGCGCCGCGCCCCGAGAAAGAGAACAGGCCGGTGATCAGGGTCGCGGTGCGGATGAAACTGGAGCCAAGCACATAGCGAAACCCCTCGGAAAAATCTGTTCGCAGGCTGGTTTGGGGCGATGGCAGGTTTGGTCGCGGCGAGAGCCTGTGCAATATCGGCACAAAGGGAAAAAATGCCAGCACGGTAAAAGCCAGGGCCGCCGTAATACCGAAGGTCGCAATAATTGCACCGCCAATGGCTGGGCCGATCACCCGCGCCAAATTGAAATTCAGCGACAGCAAAAGCACAACCGAGGCAAGCTGGCTGGCCGGAACCAGCCTTGGGGTGATGGCCATGCGGACCGGATGCTGGGCAGAGGTGACCAGCCCGATGAAAAACGCGACGGCTGACAGGCTGGCCGGGCCGGCGAGCTGGAGCAAATGCAAGGCCAGCAGGGCAAGTGCCGCAAAGAGAAACAGGGATTGGGTGGTGATCGCCGCTTTGCGGATATTCACACGATCAACGATCACCCCGAAAAACGGACCCAGAAACAGCGGCGGCGCATAATTGAGAAATGCCAGCCACCCCAAAAAGCCGATCGAGCCGGTGGCTTCCCAAGCCATCCAGCCGATGGTGATTTTTTGCACCCATAGCCCGTGCAGGGAGATGGCATTGCCGATCAGATAATGCCGGAATGGCCGGGTGGAAAGCGCAGTAAGACTCATGGCTTGAGCCTAGACCCCCGGCCCCGGAATGGGAACCGGAATCGACCTGGGTCCTTCGTGCTGCAAGCCATGCAAAATATGCAAGCCGCCAAGGCTTGAATGGTCGTTGTTGCGGCGCAGCAAGCGCCTATATCCTTGGTATCAGAAAATGAAATGAAGGAATGGAAATATGGCATTTGTATCCTTGCCCCGCTCGCAAACTACAATCGCGGTATCGACGCGGATTGCCGGAATGTTTGCGAATATGAAAACCGCGATACGCAAGCGGCGTATGTATCGCAAAACCATCGAAGAGCTTAGCGCGCTTAGCGATCGTGAACTGAACGATCTGGGCCTGTGCCGCTCGATGATCAGCGATGTCGCCCGCACGGCGGTATATAACTAGATTTCAAGAGATTTACCGGGAGGTTCCTCCCACCTGC
>Ga0256839_1003244_pt1 | contig 16994 bp, 13 predicted proteins | sample 354166metaG_FD_185968 | JGI IMG/M metagenome (GOLD analysis project Ga0256839, IMG submission 185968) | Hydrothermal vent microbial communities from Mid Atlantic Ridge, Atlantic Ocean - 354-166 | ecosystem: Environmental > Aquatic > Marine > Hydrothermal vents | place: Atlantic Ocean: Mid... | reverse complement strand
GTTGCGGCCAATCAGATTTTGCGCGGTCTTAAGGACGTAAGATGGCCCATGGTGGCAACAGGGTTCAGCTATTGGATTGTCGGTTTTCCGACCGCATTTTACCTCGCCATTTACACACCCCTCGGTGCGGTGGGTGTCTGGTACGGCTTGCTCATAGGCTTATTGCTAGCCTCCATATTCCTAAGCTATAGGTTTTGGCGCCTCGCTTGGAATAAAGGCTTGGGATAAACCCTCAGAGTAATATCGGCGGTGTGCGCCGCCTAACGGGCGTTGCATGAATAATAGATGTGTTGGTTTCTGCGCGGTCTTTAAGCGGACTTAGCACTTCGTCCAACACATCTATTGAGCGCAGACAAATCCGCGCAATGAAACAGTCTTCGCCCGTGACCTTGTCGCACTCTATGCATTCCGGCATGTCTTGTAAAATCCGCTCAACCAAATGCAATTGCCCCGGCAAAGGTTTGGCGCGAATAATGGCTTGCAGACTATAGCCGGTTTTCTTGAGATCAAGCTCAACCGTAAAGGCGCTGATGACGCCGCTATCAGTTAAGCGTCTGATACGTTCAGTTACGCTCGGCGCTGACATGCCAATGAGTTCTGCAAGTTCGCGCATAGAAATACGCGCGTCCGTGCTCAAGATAGCGATTAATTTTGCATCAATCTCGTCAAATGTAAAATTTTGATTTTGAATGCGTTTCATGTAATTTTCCTATTAAAATAAAGTATTAACACGGTAATGCCTTACTACATCTCTGTAAATGAGAGAGTTGAGCCGCTACCTTTGGACAGAACCAAAAAATCACTCAATTATCAAAGGAATGTAAAATGGAAATTTTAAAAATAGCGGCTTTTTCGGATGGGGATAGTGGCGGCAACCCTGCTGGTGTTGTTATCGGTGACATCTTACCGACCACAGAGACCATGCAAAGGGTCGCCGCCCAGGTTGGGTTTTCGGAAACCGCCTTTGCCGCACCGCTTGATGGTGATAAAAAATGGCGGGTGCGGTATTTCTCGCCGGAAAGCGAAGTGCCGTTTTGTGGTCATGCGACCATTGCGCTCGGGGCGGCTTTGGCACTGAAATTCGGTGCTGCTGAATACGCACTGACATTGAACGGTGCAGAAGTAACTGTTAGCGGTGAACAGGACGGTCATATTATCAAAGCCGCCTTGCAATCACCGCCCACTAAAAGTGCGCTCGCCAATGACGCAATGGTTGATGGCGCGCTAAAACTCTTGGGCTATAGCCGGGATGACCTCGACCCGCGCATCCCGCCTGCCCGCGCCCACGGCGGTGCGGATCATCTTATCTTGGCTTTGAAAGACCGCCGTAAATTGGCCGCCATGGATTACGATTTGGACGCAGGCCGCACCTATATGAGCACCCATAACATCGTCACCATTGCGCTCATTGTGTCCGAGACCAACACTCTATTTCACGCCCGCAATGCTTTCGCGTCCGGCGGCGTCCTCGAAGACCCGGCCACAGGCGCAGCGGCGGCGGCTTTTGCTGGATATTTACGCGATATAAGTTGGCCGCACGGCGGTAAAGTAAATATCATCCAAGGCGAAGACATGGGCATGCGCTCGCTACTCCGCGCAGAATTTACGGACGAAGCGGGAAGCTCGGTACGGTTATCGGGGACTGCGAGAGTTATGGAGTAACGCCTTATGAAATAGGCGGGATAGGCTTAGCGCGACTGCTGTCTAGATACCTCGCCGCCGTAACATTTAAGGTGCCGTCTTCTAGGTCGATGAGCAGCGGATTACCCGTAGGCACTTCGTAACCCGGAATGTCGGCGTCGGCGACATTGAACAGCTCTTTTAAAAGAGCGCGCAAGCTATTGCCGTGGGCGGAAATGAGCAGGGTTTTCCCGGCCTTGATTTTCGGTGCTATGTCGGCATTGAAATATGGCAAGACCCGCTCTAAGGTGAGTTTTAAGCTCTCCCCTCTCGGTAAATCCTCCGGCGCAATATCGGCATAACGTGGGTCATTGGCCGGGTGGTATTTATGGGACGGCTCTATGAACGGCGGCGGCACATCAAAGCTGCGGCGCCAAATATGCACTTGTTCGTCGCCGTGTTTATCGCGGGTTTCTTGTTTATTGAGACCTGTCAGCCCGCCGTAATGACGCTCGTTCAGGCGCCAGTCTTTGGTGACCGGAATATAGCATTGGTCAAGACCCCGCAGAGACATCCAAAGCGTGCGAATAGCCCGGGTCAAATAAGACGTATAGGCTTCGTCAAAGCGCAAGCCTTCCGCCGCCATAAGTGTGCCGCCGAGCATGGCTTCGGCGACACCTTTTTCCGTAAGATCCACATCGACCCAGCCCGTAAAGCGGTTCCTTAAATTCCATTCGCTCTGGCCGTGGCGTACCAATACCAATTTTGTCATGCTTAAACCCTATATCTATTCGGGCTTTATATACAGGTGCAAGAAGTGGTCTGTCGAGAGCCGTTTGCCGTGTTTCTTATTTTTTAGGCTTCACATACATGTGCAAAAATCTGTCGGTCTCACGGCGGACTTTTGGGTTGAACACATTGAGGCTATAATCATCTGCCTTATTGGTGAGAATATTGCTGGTTTTCTCCAGTGTGAAACCAGCCTTTTCCGCATAGGCCTGAACATGGGCGGGGTCGATACGGTGGGTGTCACCGCCCGTAGTGACCGGGGAACCCGGTGCGGCTTTATGATCAAGCAAGACCAGTTTCCCGCCCGGTTTCAATACGCGGTAAATTTCGCCGTAAACTTTGTCCGGCGCGCCAAGTGTCAATTCGCCATCTTCGTTTTTCATCCAAAGCTCATGGGGGCCAAGGAACCAAGTGACTATGTCGGCAGTTCCTGTCTCTACATCCAGAGCATCGAAATTACTACGAGTGTGGGTAACATTGCCGAGGCGTTCACCGTTCTTGCCGAGGCGGGCTTCGAACACTTCCGGCTTGATAAAGGCATCAAAGCTCCCTGGGTTTTGCATGGTGACTTTGCCATCTTTGCCGACAATACGCGACATGAGTTCCGTATAATAGCCGCTCCCTGCCTCAAGCTCGACCACGGTCATGCCCGGCCACATACCCGTAAATTCCAACACCGCAGCCGCCTTGCGGATTTTATCGTCTTTGGCATCTGCTTTGGGGCGGTCATGGGCTTGAATAGCCATCATAACTTCGCCTCTATTGCCAATGTCTTCCGCACCCACCATCTTGGTGGATTTAACGGTCTCCTCTATAGTATCTGGGGCAGTAGGCTTGGCTTCAATTTCTTGTGCCATAGACCTAGCTTCGGCTTTCTCTTCGGGTGCGGGAGGTTGGCCACATGCACCGAGTATCAATAATGCTGTGCCTGTTAAAAATAAATTCTTCATGATGTCGTTCTCCTGGGTAACACCCCCCGAATATGCTCCATATACGATTTTAAACGATTTGGCAATCATATTGCTTTTTGGTGGTCGCCTAAAACCTTATTGCTCTAATGGGCATCATTCCAGTTAAGCGCGGCTTTGGCGTCTACGACCAATGGCACACTTAAATTTACCGCAGGGGCGCAGGCGTTTTGCATTACGGGTTTGACTACGGAAATCAATTCTTCTGCCGATGTTTCTGGCACTTCGAATATCAATTCGTCGTGGACTTGCAAGAGCATTTTGGCGCCGCCTACAGCTTTGATGGCGTCCGGCATTTTTATCATGGCGCGGCGGAGTATGTCTGCGGCAGTACCTTGGATCGGGGCATTGATGGCCTGGCGTTCTGCGCCGGCACGGTACATGGGGTTTTTCTCGTTGATAGATTTAACATGGCATTTGCGGCCAAACAGGGTTTTGACATAGCCGAACTCGCGGGCTTCGTCTTTGGCGGCTTCCATATAGGCTTTGATACCGGGGAATTTTTCGAAATAGGCGTCGATATATTCTTTGGCTTCGGTGCGCGATATGCCGAGATTATTGGCCAGACCGAATGCGGATATACCGTAAATAATACCAAAGTTAATCGCCTTGGCACGTCGGCGGGTTGCGCTGTCCATGCCCTCTATCGGCACACCAAACATCTCGCTGGCAGTCAGAGCATGAATGTCAACACCGTCGGCGAAAGCCTGCTTCATAGACGGCAGGTCCGCCATATGCGCCAGCACCCGCAGCTCGACCTGGGAGTAGTCTGCCGCCACTAAAACATGTCCGGGTTCCGCCACGAAAGCTGTGCGGATTTTGCGGCCATCTTCTGTGCGGATGGGGATGTTTTGCAGATTGGGATCGCTGGAGGACAAGCGCCCGGTCGTGGTTGAGGCCAGAGAATAGCTGGTATGGACACGTCCTGTGCGCGGGTTTATCTCGCGCGGCAATGTATCTGTATAGGTGGATTTCAGTTTGGCATAATGTCGCCAGTCGAGAACCAATTTAGGAAGCGCATGTGTATCTTGCAATTTTTCCAACACCCCTGCCCCGGTTTGCCAAGCGCCGGTTTTAGTTTTCTTACCGCCAGGTAAAGCCAAATCGTCAAACAGAATTTCCCCCAATTGCTTCGGGCTGGCTAAATTAAACGGGCGCCCAGCTAGCTCGTGGGCTTCGGCCTCTAACCCGCATTTTTTTTGCTCGAAATCCGAAGACAGCCTAGCCAGCACGGTCTTGTCAACTTTGATACCAGTATTTTCCATGGCCGCTAAAACGGGCGGCATAGGGCGCTCCAAGGTTTCGTAAACTGTCGCCACTTGCTTTTTAGCCAGTTCCGGCTTGAGAAGCTTCCACAGGCGCAAAGTCACATCCGCGTCCTCGGCGGCGTAAGGGGTTGCAGTTTCCAAATCAATTTGGTCAAAGGTTTTGGCGTTTTTCCCTGTGCCTGCGACCTGCTTGAACGGGATAGGCTTATGGCCAAAATGCAGTTCCGACAGCGCGTCCATGCCGTGCCCGTGCAGGCCACAGTCCAGCGCATAGGAGATGAGCATCGTATCGTCAAACGGCGCAGGATAAAGCCCGTAGCGGGAAAACACCCCTAGATCATATTTGAAATTTTGGCCAATTTTCAGCACAGAATCGTCGTGTAACATGGGCTTTAAAATATCGAGCGCGGTCTGCAGGGGGATTTGTTCGGGCGCGCCGTCCCCGCTCATATCGCCAAATAAATCCTGCGATCCGCCCAGGCCGTGACCCAGCGGAATATAGCAGGCTTCATTGTCCGCCACGGCCAAACATACCCCGACCAGATTGGCGCTGGCACTATTTAGACTGTCGGTTTCAAGGTCCACTGCACAGACGCCGACCTTGGTACAACGGGCGACCCAATGTTTGAGCCGCTCTACGCTTTGTACACATTCATATTTATCTTTGTCAAACACCGGCACGCTGGCAACAGGCGGTTCCGCGCTATCATCTTTACGCAAACTGTCGGTATCTCCCTCGCCCATGGCCGCCATAACCCGCCGGGTTAAGGTCTTGAATGTCATATCCTCTAGGAAGTTAAGAAGCTTATCCCGATCCGGGTCTTGCACTGCCAATTGCTCCAGCGGAATGCCCAAATCCATGTCGCGCCTCAGGGTTACGAGTTCGCGCGACACACGGGCAAGATCTGCGAATTCTATCAGTTTTTCGCGGCGACCCTTTTGCGGAATTTCACTGGCACGGGCGAGCAAAGTATCCAAATCACCAAATTGGTTTATCAGCAAAGCCGCCGTCTTAACGCCAATACCCGGCACGCCAGGCACATTATCTGAACTGTCCCCGGCTAAGGCTTGGATGTCGATAACTTTGTCAGGGCCAACACCGAATTTCTCGAACACTTCGGGGGCGCAAATGGTTTTGTTTTTCATGGTATCAACCATGCAGACTTTATCTGAAACCAATTGCATCAGGTCTTTGTCGCTGGAGATGATCGTCACCCGTGCGCCTTTTTTCTCGGCTTGGTCTGTATAGCTTGCGATAATGTCGTCGGCCTCAAAGCCCGGTGTTTCTATGGCCAGCGCGCCAAACGCCCGCGTGGCCTCACGGGTGAGGGGGAATTGCGGAATGAGGTCATCAGGCGGCGGCGGGCGATTGGCTTTGTAATCCTCGTAAATGTCCGAGCGAAATGTTTTGCCTTTGCTGTCAAAAATCACTGCAAAATGGGTTGGGCGGTCATCGCCGTGTTGTTCGCGCAGCAATTTAAACAACATATTCGAAAACCCGGCCACCGCCCCAATGACCAAGCCGTCCGTGCGCCGGGTCAGCGCGGGCAAGGCATAATAGGCGCGAAATATATAGCCCGAGCCGTCCACAAGGACGACATGGGAGCTGGAATCAATAGGTTTGGCATAAGTCATGCATCAAGTTTGGCACGGTGTACAAAGTTTGCAAGCGTAGAATTCTTTCTTGCCCAAATTTCGCCGCAGTTTATGATTATCACCTGACAAGTTTGGGAAGAAAAATGCAAGAAAACGGCATAGATATGGACGACGAAACACAAGCGGGTGCCAAGAGTGCACTTGTTTTCGCTGTGCTTGCGACTGTCGTTTTAATAGCCGTTGCGCCGTTTTTCATGGGCAGAGATAACCCGCAAGACATGGCCATAATACTAGAAACCCCGCGTCAAGCCTATCTCAAAATTATAGGCGAAACCCATACGGGAATCAGGCTTGCCCGGCTCAATGATTTCGCAGTCAATATTGCGTTCAACGAAAACACTAAAGCCGCTCGGGTGCGCAGGGATGCTTTGTCCGCTAATGAACAAATTGCCTGGGCCAAGCTCACCGACGCGCTTTATAATTTAGATAAATCTGCAACCGATAAATCCAATGCATTCGTCGCCTATAAAGATAGGTGGGGTGTTTGGGCTCGGCAAGACGAAATCCCCAAATTGTTGGAACAAACATCCACAATACCTGGCGTATCGGCACAGATGAAATATGCGCCCAATAGAAGAAAATCCAAATTTGCCACTGACAATACAGAGGCTATGTTGGCGGGCGCAACATCAGCAATGGACGCCCTGATGCCTATAATATCCGAACACATGGAAACGAAAAATTACGAAACCGTTGAGCCGCGCATCAAATACGCCAAGCGTCCGCGCTACCCGCGCCGCGCCAGACGTAAAGGCATAGAGGCTGTAATCACTTTGTCCCTCGACATAGACGAGCGCGGCAATGTCGCCCGCACACATGTGGTGAGCATCAACGCTCCGCGTTATAAAGACAAATTTATCCGTGCCGCCCGCCGCGCTGCAATAGCCTCAAAATTCCACCCAAAAACCATAACCGGAAAACCAGTAGCTAGTCGTGGATATTTGCGTAAATATAGTTTCACGTCTGGAGGTTGATTTACCTTATTCTGCATGATATCCTAAGATAATTATTTTCGGGCAGCCTTGTTAATCCCCGCCCTTATAGCTAATTGCTAACTTATACTTAAAGCAGGGGCAAATCATCAATCGTTAACAGGAAAATTTGCGCAATATGTAAGATTATTATGAAATAATAATGCCGTTTTGTGCCCGCCACACCCTTACTGATATTCCCCACATGTCTTTCAGGTTTTGGGTTATCAGGGACAGGTTCAAAATATTTGAGTGAGCTAATAAACTCTTGACCTGGATGGTGTGATTGCGAAATACATCACTTGTAAAAACGGGCCAGTCTATTCAATCAGATTTAGCATAAATGGGTTATTTACCGAAGGGGTCGGTATAAGACCTTGAAAACCGGGAAGCTTCCTGCGAGTTACATGCGCTTAGATGAAACTTAGCGCGAGCAAAATGATGCGATCAAGTGACCCTGCTATTAAATCCGGGAAAGACAAGAAAAAGTCCCTAGTGCTTACACTGCTCAAATTGGCGGTAGGGATTGCCGCACTGGTTTTGCTCTTTGTCTGGGTAGATTGGCGCGAAGCATGGGTGGTTATTAAAACGGCAAACCCTTTATGGCTGGCGTTAGGCGGCGGGCTGATCTTGCTGGTTTGGGCTTTGGATGCGCTGCGTTTGCACTGGATGACGCCCATAGACGGCCTGCCTTACCGCACGCATTTGGCGCTGGCTTTGCAAAGCGCCTTTGTCATGCAGTTCGGCTTTGGCGTGTTTAGCGGCGACGGGTATAGGGTGGCGGGCTATGCGCTGAAATCCGGTAAAGTGTTCAAACCCACCGCGCACCTTGTCGCGTCGCGTATCGCCGGGTTTTCCAGCGTTGCTTTGACGGCGGCTCTGGCATCAATTTGGATGATAATCTACGGCGATGCCGCATTTTTGGAAACCGGGAAATCAATCATTAAAACGGTGGTGATTGCCGGCGGGGTTGGGCTTTTTATTTTAGTCTTAATTGGCCTTAGCTTGCGGGGTCGTAAATTGCCGCGCTGGATCAATGAAGCGCTTACGGCGGCGAAAACGATTACGTTCAGGATTTGGGTGCTAAGTCTTGTTATGGTTGTTTTGCGCGGTGCGTCTTTCGCCTGTATTTTGCACAGCCTTAGCATAGAGGTCGATTTTACGGTTGCTTTGTTGGCGAGTGTGAGCGCCACACTGACGGCGCTCTTGCCCGTATTCGGTGGCCTCGGCGTGCGCGAAGGTGCCTATGCAGGCATTACCAGCCTGTTTGGCATTGCTCCTGCAGTTGGATTAAGCGCTGCCATTCTCATGCGGTTTGTTGTCTTGCTGGCCACATCACTTGGCTTGCTCGCCAGTTTGGGTTTGAAAGCAGACCGTAAATCTGAAACCATAAAATCATGAACAAGGCCAAAAAATCTATCGCCATCATGCAGCCCGTCTATCTGCCTTGGCTCGGCTATTTCGAGCAAATGGCTCTATGCGACGAGTTCATGTTTCTCGACGATGTGCAATATACCAAACAAGACTGGCGCAATCGCAACCGCATTCGCACCAAAGACGGTTGGATGTGGCTCACCATCCCGATAAAACGGGGTAAGCTTGGGCAACGATTAAACGAGACGCAGATTAATCACCAGCTTAATTGGCGACGTAAACATTTGGCGGCGCTAGAGATGAATTATAAGCCGTGCCGTTATTATACGGAGATTACCCAGCTTTACGAAGCCATTTTGTCGACCAGTCCAGACCGCCTTATAGATTTAACTATACCGCTAATAATAACTTTCGCACGCTATATGTCGATTGAAACGGAATTTACCCGCTCCTCGGATTTGACACTTAATGCCAATGACAAGCAAAGCCGTGTGCTGGAACTGTGTAATTTACGCGGCGCAGACATATTTTACACGGGCGCCTCTGCGCGAGATTATATGGAAAATGATGTAATTGCCAAAGCCAGCGTAAAAGCGGTTTTTCAAAACTATCAACACCCTGTCTATAATCAGCATTTTCAGGGTTTTGAGAGCCATATGTCGATCATTGATCTTTTGATGAATCACGGCCCGGATGCGCGGGAAATATTACTGTCCTCACCCAAGCCGGACTTTGTCCCGATATAAATAATGCGCATTTGACGAAATATTTTTTCGAACTTCACTATCATTTATGCCCAGAACCATTATACGAACTAGAGTGGGGTGCAAAATTTATTACTAATTATGGAGAATTAAAATGGCGATTATGAAATCAGTACAAATAATGTCCGAATCTACCAAATCTTTTGAAGACGCGATCGAAGTTGCAGTTGACCGTATGTCCGACAGCGTCAACCATGTGCGGTCTGCGAATGTAAACAATCAGTCCGTTGTTGTTAAAGGCGGCAAGATCACCAATTACCGGGTTAATTTGCAAATCACGTTTGAAGTCAAAAAATAGGCAATTAGCCGTAAGGTTATTTATTGAATAACTGAACTAGCCCGCCTATATTTGGCGGGCTATTTTATTATGAAAAGGAATATTTATGTCTGATCCTGTCGTTATTGTTGGTCTTGCCCGCACGCCTATGGCGGCGTTTCAAGGGGCATTTAGTACGGTGCCTGCACCCGATTTGGGTGCCGTTGCCGTGAAGGCCGCACTGAGTGAGAGTGGTATTGATAGTGGTGATGTGGAGCAGATATTTATGGGTTGCGTGTTGCCTGCCGGGCAAGGTCAGGCACCGGCACGCCAAGCGGCTCTCAAGGCCGGGTTAGAGCTTTTTTGCGAAGCCACCACCGTCAACAAAATGTGTGGATCTGCCATGCAAGCCGCCATCATGGCTCATGATGCCATCAAAGCCGGCACGGCAGATATTATCGTTGCCGGGGGAATGGAGAACATGACGGCTGCCCCCTATGTGCTACCGAAAGCCCGCGCAGGTTACCGCATGGGCAATGGCGTAATGATCGACACTATGATGCACGACGGCCTGACCGATGCTTATGAGGGCGGGCCTATGGGCGTGTTTGCGGACATGATCGCGCAGGAATATCAATTTACCCGCGAAGACCAAGACGCCTATGCTATCGAGTCCGTCATGCGTGCCAGGCGCGCGGCAGATGCCGGAGATTTTGACCGGGAGATTACACCCGTTACCGTGAAGAGCCGCAAGGGTGATATTATAGTTTCAACCGACGCAGGCCCCGAAGGCGCACGGCCAGAAAAAATCCCACACTTACGCCCTGTATTCAACAAAGACGGCACGGTCACAGCCGCCAATGCCAGCTCTATCAATGACGGTGCTGCGGCCTTGGTTTTGATGCGCAAGTCGGAAGCGGAAAATCGGGGTGTCAAGATTTTGGTCGAGATAAAAGCACACGCAGCCCATGCCCACGAGCCTAAGTATTTTACCACTGCTCCAGTTAAAGCCATGGAAAAATGCCTAGCCAAAGCAGGATGGAGTGCGGCCGATGTTGACCTCTGGGAAATCAATGAAGCTTTCGCCGTCGTGCCTATGATCGCTATGCGCGATATGAAACTTGACCATGCCAAGGTCAATGTTAACGGTGGTGCCTGTGTCCTCGGTCATCCCATCGGTGCGTCTGGTGCCCGCATAATGGCGACGCTCATAGCAGCTATGGAAAAACGCGGCGCAAAAAAAGGAATGGCGTCCCTCTGTATTGGCGGCGGCGAAGCAACCGCGGTTGCGCTTGAAATCATCTAGAGGGTTCGTGATTCGCGGCGCGGGAAGAAGCATAAGAATCGCCTCTTTGCCAACATTGCAATCCTGCGAAATTTTAATGAATTTTTTGCACCCTATCTGTAAACATGGCTTATAAAGGGATTATGGCACCACAAAACACACAATCGGTTTTAACCAAACGCGCTGCTAGCTTGACCCGCCGGGCCTATCGGCATTTGGCTTGGGAAACCTATGCGCCTGCATTGGTGTTGGGCGTATTATTTGTGTCGTTGTTTGTTATTGGTGCGGCATTTGGTGTGTGGCAAAGGCTCGGTGACCCTTCGCGGCTCATCGCTTTAATCATTTCCGTTTATTTTGTGACCAAGAGTCTAATTGCGGCGCGGCGTAAATTAATGCCCACGAAGTCACAGGCACGACGCAGGGTCGAATTGGATAGTGGATTGTTCCATCGTCCGCTTGATACATTGGTGGATACACCAGCACTTAACGATATGTCAGGTGAGGCATGGCAGAACCATTTGAAAACGGCGCAAATTCAAATCCAGCAAGCGGGTACATCATCTTTGCGCCCGGCCATTGCGCCTTTGGACAAATTTTATTTGCGTTTTGCTATACCCGTAGTTTTACTGCTGGCTTTCATGGTCGGGTTTGGCGATAATTACGAACGGTTGCGGGCGAGCCTGACCCCGGGTTGGCTTTACGGCATGACGGCTAAAACGGCTCATTATGAAGCCTGGATAGACCCGCCAGAATATACAGGCAGGCCGCCTAGCTATTTTAAGGGAGGAGATGATATATCCACCCTTTCCAAAAATGCGCCCGAAGGGTCAGAATTTGTCGCCCGCATATCCGGTGTCAAAACCGCACCACGTTTAATCATTCGCGAAGGCAACCGCACAAGGCGTATCGCCGCCAAACGGCTCGGCCCACAAAGTTTTGAAGCGAGAGCAATTGTCAACCGAAATGCCGTAGCGAGTTACCGCATTGGCTCGTCAGGAAAATCATGGAAGCTTGATGTAGCCAAAGATTTACCGCCTACCATAAGGTTTGATGAAAAACCAGACGCTGGTAAGCGCGACCGTTTGATATTTACCTATTCCCTTGAGGATGATTACGGCGTTGAAAGCTTGGTTTTGTCACTGGCTTTGCAAAGTGATCTGGAGAATACAGAGCAAATCAGTATTGTTTTGCCTGGTTCATCTGTGCGTAATGCCACCAGAGAACCTGGCGGTGTTGATTTGACCAAGCATAAATGGGCTGGCAAGAAAGTACAGGGTCATTTGCTGGCTGTGGACGGTAAGCGCCAAGTCGGCTCGACAGCCATGCATAATTTTGTGATTCCAGATAAAATTTTCGTAGAACCGCTCGCTAAAGCGGTGGCGGAGCAACGCCAATTGTTGCTGGTGGGCGCGGGCAGATATTCGCCCTACACTAAGATGCAAAAACCCAAGCCAGAGCATGAACCGTTGTTCAGTGTAGATCGACCGGAAATTGCCATTGCCCGTGCGCCAATAGACGTACAGCGCGCTGCGCTTTTGATCGAAGCTATTACCGACAAACCTGTGGGCGTTTACGAAGACCCGAGTGTCTATATGGGGCTGCGCAATGTCTATCGCCGCTTACGATTAGCCCGGAGCAAGGACGAACTTGGCGGCATACCCGAGGACTTGTGGGCAATAGCGCTACGTGCCGAATTTGGGCGGCTCGGGGATGCTTTGGAAGATATGAAACGTGCAGAGCGGGCGCTCAACAATGCCATGGCACGGCGCGCACCACAGCGCGAAGTTGATGCCTTGTTTGACCGCTATAATGAAGCCGTCGATCGCTATATGGAATTTCTGACACTAGAGGCTATCAAAAATGCCAAAGAGCAAGCGGATAGTGAAGGCGGTGGCGATGGTGCAGATTTTAACACAGATGAAATTCAGGCCTTGTTAGATGCTATCGAAGAAGCCAACCGAATGGGCGATACGGCTGCGGCGCGCAAAGCCTTGGCCAAGCTGGCGCAGCTCTTGGAGAACATGGAAATCCAGATGGCGCAAGGCGGTGGCGGTTCAGGTAGCGGGGTCGGCGAGTCCATGAGTGAGGAGATGAAAGAGGCTCTGGAAGACTTAAATGATATTCTCGGCGAACAACGCCGTCTGCGCGACGAAACCCAAGACGCTGGCCGTGCCGAGGCGGACAGTTGGGAGGAACAAAATGGCGTGGGCAATAAACAGCCAAGCGAGCAACCGTCCGGCAATGAACTAGCGGATCAACAAGGGCAAATCGCTGATATGTTGAAAGGCCTAGAAGATGTAGCGGATAGTCAAAACGGCCAAGGCGACGATTCTACAGATCAGCAAAGCGGCAAAAACCAAGATGGTGACAGCCAGCAAGGTGACGGCACAGAGAATGGTGGAGACGACAATGGCGGTATCGGGAACGGTGATATTAAACAAGCTTTAGAAGATGCCAAAAATGCCATGGGGCGTAGTGAAGATGCCTTGGCTGAAAGTGATTTTTTTGGTGCGGGTCGTGCCCAATCAGATGCTATTGACGCTTTGCGCAAGGCCGGTGAGGGTCTGCTTGAACAAGAGGCCGAACGTCTCAAAGCCGAGCAGGATGAAGACGGGGAAAGCCAAGGCGCAGAAAATGGTTTGGGCAGTGATCCTTTTGGCCGCGACGGCGGTGAGGGTGTTGGCGAGTCCGATGTTGATATACCAGAAAAATCGGATCAGCAGCGCGCCAGAGAACTTCTGGAAGAACTACGCCGCCGCTCTGGCGAACGGGAACGCGACGAGACCGAACGCGAATATCTGGAACGTTTGCTAGAAAGGTTTTAAAACCCCAACTCTGGCTCCGCACCCTCTAATACGGCTTCTCTGGGGAGGTGGCAAATTATGTGAGTGCCTTTGCCCTCTTCGCTTTCTAGTTCAATCCAGCCGCCGTGACGGGCGACGAAGCGTTCCACAAGAGCTAGGCCGAGGCCGGCGCCGCCGCGTGAGGATTGGAAACTTTCAAACACTTGTGGCTGTTTTTCGGAAGGAATGCCAACGCCGTTGTCCTTAACCCAGATCGTGATTCCGTCTGCTTCAGAGGAAGCACCCAGTTCAACCCGCCCCCCCGGCTTGGTAAATCTAAGCCCGTTGGACAGGAGGTTATAGACGATTTGCACGATACGTTTTTCGTCAGCCCGGATCATACCAATATCTTCGGGGCAAGAGAATATCAGTTCGATATTATTGTCTTCCGCCTTACCAGCCACAAATGCCAATGCGTCTTCGAGCAGTTCGAACATCTCGACATCGCCAAGCTCTAGGTCAATCGTGTCGGCTTCGATGGCCGAAAAATCCAAGATGTCACTAATGGTGCGTGTCAGGTCTTCTGCGGCGCTTTGGATCGCAAATACATATTCTGCTTGCTTGTCCTCAAGCTCTCCAGCGGCACCTGATTGCAGGAGTTCGCTATAGCCGGAAATTGTCGTTAGGGGCGTGCGCAGTTGATAGCTGACATGACCAACAAATTCGGTTTTCAAGCGGTCAGCCGCTTCCATAGCTTCGGCTCGTTCACGCAGGGCGGCTTCTGTACGCCTTGAACTGGTGACATCTTCCCAGGCCACCAAGGTGGCACCGTCCGGAAGGGGCCTAGAGAGATAGGTCAATATGCTGTCATCGGATCGATTAATCTCGCCTTGGACATGGCGACGTGCTTCGGGGGACGGGTCTGTGGTGCGCGCGTGCATGTCTTTCCAAAACTCGCGGTCATGATAAAGCTCGAAGAATAAAGACGTAAGATCGCGAAAACGCGGCTCTTCTTTGAGATCGTCTTCTGACAAACCCCACATAGCTTCAAAAGCAGCATTATGCATTTTAAGGCGACCGTCCGGCCCAAATACAGCCACGCCTTCGGTTAATTTGTCCAAAGTTGCGGTTTGCACATTGATCTGGGTGTTAAATCGGCTTTGCATGATCATCTGGTCGGTAATGTCCCCGAACAACAGGCTGATACCACCTTGGGGGTCGCGCATGCGCACCAACCTCAATTCACGCCCGTCCGGCATACTCCAAAGTTCGTCCGGCGTTTCGTCTGGCCAGTCAGTATAGTATGTTAGTTCAGCCTGCTGCCATTCGCGGTAATTGGGATGTTCGGGCAGGCGGCGCTTTTCGCGTAGATGGTCGAGCCATTCTTCATGGGACGGGCGTTCACGAAACCAATTTTCGTCCAAAGCAAACATTTTGGCGAAGGCATGATTGTGAAAGTTCATCCGCTTGTCTGCACCGAAAATAACTACGGCCTCACCCATATTGTTCAAAGTTTCATCGTGGGCGCTGATATGGCGTTTGAGGGCGGCGCGTAAATTTTCAGCTTCCGAAGCATCTACCGCCATGCCGGCCACACCACCAGATACGGGGAACATAGAAATTAAAGAAGACGTGTGTGTGCCGTTCAAAACGAGAGAGCGCACGTCTTTAATATTGGTGTTCTCGTCAAGAGCCTGGCGGGCTTGTCCAGAACAGCCGTCATCCAGAAAGATTTGGTCTTCGATAATCTCTGATAAACCCTCAGCGCCTACGGCTTCTATATAGGCGGTATTGGCCCAGACAATCCGGCCTCCACCACTGAGCCGCCACATGGGAAAAGGCGCTTTGCCCATGATCTCTACAAAGGCAACAGGGTCAGACAGCGCCGTAAGTTTCTCGTTTTCAAATTTCGAGATAGCGGCTTTTTCGTCTCCCGCCCGTATGGAAGCATCTTCTAGCCATAGGACGACTTGTGCACCCGCGACATTGCCGTCGGCTTCAATTAACTTGTTGCCGGGCAGGGCAATAGACGCCGAAAAGGCTTCACCGTGTATACGTAAATCGCTGACCAATTTACGCAAAGTAGTCGTATGCCCTTCGCTGGAAATTGTGTTGTGGTCGGCAAGACCGTTGAGCAAATTGCGAGCAAACTTTTTGGGCTTGCCAGGCTCTGCAAACCGCACCAAAGACGCCAAAGCGGCAGTGGAGCCATAAACCGTCGGCTCGCCCCAATCGGCTTCTGGGTCGGGCATTTTTTCTGCCCAGACCAATACCAACCCAGGATAAGAGGCAAATATAGTTTCGACCTGTGCCAATTTCTGGTCAAGTTCGGCGGCACGTTTGCGCCAACGAGCTACGGTAACCCGCCGTCCCGCGCTCGCACGCATAAACAAGAACGCCACAACAATAGCAAATGCGACTGCACCACTTGTGACGATTATTGAAAATATATCCAGGTTAGCCGTGTTCAAAGCTAAGCTCCAATCCCCGCAAGTTAAATTAAGCTAAAGACATAACCTGCGAATTAAGGCTTGGCTATCAAGAATGTTAGCGCAAATGCGCTTTTACACGTTCCCAATACCGAGGGCAAAGCCCGACAAATAGGAAATCATCCAGATACTCCAAACGATCAAGGACAATTTGTGAAAATTGGTCAAAGCATGTTCATCACCGCGCTTGATAACAATAATAGCCCAAATAAAATGTATGGCCATCAGGCCAAGACTGATAAAGCCCATAATTGAGTGGGGCGTAAAGACAAGACCGCCGACGACCATAAAGGTAAGGACAGTAGCAATCATATCAACGCAAACGCCGCAGGCAAATAGGGTGACGTGCCAAGGCTTAAGCCGTCGCGCTTTTTTCTCAGCCCAGATGCCCCACGTATAAAATACCATGGCGACTGTGAACAAAATAATGGCAGTGAGTAAAAGGGGGGGCATGGCGCTTCCTGATTTCAAGTATGTACTGTCCTTATAAATAACTAATAGATGCGCAAAACCCGAGTGATCTGTAAGTGGACATTATGTCGCGCTGATTTTTAGAATTATTCTATTATATGCAATTTGTCCCAAGGGGACATTCAATTGCCGTAAATCGGCACTATAAAAGAAATTACTATGAAACGTATGTTTTTTGTTGTTGCAGTTGCTGCAATGATTGTCAGTCTCGAAATTGCCAGCCCGGCATATGCTGCAACCCATGAAGTGCAAATGCTGAATAAAAACCCCGATAATGCCAAGCAACGCATGGTGTTTTTG
>Ga0256839_1003243_pt1 | contig 16995 bp, 22 predicted proteins | sample 354166metaG_FD_185968 | JGI IMG/M metagenome (GOLD analysis project Ga0256839, IMG submission 185968) | Hydrothermal vent microbial communities from Mid Atlantic Ridge, Atlantic Ocean - 354-166 | ecosystem: Environmental > Aquatic > Marine > Hydrothermal vents | place: Atlantic Ocean: Mid... | reverse complement strand
GGCTGGAGACGAAAGCGCCGTTCCAGCACCCGGGCGATGCGGCTCACTTCCAATGGATTGTCGAACAGCGCCAGAGTCACCCGCGGTGACTCTTCCCAGACTCCCAACCCCTTGAGGATCTCCAGATCCGGCAGGGGCAGCTCATCGCTACCCGCTGGCAGGCGGCGACTCACCCGGGCGGCCGCCAGGCTGTGGACGTGCAGGCAGGCGCGGGCCTGGGGAAACAATCGATAGAGGGCGGCATGGATCGCGCTCTCCGCCGAGGGTTTCAGCGATCCATCGCCCTCTACCACCCCCCCTTCCAGCGACAGGCGCAGGAAGTCGCTCTCCTCCAGGCGCCCCTTGGGCAGGCCGGAGGCGGTGATCCAGAAGGTCTCACCATCGATCCGAGCACTGAGATTGCCGGCGGTGCCGGGCATCCAGCCACGGGCATGAAAATCCCGGGCCATGGCAGCCAAGGCCCGGCGGGGGGGGAGATCGTCCCAGCGTGTCGCCATTCACTCCTCCTGGTGAGCGGAAAACCAGATATCACCGTAATCGGCCATCGCCTCGCCGTTGGAGTCGTCGGCATCGGTCATCACCGCCACCGCATCGATCCAGCGGACGGGTCTTCCGAGGTGGCGGGCCAGGGCCGCCGCCAGATTCAACCGTTCCTGCCGCCACTCACCGAGCGGCGCTCCGCGGCCGCGCAGCGCCAACATGGTGACGTTGGCGGTATAGGGGTTGGTCCACGCTACCCCCGCCGGCTGGGTGGCCGACCACACCAGGCTCAACGAGCGGGTGCGCCAGAAGGCCCAGCCACCGTCGATGACCACGTAGACGCGAGCGGCGAAATCATCGCCGCTGCGGCGGCGCTCGTCGTCCACCGGGGGCAAGCGGTGTACCCGCCAGGACCAGTGCAGCCAGGGGGTTCGATCGAGATCCACCCGGATGCGTCGCAGCAGGCCGGAGGCGCTGGCGCGGGCATGGGCCCGCAGGAAGCGGCGGCCCTGTTCTTCCACCAGCCGGTAGTCGGTGCGTCCCTGAAACACCTGGGATTCCCAAGGCGCCAATTCGCCGCGGGAGAAGGTGGCCACCTCCACCCGTTGCCCTGCGGCACTCTGGAGCGGCCAAGCCATCATCAGCAACAGCAGAACCGCCCAGCGCCGTTTCACAACAGTACCAGGGTCGCCAGCCCCAGGAAGGCCAGGAAGCCCACCACGTCGGTGACGGTGGTGAGCACCACACCGCCGGCCAGGGCGGGATCGGCCCCCAGGCGCTGCAGCACCAGGGGGATCACCGCTCCGGCCACCGCCGCCACCAGCAGGTTGATGACGATGGCCACCCCGATGACCATCCCCAGGGTGAGATCATGGAACCAGGCAATGGCGACGATGGCCACCACCACCGCCCACAGCAGGCCGTTGACCAGCGCCACCAGCACCTCCTTGCGCATCAGTCCCCAGGCGTTGGAGGCGGAGATCTGCCCCAGGGCCAGCCCACGGATCACCAGGGTGAGCGTCTGGGTGCCGGCGATGCCACCCATGCTGGCGACGATGGGCATCAACACCGCCAGGGCCACCACTTTTTCGATGGTCTCGTCGAACAGGCCGATCACCCAGGCGGCGAGAAAGGCGGTGACCAGGTTGACCCCCAGCCACACCGCCCGGCGGCGCGAGGAACGCAGCACCGGGGCGAACATGTCGTCTTCCTCGTCGAGACCGGAACGGGCCATGATGTCGTGGTCGGCCTGCTCGCGGATCAGGTCCACCACGTCGTCGATGGTGATGCGGCCGATGAGCTTGCCGTTCTCGTCCACCACCGGGGCGGAGATGAGGTCGCGGTCCTCGAACAGACGCGCCACTTCATTGGCCGGGGTATCGGCGGGAATGGGGTCCAGTTCGCGGTCGAGGATCTCGGCCACGGTGAGGCTGGGGTCCGAGGTCACCAGTTCGATCAGCCGCACCCGGCCCAGGTATTTGTCCTCGCGGTTGACCACGAACAGGCTGTCGGTGGGCTCGGGCAGCTCGCCGCGAAAGCGCAGGTAGCGCAGCACCACCTCCAGACTCACGTGGGGACGGATGGTCACCGTGTCCAGGTTCATCAGCCCGCCGGCGGTGTCGTCGGGATAGACCAGCACCGTCTCCAGGCGCTGGCGATCCTGCTCCGACATGGACTGCAGCAGCTCACTGATGACCGGCTCGGGCAGGTCGGGGAGGATGTCGGCCAAATCGTCGGTGTCCATCCCCTCGGTGGCCGCCACCAGTTCGTCACGGTCCATCTCCCGGATCAGGCCGGAGCGCACCTCGTCGTTGACGTAGAGGAGGATCTCCCCCTCCTGCTCGGCGGGCACCCGCTCCCACACCGCCTCACGTTGGTCGTGGGGCAGCGACTCGAGCAGATTGGCGATCTCCGCCGGGTGCAACTCGGACAGCAGCCGGTCCAGCTCGTCCAGCTGGCCTTCCTCCAACCAGTGGAGGACCTGGGTGAGGCGTTCCTGGCTGCTCTCCAGACGGTTTTCGGCGGCAGTGCTCATCGGTGTCGGTCCTTGAATGTGCAGGGAGAATCTCCGGATACAAACGAACGCGCCGGAGGGAAACCTCCGGCGCGGTGCCAGAACTATACCAGATCAGCGGGGTGGGGGCGGAGTTCCCGAAATCACTCCGGCTCGCCGAAGCGGTGGTGGATCATCTCGCACAGCGCGGCGACGGCCTCGGCCTCGTCTTCACCCTCGGCACGGATACGGATACGACTGCCTCGGGTGGCGCCGAGGGTGAGCACCCCCATGATGCTCTTGCCGTTGGCCTGGCGATCACCATGGACAAGGGTGATTCGGGACTGGAAACGTTGGGCCAGGGTCACCAGCCGGGCGGTGGCCCGGGCATGGAGGCCCAGGCGGTTGACGATCTCCACTTCACACTCGGTCATCTGGACGGCCGACACAGCAGGATGCCTTCACGTCCGCCGCTCAGGGCCTTTTCCACCAGGTCTTCCAGGCTGAGGCTGGCGTAATTGAACACCCGGACCAGCATGGGCAGGTTGACCCCGGCCACCACCCTCCGCCGTGCCCCTTGGAGCCGGCAGGCGATGTTGGCCGGGGTGGAGCCGTAGATGTCGGTGAGGACCAGCAGGCCATCGCCGCTGTCCAGGCGGGTCCCCAGCTCTTCGGCACGGGTCGCGAGCAAGTCGGGGTCGGCGTCCCGTGTCACCGGCAGTACGGCGGCCGCCAGCGGACAGAATCCGAGCATACCCACGGCGGTGTCCATCAGCGCCTCACCCACGCCTTCGTGGGTGATGATCAACACCCCGGCGCTCACGACAGCTCCCGATGACGCACCAGCACCTCCCGCCCCTCGACCGCCAACCGCTCGCGCAGCCGCTCCACCAGGTACACCGAGCGGTGCTGGCCGCCAGTGCAACCCACGGCGAGAGTGAGATAGCTGCGGCTGGCGGCCTCGAAGCGCGGTAGCCAGCGGTTCAGAAACCCGTGGATGTCGTCCAGCATCTGCGCCACCTCCGGTTGTTCGTCGAGGAACCGGCGCACCGGTTCGTCCAGACCGGTGTAGCGACGCAGGGCGGCGTCCCAGTAGGGGTTGGGCAGGCAACGGACGTCGAAGACGAAATCGGCCCCCGGCGGCACCCCGTGCTTGAAACCGAAGGATTCCAACGCCAGGGACAGGAGCCGTTGATCGCCGTGGCTCAGTCGCTGGCGCAACAGCTCGCGCAGTTGATGCAGGCTGGTGCGCGAAGTGTCCAGGTGGAGGTCGGCCTCCAGGGCGATGGGGCCGAGCAGGGCACGCTCCTCGACGATGGCCTCGGTGAGGCTCATGCCGCTGCGGGTGAGGGGATGCTTGCGCCGGGTGTCGGAGAAGCGCTTGAGGAGCACGTGGTCTTCGGCATCGAGGTAGATCACTTCGCAGCGGATGCCGGCGTCGCGCAGACCGGCGAGAATGGCAGGGAAACGCCCCAGTTCCTCGGGGGGGTTGCGGGCATCCACCCCCACCGCCGCCCGGTCACCGTATTTCTCCGGGTGGGCCAGCAGTTGTCCGGCGAAGGCCGACAACAGGGCCAGGGGCAGGTTGTCCACGCAGTAATAGCCCAGGTCTTCCAGCAGGTTGAGGGCGCTGCTCTTGCCGGATCCGGATGTCCCGCTGACGATCGACAGTCTCAATCGAGCTCCTCCCAAGGACGTTCGTTCTCGGCCCGCAGGCCTTCGGCCAGGGCCTCCAGCAACGGCACCAGCGCCCGCCCCCCCGGACCATGCACATGGTAACGAGGCAGGACCACGCCCGCCACCGTGACGTGCTCGATCTCGGGAGCCAGGCGGACGGCGGGATCCGCCGCCGGCTGGAGGCATATCATCGCATCGATGGGCTGAACGCGCGCCAACGCCCGCCGACCCCGCCAGGCCAACAGGTCCACCACACCGAGGTCGCGCAGATGGAGCTTGCCGTATCCCGTCCGCGGGGCCCACCCCAATAAGCATCGGGGGTCAAGGGCGGCCAGGATCACCCGGTCGTCGGCCACCAGGCGATGTCCCCGTTCCACCAGGGCCAGGGCCAGCTCGCTCTTGCCCCGCTCCGGGCCACCGTTGAGCAACAGCCCGCAGCCGGCCACCGCCACCAGGGTGGCATGGTGGTCCCGCCACTGGGCCAGCAAGGGGGCGAGGCGATGCAACCGCGCCACCGTCTCGGCCGGGGAATGGGGTGAGAGAAGGGCATGCGCCGCCTCGGGCCACCAGGACGGGGGGGTGAGTCCATCGCAGAAGACGGCCAGCGTCGCCGGGGCACGGCGCCAGTCCTCGGCGGTCAGCGCCCGCCACTGCCGCGGGCCGATGAGGGCGATGGGCGGGGGATCACAGGGGCTCCACGGTCCCAGCGCCAGCGGCAGTTCGTCGGCCGGATAGGGGCCGAGGACCACGGCGGCCGAGGCGGGTGTCCATGGCGTCAGACCAGCCAGCCGCGCCACGATGGACGCCGCCACGCCACCGCGGGATTCCGTGGTCACGGAGTCCCGCCGCTGCGCCATGGGTCAGCGGTCGCCTTCCATGGCGAGGCGCTCCAGCAGCAGCCGGTAGAAGGTCTCCACGTCGGGGGCCTCGCGCAGGCGCCGGCGCAGCTCGGCGTCGGAGAAGACACGCGCCAGACGGGCGAGCAGTTGGACATGCTCGTCGGCCGACTGCTCCGGAACCACCAGGGCACAGAAGAGGTCCACCGGTTCGGCGTCCGGGGCCTCGAAGTCCACCCCTTCGCGGGTATGGAGACAGGCGACCCGGGCCTCTTCCAGCCCGGGCACGCGACCGTGCGGCAGGGCGACACCGTGTCCCAGGGCGGTACTGCCGAGACGCTCCCGGGTCAGGAGGCTGTCGTAGACCACGGTCTCGGCCAGATCAGGATCTTCGGCGGTGAGCAGGCGGCTCAGGGCCTCCATCACGCGTTTTCGGCTGGTGAGCGGCAGGTCCCAGGCCACTCGCTGGGGGGGGAGCAGCTCGTCGTCGTGCACGGTAGACCTCCCATGCACCGGCTAACGGTCAGTGGCCGTTACGGTGATCGGTTTGTTTTTCTTTTTGTTTGATCAATTGATGATCGAGTTTATCCGTCAGCAGGTCGATGGCGGCGTAGAGGTCCTTGTGTTCGGCGTGGGCAAACAGAGTATGACCGGCCACATGCACGGTGGCCTCGGCCTTCTTGAGCACCTTGGTCTCCTCCTTGAGGATCACGTGGGCATCCAAGGCATCCTGGAAGTGACGCTCCAGGCGCTGGAACTTTTCTAGCACGTAGTCGCGTAGTGCCGGAGTGATGTCGATGTGATTGCCGGTGAGGTTGATCTGCATGGTCTCTCCAGGCCTCAGGCGAGGCGTTTGCGTTCGTTGGACGGCGGAATCCCCAGGGAATCGCGGTACTTGGCCACCGTGCGCCGGGCCACCTTGATCCCCTGCTCCGCCAACAGGCCGGCGATTTTACTGTCACTGAGCGGTTTTCGCACGTCTTCGTTGGCAATCATCTTTTTGATCAACGCCCGGATCGCCGTGGAGGAACATTCGCCACCGCTGTCGGTGCTCACGTGGCTGGAGAAGAAATATTTGAGTTCGAAGATCCCTCGTGGGGTGTGCATGTACTTCTTGGTGGTGATGCGCGAGATGGTGGATTCGTGCATCCCCACCGCCTCGGCGATGTCATGCAGCACCAGGGCCTTCATCGCCTCTTCACCGTGCTCCAGGAAGGCCTGCTGACGCTCGACGATGCAGCTGGCCACCTTGAGCAGGGTCTCGTTGCGGCTCTGCAGGCTCTTGAGAAACCAGCGGGCCTCTTGCAGCCGCCCTTGAAGGTAGGTGTTGTCGGGGCTGCGGTCGGCCCGCTTGACCATGCTGGCATACAGGCTGTTGATGCGCAGCCGCGGCTGGGTCTCGGGATTGAGCTCCACCCGCCAGGTGCCGTTGACCTTGCGCACGATCACATCGGGGACGATGTACTCGGTGCGGGCCGGGGAGATCTCGGTACCGGGGCGCGGCTTCAAGGTGTTGATCAGCTTCACCACCTCGGTGAGTTCGTCGGTGGAGAGGCGCAGCCGCCGGGCCAGGCGGTTGAAATCACGCCCGGCCAGCAGGTCGAAGTAGTTTTCCAGCAGGTTCATCGCCTCGTCGTACCAGGGCGGGCGGGGCTCCAGCTGGCGCAATTGCAGGATCAGGCTCTCGCGCAGATCCCGCGCCCCCACCCCTGGCGGGTCGAAATTCTGGATGCGGTGCAGAACCGCCTCGATCTCGTCGAGTTCCACTTCGTTTCCCACCGCCTCGCGGATCTCTTCCAGCGAGGCGCGCAGGTAGCCGTCTTCGTCGATGGCATCGATGAGGGCCACGGCGATGGCCTGGTCGGTCTCCGAGAAGGGCGTGAGCCGCATCTGCCACAACAGATGTTCGCGCAGGTCTTCTTCCTGGAAACGGCGGTTTTCGATGGCCGGGAGGTCGTCGTCGGGCGGGGGGGCGGAAGGGGCGCTGTAGCCGGGGTCGTAGACGTCTTCCCAGGCGGAATCCACCGGCAGCTCGCTGGGGATGTCGTCGTTCTGCAGGGCACCGCTCTCGATCTCCTCGGTCCCCGTGGCCGGATTTTCGTCGGCGGCGGCCTCGGTGTGTTCCAGCGGAGGGGGCTCCTCGGCGGAACCGTTGTCACCACTGGGTTCTTCGTTGCCGTCTTCCACGCGCTCCAGGAGGGGGTTGCTCTCCAGGGCCTCTTGAATCTCGGCCTCCAGCTCCAGGGAGGAGAGTTGCAACAAGCGGATCGCCTGCTGCAGCTGGGGGGTCATGGTCAGTTGCTGACCGAGCCGGAGTTGCAGCGATTGCTTCACGGATCACCCACCTCACGTTTTGACATGCAGGATTCACACCGTTTTCATCAAACCCCCTTGAGTATAGGGCGAGTGACGCCCAAACCCAACACTTTTCTCTCCCTCAGAGACGGAAGTCTTCTCCCAGATAGACACGGCGTACCTGGGCATCGGCAACGATCTCCTCGGGCCGGCCGCGGGCGATCACCCGCCCTTCGCTGATGATGTAGGCCCGCTGACAGATGCCGAGGGTCTCACGAACGTTGTGGTCGGTGATCAACACACCGATACCCCGTTCCCGCAGGTGGTCGATGATCTGCTGGATGTCCATCACGGCAATGGGATCGACGCCGGCGAAGGGCTCGTCGAGCAGGATGAAGCGGGGAGCGGCGGCCAGAGCACGGGCGATCTCCACCCGCCGGCGCTCACCACCGGAGAGGCTGGCGCCGAGGCTGTCGCGGATGTGGGTGATGTGGAACTCTTCCAGCAGGGCCTCCAGGGCCCGCTCGCGGGCGGGGCGATCCAGCTCGGGACGCAGCTCCAGCACACCGAGGATGTTCTGCGCCACGGTGAGACCACGGAACACCGAGGCCTCCTGGGGCAGATAACCCACGCCGAGACGGGCGCGACGGTAGAGGGGCAGGTGGTCGATGGGGGCGCCGTCCAGGGTGACCCGACCGGCATCGCAGGGAATGAGGCCGACGATCATGTAGAAGCTGGTGGTCTTGCCGGCCCCGTTGGGCCCCAGCAGGCCCACCACTTCACCGGCGCGCACGCTGAGGGAGACGCCGTTCACCACCGTGCGGCGACGGAAACGTTTCACCAGGCCTTCGGCGGCCAACACCGCGCTCACCGCCGCTCCGCCTCCTCGCTCTGGAGGGTCTCCGGGGCGATGATCACCCGTACCCGCCCGCCGGATTCCCCCCCTTCGGCGATCACCCGGCGCTGTTCCAGTTCGTATTCGATGCGCTCGCCTTCGAAACGATCGCCGCCCTGATTCAGGCGGGCCGAACCGGTGAGTATCAGCCGTCGCTGGTCGAGGCGGTAGTCGATGTGCCGTGCCCGGGCCTCCAACGGTGGCGTGTCGTCGCGCACGAGCACCGCCGGCTGCCCTTCGGCCTCCACCCGCACCAGCCGCTCGCCGCTGCGGTAGAGGCGCAGACGCTCGGCCTGCAAGTGCCACGGCCCTTGGTCGGCCCGTACCCGCCCCTCGTAGAGACTGACCCCGCTGGCCTCGTCCAGGGTCACCCGGTCGGCCTCGATACGCAGCGGAGCGCCCTCGGCGGCCCAACCCCAGCCGACACCTCCCCACAGCAACAGCAGCAGCCACAGGCGCATCATCCAGCCCCCATCCGCTCGTAGCGCACCTCGACCCCGCCTTCGAGCCACCACAGATCGCGCTGTAAATCAGCGCTCAACGCACCGGCCCGCGCCTCACCCCAGGGGGCGTCGAGCCGCACCGGTCCGTCGCCTTCCAGCCGCTGCTGCCGCCACCAGAGCCGGGCCAGGGGCATGTGGGCCTGCCAGCGCACGTCCCCGATGCGCCGTTCCACCTCCACCCCCCCACGCAACAGCAGGAGCTCGCCGTGGATCACGGTAGCCTGCTCGCCGCGGAGGCGCCATTCGATCTCTCCGGGCAGCCACAGGCGCGGCGCATCGATCTCGGCCAGGTCCTGATGGCGATAACCGTGATAACGTGCCCCTTCCAAGCGACGTTCCAGCCGACCATCGGCGGTGAATCGGTCGAGACGGAAGGCCTGCAACTGCACCTCAGGACCGACGGCGGCGGGAGACTCCGGGGAGGGGGTGGGACGCCAGCCCCCCCACCAGCCGGCGAGGAGCACGGCGACGGCCAGGGCGAGGAGGGGCAGGCGGCGCCGCACGGTTCAAGCCAGATAGGGGGCCAGCTGGGCCTCCAAGGTGCCCTGGGCCTCCATGATCAGTTCGCAGACGTCGCGTGCCGCTCCCCGCCCACCGGGATGGGGGGTCTGCCAGTGGGCATGGCGTTTCACCAAGGGATGGGCATCGGCCACCGCGATGGCCAGCCCCACCCGGGTCATCACCGGCAGGTCCACCACGTCGTCGCCCACATAGGCGGTCTGTTCGGGGGTGAGCCCCAGATCGGCGATGAGCTCGCGATAGGCGGGGAGTTTCTCCAACCGCCCCTGGAAGACGTGACGGATGCCCAGGCTTTCCATGCGCTTGCTCACCGTGGGCGAGCGGCGGGCGGTGATGATGGCCAGCTCCACTCCGCTGTTCATCAACAGCTTCATGCCGTGGCCGTCGCGGGAATGGAAGGCCTTGAGCTCCAGGCCGTCATCGGTGTAGTAGAGCCGGCCGTCGGTGAGTACGCCATCGACATCGAACACCACCAGCCGTACCTGGGCGGCCCGTCGTTGTATGTCTTGCATGGGTGTCTCTCCTCTACAAAACCCCGGCACGCAGCAGATCGTGCAGATTGACGGCACCCACCACGCGCCCCGATTCATCCACCACCGGGAAGGCATTGATGCGCCGGCTCTCCATCAGTTGCAGTGCCTCGGCGGCGAGCATGCCGGGCTCGAGGGTAGTGGCGGCGGTGGTCATCACCGCATCGATGGGGGTGGCATTGAGATCGGGGGGATTCTCCAGCAGGCGGCGCAGATCACCATCGGTGAACACTCCGGCGAGCCGGCCGTCCTCCTCCACCACCGTGGTGAACCCCAGTCGTTTGCGGGTGATCTCCATCACCGCCTGGGACAAGGTTGCCCCCCGGGCCACCCGCGGGATCTCGTCGTCGCGGTGCATGATGTCGGCCACATGGAGCAACAACCGCCGTCCCAGGGAGCCGCCGGGATGGGAGCGGGCGAAGTCCTCGGCGGTGAAGCCCCGGGCCTCGAGCAGGGCGATGGCCAGGGCGTCGCCCATGGCCAGGGTGGCGGTGGTGCTGGCGGTGGGGGCGAGCCCCAGGGGACAGGCCTCCTGGGCCACCGAGACATCCAGACAGACATCGGCCTCCCGCCCCAGGGTGGAATCACGCCGCCCGGTCATGGCGATCAGCGGCACACCGAGACGCCGCAACAAGGGGATGATGGTGACGATCTCGCCAGTCTCCCCGGAGTTGGAGATGGCGATCACCACGTCTTCGGGGGTGATCATGCCCAGGTCGCCATGGGAGGCCTCGCCGGGGTGGACGAAAAAGGCCGGGCTACCGGTGCTGGCCAGGGTGGCGGCGATCTTGCCGCCGATATGGCCGGACTTGCCCATGCCCAACACGACGATCCGCCCCTGACAACCCAGCATGAAACGGCAGGCGCGGACGAAGTCGTCACCGATGCGCTCACCCAGAGCAGCCACCGCGGCGGCCTCCAGCTCGATCACCGCCCGCCCCATGCGTTGCAGGGCGGCGTCATCCGCCCCGCGCAGGCGCCGGGGTTTACGCCGGCGTTCCTTCATGGATTCAGTCGCGTGGGGGATAGCCGGCCTCACTGAGGGCCTGGCGGATCTGCTGCGGATCCAGCCCTTCTCCGCTCACCGTGACCTTGCCGCTGGCCACCTCCACCTCCACCCCCGAGACCCCGGGGAGCTTGCTCAGGGCCTCTTGGATGGCGGCGGCGCAGCCACCGCATTTGATCTTGTCGGCATGAACGACTTGGGTTTCCATTCAACTCACCATGGCGAAATAGAGGGTGGTCATGTAGGCGCCGTAGGCCCCCAGCAGCACCAGGCCGCCGCTGCGGCCGATGCGTGGGGTGCGGCGCCAATTGTAGGCCAGAAGGAACAAGGCCACCGTCAATGCTAGCATGACGGGGTAGTCCCGCTGCAGCACCGAGGAGTCCAATACCGCCGGATGGATCACCGCCGGCAACCCCAGCACCCCGAGCAGATTGAACAGATTGGAGCCCACCACATTGCCGATGGCCAGATCGGGTTCGCCCTTGAGCGCCCCCATCACACTGGCGGCCAGCTCGGGCAGGCTGGTACCGATGGCGACGATGGTCAGACCGATGATCACTTCGCTGACGCCGAAGGCCTGGGCGATGTTCACCGCTCCCCAGACCACCATCCGCGCCCCCACCAGCAACACCACCAGTCCCAACAGCAACCACAACAGCGCCGCTCCCATGCCGAGGGTCTCGGGGATTTCCTCAACCACTTCAGCCTGGAGCGGATCGTGATCGCGCTCTCTCATCGCCAGACGCACCGTCCAGTAGATGAGCAGGACGAGCGTGGTGAGCAGGATCACGCCGTCCACCCGCCCCAATTCGCCGTCCAGCAGCAACAGTAGGGCGCCGAAACTCATCAGCAGCAGCACGGGAAACTCGCGCTTGATCACCCCGGAATGCACCGCCAGGGGAACGATCAAGGCGGTGGTCCCCAACACCAGGCCGATGTTGGCGATGTTGGAGCCCAGGGCATTGCCCACCGCCAGGCCGGTGGAGCCTGCCAGTCCGGCCATGGCGGATACCAGCAGCTCCGGCGCCGAGGTGCCGAAGCCGACGATCACCAGGCCGATGACCAGGGTGGAGACGCCGAGATTGCGCGCCACCCCCGCCGCGCCAAGAACGAAGCGGTCCGCCCCCCACACCAGGGCGATGATCCCCAACGCCACCGCACCGAGATCCATACCGGTCACAGTCGTCTCACCCCGCCAGAAGGTAATGCCCGGCGATCCCGGCGAACACCGCGGCACCGAACCAGTTGTTATTGAGAAAGGCACGAAAACAGGCCCGCCCCTCGCGATGACGGGTGATCCATTGCTGATGGAGGAACAACCCCGCCCCCAGTGCCAGCCCCAGCCAATAGGGCCACGCCAATCCCGCCTCTCGCCCCACCAACACCAGGCCGGCGATCACCCCGCCCTGCAACAGGCCGATGATCAAACGATCGTGCTCGGCGAACAGGATGGCGGTGGATTTCACCCCGATACGCAGATCGTCCTCGCGATCCACCATGGCATACCAGGTGTCGTAGGCCACGGTCCAGGCCACGGTCACCACGAACAGCAGCCACGCCAACGGCGGCACCGCGCCCTGTTGGGCCATGAAGGCCATGGGGATCGCCCAGGCAAAGGCCGCCCCCAGCACCACCTGCGGCAGGTGGGTGACCCGCTTCATGAAGGGATATACTGCCGCCAGCACCACCGCCACCACTGACAAGGCCACCGTCTTCCAGTCCAGCAACAACACCAAGGCGAAAGCGAACAGACACAGCAGCACGAACAGGGCCAGGGCCTCGCGGGGACTCACCCGCCCCGCGGCCAACGGACGCTCACGGGTACGGGCCACGTGGGGGTCGATGTGGCGATCGGCATAGTCGTTGATCACGCAACCCGCCGAGCGCATCAGCAACACCCCGGCGGTGAACACCAGCCACACCTTGAAATCGGGCAAGCCATCGGCGGCCAGCCACAAGGCCCACCATGTGGGCCACAGCAGCAGAAACACCCCGATGGGACGGTCCAGCCGCATCAGGCGTAGGTAATCGGCGAGGTGTCGGCGGGTGAGCAGGGTCATGAGTCTCGCGCATCCGACCACAGACCGGGGAGGAAAAACTCGCTCACCAACAGTGGACGGCCATGGTAGAGATAGCGGATGCGGCGCCCCCACAATCGCCCCCAGCCGAGCGGCAGACCCAGCTCGGTGGCGGGCACCCGGGCCCACTGCGGCGCGCCGCGTTCCACGAAGGGGCGGGAAAATAACAGCTCCCCCAGGGAACGTCCACCCAGACGGCGCAAGCGCCGCCCGGGGCCGGCAAGGGTAGCGGGGGGGATCAGGGTACGCGCGAACACCCAGGGGGTGGCATCGCAGCGCAGGAACACCCGCCGCTCCAACAAACGCTGCCCTGGTGCCAGCCCCAGCAGAGGGGCCTCATCGGCCCCCGCCCCCACCCACGACAGCCCCAGGAGCTGCACCGAGAAACGCCCCCGGCAGCGGGCCTGCAAGGCCCGGGTGAGCGAGCCGGGACACCCCAACCAGGCCCGTTGCGGCCCCGGCGGCCGCGGCCACGACGCTCGTGGCGCCCGCCAGCGCCCCCGTCTCAACACCGCTCACACCTCGGCATAGCGTTCCTCCTTCGACAACCAACGCCGCAACAACGGCTCCACCGCCTCGGGGTGGTGTTGCAACAAGCGTTCGGCCCACTCACAAGCCAGCGGGATCAACACCGCATCGCGCTCCAGGTCGGCCACCCGCAATCCCACCAAGCCGGTCTGTCGGGTCCCCAGGACCTCGCCCGGCCCACGCAGGGCCAGATCACGCTCGGCGATCACGAAACCGTCGTTACTCTCGCGCAACACCGCCAAGCGCGCCCGCGCCGTGGCGGAAAGGCGGCCATGATACAGCAGCACACAGACACTGCGCCCCCGCCCTCGCCCCACCCGACCACGGAGCTGATGCAATTGCGCCAACCCCAGCCGCTCGGCGTTGTCGATGATCATCACCGTGGCATTGGGCACATCCACCCCCACCTCGATCACCGTGGTGGCCACCAAGAGATCGATCTCCCCCGCCTTGAAGGCCGTCATCACCGCCGCCTTTTCCTCTCCTTTCATCCGTCCGTGCACCAAACCCACCCGCAGCTCGGCGAGTTCCTCCCTCAGCCGGACGGCGGTCTCCTCGGCGGCCTGGCAGGCCAGTTGCTCCGACTCGTCCACCAACGGGCAGACCCAATAGGCCTGACGACCGGCACCACAGGCCGCCCGCACCCGCGCCACCACTTCGTCGCGCCGCCGCTCTGGGATCACCACCGTCTCCACCGGGGTGCGCCCCGGGGGCAACTCATCGATCGACGAGACGTCCAGATCACCGTAGGCGGTCATCGCCAGGGTGCGGGGAATGGGCGTGGCGGTCATCACCAGCTGATGCGGCGCCCGATCACCGACCACCCCCTTCTCGCGCAACGCCAGACGCTGATGCACCCCGAAGCGGTGCTGCTCATCGACGATCACCAGCCCCAGGCGGGCGAAACGCACCGACTCCTGGAACAAGGCATGGGTACCCACCGCCACCCCTGCCCGTCCCTCACTGATCGCCTCCAAGACCTGCCGGCGCTCGGCAGCCCTCTGACGGCCGTTGAGCAACACCACCTCCACCCCCAGCGGCGCCAGCCAACCGGCAAGGTTGGCGGCATGCTGCTCCGCCAGCAACTCGGTGGGCGCCATCAACGCCGTCTGCCAACCCGAGCGGGCCAACCACCAGGCCGCCGCCGCGGCGATCACCGTCTTTCCCGAGCCCACATCCCCCTGCACCAAGCGCAGCATCGGTTCCGCGCGCGCCAGATCCGCCGCCACCTCGCGCAGCACCCGCCGCTGGGCCCCGGTGAGGTGGAACGGCAGCCGGTCGAGCAGGGGCGCCAAGGCCGTCTCCGAGGAGTCCACCCTCGGCGCCCGCCGGCGGCGATGACGCTGACGCGCACGCCGCAATCCCAGGTGATGGGCCAGCAGCTCCTCCAGGGCCAAGCGGCGCTGCGCCGGATGTTCCCCTGCCAGAATCGCCTCCAAGGCCTCCGGCGGCGGGCGATGGACGGTGAACAAGGCATCGCGCAACGACGGCAACCCCGCATCGCGACACCAGGACGGCGGCAGCCACTCCCCCAGGCAGCCCTCCTCGGCCAGTTCCAGCGCCGCCCCCACCCAACGACGCAAGCGCGCTTGTCCCAGGCCCTCGGTGGTGGGATAGACCGGCGTCAACCCCGCCTGTGGCTGCGCCTCCCCCAAGTGGTATTCCGGATGGACCATCTCCAGACCCTGGATGCCCGGACGCACCTCGCCAAAGGCGCTGAGCACCACGCCCTCGGCGAACTGGCGCAACTGCGCCGCCCCGAAATGGAAAAAACGCAACCCCAACACCCCACCGGAGGCGTCCTGCAACCGCACCACCAAGGTGCGCCGCCGCCCCGGCACCACCCGAGCGGACAGCACCGTGCCACACACCAGCACCTCCTGCCCCGGGCGCAAGGCCGCCAGCGGCCACACCCGGGTACGATCCTGATAACGCAGCGGCAAGTGGAACCACAGATCGCCCAGCGTGTGCACACCCAGACGTGCCAGGCGCTCGGCCTGACGCGGCCCCACCCCCGGTAACACCGTCACCGCACGGCGTTCGGGCAGATCCCTCACCAGCGACTCATGTTCCATGAGCAGCGATTCTAACCCCTTGATCCATGGAGAGCGATTTGGAATCACCAGCGGAGAAAGGGTAGACTCGCGCCCCCAGGTGACATCCCGGCGAGCGCATGCCCCGACCCCACAGAGAGACCTTGTTCATCGACGGCCCCGCCGGCCCCCTGGAGGCCCGCTGGGACCGTCCCCCCATGCCCCGCACCACCGCCCGGGCGGTGGTGTGCCACCCCCATCCCCTGCACGGCGGCACCCTGAGCAACAAGGTGGTCCACACCCTGGCAATCACCCTGGCCGAGGCCGGCATCCCGGCGCTGCGGTTCAATTTTCGCGGCGTGGGGGCCAGTGCCGGGCACTATGACCATGGCGACGGCGAGACCGACGATCTGCTGGCGGTGATCGACCATGTGCGGCGACAAGAACCCCACAGCGAGATCTGGCTGGGCGGTTTCTCCTTCGGGGCCTACGTGGCCCTGCGCGGCTGTCAGCGGCGGCCGGTGGCCCGTCTGATCACCGTGGCCCCGCCAGTGAACCTGTTCGATTGCCAGAACTTGGCGCCGCCGCCGCTGCCCTGGCTGCTGATCCAGGGCGAGGCCGACGAGATCGTCCCCTGCCGCGCGGTACTGGACTGGGCCCGGGCACGCCCCCACCCGCCGCGGGTGGCTTGCCTGGACGGTGCCGGACACTTCTTCCACCGCCGCCTCCACGACCTGCGCCAGACCCTGCTGGAGGACTGGGCCGCGTGACCCCGCTGATCCGCGCCGAGGAACTGAAAGACGGCAGCACCCGGGCGGTGGAACACCCGGTGGTCGGCAGCATCATCCTGGTGCGCAAGAACGGCCAGGCCCATGCCTACCGCAACCGCTGTCCCCACACCGGCGCGCCGCTGGACTGGCAGCCGGGTCGATTCCTCGATCCCAGCGGGGAGCACCTGCTGTGCGCCCTGCACGGTGCGCTGTTCCGCATCGAGGACGGCGCCTGCCTCGCCGGCCCCTGTCGGGGAGAGGGACTGGCCCCCCTGCCCCTCGTCGAACGGGGCGGCCGACTCTATCTCGCCGAGTCCTGAAGGCCATGTTGTTCCGTCGCCGCGCCCCGCTGGAACGCTTCTTCACCACCTACCGGGATCGCAGCCTGCTGGTCCACCAGGGGCTCGATCCCCATTGGCTGGAACGCCTGCTGCGCCAGGGGGGCGGCGCGGCCCCCTTCCGTCTCCACATCGGCCGGCAGGACGGCCGCCACCGCCCCACCCCGGTGGAATGTTTCGTCCATCGCGAGGTCCTGCCCCACGGCCTGCCCCTGCCGCTGCTGGTGAAGGTGGGCGAGGACGAATGCTGGCTGCGCCATCTGCGCCGCGATGAATACCTGTTGGCCGCCGAAGAGGTGCCGCTGGCGGCCGCGGAGATGGTGGTGCGTCACCACTTGCGACTGCAACGCCGGGGTGAGTGCTGCCACCCCCACCCCGGAACCCTGGCGTGGGAGGACAACACCCTGCTGTTCCCCGAGCCCGACCCCGACCTGCCCTAGGCCTCGGCTCGGTGCCACGTCCCCTCGCGCAGGACCACCTCCCCCACCCCATGACGGCGGAACAACTCGGCCAC